>Ga0268298_10002141_pt1 | contig 22021 bp, 25 predicted proteins | sample WWTPWeurt_MetaG_FD_194462 | JGI IMG/M metagenome (GOLD analysis project Ga0268298, IMG submission 194462) | Activated sludge microbial communities from WWTP in Nijmegen, Gelderland, Netherland - WWTP Weurt | ecosystem: Engineered > WWTP > Aerobic digester > Activated sludge | place... | reverse complement strand
AAAAGAAAACTCCTCTTTCTTTCAATAAATGACAGTCCCGTCGTTGGGGGCTTGGGTGCACGTGGGGACCGCGGGCGCCAGGCCCCCGCTGTTGGACCACCTTTCGAGGCGGGCGTGGAGTGGCGACGAGTTCCGCCGCCCACGCCCGATGGTTTTCGCCGCAGGCCATTTATTTATTCCCATCCCATGGCCGTTTGTCACCTACCTGGGTTTTGACTTTTCTCGGCATCAGGCCTTCAACGTCCAAACACTCAAACGATTTGAAGCCTTCCGGAATCCACCCACACCATTCCGGTTCCCGCTGTTGGCTCCACGAGTAAATCCACAACCTGGGCACGAATGCGGATATCCCGGACTATGACGGAGATTTCAAGGCCGTTCACCCGAATCAGACCTTCTTTTCCCACCGCTTTCCTTTCGTCGTGGAATGTCATGCGCCCTCCATTTTAAGATATCTACTAGATATACGTTTGACGCTAAAAAAAACAACCCAGGTCTACTTCGTTTCAAAAAACCGGGCTGTGAGGTAGCGGAACAATTCGCCCTTCTGCATGTGACGCTTTTTGGCTTCATTGCTGAAGCGATCGTATTCTTGCGCCGTCACTCGGAAGAGAAGGACTTTGGTCCGCTTTTGTTCCTCGCTTTTCCGTGGAACCTTCGGACTCATCGGCACAATGATATCCGGTAGATATCAGACAGTCAAGGCAATGCACTCTGCGAATTCCGTAACCTTGGCAATATGTCGACCAAACAGGTATGATTTCGCCATGCGATTGAAAACTCGGTTCCGATGGGTCGCCCTGGTCGCTTTGAGCTTGTTCTTATTCGACATGGTTCAAGACATGCCGAGCGCTTGCGCCACGCCGGGGGACTCGGCCTCATCGTGCCACGCCTGCGTTTGCGGGCCTCACATCGCGCCGACGCCGGTCTCGGGGCGGGCCGTTTCTGTGGCTTCCCCCTCTTCTAGTCTTGAGCGGGATGTCTTCCTTCCGTTCCTCCGCACCAAAGACATTTTTCACCCTCCTAAATCCTTCGTCTAAAACGCGCCTGTAACGGATTTTCCCGACCCGTTGTTTTTTTCTCGTCGGGGGACGTCCGTTTTCCAAACAAACCACCTGTCTAGGGACAGTCCACCCGTCCTTAAAACCACACGGATTTTATCCCGGCGCATGAAGCGCTTGGGATCGGTCCATTGAATGGAGTGAAAAATGAGCAAGTCGCCGTTTTTCTTTATTCTCCTGGTCCTTTCGTCCCCCGTGTTCGTTCGGGGTTTAGAAGGAGCGGAGGATGCCGGATTGACATTGTCCGGCGCTATCGCGGAAGTGAAAGAGAAGAATCCGTCGTTATCGTCAGCCCGGTGGCGTTTGGGCCTGTTGGAGGCCGACGTGGCCGTCAACTCGGCGTTTCCAAATCCCAGTTTGGAAATAGAGAAGTCCGCTTCCGGCGATACGGAAGATTATGAAGTGAAAGCCTCTCAACCCGTGCCGTTGACGCGCAGGACGCACGCGGCCCGGTCGGCGGCCCTCGCCGACTTCGAGGCCGGGAAAAAGGAACTGGAAGCCCTTGAGACCGTGATTCTCGGCGAAGCCCGCAAAGCCTGGTACGGTTTGCGCATTTCCCAAGAACGCCGACGTTTCGAGGAGACAAACCTCCGGTTTTCCATGGACCTCCTCAACAAGATCGAAATGAGGATGCAGACCGGGGACGCGGGGAACGCGGACCTGGCCCGGTCCAAGGTGGAAGTCGTCCGAAGCAGGCTCCACTTGCAGGAAGCGGAGGCGATGGCCGGGCGAGCGGCGGGGGAACTGAACAGCCTCATGGGTCGTCGGCCGGACGCGCCGGTGGCCGTGTCGGAAAACGGCGGTTTCAGCCTCGCGCCCGTTCCTCCCACCTTGGAACCGCTGGACCATTACACGGCCCTGGCGTTGGCTTCTCGCGCCGAAATCCGCGCACTGGCGTTGAGCGGGACGGCGGCGGACCTGACCGTGAGGCTTGAAAAAAGCAAGCGCCTGCCTGTGCCGGAATTGGGGTTCATACGCGGGGTTGACGGCGGAGAGGGATATTCCAAGTTGTTCCTGGGTCTGGAACTGCCGCTCTGGTACAACAACAAAGGTGAAATAAAAAAGGCGTTGGCCCGCAACGCCTCGCTGGGGTACGAGGGAAAGCGACTGGAATTGGACATCCGGCGGGAGGTCCATGCCGCGTGGCTGGACATGGGGCTGGCGCAAAAGAGTCTGGCCGCCGCCCGTGAAACCGTCTTCATGCTCAACGACCTCCGACGGACGGCGGCGCAGGATTACTTGTCCGGCAAGGTCGGCCTGACGTCTTTTTATGAAACCAACCGGGTGTTCCTTGAGGAAAACATCAGCTACTTGGACGCCTTGAAAGGATTTTACGAGAGGGCCGCGCAGTTGGACGCCGTGGTCAACAACGGGGAGGAAAAATGAAAACGTTCATTCATGTTTTGATGTCGGTGGCTTTCATCGGCCTTGCGGGTTGCGGCGGCAAAACCTCCGGCGGATCGGGGGAGCACGCCGACGAAACGGGAGAGAGTTCCTCACACAACGCGGGAGCCATCGAGGTTTCCGTCGAGTCGCAGAAGGAGGGCGGCATCGTCACGGAAACGCTGAAAATCACATCGGTGCCTGAAACTTTCCAGGCGATGGGGCGCGTCATGCAAGACGCGCAAAAGCCTCACCACGTGACGGCCGGAGGACCCGGCCGGATTGAAACCCTCGCCGTTTCTCTGGGGCAGGTGGTGAATCCCGGCGACGTGCTGGCCGTCATCAAATCCCCCTCCGGAGTGGAGTCAAAAGTGACCGCTCCGCACAAGGGCATCGTGACGGCCTTGCACAACGGCGAAGGAGACTCGGTCAACGAGATGACGTTCATTTGCACGTTGACCGACGTGGACCCGCTTTGGGGGGTGCTGGACATCCCCGAGCGAAACCTTGAACGGGTGCGACCGGGGCAAAAGGTCGTCATACGGACCACGGCCTATCCGCGTGAAGTGTTTAGGGGGAAGGTCGCTTTCATTTCTCCTGAAATCGACACGGTCAGCCGCACGGTCAAAGCGCGCGTGGCGATCGAGAACCCCGCCGGGCTCTTGAAGTTCGGCATGTTCATCGACGCCGCCGTGCTGACCGGCGGGCATTTTCAGGGAGTCTCGGTTCCCGCCGACGCCGTGCAAAACGGCCCCGTCGGGCCTTTCGTTTTCGTCAAGACGGGCGAGTCTTCGTTCGTGCCGAGGCCGGTCGAAACCGGCAGGGAGAAGGACGGCTTGGTGGAGATTTTGAAAGGCGTCGCGGCCGGGGACAGCGTGGCGGTGGAAGGGTCTTTCCTGCTGAAATCCGAGATGATGAAGGAACAGATGGGGGAGGGGCATTAACATGTTGAATGAAATGATCGCTTTCTCAATCCGGCACAAATGGCTGGTGCTGGCGGCGGCGTTCCTGGTGGCTTGCGTCGGGGCGGTTTCGCTGCGCTCACTCCCCATCGACGCCTTTCCCGATGTGACCAGCGTGCAGGTGGAGATCGTCTCGACGGCGGAGGGCAAGTCCCCTCTCGAAGTGGAAAAGCTGGTGACCTATCCGGTGGAGAACGTTTTGCGCGGATTGCCGGGTCTCACGCAATTGCGTTCCGCGTCCAAATACGGCATCTCGGTGGTCACCGTCGTCTTTAAAGACGGCACGGACTTATACTTCGCCCGGCAACAGGTTTCCGAGAGGCTGACGGAGGCGCGCGAGAAGCTGGGAGACGGGATTGAAATCGCCATGGGTCCGCCCGCGACGGCCATGGGCGAAATCTACCAATACACCCTCGACACGGGCCGGGAGACGGAATCGCCCGCTCAGCTGGCTGAGATGCGCACATTGCAGGATTGGGTTGTTTCTCCGATCCTGAAAAGCGTGGCGGGGGTGGGCGACATCAATTCATTCGGCGGATACATCAAGGAATACCAAGTGGTGGCTCTGCCGGACCTGATGACGCAATATAACGTGAGCCTGAAAGAGCTCTACGACGCGATCGGCCGCAACAATTCCAACGTCGGCGGGGGGTTGCTGGAATCATCAGGGGAACAGCTCCTCATACGAGGGTTGGGGCTGATCAAAAGCGCGGCGGAGCTGGGCGACATCGTGGTGGCGGATCGCGGCGGATCGCCCGTGTTGGTGAGAGACATCGCCCGCGTGCGGGAAGGCCATGCCGTGCGCCAGGGGGCGTCGTTCATCGACGGAAAGAAAGAGACCGTGGGCGGCGTGGTCATGATGCTGAAGGGCGAGAACAGCCGGAAAGTGGTGGGCCGCGTTTCGAAAAAAGTGGCTGAAATAAACGCGTCCGGGGTGTTGCCCGCCGGAATGAAGATGAAGCCGTTCTACACGCGGGACACCGTGATCAACAGCAGCGTGGCCACCATCGTCAAGGCGCTGGCGGAGGGTTCCGCCATCGTGGTGGTGGTTCTCTATCTGTTCCTGCTCAGTTTCCGGGGATCGTTCGTCACCATCATGGCGTTGCCCCTGGCGTCGCTCTTGACCTTCCTGGCCATGCGGCGATTCGGGATTTCCGGCAACCTCATGTCCTTGGGCGGCCTCGCCATTTCCATCGGCATGATCATCGACTCCACCATCATCCAGGTGGAGAACGTCTTACACCACCTCGGCGCCCGCCGGGAGGCCGAGCATCGGGACAAAGCCGTGGCCGATGCCATCATCGAGGTGAGGAAACCCAGCATCTTCGGCGAGTTGATCATCGCGCTGACGTTCATCCCCATGCTCGCGCTGGAGGGCATCGAGGGAAAAATGTTCGGGCCGCTGGCGTCGACGGTGATGTTGGCGTTGTTCTCTTCGTTGTTGCTGTCGTTGACCGTCATACCGGCCTTGTGCGCGACGGTGTTGCGCCCCGCGCCGGACAAGGAAAGCCCGCTTTTAACTCTGGCTGGACGCCTGTATCGCCCGACGCTGGCATGGAGCATGGCGCACCCGAGAAAAGTCCTTTTGGCGGGAGGGCTACTGCTGGCCGGGTGTCTGGCGCTGATCCCGCGCCTGGGGACGGAGTTCGTGCCGGTGATGGACGAAGGCTCGTTCGACATGGACACGGGCATATTGCCCGGGGCCTCCTTGGAGACCTCCGCCGGAGCGGCGAAGAAGATCGAACGGATACTCATGAAATTCCCGGAACTTGAGACGGTGGTTTCCAAAACCGGCTGGACCGGACGGGCCATCGAGGCGCGCGGCGTGGAGAAGACGGGGTTTCTGGGCGTGCTCAAGCCGCGCAAGGAATGGAAAACGGCGAAAACCCGGGAAGAGCTTTTCGAAAAGATGCGCGAGGCGTTGGCCGTCATCCCCGGCCTGGTGATCGGCTTCAGCCAGCCCATCCAATGCCGCATCGACGAGCTGGTGGCCGGGACGCGGTCGCAGTTGGCCGTGAGGCTTTTCGGCGACGACTTGGACGTTCTCACTCAAAAAGCCGCCGCCATCGCGGCCGCGCTTGGCGGGGTGCGGGGCGCGACGGACGTGGCGTTGGAGCGCCAGGGTGGACAATCCTACGTGAACATCGAGATGAACCGGGGCATGATCTCGCGTTACGGGCTGAATGTGGCCGACATCAACGACGTCATTGAAACCGCTCTTGGAGGAAAATCGGCCGGGGTGGTTTATGAGGGCGACCGGGCCTTCGGCATCACCGTGCGGCTGCCGGAAACCGAGCGGAACTCCCTCACGTCTCTGGGCAAGATCGTGATCGCCTCTCCGTCGGGCGCGCGGGTGCCGCTTTCGGTGTTGGCGAGCATCAAGCGCGTGGAGGGGCCGGTGCAGATCGGGCGGGAGTCCGGCAAGAGGCGCATCCTGGTGGAGGCCAACGTGAACGGCCGGGACCTGGGCGGGTTTGTGGCTGAGGCTCAGGAAATAATTCGGAAGGCCGTGCCTCTGCCGGAAGGCTATTACCTGACGTGGGGCGGGCAGTTCGAGAACCAGCAGAGGGCCATGAAGACGCTGGCCGTCATCGTCCCGGCGACCGTCCTGCTGATCTTCCTTCTGCTCGCCATGACCTTCAACTCTCTGCGGCAATCGACGCTGGTGCTCCTGAACCTGCCGCTGGCGTTGGCGGGCGGCATCGCGGCGCTGTTTCTCTCCGGGCTTTACCTTTCGGTCCCGGCCGCCGTGGGATTCATCGCGTTGTTCGGGGTGGCCGTTCTCAACGGCGTGGTGTTGGTGACCTATATCAACCAATTGCGCGCCAAGGGCATGCCCATGGAGGAAGCCATCCCCGAAGGTTGCCGCCGCCGCATGCGTCCGGTCCTCATGACCGCGCTCATTACCGTGGCGAGCCTGACGCCGATGCTTTTCGCGGTCGGCCCCGGTTCCGAGGTCCAAAGGCCGCTGGCCGTGGTGGTGATCGGCGGATTGCTGACGTCGACCGCGCTGACGCTGATCATCCTGCCGGTGTTGTACGCGTATTTCTCTCGAGGGAAGAGGCCGGCATGATCGACCGCGAGGAAATCTACGAGGGAAAATGGTACCGGCATGGTCCCATGCGGAACGCCCTCTTGGCGGGCATTCTGTCGGGCTTCGCGTTCGGCCTGGCGCATTTTCAGTTGGTTCCGTCCGTTGTCGAGATCGGCCTCTATCTCGTCGCGACCCCTTTGGGTGGGTACCATTGGATGCGTGAAGCGGTGGAAGAACTCCTCGAAGAACACGCCATCGGCATAGAATTCCTCATGTTCGCGGCCGCTATCGGGGCCGCCGCTTTGGGCTCTTGGGATGAGGCGGCCTTCCTGGTCTTCCTTTATGGAGCCGCCGAGGGGTTGGAGGAATTCACCTACGCGCGGACGCGGGCTTCGATACGGAAGCTCCTTGATCTGGTCCCGAAAGAAGCGCGGGTCATCCGGGACGGCCTGGAATCAACCATTCCGGCCGAAGAATTGCGCGTGGGAGACGTCTTCCTCGTGCGTCCGGGAGAATCCATCCCCACGGACGGAATCGTCGTGCGCGGCCGCTCGTCAGTCAACGAGTCCCCGGTCACCGGGGAATCCATGCCCGTGGAAAAAGCAGAGGGCCTACGAGTGTTCGCGGCCACCATGAATCAGGAAGGCGCGTTGGAAGTCCGCGTGACCGCGACTTTTGAAAACAATACTTTGGCCAAGCTCGTCCACATGGTGGAGGAGGCGGAGGAACAGAAGAGCCAAAGCCAAGTTTTCATCGAGCGTTTCGGGAAAGTCTACTCGCCCATCGTTCTGCTGGGCGCTTTGCTTTTGATCGTCGTTCCCCCTCTTTTGGGGATGCCTTTTATGGAATGGGCGCGACGCGCCATTGTCTTGCTGGTCGCGGCCGCGCCCTGTGCTCTCGTCATGTCCACACCCGTGGCGGTGGCGGCGGGCATTGGTAGGGCCGGGAAAGCCGGAGTCCTCATCAAGGGCGGGATCCATCTCCAAAATCTGGGCAAAATTAAAGTCGTGGCGTTCGACAAAACGGGGACCCTCACCCACGGCAAACCAGCCGTCACCGATGTCGTGGTCTTGGAAGGCGACCGGCGGGAGTTCCTGACCTTGGCCTATCATCTGGAAAAGTATTCGGAGCATCCCTTGGCGAGGGCCGTCGTGGACGCCGCTCAAGAGATCAATCCGGTGGCGTTGGAGGTCACGGACTTCGAATCGCTGACCGGGGCGGGGGTCAAGGCCCGCGTCATGGGCCGGAGTTTCCTCGTTGGGAAACCCGATCTGTTCCTCGGACTCGGCGCGGGGATCAACGGCGACGTCGCGCGTCTCGAAGGCGAGGGGAAGACGGTCATTGCCTTGGGGACACCCGACAAAATCCACGGGCTCATCGCTCTTCAAGACAGGCCACGACTTCAAGCGCGGGACGTCATTGGGGCGCTCCACGATATGGGGGTTAGGACGGTGGTGCTGACCGGCGATAACGAAATCACGGCCAGGGCTGTCGGGCGGGAAGCGGGCATCGACGAGATCAAGGCGAACCTGAAACCCGAAGACAAAATCCGGGCCGTGAGGGAGTTGAAGGAAAAATACGGGGCCGTCGCGATGATCGGGGACGGCGTCAACGACGCCCCCGCCCTGGCCGAGGCCACCGTGGGGATCGCCATGGGCGTGGCCGGAACCGATGCCGCCATCGAAGCGGCGGACGTGGCGCTCATGTCGGACGATTTGGCGAAAATTCCCTTCGCCATCCGCCTGGGTCGGCGGGCGCGGCGGATCAGCTTGCAGAACATCGTTTTCTCGATAGGGATTTTGGCCGTCCTCGTCCCCGGGGCCGTCCTGGGCCTCATGGGCATCGCCCTCGCGGTCGTCGCCCACGAGGTCTCGGAACTTCTGGCCGTGGTAAACGGTTTGCGGGTCGCGCGAGGCGAGTAGACCTGAACGCTGTTGGCCAATATTTTGTTAGTCTACTCGAACAAGAGCCGGGTACTTATGGCCGAGGCCGTTGAGTCCGCAGGCAACATCTTTTCCTTCCGAGAGGGAGACCCTCCTTCGATCGGAGGAATTGGCCTGACGCCGACTCGTTTCGTTATTCTGCCCGCGATGACAAACCCCAAGAGGGGACCTCAGCCATAACGGGAAGGAGGGATTCCATTGCCCGAATATTCCGCCGAAAGAGAGCCGGACGAGTCCCTGATGCGGCAGTTCCAGGCCGGGGACGGGGAGGCGTTCGACGCCCTGTTCGACCGGTATTCGGCCCGCCTCATCAACTTCGCTTTCCGTTTCCTGCATTCGCGGGAGGAGGCAGAGGATGCGGCTCAGGACGTCTTTTTGCGCCTGCGCGGTAAGAAAGAGCGTTACGATCCGTCCCGCCCGTTCCGTCCCTGGCTATTTTCCATCGCCTCGCGGCTGGTTTCCAACCGCCTCCGCCAAAAAAAGCGCCACCCCTTACTTTCTATTTTCAACCGCGAAGATGACGAAGGCGAATCGCCGGTCCTCATTGATCCGGCGGACCCTCCGGACGAACGCCCGGAACAAACGGCGGAAAAGCGGCATATGGCCGCGGCTGTTCAGTCGGCACTCGCCAAGCTTCCCGAAAACCAGCGAATGGCGGTGGTCCTGGCCCGATACGAAGAGATGTCCCAAGAGAACATCGCCCGAACCATGGGTGTCTCCATCATTGCGGTGAAATCCCTCCTCTTCCGCGCCCGCCAAAACCTGCAAAAGGACCTGAAACGTTTCATTTCGGGCCGCACACCACAAAAAATACCGCAACTTTTTGAAGACATCGGGGTATAGAGGGGTATAGGAGCGAACCCATGAAATGTGAAAACGCAATGGAAGCGCTATCGGCCCGTCTTGATCACGTCCCGGACGCGAGCCAGGATGCGGCGGTTGAGAAACATTTGGCCTCCTGCCCGAACTGCCGGGAGGAAGCCCGCCTATTGTCGGACGCTTGGAACATGCTCGGTGTTCTTCAGCCCATTCAACCCTCCGCTGATTTTCGTGCCCGCTTTTGGGCAAGAGTGCGACGGGAGGAAGCTCCAGCGCCGTGGAGGCTCCTTTGGAATCAGTTGATCCTCCCCGTAGCGGGCCTCGCGGCTGTCTGGTTCTTGGGCGTGACCGTCGGTGCGCTGGCGTTGCGTAACCGCGCGCTTCCCCTTGAAAATACTGTTATGACCCTGACTTCCCCGCACGAGGCGGGATCAATTGAGCAAATCTGGAGCGGACAATGACCCAACGGACTTTTCGACTCATCTATGCTTTGGCGGCCCTCGCCTTCCTGGTTGCGGGAGCGGCCGCGACCCGCTACGTCCTTGCCCGGACAGCCCTTCACGAATGCCCCTTTTGCCAGGCCGCCGCGCCCCTCCAAGACTGGTCGCGGCGAACGGACCTGACACCGGTTCAAAAAGAGCGGCTGTCGTCATTGGAATCATCCTATCAAAAGGGAACCAACGGCCTACTGAGCCGTTTATCGGAGGAGCAGACGCGGCTTTGCTCGCTGCTTGAGACCGCACCCGCCGATTCCCCGACGGTCGACGAACAGGTGGACCGCGTCGCCGCCATCCGGAAAGAACAGGACCGGCTCGCGGCCCATCACCTGTTGGACGTCCGCGAGGTCCTCACTCCCGACCAACGGGCGGGGCTTTTCTCCGCCATGAAAAAGGGAGTATGCCAACCATGCGAACTCCCCGGGGAATGACTTTTGTGAAAGCTCGGTCGCTGTTCGGGATTCTCTTCTTCGTTCTCGTTTCGGTGTCGTCCGAGGCGGAGCCTCCGCCGCCCCTTTCACGCGACGAGGCGCTTTCCATCGCTCGGAAGGAAAACCCCGAAATCCGGGCGGCGCTTAAAAAACGGGATGCGGTCAAGGCGCGGGTATCCCAGGCGTACACGCCGGACAAGCCCCGGTTGGACGTGGAGCGGATGTACGCTCCCCAAAGCGGCGACATCCTCTCGAACGCCGGGAATTCTCCCCCCAGGCAGACGGCCCGTGGAAGAAGTCGGCGATACCTTGGATGATCATGGGCGGCGCGGACTTGGCCGTGATGATGGTTTTGATGGCGTTGCAAAAATAATGAGGAGGAAGATCATGTGGAAAAAATTGATGGCCGCCGTTCTGACGGCGGGTTTCGCGGCGGGGACGGCGCTCGCCGCGCCGCCCAAAGCGGCGGGAGTGCACGGGGATGATCCCGCCCTTCCCGGCGGCGCCTATTCGGCCACGGCCAAGTCGCTGGCGTGCGGCGGCTGCGCGGGGACCATCGAGGAAGCGATGAGGAGCGTCCCCGGTGTCGAAAGGGCTTCGGTGGATGCCAAGACGGGCACGGTGGATTTTACCGTTAAGGATGGGGCGTCCGTTCGATGGTCCGACCTGCAGAAGGCCCTGAAGGCCGCTTCGGACAAGATGGGGATGGGCGCCGATTACACGCTGTCGGATTTTAAGATGGCCTCGACACATACAACGGTGCCCGGCGGGAAGGAAAACCGAGCGGCCTGCTGTCCTGGCCACAAATAAGGGGAGGGCGGACCATGGACTATACACTGCTTGGTTTCAAGGTCGTCGGGCAGATGTTCAACGCCCATCCGGTTTTCGTGCATTTCCCGATCGCGCTCATTCCGGCATCTCTACTTCTTTATTTTCTGGGGGTGGTCCTCAAAAATCGGTCGCTACTCGTCGGAGGTCGGGCCTGCCTTTACATGGCGCTGGCGGGCGCCGCCGTCGCGGTGGGAACGGGGCTCATCGCGGAGGACAGCTTCCCGCACAACGAAACGATCCACGTCCTGATGCAGACTCACAAGGCGGTGGCCCTCGTCTTCTTGGGGCTCACGGGCCTGCTGTCGCTTTGGTCTTTCTTCCACAACGATCAGAAACCAAAAAGTTCGTGGACTTTCCTGGCCGGTTTGGGTGCGGCGCTTGTCCTGGCGGGGCTGGTGTCGGATTTGGGCGGCCGGATGGTTTACGTCGAAGGCGCGGCGGTGAAGCCCGCCGTCGAGGTCATCAGCCGGGGCGAAGCCGACGAAGTCTATGAAGCGAGGGAAGAGAAAGGACACGAGCATCATCACCAATATGGCGAGTCGCACGAACATGAAAAATAAAAGCTGCTTTTACCCGATGCCGCCGTTTTTCTTTTTGTCCTCTATTTTGGTCGTAGGTGGATCGCTTCGATGTGAAGCAGACTATCAAATGCAAGGAGGAAATAAACCATGAAGAAAATCAACGGTATCATCGTCGGCGCCGGACTCATTTCCGCCGTCCTGGGGTTCGCGCCTCGGGCGTTCGCGGATGATATGAGGATGGACAAGGCGGAAATGAAGCACAGCGCGGCGATGTGCGAGAAACACTGCAACCTCATGGAGCTGCAAAAGAAGGTCGACCTACTCAAGAGCCAGGGGGCCACGGCAGGCAAGATGGCCACCAAGGAGCACTTGAAGAAGGACATCGAAACCTACGAGAAGAAGCTCAAAGAGATGGGAACCGAACTGGACGAGATGAAATAGGGCAAGTAGAGCTCTCCGAGGAGCCCACTTTCGGATGGGCGGAAGCGGACTCTTTCGGAGGAGCCGTTCAGAGGTCGTCGTGAAGAGAAAAGAGTTCTGATGGGAGGACTTCATCCTCGCCGCGGCCGCCGCCGTTTGGTTGGCGGCCGGGGCGGGGATGGAGTTGTTCCATTGTTTCGTGTTGGTGGTCATGGCTGTCGTCCTCGTTCAGGGCTTGCGCCGGGGGTTGCGTCCGGCTTTGGTCCGTACGGCGGCGGCTTCGTTCCTGGTGGGGACCGTCAGTCTGCGGCATGGGCTGACGGCCGGAACGCTGGCGGCGGACCTGGCCTCCGTGGCGGGATGCGGTCTTTTGGCGGGGTTCCTGGGGGACGGGCAGCGCCGAGCGAGGGAAGCCCTGGCGGAAAGTTTCCGGAGGACGCTTGAAGCCCTGTCCCGCGCCCTGGAGGCGCGGGATCCATACACCGAGGGCCACTCCCGACGGACGGCTTTTTACGCCGACGCCATCGCCGGGTCTTTGGGATTGGGCCGGGAAGCCCGGAACATCTTGCGGTGGGCGGCCCTGCTACACGATTTGGGAAAGATCGGCGTGCCCGACGCCCTGCTTCACAAGAAGGAGGGGCTGACAGAGGAGGAGCGGCGACGCATGGCGGCGCATCCGGAGATCGGCGCCGGGATCATCACCGGGCTTCCCTTCCTGAAGGAAGCCGCCCTCTTGGTGCGCCACCACCACGAACGATTCGATGGCGCAGGGACGCCGGACGGATTGGCGGGCGACGCCATCCCGTTGGAGGCCCGTATCTTGACGGTGGCCGACGCCCTGGACGCCCTCACCACAGACCGTCCTTACCGCAAAGCCACCGGCTGGGAGGAGTCCCTCCGGGAAATGGAGAAAGAATCCGGGACGCGCTTTGACCCCGTCGTTCTGGCCGCCCTCCATCGTCTACCCCCTGACGAGACTGCGGGAAAATCCGAGGGAACGCTTTCGGGCGGAAACCCGGCGAAGAATGCGCGGACGTTCCGGGATTTGACTGAAGACGTCAACTGTCGGCGGACTTGTCGGGGGATTATCGCTTGACATAATGCGGTCCCCCGCTTACAATATGCCGCATGCCGCATATAGGAATAACAGACCTCGCTTCTTTCCATGGGGCGCTCAACGCTCCTCTTCGCCTCCGCCTTCTCCGGCTCCTCCTGGAGCGGGAGTTGTGCGTCTGCGAGTTGATGCGGGTCTTGAAAACGCCTCAATATAAAGTCTCCCGCCATTTGGGGATTCTCAAGAAGGCCGGACTTGTCCGCGATTGGCGTGAGGGGACTTGGATTCATTACGAAATCTCCCCGACCCTTCCCAGCGTCTTGAAGGAAACCCTGATTTGCCTGCGGTCCTTGTGGGACCAAAGTCCTCTCATTCAAGAGGATTTGCGTTGGCTCGGCCGTTCGTCCGCAAGGAAACCCGGGGAGCCAGTGGTTAACTGCTGATATTTTTTTGCCACTTTATATGCGTTTTTATACATGTATAAATATACCCGGCGGAGGTCGTCATGAACGAACGCGAAGGCGTTGTTAAGAAACTTTCCTTTCTGGACAGATACCTGACCCTTTGGATATTCCTAGGGATGGGGTTGGGCGTCGGCCTGGGCTATTTCGTTCAAGGGGTCGAGGGATTTATTAACCTCTTTCAGGTCGGCACGACGAACCTCCCCATCGCGGCGGGGCTGATCCTCATGATGTATCCGCCCTTGGCGAAGGTGAAATACGAGGAATTGGGCGACGTGTTCCGGGACTGGAAAGTCCTGGGGCTGTCGTTGATTCAAAACTGGATCGTCGGACCGTTGCTGATGTTCGTCCTAGCGGTCGTATTCCTGCGCGGGTACCCGGAATACATGGTGGGCCTCATCATGATTGGGTTGGCTCGGTGCATCGCCATGGTGATCGTCTGGAACGACCTGGCGGAGGGAGACACGGAATACGCCGCCGGTCTCGTGGCTTTCAACAGCGTGTTCCAGGTTTTATTTTACAGCTCCTTCGCCTACCTGTTCATCACCGTCCTGCCCCCGATGATCGGATTAAAGGGGAGCCTTGTGAAGGTGAGCATGAAGCAGATTGCGGAAAGTTTATTCATATACTTGGGAATCCCGTTCTTGGCAGGGATGCTGACCCGCCTCGTCGGATTGAAAACAAAGGGGAAGGATTGGTATGAAAAGACATTCATTCCCAAGATCAGCCCCATAACGCTCATCGCCCTTTTGTTCACCATCGTGGTGATGTTCAGTCTCAAAGGGAAAATGATCGTGCGGATTCCCTTGGATGTATTGAGAATCGCGGTGCCCCTGCTGATTTACTTCCTGATCATGTTCCTGGTGAGCTTCTGGATGAGTTGGAAGATCGGGGCGAATTACAAGAAGTCGGCCACGCTCTCCTTTACGGCGGGAAGCAACAACTTTGAGTTGGCCATCGCGGTGGCCGTGGCGGTGTTCGGCATCAACTCCGGCGCAGCCTTCGCGGCCGTCGTGGGGCCGCTGGTGGAAGTGCCGGTATTGATCGGGCTGGTGAACGTGTCGCTGTATTTCCGAAAGAAATTTTTTGCACAAACCGAGGTGAATAGACATGGACGAGACGCGGACGAAGGTTAGGGAGGCTTACGGCAAGATCGCGGAGGAGGCCGGTTCCTGTTGCGGCGGCGGGGGATGTTGCGGGGGCTCTTCGCCAGAGTCGGTGGCCGCCGTGGTCGGTTACGACGAGAAGGAACTGTCGGGGCTCCCGGAAGGGGCCAACATGGGCCTGTCTTGCGGGAACCCGACGGCGATGGCCGCGCTCCGTCCTGGGGAGGTCGTCCTGGACCTGGGCGCGGGCGGCGGCTTCGACGTGTTCATCGCGGGAAAGAAGGTGGGGCCGACGGGCCGGGCCATCGGCGTGGACATGACGCCGGAGATGATGTCCAAGGCGCGGGGGAACGTCGCCGCCTTCCAAAAGGCGAACGGCTACGCCAACGTCGAATTCCGCCTGGGCGAGATCGAGCACTTGCCCGTGGCGGACGCGAGCGTGGACGCGGTGATCTCCAACTGCGTCATCAACCTTTCGACCGACAAGACCCAAGTGTGGCGGGAGATCGCTCGCGTCCTCAAGCCGGGGGGACGGGTCTCTGTCTCTGACTTGGCGCTGTTGCGGCCGTTGCCCGAAGAGGTCCGCGTCTCAGTAGAGGCCCTGGTGGGCTGCGTGGCGGGCGCGGTGCTGGTGGACGAGACGAAGGCGATGGTCCACGCCGCCGGGCTTGTGGACGCGGCGATTGAAACCAAGTCGGATTACATCGACAAAATGAGCGAGTGGTCCGACCCACTTTATCGGGAGATCGCCGCGAAACTTCCGAAGGGGACGAAGACGGGCGATTACGTCACCAGCATCAACCTTACGGCAAAAAAGCCTCCAGAGGAACTGTCCAAATTCAGGAGGCACCCATGAACCGAAAGAAAGTCTTATTCGTCTGCATACACAATTCAGCCCGAAGCCAGATGGCCGAGGCGTTCCTAAACCAATTGGGCGGGGATCGCTTCGCCGCCGAAAGCGCGGGTTTAGAGCCCGGTCATCTCAACCCCGTCGTGATCGAAGCCATGAAGGAAGCCGGGGTGGACATTTCCCGCAACAAGACCAAGAGCGTATTCGACATGTTCAAAAGCGGCCGGATGTTCTCCCACGTCATCACCGTCTGCGACGAATCCGCCGCGGAGAAGTGCCCCGTCTTCCCCGGCGTCGCCCAGCGCCTCCATTGGAGTTTCCCAGACCCCTCCAGCTTCCAGGGGACGCCCGGGGAGAAGCTCACCCGGACTAAGGAAGTCCGCGACCAGATCAAGCGGAAAGTCGAGGAGTTCGTCACCCAGTGCTGACCTTCCTCGTGGGATCGGGCAAGAGGTGTGAGTCGTGTTAAAAACAACCATAGAATATCTGATCTTCGGCTGGATGGGTCTTTCGCGCGGGACGCGCCTGGGCGAGTCGGCTAACTTCTTCATCTACGACAGCGTGAAGATCGTCCTGCTCCTGACGGTCATCGTCTTCGTGATCGCGGTGATCCGGTCCTATTTCTCCCCGGAGAGGACGAGAGCTCTCTTGGTCCACCGGCGTCAATATGTGGGAAACGTGCTGGCGGCGCTCTTGGGGATCGTGACGCCATTCTGCTCCTGCTCGGCGGTGCCCCTTTTCATCGGGTTCATTGAGTCGGGGGTGCCGTTGGGGGTGACGTTCTCCTTCCTGGTTTCCTCGCCGATGGTGAACGAAGTGGCTATGATCCTCCTGTGGGGGCTTTTCGGCGCGAAAGTGGCGTTGCTCTATGTCGGGACCGGCGTCTTAGTCGCCATTGTGAGCGGCATCGTGATCGGGCGGTTGAAGATGGAGAAGTATGTCCAGGAATACGTCTATCAAATGAAGTTGGGAGCGGCGGGCGAGACTTCCCCGTCGTTCCGGCAAAGGTTGGCCGACGCCCGGCTTTACACATGGGATTTGCTTAAGAAGATTACCCCTTATGTTTTGGTGGGCGTGGGCATCGGCGCTTTCATCCACGGCTATGCTCCGGCGGACTTCTTGGCCGTCCACGCGGGGAGGGACAACCCATTCGCCGTGCCGCTGGCGGTGGCGATCGGCGTGCCGCTTTATTCCAACGCCGCCGGAATGATTCCTGTGGTGCAGGCCCTCATGGGCAAGGGGCTTCCCATCGGCACCGCGCTGGCCTTCATGATGGCGGTGACCGCGCTTTCTTTCCCGGAGGCGGTCATTTTAAAGAAGGTTCTGAAACTGCGTCTGCTCTTGACCTTCTTCGGCATCGTGGCCCTGGCGATCATCGGGGTGGGCTATTTATTGAATGGAGTCTTGTCATGAGCCTCCTCGCGCACGCGCTTCAAAGCGGGCTGAACAGTCTGGTCTCCTACCTGGCCGCCCATATTTTGCTCTGCCTGGTCCCCGCTTTTTTCGTGGCGGGCGGCCTCGCCGCGCTGGTCCCCAAGGAATCCGTCATGCGCTTCCTTGGGCGCAACGCGCCCAAACCCGTGGCGCATTTGGCGGCCGCGCTCGCGGGGAGCGTCCTCGCGGTTTGTTCATGCACCATCGTCCCGCTCTTCGCGGGAATTTACAAAAAGGGGGCGGGAATCGGACCGGCCATCACCTTTCTTTTTTTCGCTCCGGCCGCGAACATTCTGGCGCTCGTATACACGGGCGCCGCTCTGGGCGGCGGCTTTGCGACGGCCCGCCTTGTACTCTCGCTCGTTTTTTCCATCGGCATCGGGATGATCATGGCGCTTATCTTCCGCAAAGACGACGCCGCGCGCGCGGCCGCGCCCGATGACGCGTTCGCCGGAAAGGGCGGCATTAAAAAAAGCGCGGTTCTCTTCCTGCTTCTGATGGTCGCCGGTCTGCTGGTGGGAACGCTCAAACTGTCGTTTCTCACAGACGTCATCGCCCAATTCCATGTGCCGTGGGCCGGGGCGCACTCGTTTCAAGAATCGCTCCACCGTCTGATTCCCTTCGACCCCGCGAAGGGCGAAGAAGGGCTGACGCTTCAGGGCTTAGCCTTAATCGGCCTGCTGGGCCTCATCGGCGTGACGGCCTGGCGGGGTCTCGGGAAAATCGACCGGGGGTTCAGCCGATGGACGTGGGCCGCGCTGGGACTGATCGGCTTGACGCTGGCGTTCGCCGCTCTTGACCTGCGTCCGGATGAGTCCGGCCTTACGGTCGGGATCACGGGCCGGATGTTGGGCGTCCTGGCGACGATGGCGGGGCTGGCGATGATCGCCCGCGAAAAATTGGAGACGGAGGAAATTCAGCGGTGGCTGTCCGAATCCTGGGGCTTCGCCCGCCAGATCTTTCCTCTGCTCATCATCGGCGTCTTCGGCGTCGGCGTCATCCGCCTGTTCATCCGGCCGGAATGGGTTGAGTCGGTCGCCGGGCGCAACACGATCGGCGGCAACCTCGCCGGTGTCGTCTTCGGCGTCTTCATGTATTTCCCGACGCTGGTTGAAGTGCCCATCGCCAAGATGTTTCTTTCCCTCGGAATGCACCGGGGGCCGCTCATCGCCTATTTGATGGCCGACCCGGAGCTGAGCTTGCAAAGCATTTTGATCGTGTCCACCGTGATCGGCCGCGTGAAAGCGTGGACGTACGTCGCCTGGGTGGCGCTGTTCAGCATGGCTTCCGGGCTCCTCTACGGCGCATGGGTGGACGGGGCTTCCGCGTGTCGGTTGGGCGCGGGCCTGATATTTTTCATCGGAACCCTGCTCGGAAGTTTGGCTTGGGCCAGTCGCCGAGCCACCCGGCGCGTTTCCGAAAATGAGCGCGGAGGATGAACCCATGAAAAAGATCCAAATCCTGGGGACGGGTTGTCCCAAATGCAAAAAGCTGACGGAAAGCGCCGAGGCGGCGGCCAAGGACCTGGGCATTGAATACACGCTGGAAAAAGTAACGGACATTGAGAAAATCATGTCCTACGGTGTGATGATGACCCCCGCGTTGGCCGTCGACGGTCAAGTGAAGATATCCGGCCGCGTTCCCAGCGTGGACGAGGTGAAGAAGCTCTTATCTTGAGGAGGACGCTGATGCGACGATTGATCCGATTGGTTTTGGCCGGGGCTTTTTGCGCCGGGATGGGCGCGTCCGCGGGGTCCGTCAAGATAAACGTCTCAAAAATTGAAAACGCACAACTCATCGTCTACTACTTTCACGGCACGGCCCGGTGCGTCACCTGTCGAAAGTTTGAAACCTGGACGCAGGAGGTGTTGACCTCTTCTTTTGTCGACGAAATCAAAAAGAAACGCCTGGAATACCGCGTGGTGAACATTGACGAACCCGGCAATGAGCATTTCGTCCATGATTACGGGCTTTACACCAAATCCGTGGTCCTTTCGGAAATCAAGGACGGCCGCCGGACGCGCTCCAAGAACCTTGAAAAAATCTGGGATTTGGCCCGCGACGAAGAAGCCTACAAGGCCTATGTCCGCGACGAAGTGTCGTCGTTTATCGCGAAGGGCTGATGGAATCTTTTCCCCTCGCGTCCTGGACGGCGCTTTGGCTGGGGGTCCTCACCTCTTTAAGCCCTTGCCCCTTGGCCACCAACATCACGGCGGTGGCCTACATCGGACGTCTTGTGGGACGACCGCGCGCCGTTTTGGCGGCGGGACTCCTTTACACCGTCGGACGGTCGGCGGCCTACCTCTTGCTGTGCGCGGGAGTGGCCCTCGGGCTTTTATCGATTCCGGGATTGTCCCAGTTTCTTCAACGGCGGATGAATCAAGCCTTGGGGCCGTTGCTGATTCTCACGGGGATACTCTTGTTCACCGTCGATCGTTTCACCGCCGGGGGGACGGGACGATGGGTGGCCTCCGCGCAACGATGGGCCGACAAGGGCGGGGTCTGGGGCGCGGGGCTCTTGGGGTTCGTTTTCGCGGCGTCCTTTTGTCCCTTATCGGCGGCGCTCTTTTTTGGGAGTCTCGTTCCGCTCACCGTGAGTCACCGGTCGCCGCTTTTATTGCCGTCGCTCTACGGCCTTGGGACGGCCATCCCCGCCGTGATTCTGGCCGTCACGCTGTCCGTGGGCGGAACGCTGGTGGCCCGCGTCTACAACCGCATGAGCGGCCTGGAAAAATGGGGGCGTCGGCTCACGGGCGGTTTGTTCATTCTCGTCGGGGTTTATCTGACGTTGATCCATGTCTTCGGGGTGCAATTCTAATGGCGATCAAACGGAAAATCTTATTTCTTTGCACGGGCAATTCTTGCCGGAGCCAAATGGCCGAAGGATGGGCGCGGCATTTGCTGGGAGAAACGATCGAGCCCTATTCCGCCGGAATCGAAACCCACGGGCTGAACCCCCGCGCGGTCCGCGTGATGACGGAAGCGGGCGTGGACATCTCCGGACACCGCTCCAAAACCCTCGCGGATTTGAGGGGTGTGACATTCGATCTTGTGGTCACGGTCTGCGGCCACGCCCAGGAGCATTGCCCAATTTTCCCCGGGAACACGAAAGTCATCCACGCGGGGTTTGATGATCCCCCGAAACTCGCCGCGAGCGCCAAGACCGAGGAGGAGGCTCTTTGCCATTACCGCCGCGTCCGGGATGAGATACGTACGTTTGTGCGGGGTTTGACTGAATCATTCGATATCTCGAAGTGAATCAGTAGGGCGAAGGCGGATCCCCCTTGGTTTTAGGTAAGATTTCCAATGGAGATTTAGAATTCACTTCCTTTACTCCCGTGGGGAATACAGGAGCCAGGCACCCGATGGTCAAACCCGTGATGAAAACCCAACCCGCCGCCTCGAAGACACTGAAACAAACCCTACTGGACCGACTCGCACGCCTCGATGGTCAAGCCCAGGCCCTCCGCCGAATGGTTGGGCAATCTGACGACTGGAAGAAGATGCTGACCTTGGCGGCCGCCATTGAAGGCGCGGCGGACCAGGTGACGGCGGACTTGTTCCGGGGGTATCTGGATTCGCTGACGGATGGCGGGAGTATCGGCGCGAAGGCTCGGGAAGGGCTGGAACTTGTTTTGAAGCGGCGATAGATGAAGCCCGTGACCAAGACCCAAGAGAAAACAGTCCTCACCGACACTCGATATACGAAGCTTGTGGTGGATCTTCGACGGCTGATCGACGAGGGCCGGGGGCGGGCGCAGGCGGCGGCGAACTGGGAGCTTCTGAGGACATATTGGAACGTCGGGGAGCGTCTGGCTGAGGAGCATTTGACGGATAACGCGGGCTACGGCGAATCCGTCATGGAAAGATTGTCCTACGAGCTAAAGACGGACCGGTCCACGCTGGTCCGTTGCCTTCAATTTCACGAAGACTATCCCAAGGGGCCGCCGGAGAAAACTCCCCTGAGCTGGTCCCATTTTCGCGCCTTGTTGACGGTGAAGGACGACAAGGCGCGGGCCTTCTATGAGACCACGGCCATTGAGAAGAAATGGACCCGCGACGAGTTGGTCAAAGCAATCCAGGCGGACCATTTTGGAGAGGACCCCACGAAGGGAAACGGGAAGTCTCCGAAGAAATTGATACGGCCAGAGGGAGAACCTTTCATTTACCGGGCAGAGGTGATCCGCGTCATCGACGGGGATACTTTGCTTTGCCGTCTGGACTTGGGCTTTGAAGTGTGGATTGGGCAAAAGATCCGTTTGGCGGAGATCGACACACCTCCCTTGAAAGAAGACGGCGGGGAAGAGGCTCTTGCCTACGTCCGTGACCAACTGGCGAAGGCGAAGAAAATCGTTATTCGGACGAGCAAGGAAGACCTTCACGGGCGGTTTGTGGGGCACGTCTTCTACAGCTTGGACGAGCGGATGGAGTGGGGGCGGGTCTACCGGGACGGGCGATGGCTCAATCAAGAGATGCTTGACCGGGGGCTGGCTCGGGTTTATTGATTTCCCCCCAGCAGATTGAAGACATGCGCAAGCGCCGGTGAAGTGGCCGGCGCTTGCGCATTTTAGGACAACCACCCGCAGGCGCGGCCCGGGCGGGGCGGCTGACCTTGCCGCCCAGTGGGCGGGCCGTGTTGCGCCGAGGACGGGACGCGCGGCAGCGCGCGCCCTGTGGGCGGGATGGTCAGGGTTTCCCGGCGGCCGGGGAGGGGGGGCTTTCCGGGACGGCGGCCTGTGGCCCCGCCACCGCCCCGGCCTTTGTGTCGGGGCCTGGCCACGGCCGTCGGACGCGGAGCGGAGACAGACGAAAGGAAACGGCGCGAAAGCCGCTCAAAGACAACCGAAGGCGGGAGCCGTGGGGGGGAGGGGCCACGATTAGGCCGCCGAAAACAGACCCGAAGCGAAGCGGCGGCTTCCTCGGCGCGGCCTTCGGCCGCGCGTCCTGGCTTTTGACGTGGTGGGGCGGCCGGTCTGTCCGGCCGCGGCAATGGGCCTTTGGTGTGCGGAAAGACCGGCCGTGTTGGGGCGCAAGAATTCCGTGCCACGACGCGGCCGCTCCTTTTTGAGGCCGGAGGCCGAGAAGTGCTGTTTGCTTTTGAATTATACCCCGGCGGGGTATGTGCCCGTTCGGGCACAATTCCGCCCCGCTTGAGGCCCCGAAGGGGACTCAAGTCCACTTCCCGGTTCGACGGCCTCCACCTTTCGATTTGCT
>Ga0268298_10002139_pt1 | contig 22026 bp, 21 predicted proteins | sample WWTPWeurt_MetaG_FD_194462 | JGI IMG/M metagenome (GOLD analysis project Ga0268298, IMG submission 194462) | Activated sludge microbial communities from WWTP in Nijmegen, Gelderland, Netherland - WWTP Weurt | ecosystem: Engineered > WWTP > Aerobic digester > Activated sludge | place... | reverse complement strand
TTACCTCATCAGTCTTCGCGACCACGAGACGGTCGCCGAGTCCAACCGCCGGATGCGGAAGACCGCATGTCCGGTGGTGTGGGAGGGGTGACGGGCGCAATCCCGTCACCTCGACCCGATCTCAACTCGCGGTGGGGTAAGGCATGGGTATCTACATTTAGATACAAGTCTCTAAATGTAGATATTTTAGATACGACGACGGTGTCGTCGATTGCATGTTGGTTTATTATGGATTTCGTACTGACAGATCACGCGCGAAAGAGATGCATGCGTCGAGGTATAAAGGAAGCATGGATACAGGAGGCGTTGGAGAATCCAGCGACAATCGAAGAAGACATCAATGACTCGGGTCTTGTTCATGCGCTCTGGCCGGTCCCGGAAAAAGGATTTCGTATTCGCCGGGTTGTTTATAATAAAACCGTACATCCTGTTGCGGTGGTAACAGCATTCTTCGATTCAAAGGCTAATAAAGCATCATGAAACTAGAATTTGATCCAAAGGCAGATGCCGCCTATTTTGAGATTTCTTCCTTGCCGGTAGAAAGAACTGAAGAAATAGAACCCGGCATCAACGCTGACTATGATTCTGATGGTCACCTGGTCGGCATAGAGGTTTTCTCAGTGAGCAAAAGAAACCTATCCGAAGCCTTTGACAAAGTAGCATAATTTCAGAGAATCCATGTACGCACCGGCGTATGGGCGCCCAACAATAGCGTAAACCTGACTGCGCACTGGCAAGCCGTCGCTGCGCTCCCCGCTCGCAAGTGCGCGCCAGGTTACGCTTACGTTGGGGTTCTCCATAAGGGTCGTAGGTGCGATTAACGAAGCGTAATCGCACGCATGTTTTTTTAACCGCCAATTCAGGCTAAGCCGCGTAGGTTGGCTTGTGGAGGGCCGAAAAAGCTCGGGACGGGGCACATGCCCTTTCCAGCAGTGATACCATTTCCTATTAGTTTATCCGCCTGAAAGCCTCGGGGTAGGCTGGCGATGAGCGAAGCGAATCCCAGCTACTGAGAAGCTGGGTTTCAGCGCTTCGCGCCTCAACACCAGCCTACGAATATCGATAATACCTATCGAGAAATGGTATGAGGTAGCCCTTTTTCCTACACCAAAAAGCTGGGTTTCGGCGCTTGGTGCCTCAACACCAGCCTAGGCTGACCCTGAAATCGATAAACGGCTCCCGGGCACGGGCTGTTTGGCCAGATTTTCTGTTCTCGGATGGAGAACAATACCGATTCAGGTGATGTATTGTTCTCGTAGGCAGAACGAAAAAAGGCCATTTTCAGTCGATGCCCGGAACCGTTGGGCGCTCAGACCAACTCCTTGTGGGCCTTTCTCCGATCGGGGAATTCGGGGCCGGTACCCGCGCTCGATCACTCAAGGGGAGACGGTCAGGACAGGATGTCGTCGATCAAGTCGCTCATGTCATCCTGATCCAGGGCGGCGAAGAGTTCCTTCACCTTGCGTTCCAACCGACCGAGGTGACTTTCCCGGACCAGGCGTTTCACCTCCAGGATAGCCCCGGGCTGCATGCTGAATTCCCGCAGACCCATGCCCAACAAGAGCCGGGTGTAGCGGATATCTCCCGCCATCTCGCCGCACAGGGAGACCGGGATGTGGGCGGCCCGGGCGGCCTCGATGGTCAGTTTGATCAGGTACAGCACGGCCGGGTGCAGGGGGTCGAAGAGGTGGTTGACTTCGTCGGCGACGCGATCCACCGCCAGGGTGTATTGGATCAGGTCGTTGGTGCCGATGGAGAAGAAATCCAGATGACGGGCAAAGGCGGCGGACGAAAGGGCGGCCGCGGGCACCTCGATCATGCCGCCGAGCGGGATGTTGCGGGTGAAGGGGATGTCGGCGGCTTCCAGCTCGACCATGGTTTCCGCCACCATGGCCTTGATCCGCAGGAGTTCCCGCAGGCTCGACAGCATGGGGAACAGCATCCGCACCCGTCCGTAGGCGGAGACCCGCAAAATGGCCCGCAACTGGGGGCGGATGAGATCCGGCTCCTTGAGACAGAGGCGCAAGGCCCGTAACCCCAGCGCCGGATTGCAGCTATGGAGGCTGGGCAGGGCACAGCTATCGACGGCTTTGTCGGCGCCGAGATCCAGGGTGCGGATGGTGAGGGGGAGACCCCGCAAGCCGACGACGATGCGCAGATAGTTCTCGAAGTGCTCTTCCTCATCGGGGATATCCTTGCGGTTCAGATAGAGAAATTCGGTTCGATACAGCCCTACGCCTTCCGCCTTGGCGGTGATGAGGTCATGGATGTCCTCGGCAAACTCGATATTGGCTTGCAGCGTGATCCTGTGTCCGTCCTTGGTCACCGCCGGATGGTCGACGGAACGCCGCAGATGGGTCATTTCCGTTTCCTGGTGGGCGATTTTTTGCCGCAATCCGCTCAATACCCTGGGGTCCAGATTGGCCAGCACCACCCCATGTGCCCCATCCACCACCAGGGTTTCCCCCTGATGCAGCAACTGGGTGGCCTGGCGTACCCCAACCACGGCCGGGATGCCCAGGCTGCGGGCGAGGATGGCGGTGTGGGACATGGGGTTGCCGAATTCGGTAACGAAGGCGACGATGCCCTGGCCGCGTAACTGAATGGCATCGGCCGGGGTGATGTCCTGGGCGATGATCACCCGTCCGGCCAGGGATTGAGGTGGCTCGCTGTCCTGATGTTGTTCCAGCAGGGCCTTCTGGACCTGTTGCACCACATGCTCCACATCGTCCTTGCGGCTGCGAAGCAGGGGATCCTCCATCTCGTCGAAACGTTGCACCAACTCCTCCCATTGGATCTGCAACGCCCACTCGGCGGAGTGTCTGTGCTGGCGGATCAGTTGGATGGGGATCTCGGCGATGAGCGGATCCTCCAGCATGAGGAGATGGGAATCGATGAAGGCGGCCACGTCCGTCTGAAGGTCCGCCGGGATTTGCCGCCTTACCTGTTGCAGATGGGCCTGGGCGGCGATGACGGCCTGGCGGAACCTGGTGATCTCGGACTCGATCCGCTCCGGGTCGATGTGGCGGGGTTGGGCCTCGAAGGCATGACGAATCAGCAGATGGGCCTCGCCCGTGGCGAGACGGCGGGAGCCGCTTATGCCGACGCCCAGGCAGGCCAGACTCACTCAGACTCCCCGAAACGGTTATTGATGAGTTTTTCCAGCGCCGTGAAGGCCGCGGTTTCATCCACGCCGCCCACCTCCAGGGTGATCTGGGAGCCTTTGCTGGCGGCGAGCATCATCACCCCCATGATGCTTTTGCCGTTCACCCGGCGGGCATTTTTTTCCAGGTGCACATCGCTCTGATACTGGCTGGCGCAGGTGACCAGCTTGGCGGCGGCCCGGGCATGCAGGCCGAGTTTGTTGATGATGAGGATATCCTTGCGAATCATGACTTTTTATTACTCATTGGAATCAGGTGTCGTTTTCCCCGCAGAGCAGGATACCGTCGCAGCCACCACTCAGGGCCTTGTTGGTGATGGATTCGAGGCTGAGATGAGGATAGTTCAATACGCGCACCAGCATGGGCAGATTGACACCGGCAACGACCTTGACCCTCCCCGGCTCACTGAGCGAGGTGGCGATATTGCTGGGGGTGGAACCATACATGTCGGTCAACACCAGGACACCATCACCCTGGTCCAGGTTGGCGACCAGGGAGCGCGCCCCTTGGCGTATCTGGTCGGGGTTGCAATCATTGGAGATCGCCATGGTCTGGGTCAGCAGCGGGCAGAATCCCAGCATCTTGGTCGCCGTATCCAGGAGGACACTGCCAATTTTGTTGTGAGTGACGATGAGCAGACCGACGCTCATGACAACTCCCGATGCCTCACCAATACCCGTTGTCCGGCGGCCTGGAAATGCTGGGCCATCTGGTTCGCCATGTAGACCGAGCGATGCTGCCCGCCGGTGCAACCGAAGGCGACGGTCAGATAACTGCGGCCACCGTTTTCGAAGCGCGATAGCCAGTGTTCCAGAAAGCCGATGAGATCCGCCTGCATGCGCTGCACCTCGGACTGGGCGGAGAGGAAGGCGGCGATCTCGGGGTCGAGGCCGGTGAGTGGGCGTAATTCCGGATGCCAATAGGGGTTTGGCAGGCAGCGAAGGTCGAAGACGAAGTCGGCATCCCGGGGTACGGCGTTCTTGTAGCCGAAGGATTGGAACAAGAGTGACAGCCGGGTGATGGCCGGATCGGCCAGCCGGTCCCGGATCAAGGCCCGTAGCTGATGGACGTTGGTATGGGAGGTGTCGATGCGTAGATCGGCGATGCTGGAGAAGGGTTCCAACAAGGCGCGCTCGAGCCGGATGGCGTCGGCCAGGGCCAAGTGCTGTTTGGTCAGGGGATGGGGGCGGCGGGTCTCGCTAAAACGGCGGATGAGGACGTCTTCTTCGGCGTCGAGAAAAACGATCTCGCAACGGATGCCGTTGCGGCGCAGACGTTCGACCAGGGGAAGGACGAGTTGCAGATCCTCGGCCTCGTTGCGGGCGTCTATGCCAACCGCGGTCAGCCGGTATTTGCTCGCCCGGGTACGGATGAGTTCGTCGGCAAAGCCCTCCAGTAATCGGACCGGGAGGTTGTCGATGCAATAGAAGCCGACGTCCTCAAGGGTATGCAGGGCGATACTTTTGCCTGAGCCCGAGAGTCCGGAAACGATGACCTGTTTCATACCAGAGGCCGATGCTGTGGTCGCAAGCGTTCAAAAGCCAAAAATGATAGAACCCAGGCCGGTCCTTGCCCAGGGTTTGTATCCTCCCCGTCCCGCTGCCCCTGGCCTCAACCCGGTATCCCCAGCAGGCTGAGTTGGCGTTCGGCAAAATCCGCGCTGGCCTTGTATCCCTTGAGACGTAAGACATGGTTCCGTATCGCGGCCTCGACCAGGATAGCCAGGCTGCGGCCCGGGGCTACGGGGATGATCACCTGGGGGACCCTGACTCCCAGTACGGGTATCTCCGAGTAACTGCCATCGAGCCGGTCCATGCTGGCGAGCAGGTCGTTGTCCATCCGCTGTAGCCGGACGATGAGGCGCAGATATTTGCTGCTCTTGATGGCGGAATCGCCGAACATCGCCCGAATGTTGAGTATCCCCAGACCCCTAACCTCGAGAAAATCCGTCAGCAGGGGGGGACAGGTGCCGCTGATGATATCGGGGGCGATGCGCGAGAACTGGGGGGCATCGTCCGCTACCAGCCGATGGCCGCGGGTGATGAGTTCGAGGGCGAGTTCGCTCTTTCCCACCCCGGCATCGCCGGTGATGAGGATGCCGGTGCCCATGACCTCCATGAACACCCCGTGCAGCGTTGTCTTCTGGGCCAGGGCGCAGGCGAGGTAATACTGGATCTGATAGAGGATCTGGTTGTCCGACAAGGGGGAGACCAATACCGGGATGGCGTTCTCCCGCGCCGCCTCCACCAGGCTGTCGTCCATGGTGATGGCGTCGGCGATGAGGATGGTCGCGGGTTGCGCGGCAAAGAGGGTGCGCAACGCCTCCTCATAGGCGCCCGGTTCCAAGCCGGCAAGGTAAAGCAACTCCGATCGCCCGATGACCTGGATACGGTTCGGATGGATGAGGTTGAGATAGCCCACCATGGCCTGGTTGCCGGCATCCGCCTGACGACCAAGGATGGTGGACTCGGCATACTCCGCGCCTGCCACCCAGGAGAGATCGAGCTTCTCTCCCAGGGCATCGACGAGGTCGCGGAGGTTGAGGGGCGGATCCATCACGCGGTCAGCTTGGCTTCCTGGCTTTGAATCAGTTGCAAAATGGCCTCTGTCGTCTTGGCGGAGCGCAGCTGGCTACAGAAGTCTTCGTCGCTGAACATGGCGGCCAGATTGGCCAACAGTTGCAGATGCTCCTGGGTGGCGGCTTCGGGTACCACGAGGGCGAACACCAGGTCGACCGTTCTGTTGTCGATGGCGTCGAAGCTGATACCGGCCTTGAGCTGTAGAAAGGCGCCATAGGCCTGATTGATCTCCCGCAGTCGGGCGTGGGGAATGGCGATGCCGTCCCCGATCCCGGTACTCCCGAGGCGTTCCCGTTCCATCAAACGGTCGAATATCTTGGTGGAGGTCGCCAGGGAGGGGCTGATGCCGGACATCAGTTTGCCCAGATGTTCCAACACGCGCTTCTTGCTGGTGATGTCGACCTGGCATCCGATCCGTTCAATGGCGAGAAAATTGACGGGAAACATACGCACCTCGAGGGCACCGGTGATGGGGATGGTTATCGTGTTTCGGCGGGAGCGGCTAGAGTTCGCTAGGGCCGCGACGTTCGCTGAGTTTTTCTTTGTACTTGATGACCTGGCGGTCGATCTTGTCGATCAGTTCGTCAATAGCAGCGTACATATCTTCGTGTACCGCGTCGGCATACACCTGATTACCGTTCATGTGCAGCTTGGCCTCCGCTTTCTGCCTGAGCTTTTCCACGCTGAGCACCACATGGACATTGGCCACGTTATCGAAATGCCTCTCCAGTCGATCGAATTTCGTACCTACATAGTTTCTCAGGGCTTCCGTGATATCAACATGATGGCCGGTAACGCTGATTTGCATGATCGTCTCCTGTTGTCGCTATTGGGCGCTTATACAAGGCGCTTGCGTTCGCTCGACGAGGGGATACCCATCGCTTCGCGATATTTTGCCACCGTCCTGCGGGCCACCTGAATGCCCTGCTCGGTCAGGAGGTTGGCAATGGTGATGTCGCTGAGGGGTTTGCCCCGGGATTCAGCGGCAATAAGCTTTTTGATCATGGCCCGAATGGCGGTGGCGGAGCATTCCCCACCGGCACTGGTGGATACATGACTGGAAAAAAAGAATTTGAACTCCAGGATCCCGCGCGGCGTGTGCATGTATTTGTTGGAGGTGACCCGGGAGATGGTGGATTCGTGCATGCCGAGGGCCTCGGCCACATCCCGGAGCACCAGGGGATGCATGGCCTCGGGTCCATCTTCGAGGAAGTCGCGTTGGAGTTCGACAATCTGGCGTGCCACCTTCAGCAGGGTCTCGTTGCGACTCTCCAGGCTCTTGATGAACCAACGGGCTTCCTGGAGATGATGTTTCAAGTAATTGTTGTCGGCGCTGGTATCCGCCCGCTTGATGAGTCTGGCGTAGTCAGAGTTGACGCGCAACCTGGGGGTCGCGTCCGGGTTGAGTTCCACCCGCCAGAGGCCCTGGCGTTTGACGACGAAAACATCGGGGATCAGGTATTCGGGGGTCGCCGTGGAGATCTGGGTGCCGGGATGGGGATGCAGGGAACGGATCAGACGGACAATTTCACCCAATTCGCTTTCGTCCACGCCGAGCAGACGCCGTAGGCGGGCCAGATCCTGGGACGTAAAGGCCGCGAAATGGTGGCGGCACATGAGGATGGCGGTATCGCGCCAGGGTGTCTCGGGCGGTAATTCCTGGAGTTGCAGCAGCAGACATTCTTGTACGTTGCGCGCGCCCACCCCAGGAGGGTCGAAACGCTGGATACGATGCAGTACCGCTTCCACCTCGTCCAGGGTGACCTCATCATTTCCCAGTCCGACCCGGATTTCTTCCAGACTGCTGGTGAGATAACCGCTTTCGCCGATGGAGTCGATAATGGCCAGGGCGATGGCGAGGTCCGTATCCGCGAAGGGGGTGAGGTTCATCTGCCAGAGAAGATGATCCCTCAGGCTCTCGGCGCCTCCGCGTTCGAGCAGGAAGTCCTTGTCGCCATCTCCCCCACCCGAGTAGGTGCCGTAATTGTCCAGGCCGCCCTCCCAATCCTCGTCGATGGGCAGGGTATCGGGGATGTCGAGTTCCTGGATTTCCCGCTCCGTTTCCTGATCCTGGCTGGCGGCGAGGTCTTCATCATAGCTGTCCGATTCGGAGGCCCCGTCGCCGGAGGAGTTGTCACTACCCTGGTTGTCGCCGGAATCCTCGGCCATCTCCAGCATGAGGTTGCTTTCCAAGACCTGTTGAATCTCGTCCCTGAGGTCGAGCGTGGAGAGCTGCAACAGCCGGATCGCCTGTTGCAGTTGGGGTGTCATGGTCAGGTGTTGACCGAGGCGGAGCTGGAGCGTCTGTTTCATGGTCAATAAATGTTTCCAATGTCCCTATCATTGTACTCCAAGCCTAAGTCTTGGCGGCGGCTGGCAGAGGCGTTCAGGCCGGTATCCGACTGGAGATCCAGTTGTCCGATCCAGTTTCGCCGCTTAGAGACTGAACTGTTCGCCAAGGTAACTCGAGCGAACCTGGGCATTGGCGAGCAGGCTGGGCGGATCTCCCTCCGCCAGCAGGGTACCGGTACTCAGAATGTAGGCGCGGTGACAGATGTCCAGGGTTTCCCGGACATTGTGATCGGTGATGAGGATGCCGATACCCCGTTGTTGGAGGTATTGCACGATGCGCTTGATGTCGAGCACGGCGAGGGGATCGATGCCGGCGAATGGCTCGTCGAGCAGGATGAACAGGGGTTCCGCCGCCAGGCAACGGGCGATTTCGAGGCGTCTGCGTTCGCCGCCGGAGAGGCTGAGGGCGAGGCTTTCCCGTACCCGGCCGATCCCGAGTTCTTCCAGGAGTTCTTCGCACCGGGCCAGGCGCTGGGATCGATTCAGATCCCGACGGGTCTCGAGCACCGCCAAGAGGTTGTCGGCCACCGTCAGTTTGCGGAATACCGAAGGTTCCTGGGGCAGATAGCCGAGACCGAGGCGGGCCCGGGCGTGCATGGGTAATTCGGTGATATCCCGACCATCCATGAGGATCTGACCGGCATCCGCCCGGATCAGGCCGACCACCAGATAAAAACAGGTGGTCTTGCCAGCGCCGTTGGGGCCGAGCAGACCGACGATCTCTCCGCTTTCCACTTCCAGGGAGACATGGTTGACCACTTCACGCTGGCGATAGTGTTTGACCAGGTCCCTGGCGGCGAGATGGGTCATGGTTTCTTGGGAACGGCTTTGGGTTCGGTCTTGGCGGGTGGTTTTTCGCCTTCCTTGGGATCAACGGTGATGCGTACCCGTTGTTGACCCTTGGCCGCGGCGCCGGCCTTGATGAGGGCATTCTTGCGGTCGTAGATGATGCGATCGCTGGCGGCGCGGTCCTTCCCCTGGGTGAGCACGGCGTCGCCGGTCATGATGAGTTCGTCGCTGTCGGCGAAATACTCGGCCTGGGCGGCGCGGCCAGTGGTCTCCTGGCCGTTGTCGGCCACCTGGCGGAAGGTGGCGGGTTTGCCGACGGCGAGGATTTTTTCGGTGCGTTTGTCTTTCTGATAGACGTTGACCTTGTCGGCGGTGATGCGGATGCTGCCCTGCACTACGACGACATCGCCCTGATAGACGCTGACCCCCTTGGCCTCGTCGATCTCGACGCTGTTGGCCTCCAGGCTGATGGGTTGGTCCCGGTCGCTGGAGAGGGCGTACACCTCGCCGAGGAGCAGGCATCCGCAGACGACAAAGCCGGCACCAAGCCGGACGAAAACCCGGTGGGAATCTCTGCGACAGGAGTCATTGCACGACATAGTAGCCTCTGGTGTGTGACAGGAAGCGGAGTTTTCTGGGCTCGCCAAACCAGACCTGGGCGCCGTCCGCCCGGATCCAGTCCTCCAGACTGAAAACCTCGATGTGCTGATCGGTTTCCGCGTAATCATCATGGGGACGCACCCGCAGGTCTCGGGTCAGAATCCGATAGGGGCGGTGCTCCGGGCCCTCGGCACTCTCGATTTCGACCCGCCCGTGCAGCCACACCAGATCGCCTTTTTCCAGCAGGGTTCCGGCCTCCGATCGGATCTCCCAGGGTGGGGCATCGCGACCGTAGAGGCTGAGATGGGGGTGCTCCAGGCTCGTCTTGTCCTCGGTATCGTAGTGTACTACTCGGGGACTGCGGAGTATTTGCCGGGGTTGCCCGTTCGGCCCCATGACCCTGGCTTCGAGGTCTTCGATGATGTATTCCGGGCTCCGGCTATCCCGACTGGTCCCGGAAGGCCTGTCACCCAGGCCGGAAGTCAGCCACCAACTGGCGGCAGCCAGCCCGGCCAGGATGAGCAGGATGCCGGTGGAGCGCCAGCCGCTGGTCTCAGTCCAGGGCATCGGGGCTCAGAACCGGTGAAGAAATCGTCGCGAGCGACCGGAGTGCAAGCCGCGAATGATGCGAACGACGAGACATATCAACTAGATAGGCGAAGAGTGAGTGAGTGGGCAACGAAGCCATCCGGACGCGCCGTAGATTTATTCACCGGCTCTCAGGTAGCCTTCGAGCCAGGGCGCCAGCTTGCCCTGGGCCTCCATGATGAGTTCACAGAGATCCCGGGCGGCGCCTCGTCCACCGGGGGAGGGCGTCTGCCAATGAGAATACCGTTTCACCCAGGGGTGGGCATCCTGGACGGCGACGGCGAGCCCGACCCGGATCAGGATGGGGAGGTCCACCACATCGTCTCCCAGATAGGCGATCTCCCGGTCTTCCAATCCCAATTGGCGTTTGAGCTGGTGATAGGCGGGCAGCTTCTCCGCCTGCCCTTGAAAGACATGGCGGACACCAAGGCTTTCCATCCGTCTGGCCACCACCTTGGAGGTTCGTCCCGTGATCACGCCAAGTTGGACCCCGGTTTCCTGGAGCTGCTTCATGCCGTGGCCGTCCCGGGAGTGAAAGGCCTTGTATTCCTGGCCGTCGTCACCGAGGAATAGACTGCCGTCGGTCAAGACGCCGTCGACGTCGAAGATCACCAGTCGGATCGCTCGGGCCTTGGCCAAAATGTCCTGCATTCGTTCCTCCAGCCGGATCAGACTACGCCGGCCCGCAATAGGTCATGCATGTTGAGGGCGCCGATCACCCGCTGCTGCCCATCGACCACCAGCAGGCCGTTGATCTTGTGCCGTTCCATCATCTGCAAGGCCTCGGCGGCGAGTAGGTCGGCGGTGGCGGTGATGCAATTGGCGATCATGACATCGGCTACCCGGCAGCTACGGATATCCAACCCCCGATCGATACTGCGCCGCAGATCGCCATCGGTGAAGATCCCCCGCAGATAGCCCTGGTCGTCGACGATGGCGGTCATCCCCAGCCCTTTCTTGCTCATCTCCACCACCGCCTGACCGAGCAACGCCTCGACGCTGACTTGGGGGATGGCCTCACCGACATGCATGATGTCCTGGATATGGAGCAATAAGCGTCGCCCCAGGGTGCCACCGGGATGGGAGCGGGCAAAGTCCTCGGCGGTAAAACCCCTGGCTTCCAACAGGGCGATGGCCATGGCATCCCCCATCGCCAGGGCGGCCGTGGTACTGGAGGTGGGCGCCAGACCCAGGGGACAGGCTTCGTGCACCACGCTCACGTCGATGTTGACGTCCGCCTCCCGGGCGAGGGTCGAGTTTGGATTACCGGTTAGGGCGATGAGGGGAATACCGAGGCGCTTGATGATCGGAACTATAGTCAGCAACTCGGCCGTCTCGCCGGAATTGGAGAGGGCCAGGACCACATCCTTGGGCGTAATCATGCCCAGATCGCCATGACTGGCTTCCCCCGGATGGACGAAAAAGGCCGGGCTGCCGGTGCTGGCCAGGGTGGCGGCGATCTTGCTGCCGATATGGCCGGATTTTCCCATGCCGAGGACAACGATACGGCCATAACAAGCCAACATGAAGCCGCAGGCTTGGGCAAAGTTGCCGTTGATGCGGTCGGCCAGGGCGGCGACCGCCTGGGCCTCGGCCTGGATAACCGCCAGCCCCAGGGCTTGAAGCCGGTGTTTTTCCTGCTCGGTCAGCCGGGCACGGGCACGGCTGGCGGAGGCGTTGTCCCTGGCCGAGGTTTGCAAGTGGAAGGCGGACTCCGGCATCTTCGCTTACACCAGAGGGGGGGACTTCTCTGCCGGGCCGCTTGGCCGAGGCCTCAGCCCGGATGGGACAGCAGGCCCGGCGGCGTTCGCGCTTTGGTGGCCCGAGAACATGCAAGCCGGGCTGGGTCGTGACATGGGTTGGCTTATACCTTCGATCCTGGTGGTCGGGAAAACCCCACCGGCCTGGCCGATGGCGGGAGGCAATTATGGGGGATCCTCCGGGTTGTCGTCATCGGTGCCGAGATTCCAGGAGATCCTCAGAAAGTATTTGGAAACCCTTGCCTCTCGGGCATCGAGCGGAAAGGCCCAATTTTCGTTCTCTTTTTAGCAATAAATAAAGAAATAACGCCTATATTGTTCTCTTAAAAAGAACAATGACCGCAAGAACACACCTTGGCCCCGAGGCGCTGAAGCTGTAACGAGCATTTCCAAACAGCTTCTCAGATAATCCCCAACCAAAGCAGCGCCTCCCAGAACAACCCCAGGGCCCAGCCGAGCAGCAGTATACCCAGGGCGCGCAGGCTCCAAAGGTAGAGCGGCGAGGAAAACAGGTTGGCGGTACGCCCGGTCAAGACCGCCAGCAGGATCTTGGCGCCGACCAGACAGACATAAAAGGCCGCCAGAAAGGCCAGCGGCTGGGTGAGCCCGGTCTGGGCCCCTTCGATCACCAGGGGGCCGCCGACACTCAGCCAGAAGAGGTAAGGATAAGGACTGAAGAGATTGACCAGGATCCCTTTGCGCAACGAACCGCTCCGGCCATGGTCGATCCAGATCTCCCCGGCGCCCAGACGCAGGTTTTCCCACCCCATCCTCATCAGGAATCCCGCTCCCAGGAGGGCGATCGCTCCCATTACCAACTCCCGGGACTGGAGTTGGCCCAGAAGCGCGAGGCACAGCCAGACAATGGGGAGATCCGTGATCAGGGGCGCCAGCGCCACCCGTATCCCGGCCCGTGTACCGGCCCGCAGGGTCTCGGCGATCACCAGGGTCAGGAGCGGCCCAGGGGCCAGACCGGCGGAGAGGCCGAGCAGGATACCGGTGGCGAAATATTCGTACATGCTTTATCTCTCAAGGTCCGCGGATATCGCCGGGGGATTGGCCTGCGCTTATCGGTCCTGGTTCCGGCTGGGATTACAATAGCTGTTGTCGCTCAGGACCGGCCCGATCGGTTCGAACCGGCTCGCCACGGATCGGCATCGCATCCCTCTTCGCCATCAATGCAGCACAGGCACAGCACATCATGACAGAGCAAGAAGATTTCGCCTCCCTCTTCACCAAGTTCGAACGGAACCAGGCCAGGAAGACCAAACAGGAGCCCAAGGTCGGCGACAAGGTCCGGGGGACTATCGTCTCCATCCAGGGCGACCGGGCCTTCGTCGATATCGGTCTCAAGACCGAAGGGGTGGTCGATGTCGGGGAGCTGCGGGATGAAAATGGGCACCTGAGCCTGGATATCGGCGACAGTATCGAGATGTTGGTCAGCGGCAAGGAGGCCGAGACCGGCACCCTGCTGCTCGGGGCGCAGCACGCGCGTCGTCTCCGTGGGCGGGACGGGCTCCAGCAGGCCCATGAACAACAGCTCCCGGTGGAAGGGCTGGTCACCGCTACCACCAAGGGCGGGCTGGAGGTGGAGATCTCCGGCGAACGTGGCTTCTGCCCCGCCTCGCAGATCGATGTCGCCTTTATCGAGGATCTGTCGACCTTCGTCGGCCAGCGCCTGGCCTTCCGCATCACCAAGCTCGAAGGCGGACGCTCCCTCAACCTGGTGCTGTCGCGCCGGGCCCTGCTGGAAGAGGCCCAGCGTCTCGCCGCCGCCACCACCCGCGCCCGCTTGGAGGTAGGGGCGGTGATGCAGGGTCGAGTGACCGCCATCAAGGACTTCGGCGCTTTCATCGACCTCGGCGGTGTCGAGGGTATGGTCCACATCAGCGAACTGGCCTTCGGGCGGGTGGCCCACCCCAAGGACCTTCTGACCCTGGGACAGATGGTGGAAGCGGTGGTATTGCGGATCGACAAGACCGACAACCCCAAACAACCCGAGCGCATCGCCCTCTCGATCCGCGCCCTGGAGAAAGACCCCTGGGAGGAGGTGGCGGACCGCTTTCCTGTCGGCGCCCTGGTGTCCGGCACCGTCAGCCGTCTCCAGTCCTTCGGCGTCTTCGTCGAACTGGCCCCCGGAGTGGATGGCCTGGTGCATATCAGCGAACTGGGCGCCGGTCGTCGCATTCAGCATCCCCAGGAGGTGGTCAAGGTCGGCGAGGCCGTGCAGGCGACCGTGCTGGGGGTGGACAAGGAGAAACGCCGCATCAGTCTCTCCCTGGACAGCAAGAAACAACACCTCGACCTCCCCAAGCCGGAGGACGTGGCGAATTACACCAAACCCAAACCAGGTTTCAGTACCCTGGGAGATTTGCTCAAGGAGCGCTGGCCAAAAAAGTAGCGGCCAGGCGATGGTCGGCGACTGCGACGTTACGGCCTCAGTTGATGCAGGCCCGCGGGGAAATCATCCCCTTCATCGCCCATAATCCTTCCCAGGCCCTCGTTTCAACTTGAGATCGACAGATGAACATCAGATTCCTCGGCTTTGGCCGCCTCGAAGTGGAAGGCGTGGAATACGACTATGACTTGGTCATTGAGCGGGGCGAGGTACGCAAGCGCCACAAAGGGCCGTCCAAGGCCTATCGACATGAGTTCGGCCATACCCCCCTCTCGGCGGAGGAGCTACTCCCCTGGCATGGCGACAAGCTGTACATAGGCACCGGCACCTATGGGCGACTGCCCATCATGCCGGAGGTCCATGCGGAGGCGAAGCGCCGGGGGGTGGAGCTGCTGGCTCTGCCCACCGAGGCACTCTGCCGGGAACTGGTCCGTTATCAAAGAGAGGAGATCAATGCTGTGCTGCATCTGACCTGTTGACCCCGATAGATTGGGGCGCTAGCCCGCCTCCTCCAGCCAAAAGAAAGTTGATACTTCGAGATGACGAACTTGACCTATTCTCCCCCCAGTGATCCTTTGGAAGTCCTGCAAAAGCTCAACTTCGACGAGGCGATAGGTCCGATGGACCCTCGCTTCGTCGATACCGACGCCGCCCGGGGTGGGGTGGGTACGCAACGCAGCCTGGCGCGGAAGTTCGGTCTCGATCTGTACCAAGACAAATTCTTTCCGAACCAGAAGCGACACGTCCTCTTGTTCGGCCCCATCGGCAGCGGCAAATCCACCGAGCTGCTGCGTTTCGTCCACACCCTGGAGCAGGGTAAGCGTCTGTTTCCCATCCTGCTCAACGTGCGGGGCGAGATCGACATCAACAATCTCCAGTATGCCGACGTCCTCATGGCGCTCGCCTCGGCGGTGGTGCGTGGGTTGACGGCAAGAGGTCTGGAGATCGAGCCGGCCCGGATAGAGACCATGCGCCTCTGGTTCCAGGAACACGTCGCCACCGAGGACAATATCCGCGAACTCACGGGCGAGCTCAGGAGCGAGGCCGGTGCCGAATTGACCATTCCCTTCCTGGCCAAACTCCTGACCCGCCTGACGACAACCTTCAAGAATTCCTCGGTGTACAAGGATAGTTTGCGGGAGGTGGTGAAAAAGACCTTCACCCAATTCGCCAATGCCTTCAACGAATTGGTCCAGGCCGCCGAAAAGGCACTGCAGGAGCGTGGAACCGCCGAGCGGCTGCTGCTCATCGTCGACGGCACCGACAAGACCCCCCTGACCGATGCCGAGCGCCTGTTCGTGCTGGAATCCGAGCAGCTCCTGGCGATCGAGGCCCTGGTGCTCTATACGGCCCCCATCACCCTCAAATACGGCGGTACCAGTGTCAGTAAGCTGGATACCGACGAGGTGCTGCCCATCATCAAACTCCAGGAACGGGAGGGTGAACGACGCTATGAGGCCGGATGGGCGGCGATGCGGGAGATGCTGGGTAAGCGCATCGCCCCGGACAGCTTTACCGACCCGGCCTCGATCGATCGCCTGATCGAATACAGCGGCGGTCATCCGCGGGAATTGTTACGGCTGGTGCGCCTGGCCTGCGAACTGACGGAGTCGGACCCTATCCAGCCCCCGACCCTGGAAAAGGCCATCGACAAGCTGGCCGCCGATTTCCGTTACTGGTTGCAGCCGGAGGACTACGCACTGCTGGCCCGGGTCGATGCCGATAACGGCGCCCACATCGGCAACGACGAGCGCGTCCGCCAGTTACTCTGGCGCCTGGCCCTGCTCCAGTACAACGATGGTTCCTGGCGCCACAGCCATCCGGTGGTCCGGCGGTTGGAGGGCTACCGACAAGCGGCCGCCAAGCGTGGCCTCTGATCAGCGTGGCCCGCGACCCATTTCATTTCGACTACCAACGCCATCTGGCCGCCCGCGATCTCCTGCCCCAACACCAGGAGGATTTTCAGCGCCTGGTGAAGTTACTCAGCCACGCCCCCGGCTTCCAGTTGTTCTTCGCCCGCGTTGCCGACCCCGGCTATCGGGATGTCCTGATCGCCAAACTTGGTAAGTTGATGGCCTTGCAGGGGCGCCCGGTTCGCCTCGCCGATCTGGGCGACGAGCGGCGCTTCCCCGACTTCCAGGCCCTGGAGGCCTGGCTGGAGGAAGATGAGCAGAAGTCAAGCCTGATCCATCTGATCAATGGCTCGGCCTGGTTGCAAGGGAGCCGATTACACAGCCTGAACCTGAGACGCAACGCCCTGGCGGAAAAACTCGAGGCCGCCCTGCTCTGGTGGCTGTCCGTTCCGGCCATCGAACACCTGGCGCAGCAGGCGCCGGATGCCTGGTCCTGGCGCAGTGGCGTGTTCGATTTCGTCGACCCGGGCGCCCAGCTCCCGAGCCGGCCAGAGGAATGGATGCCAGCGCCCTTATCCCTGAATCTGCCCCAACGCAGTCAACGCCTGGCGGTCCTCAACCGGCAACTGGCAGCGGAATTCGCCACCGAGATACCGGATGAATTTCGTCTCAACCTGCTGCTGGAACGGGCGGATCTGCTGGAATCACTCGGTCTCTGGGCCGAGGCGGAACAGGGCCTGCGCCAAGAGGCCTTACCCCTGGCGGAGCGCCTGGGCGACGTGCGCTCCAAGGCCGTGACGATGGGACAAATCGCCGACATCCTGCAGGCGCACGGCCAGCTTGACGAGGCGCTACGCATCCGCCAGGAAGAAGAACTACCGGTCTATGAGCGCCTGGGCGACGTGCGTGAGAAGGCCGTGTCCATGGCAAAAATCGCCAGTATGCTGCGGTTACGCGGCCAGCTCGATGAGGCACTGAGCTTACTCAAGGAAGAAGTTCTGCCCGCCTTTGGGCAACTCGGCGTCCTGCGTGAGAAGACCCTGACCATGGGAAAAATCGCCGACATTCTGCAGGCGCGCGGCCAGCTCGATGAGGCGCTACGCATCCGCCAGGAAGAACAACTGCCGGTCTATGAGCGCCTGGGCGACGTGCGCGAAAAGGCGGTGACGATGGGAAACATCGCCGACATCCTGCAGGCGCGCGGCCAGCTCGATGAGGCGCTAGCGCTGCATGAAGAGTGCCTACCGATAGCGCAATGGCTGGGAGATATCGAGGTCATCGCCTTCTTGAAATACTCGCGGGCACGAATACGCCTGCAACGCGGGGATCACCAGCGCGGCGGCTTGCCGGAAATCTATGCAGACCTCGCCGCGGCCCATGCCATCGGGGTGAAGCTGAGGCGTCCCGACTATCTCGGCACTATCGGCCTGTTACTCGCCCAGGTTATGAGCATGACCGGAGAGGTGGAGGAGGCACTCAGGATCCTCGACCAGGCCGAGGCGGCTTTCAACCAACTGGGATGGACCGCGGATGTGGCCGCTGTCCGCGAGATGCGAGAGGCGATCAGCGCGCAGACCGGGCCGGGATGAGTGGACCGCCTCCCAGGTTTCGCTTGACCAAGCGCTGGGTTTTTTACAGCGGGGGATAGCGATCGAAAAAGGAAGGCGATAAGAAGTTATACCATTTCTCGATAGGTATTATCGATATTCGTAGGCTGGTGTTGAGGCGCGAAGCGCTGAAACCCAGCTTCTCAGTAGCTGGGATTCGCTTCGCTCATCGCCAGCCTACCCCATGGCTTTCAGGCGGATAAACTAATAGGAAATGGTATTACTTATCCGTAATCATAGCTTCATTAGATTGGCATTATTGTTTGGGCCATTTTGGCCTATCGGGCGGGAATCGGTCTCAGCCATCCAACAGCCGCCGATAGAGGCTGTGCAGCATCCCCGCGGTGGCGCCCCAGATGTAGTACTCGCCCCAGGGCATGGCGTAGAACTCCAGCTCCTCCCCCTCGTAGTTTAGTCGGCAACGCTGGTGATTGACCGGGTCGAGGATGAAATCGAGCGGCACCTCGAAGACCTCCGCCACCTCCCGGGGATCCAACCTCAGCTCGAAAGGCGGCACCAGGATCCCCACCACCGGGGTGATCGAGTAGCCGGTGCGGGTGATGTAGCGATCGAGGCGACCGATGATCTCCACCTGGTGGCCGGCGAGGCCGATCTCTTCCTGGGTCTCGCGTAAGGCGGTGATCTCCGGCGAGTCGTCTTCAGGCTCGACCCGACCGCCGGGAAAGCTGATCTGTCCGGCGTGATGGCGGAGATCGGCGGTGCGCCGGGTGAGCATCAGCGTAAACCCGTCCAGCCGTTCGATCAGCGGCACCAGCACCGCGGCCGGCACCAGGGGGCGAGGGGGATGGCCGCCGTCGCCGCCAACTTTTTCTTCTAGGGAAGGCGACAAACGCAAACACCCGATCAGCTTCTTCCTGGTCATGGCGCCGATCCGCCAGCCGTCCCCAGGGGCAACATCACCGCGTCTCCGTCGGCGCTTGAGATGGGTTGACGGGGGCGATACCCGTGTCCGGGCCTGTTGGGGGTCAAGGGTGGTTTCATGATCGCGGCGTGGGGAAGCCATGGCCTCAAGTTGAACTGATGCCGAGTGTGCGACCCGTGGCGGCAGGGGGCAAGGATTTCAATCTTCGCTACGGATCGATCATCTCGGCGCAACGCCCGTTTTGGCGCCCTGAGGCGGATGATGGGTTGGTGCTGGAGCTGGGTTCGGCGTTTCGAGCCCCAACAGCAGATCCATGTCGACCCGGATGTCGATAGACGGCTCCGGGCATGGGCCCTTTTAGCAGGTTTTTTGTTCTCCGTTAGAGAACAATGCCAGCTTTATTCGACCATTGTTCTCCAAAAAAGAACAAAAAAGGGCCGTTTTTCGTCGAGGCCCGGAGCGACGGAAGACGCGGACCAATGCTGGATCTGCTTGGCCAGTTATTTCAGGCGTAGTTAAGCGAATGTGGCCTGGTCGGGAACAGCGGATGTCGATGTTGGCCTCTGTTGTCCCAGGTCCGCTCGCTTTCCGAGCGAAATCAGCAGGAAATCCGGTGCTCGAATTGGCTTGAATTCCCCCGCCCCTTCCCCTATTTCTCGCCATAACCTTATAAATTCTTGGAGTATTTCCCATGCGAATGGACAAACTGACAACCAAATTCCAGATGGCGCTGGCGGACGCCCAGAGTCTGGCGGTGGGACGCGACCAGCAATTCATCGAACCCCTGCATCTGATGCTGGCCCTGGTGGATCAGGACGGCGGCACGGTGCGCCAACTCCTGGCCCAGTCGGGGGTGAACGTCAACGCCCTGCGTTCGGGCCTGCTGACGGCCATGGACCGCCTGCCGAAGGTGGAAGGCACCGGCGGCGACGTGCAGCTCTCCAACGAGCTGGGGCGCCTGCTCAATCTGACCGATAAGCTCGCCCAACAGCGCAAGGATCAATTCATCAGCTCGGAACTCTTCGTGCTCGCCGCCCTGGAGGACAAGGGCGAGCTGGGCCGTCTGCTGCGCGCCAAGGGTCTCACCAAGGAGAGCCTGGAACAGAGCATCGCCAAGCTGCGCGGCGGCGCCCAGGTGGACGATCCCAACGCCGAGGAACAGCGTCAGGCGCTGCAAAAGTTCACCATCGACCTCACCGAGCGGGCCGAGCAGGGCAAACTCGATCCGGTCATCGGTCGCGACGACGAGATCCGCCGCGTCATCCAGGTGTTGCAACGCCGCACCAAGAACAACCCGGTGCTGATCGGCGAGGCGGGTGTGGGCAAGACCGCCATCGTCGAGGGCCTGGCCCAGCGCATCGTCAATGGCGAGGTGCCGGAGGGGCTGAAAAATCGTCGCCTGCTGGTGCTCGACATGGCGGGGCTGATCGCCGGGGCCAAGTTTCGCGGCGAGTTCGAGGAGCGGCTGAAGGCGGTATTGCAGGACATCGCCAAGCAGGAGGGGCGCATCGTGCTCTTCATCGACGAGCTGCACACCATGGTCGGCGCCGGCAAGGCGGAAGGCGCCATCGACGCCGGTAACATGCTCAAACCGGCGCTGGCCCGGGGCGAGCTGCATTGCGTTGGCGCCACCACCCTGGACGAATACCGCAAATACATCGAGAAGGATGCCGCCCTGGAACGGCGCTTCCAGAAGGTGCTGGTGGACGAACCCACGGTGGAGGACAGCATCGCCATCCTGCGCGGGCTGAAGGAAAAGTACGAGGTGCACCACGGGGTGGAGATCACCGACCCGGCCATCGTCGCCGCCGCCACCCTGTCGCATCGCTACATCACCGATCGCAATCTGCCGGACAAGGCCATCGACCTGGTGGACGAGGCCGCCTCCCGCATCCGCATGGAGATCGACTCCAAGCCGGAGGAGATGGATCGGCTCGAACGCCGGCTGATCCAGTTCAAGATCGAGCGCGAGGCGCTGAAAAAGGAAAGCGACGAGGCCAGCAAGCGCCGTTTGCAGGACTTGCAGAGCGAGATCGGCAAATTGGAACGGGAGTATTCCGACCTGGAAGAGATCTGGAAGGCGGAAAAGGCCAGTCTGCAAGGCGCGCAGCATATCAAGGAGGAACTGGACCGCGCCCGCATCGACCTCGAAACCGCCCGCCGCACCGGCAATCTCAGTCGCATGGCCGAATTGCAATATGGCCGTATCCCCGAGCTGGAGAAACGACTCAATGCCGCCCAGGCCGCGGAGAAGGCGGAGAAGAAATTGCTGCGCAACAAGGTCACCGACGAGGAGATCGCCGAGGTGGTGTCCAAGTGGACCGGCATCCCGGTCTCCAAGATGCTCGAAGGCGAGCGGGAGAAGCTGCTGCGCATGGAGGAGAATATCCACAAACGTCTGGTGGGCCAGGATGAGGCGGTGCGAGTGGTGGCGGACGCCATCCGCCGCTCGCGGGCCGGGCTCTCGGACCCCAACCGCCCCATCGGCTCCTTCCTCTTTCTGGGGCCGACCGGGGTGGGCAAGACCGAACTCTGCAAGGCGCTGGCGGAATTTCTCTTCGACACCGAGGAGGCCATGGTGCGCGTCGATATGTCCGAGTACATGGAGAAACACGCCGTGGCGCGGCTGATCGGCGCCCCGCCGGGCTATGTCGGCTATGAAGAAGGCGGCTATCTCACCGAACAGGTGCGCCGTCGACCCTATTCGGTGATCCTGCTCGACGAGGTGGAGAAGGCCCATCCCGAGGTGTTCAACGTGCTGTTGCAGGTGTTGGACGACGGCCGCATGACCGACGGCCAGGGTCGCACCGTGGACTTCAAAAACAGCGTGGTGGTCATGACCTCCAATCTTGGCTCGGAGAGTATCCAGGAGATGGCGGGGGAGGAGAATTACCAGGCCATGAAGGCGGCGGTGATGGCCATCGTCGGCAGCGCCTTTCGGCCCGAGTTCATCAACCGCCTGGACGAGATCGTGGTCTTCCACCCCTTGGCGAAGGCGCAGATCCGCCGCATCGCCTACATCCAGATGGGCTATCTGCGTCGGCGCCTGGCGGCGCGGGATATGGGGCTGGAGGTGAGCGAGGCCGCCCTGGACCAACTGGGAGCGGCGGGCTTCGACCCCATCTATGGCGCCCGACCGCTGAAACGGGCGATCCAGCAGCAGATCGAGAATCCCCTCGCGCAGGAGATCCTGCGTGGCAAGTTCGGCCCCGGCGACAGCATCGCGGTGGAGGTAGAGCGCGGCGAGATGGTGTTTTTGAAGACCCTCAAGGCGGAAGTCGTCGACTGATAGCTTGGGGAAGAGAGAGAGCCGGGAGGGGCTCCTGCCGCTCCCCCCTTGTTTCCTCTTTGTTAGGCCGTGTTCACAAAATTGCTAGCGGAGCATGATCACGATGAGGGCGACGGTGACGAAAGCCAGGAAGTTGGCTTTGAGTTTTTCATAGCGGGTGGCGA
>Ga0268298_10002138_pt1 | contig 22030 bp, 14 predicted proteins | sample WWTPWeurt_MetaG_FD_194462 | JGI IMG/M metagenome (GOLD analysis project Ga0268298, IMG submission 194462) | Activated sludge microbial communities from WWTP in Nijmegen, Gelderland, Netherland - WWTP Weurt | ecosystem: Engineered > WWTP > Aerobic digester > Activated sludge | place... | reverse complement strand
ACCTTGTCTGCGACGCTCCGCAATCGAGGGCAGCAGGTCTGCAACTTCGTCAGCGGTGACTTCCGCGCGCCAGCGGAGGCGTCGGTGACCGCCTTGGCGGTGAGCTACCCCTTCAGCCTAGCGCCCGGAGCGAGCACGAACCTGGTCTTCACCTTCGCCCCCACCGACAACCGCGAGGTCAAGGTGACCTACGACCTCCGGACCGACGAGGCGATCTTCTCGGCGCACCCGATCAACATCGTGGGATCGTCCAAGTCCTATGACGATCTCTTCGTGCGGCCAGAGTTTGTCGACTTTGGTCAGGTCACGCCCAACTGCGTGCGCTCTGGGGTGGGAGTGACCTTGTTCAACGCGGGCACTCAGGCGGTGACCCTCGATCGCACCACGATTACCACCACCACCGCGGAGCTCAGCGCCACGTTGATCAGCAACACCCCGGTGCCGGCGGGTGGTTCGCTGGTCGTGCCCTTGCGCTACGCGCCCGTCGACTTTGGCGTCGACACGGCGGTCCTCGAGATCGCGGTGGCCAACCGCCCGTACAATTTCATCGTCCCCATCCAGGGTGAGGGGGCCCAGCAGCCGATCGTCACTGATCGCTACACCCAGGCCGCCGCTCGCGACGTCGACGTCCTCTTCGTCATCGACAACTCCTGCTCCATGGGCGACGACCAGGCCAACCTGGCGGCCAACATCGCCACCTTCATCAACAACGCGTCCGTTCGCTCGGTCGACTTCCGCATGGCGATCACCACCACCGACGTCACCAGCGCCGCCACGGCGGGCGTGTTCCGGGGCCCGGTCATGTCTTCGGCTACGCCCAATCTGGTCGCGGAATTTCAGCGTCAGGCCGCGGTCGGAGTCACGGGTTCGGGCATCGAGCAGGGTCTGGAGGCGATGGACTCGGTCTTCCATAACCTCGGCGGGCCGACCGCGAACTTTCTCCGCCCAAATGCCGGCTTCGTCTTGGTGATTATCAGCGATGAAGAGGACTCTTCGCCGGCCAGCACGGTGTTCTACTTCTCAGAGCTCCAGCGCTTCGCTCCCACCGGCTACCTCACGGCCGTGGTCAGCGGCGAGGCGACCGGCTGCGTGTCTCCGCTGCTCCTCGGGGCCGCGGCCCCCGCGCCGAAGTATATGGACTTCGTGCGGCTCACCCAGGGGACCAGCCTCTCGATCTGCACCGACTGGGCGATGACGCTGCAGACGCTGGGGGCCATCGCCTTCGGCCTGCGGAGCAGCTTCCTGCTCACGCAGCACCTCGACCCGAGCGGGATGCTGGTGGTGGAGGTCGACGGGGTCGTGGTCCCCCCGGCCGACTACACGGTCGACGTCGCCGGAAACGCGGTCATCTTCAACACGCCACCCCAAGATGGATCGACCGTGGCGATCACCTACGCGGCAGGGTGCTAGTGTACCGCGCCCGTCATGGCTGGCCGTATCGCTCGCTCTTTTCGCGCCTGTTCGCGCGGGCCTTCGGCCCCTGGCGGGCGCTTCGACGCACGTATTCTCGACACGGGTGCGGTACACTAGGCGCGGCGATGGATCTGCTCCGGGTCGGAATGCTGGTCAGTTGCTGCTGGGCGCTCGGGGCCTGCCGCGGTGAGCCCTGTAAGACGTTGACCGACTGCCCCTCCGGCTTCTACTGCCTGCCGGATCCCGACCGCATCGCCAACGGCAGCTGCCAGCGCGAATGCGTGACCGCCGATGACTGCCCAGCCCCCAACCCCACGCTGCAGATCGGGCTCTGCAACAACCTGGGGCGCTGCACGGTCACCGAGCGCACGCCCCGCCTGCGGGTGCTCAGCCCCGAGAACGACACGCTGCTCGAGGAGGGCACTCGCCAGGTCCAGCTGGCCGGCGAGGTCGAGACCGCCGCGGAGCGCGTCGAGATCACGATGCAGCCGCTCTTGCGCTCGGAGTGCGGGGCGATCGAACCGCTCACCTTGCCGCTCAAGAACGGCGAGGTCGGCAAGGCGGTGACGCTCTCTTTTGTAACGCCGGATATCGATCTGGACCCTGGAATCACGGTCTTTCGGGTGACGGCGAAGGTCGGTCAGAGCGAGGACAGCCTCGACCACATCATCGAGGTCCCCTGCCCAGGCTGCGCGACGATCACGGTGGTCGCGCCGCGCTTCCCGGCGACGGTGACCGGCCTCGAGCTCGACGAGGTCCGGGGGCAGGTCAGCCCTCTCTCGGTGAAGCAGCTGATCTGGCGGGTGCAGAGCAGCTTTGGGGACGTCATCGACGGCTCGGTAGAGGTCGTGAATGGGAGCTTCGTCGTTCCCCGCATCCCGGTCTTCGCCGGAGTGAGCCGCATCCGCTACGTGGTCTCGGGGGTCGGTACTGGCCTCGGGGAGAGCCGCTGCTCGGTCTCGACGATCTCCTCGGTGACGCGAGAGTCCGGCCTCCGCGTGCTGCTCACCTGGGATGGTCAGAGCTCGGACCTCGACCTGCACTTGGTGGGCCCAGGCGATCACGGCTACAAGGACCCCGGCAAAGATCTCTATAGCCGCCAGGGCCAGACCTTTGGCGGCAGCGTGGACGACGACTTCGACGGCCTCGGCCCCGAGACGCTCAGCACGCCTTCCTTGGCCGACGGCGTGTATGGGATCGTCGTCGAGCCCGTCGCCGACGCCAACGATCCGGGCAGCAACGCGGTGGTGCGCGTCCTGTGGAACGGACGGCTCCTGTCCAAGGCGCCCTATGGACCGCAGTACTTGAGCGTCACGACCGATGAGCTGTGGGTGGTGGGCACGCTCACCGTCAGCGGCGGCCAAGCCACCTTCAACCGGCTGAGCACGACCCTCTCGGCCGCGATGCCCCCGAGCCGCCCGCCCTCGGAGTGGCCGGCCTTCTACTGACGAGCCTCATGCGCATCGCGATGCTCCCGAGCCTCCTCGCGCCCGTCGCGGCGGGCCAGTGCTTTGGCGGCGCTGAGATGGCGGCCTTGGATCTGACCGAGGCGCTCGCCGCCCTGGGGCACGAGCTGTGGCTGATCGGGGTGAAGGGCAGCCAAGCCCGCGGGGCCCGTACGTTGCTCGCGCCCCCGACGCCGGCCTTCGTTCCGGGGGAGGAGGTGCGGCTCATCCTCGAGCCCTTCCCCGAGGTCTTGGCGGCGCTGCCCGCCGGGCTCGACGTGATCCACGCGCATCTGAATGATCCAGGCGCGCTGCTCTCCCTCGACGCCTACGCGCGCGCGCATCCTTCGGTGCGGGTTCTTTCCACCCTGCATTTGTCGGCGGTCTTTCCTTCCACCACCGCGGTCGTCCAAGAGCTGCTGGGCCGAGGTAGCCCGGTCTGCTTCACTGCCCCCAGCGCCTTCGCGGCCCACAGCTATGGGGTGGAGGGGATCCGCGTGATCCCAAACGGGATCGACCTCTCGCGCATCGCCTTCCACGCGCGGCCTGACCCCGACCTGCACCTGGCCTGGGCCGGTCGTCGCGCGCCGGAGAAGGGCCTCGACGCCGCCATACGGATCGCCCATGGCGCCGGAAGCGTCCTCGAGGTCGCCGCGCTCTCGCCGCCGGTCGGTCCGAGCCCCCCGCAGGTGGTGGAGCGAGGCCGCTTGCCGCGGGAGGAGGTGCCGGGATTCTTGGGCCGGGCGGCCGCGACGCTGCTGACCTCCAGCATCGCCGAGGCGCACCCCTTGGTCGCGATCGAGTCGCTGGCCGCCGGTACGCCGGTCGTGGGCTTCGCGGTCGGGGGCCTCCCCGAGATCGTGGATGAGGCCACCGGGATCCTCGTCGCGCCCGGGGATGTGGAGGCGGCGATCCGCGCGGTGTCCCAAACCTCCGCCCTCGACCGGCGGGCTTGCCGGGCCAAGGCGGAGCGCTGCTTTGATCGTCAGCGCGCGACGCAGGCCTACCTCCAATCCTATGCCCTGGGGCCCAAGCGCTCGGGCCCTCATTGAGTCGAGGTCTTCGTTCCTCGGAGCAGCAGCGCCTTCACCAGCGCGGGGTCTTTGCCGGTCGCGCGCAGCGCCTCGGCCAACGCGGCCTCCGTCTCTCTTCGCTCGCGGGCTTTGACTGGTTTGCTATGGCGGAGCCGGAGCGCCTCCTCCAGCGGTGCGAGGGCCGCGGCGGGTCGGTGACGGGCCAGCTCTACCAGCCCAATGCCGGTCAGGAAGAAGGCGCCGTCGGGATAGTCTGCCCCCAGCGCAGAACGCTCGATTTGTAGGCCCGTTTGATAGTTCGCCAAGGCCTCGGCCCAGCGCCCTTCGGCCCGGTCTATCTCTCCGAGATAGTATCTCGCCATCGCCACGTCGGCGTGCTCCGGTCCCACGACCGCCTGGAGTACCTCCAGCGCAGCTTCGGTCTCGGCGCGGGCGTCCTTGAGCTGGCCGCGCTCGCGCAGGATGGAGCCGCGGTTGAGGCGGGCGATCGCCGTAGCGTGGCTCCGCGGGCCCAGCTTGACCAGATCCACCGCCAGCGCCCGGTCGATGTTGGTGGAGGCACACTCGAGGTCGCCGAGCTCCTGGCACACCAGCGCCAGGTTGTTCCGATACTCCGCCAAGGCCGCGCTGTCTTCGGGCAGCACCCGCGCCGCTAGCGAGACGGCGGACTCCATCTTGGACCGAGCCTCGACCAGCCGGCCCTGGCCCCACCGCACCCCGCCCAGACGATCGAGAGAGTTGGCGACGAGCGGATGGTTTGGTCCCAGGGCCTTCGCGCGGATGGCGAGCGCGCGCTCATGGGCCTTCGCTGCGGACTCAAGCTCGTAGCGATCCATCTGGACTCCGGCCAGGCCTTCTAAGGTCTCGGCCAACTGCAGGTGCTCCGGCCCGAGGAAGCGCTCTTCGATCGACAGGGCTCGGCTCAGCTCCCGCTCCGCGCGCTCCAGGTCGACCTGGGCCCAGGCGAGCGATCCCACGTTCGTCGCCAGCGCGGCCTCCAGCGCGGGGGCAGGGCCGAGGCGCTCCAGCGCGGCGGCGGCGTCTTTGGCGTGCTCCTCGCCCTCCGCGAAGTCCGAGCGGTGAGCGGCCAGATACACCAAGGAGATATGCGCGTTGGCCGCCGCCCGATCGTGGCGCCCAGCCTCGCCGGCGCGGGCGGCGTGCTTCAGCGTCTCCTTGGCCGCCGCCAGCTGATCGAGGCCGATCTCGATCTCCCCGAGATAGTAGGCCGCCTCTGCCTCGGTCGGCCGATGTCCGCTCGCCTCCGCGGCCCGCAGCAAGTCGCGCGCGGGGGCCAGGGCCTCGGCCCAGCGCCCGAGCCGGATCTGGGAGTAGAGCGCGGGGAGCTCCGCCTGGATCCGCTCGACCTCCGACTTCTTCGCGGGGTCCTCAGGGAGGGCCGGCGCGCCCTTCATCCCCGGGTCACAGGCCACGCGCAGCTCCGTCACGGCCCGGACCGCCTGCTCCACCTCCGCCGTGTTGGCCAGCGCCTGGGTCAGCGCGGAGAGCTCGGCCCGTGCGCGCTCCAGGCAAGGGCGATCGCCGCTCGCGCCCAGGCAGCGCGCGTGCTCGGCGGTCGCCCACTGCTCGGCGGCTAGCCCCAGCAGGCGCTCGACTGTGGCCCAGGTATCTTCGGCGTACGGGGCGCCAGAGCGGCGGAGCGTCTCGTGGATCGCCTTCCGCGGGCCCAGCCCAAACACCTCCTCGCCGAGCGCGGCCGAGCTGGGGCAACGGCGGAGCTCGGCGATCCCCAGGCTCAGCGCGATGAGCAACGCGCCGCCGATCGCCCCGAGCATCATCCACTTCCTTCGCCTTCGCCGCCGGTCCTCGACCTTCGCCAGCGCGTCCAAGAGCTCGCTGAGCTCGGCGAAGCGTTTGTCGGGATCCGGTGCCAGGGCTCGGATCAGGAGCTGCGAGAGCGCCCGGGGGACGCGTCTTGGCCCGTTATCGGCGGGATGAACCCGCCTGCGGGCGCGATCGCTTCGCTCAACCCGCGAGCCCGGAGGTGGCTTCGGGGGTGCGGCGCGGATGCTGGCAGCGATCTCGGCAGGCTCGGTGCCTGCGAAGGGGCGCTGGCCGTAGAGCGCCTCCCACAGGGCCGCGGCGAAGCTGAACTGGTCGGAGCGGGCATCGGCCGTGGCCCCAGCGAGCTGCTCGGGAGACATGTACGCGGGCGTGCCGATCAACGCGCCCGACCGGGTCTCCTCCGGTCCGCGCTGCGGGTCGCCGTCTTCGAGCGGGCGCGCGACCGCGCGAGAAAGCCCAAAATCCACGACCCGCGGGCGGGCATCGGCCCCGATCAGCACGTTGTCGGGCTTGAAGTCGCGGTGCACGACCCCGGCCGCGTGCGCTGCAGCCAAGCCTCGTCCGGCCGCCAAGTACAGCTCGAGCACGCGCTCGGCCCCCGGCTGCTCCTGCTGCAGCCAGCGCCCCAGCGTCATACCTTCGACCAGCTCCATCGCGATGAAGACGCGCTCTTCCCACACCCCCGCGTCGAAGACGGTCACGACGTTGGGATGGGAGAGCTTGGCCAGCGTACGGGCCTCGCGGAGCAGGCGGGCGTGGAGCTCCTCGGCCCGCGCGCCCTCAGCGATGTCGGCGCGCACCACCTTCACCGCCACCTCGCGTTCGAGCTCGGGGTCGCGCGCGCGATACACGGTCCCCATGGCTCCTGATCCGAGGCGTCGCTCGAGCAGGTAGCGCCCGAAGAGGCCGGGGCCGCGGTCGGCGGGATCGGTCCGCTCCCCGGGCTGGGCCAGCGGCGGCGCGCTCTGACCGCCGCGCTCGCCACGTCCGCCGTGCTCGCCACGTCCGCCGCGCTCGCCACGGGCCATCGCGGCGACCAAGGCGCGGCAGGTCGGACAAGCGTCGATGTGCTCCTCGATGACTGCCCGGTCCGCCTCGGTCGTTCGACCTTCGATGAGATCGACGATCGCCTGGTCGTCGAGGCAGCCCATCCGGCGGTGATCGAAGACCCGAGCGGGCCTGTCAACCGTGGCCATGGCCCCGGATCCGCGGTAGGGGCAACAATGCCCGCGAGCCTCGAAGACGCCATCCGCATCGAAGGCCTGCGGGTGGACGCCAACGTCGGCGTCTATCCCCATGAGCACGGTCGCCTGCAGCGCCTGGAGTTTGACGTGGAGCTGGCCACCGACGTCTCGCGTGCCGCGGCGACCGACGACGTCGCCCATACCATCGACTACGACCAGGTGGCGGCGATCGTGCGGGAGATCTGCGGTTCCAAGCACCATCAGCTGATCGAGACTTTGGCCGGCAAGATCGCCGAGCGTCTCCGCTCCACCTACGGCGCACGGGTGACCGGGGTCTCCGTGCGGGTCCGCAAGCCCGGCGCGGTCCCCGACGCGGCGACGGTCGAGGTCGTGGTGAGGCGCGGGGCCGTGGTGGTGCCCAGGCTACCCGAGCTGGTGCTAGGAGATCATCGCCTCGCCCGCGGAGGCCGCGCGCTGATCATGGGGATCGTCAATGCGACGCCCGACTCCTTCTTCGACCGGGGCAAGTTCTTCGACGCTCGCGACCCCGGCCCCGCGATCGCCCGCGCCGAGCAGCTGATCGCCGAGGGCGCCGACCTGGTGGACATCGGGGGTGAGACCGCCCAGCCGAGCTCACCGGTGCTGGAGGTCGAGGAGGAGATCGCCCGCGTCGTACCGGTGGTCGCCGCCTTGGCGAAGCGGGTGAAGGTCCCGATCTCGGTCGACACCTACAAGCCCGAGGTCGCGCGGCGCGCCATCGCCGCGGGGGCCTCGCTGATCAACGACACCTCGGGCCTGGCGGACGTTCGGCTGGCCGACGTCGCGCGCGAGACGGGCGCGGGCATCGTGTGCATGCACATCGTCGGTCACCCCAAGGAGCGACTCACGCCTGGCTTCGCGGATCCCGTGGGCTCGGTGCTGGACTTTCTGAGGGCCAAGGTGGAGCTGCTCGAGGCGAGGGGCGTGCCGCGCGAGCGGATCTTGGTCGATCCCGGCATCGGCTTCGGCAAGACCTCGGGCGAGAACCTCGATCTCATCGCCCACACCGAGGCGCTGCGCTCGCTCGGGACCGCGGTGCTCTTCGCGTGCTCGCGCCGCACCTTCCTCGGGGAGTTCTTCGGAGGGCTGCCGCCCGAAGATCGGCTGGAGCCCACCGCCGCGGTGAACGCCGTCGCGATCTTGGGGGGAGCGGACATGATCCGCGTCCACGACGTCCGCTTCTTCTCGCGGTTGTCGAAGATGCTCGAGCTGGTCGCCCAGCGGCGGTAGGGATCGGCGCTTCGGGCTGGCGCGCCGGCCGGCGTACGCTAGCTCCCCACCTCCAGTGCCGATACTTGAGTCCCGACTGGGTAAGTTACCCCACGGTTCGACACCTCCCCCGCCTAGCAGGCGAGCGCGTCGTCCGAAGCGATCCGCTGACCTTTCCTGCGTCGCAAAGACTGGGTCGCATCCGGCGTGCATCGGCCTCGAGTGAGCTTCGTCGAAGCCTCTCGTGAAAGACGGACTGAACATCTGTATATGCTTACGAAACTATCTCGGGTACTATCTCGCCTATGAATTGCGACGTAGCTCTGGGCGATGAGATCGCGGCCCTGGCCGCCCAGCTCGAGGCGGGTGAGTATCGCCTCATCACCAAGATCGGTCAGTTTGACGCGCAGGGCGGCTACGCCCGCGAGGGCGCGTTGTCCTGCGCGCACTGGCTGAGCTACCGCGTTGGCCTCGGGCTCGGACCGGCGCGGGAGAAGGTCCGGGTTGCGAGGGTGCTGCCGAAGTTCCCGCTCATCGCCCAGGCCTTCGAGGCCGCGCGGGTGAGTTACTCCAAGGTCCGGGCGATCACCCGCGTCGCGACGCCGGAGAATGAGGCGCTATTGGTGGACATGGCGACGAGCGCGCCCGCCTCGGTGCTTGAGACCTTGTGCCGGCGCTTCCGCGGCGTCGTCCAGGTCGAGCGCGAGACGCCCGAGGAGGCGGACGAGCGAAGGAAGGTTGTGGTCCACCACACCGATGACGGGAGGCTGCGGCTGAGCGTCGAACTCGACGCGGACGAGGGCGCGCGGCTCCTCGCGGCGCTCGATGCGGCCCGCGTCGACGTTTCCGCGGAGATGCCGCGCTCCTTCCACGCTTCCGCGGAAACGCCGCGCACCTATGACGTCTCCTCGGAGACGCTGCGCACTCGGGCCGACGCGCTGATGGTCCTCGTCGAGAGCTTCCTGGCGGAGGGCCCGCGTTCTCGAACCGGCGGAACTCCCACCGAGGTCCGCCTCCACGTCACGGAGGACGAGCTCCAAGACGGCGGGGGATTCATCGAGAACGCCGGCTGCACCGGCGTTTCCGCGGAGACGTCGCGACGGCTCGCCTGCGACGCGGCGGTGGTCGAGGTCGTCGAGGACGCGGCGGGGCGGGCCGTGCGAACCGGTCGAAGGAGGCGCACCGTCCCGGCGGGGATGCGGCGCGCGCTCGAGATCCGGGACCAGCGCCGGTGCGCGTTCCCGAGCTGCACTCACACGAGGTTTCTGGACGCGCACCACATCCAGCACTGGTCGGACGGCGGCGCGACCGAGCTCGACAACCTCGTCCTGCTCTGCCGGCGGCACCACACTTTCGTGCATGAGGTTGGGTATCGCATCGAGCGGGACGCTCAGGGCACCCAGTTCGTCGCGCCCGGCAAAAGGCCCATACCCATGCGGCCTCCGCTCCCCGAGTCACCGAGCGCGCCGGTCGAGAAGCTGGCCGAGGCGCACGCGGAGCACGGGCTGTCCCTCGGCGAGCTGTCGCTCATGCCGCAGCATTGGGACGGAGCGCGTGCCGATCATGCGTGGATCGTCGGCGTGATGGCTCAGCAGACCTTCGGGGTGGGGCGGCCGATGACGGGCGTGCAACACCGCCGCGCACCTCTCGCCGGACGCCAAGCGTGACGCCGTGAGCCGGCTCGATGACCTCGGCCAACGGGTCTGGGACCCTCAATCGCAGACGTTGGCGCTGACGCTGCCGAAGCTCGCGCCCTGGGTCAGCTGGACGTGGTGGGCCCCATCGAGGCCATGGCTGAGCGCCAGCGCGAGCCCGATGGTGGCTTGATCCGAGGGTCCAACCAAGACGGTCGCGCTGTCCGCGGAGCAGCCCTGATGCAGCTTGAGAGAGCGGATCTCCCCCGCGGTGGACATCTTCTCGAGGCGCTGCGTCAGTTCGGCGGACTCTTGTCGCCAGCTCGGCATGGACGGGGTCTGAGGCACCATGGCGCAGCCGACTGCCAAGCTCAGCACGGCCGCGATCATGAGGTTCTTGATCTTGCCCCAGCCAAAGCCGAAGTGCGTGTCGACCCGCGGGGCATCGGGCATGACCAGCGCCGGCGCGATCCCTTTGCCCTCACCTTGGTAGGCGTTGACGCCGTGGATCACGGGGGTGCGGTGGTGCCTCTGTGCTTTCGTGAGATCCATTTGCTGGGCTGCCCGAGGTCGTTATCGGGTTCGTATCTGCACGCGGTGCTTGATGATTTTGGCTGTCAGGCGGGACGCGTGTCACAGCAGGTCTTCCCGCGGCAGGTGGTGCAGGGCGGACGAGCTTCAGCGGTAGGCGTCGACGAGCGAGTAGTTGAAGCTCGCGCCGCGGCCGCCGAGCGCGCGCATGAACTGGGCGTAGTCGGTGGGCGAGAGCGTCTGGCAACCGATCGACTTGGGCCGATCGTCGAAGCCGCGGTGGAACAGGATGTCCCCCAGCGTGTCGCCGCGGGTAGCGGAGGCCTGCCGCTCAGCGTCGCTGAAGCGTCCATCGCCGTTGGTGTCGCGGACGCCCGGGATCCTCCCGCTGCCGCCGGGTCGAGTGACGTAGTAGCTCGCGGCGCCGTTGTGGTCCCCGTTGGGGTTGGCCGAATAGTTCCCGGGGTTGATCATGCCGACGTCGCCCACGCGGTCGCCGTTGACGTCCGGGGAGAGGGTGGAGCGGAGCTGGCCTGCGTGCGTCGCGCCCCTGAATTCGTAGGCTTTCCCGTTGGGCTGGAGGACGACGAAGGTGTCGTCGTAGGCGCGCGTGCTGCCCGTGTCGTGGACGCCGTCGCGCGAGAGCCCGCGCAAGCCGAGCACGGTGGGCTTGCCGCCCGGGTTCACCTCGCCGCCGTTGCGGCGGACGATCTCCGCGTAGTGCTGAAAGCGCTGCTCAGGAGTGGCGTTGGCGGGCGCGAGGGTGGTGGCTCCGCTCCGGTTGCGGCGGAGGTCGTCGGCGCGCGCGAGGTCGCCGGCCCGCACGGTGCCGGGCAGGGGCGTGGTGTCGCGGCGGAGCGCGGGCGCTGAGGCCACGCCTTCGCGGCGAAAGGGCTGTTCTCCGGGGCTCGCGGTGGCCTCGAGGCGCCGCAGGGTGTCGGGTCCTACGATGCCGTCGACGTCGAGGCGCTGGCTCCGCTGGAAGGCCCGCACGGCGCGATCGGTGTCTGGTCCAAACGACCCGTCGACGGCGATGTTGTGGCCGCGGGCCACGAGGGCCTGCTGGATCTGGCTGACGCTGTCGCCTTGGGAGCCGAGGCGGATCATCTTCTGCCCGGACTCGGCCTCGGCGATCGTCGGCGCGGCGCTCCAGCGGGAAGGGCTTCGCGTAGTGTCGATTGCGCTGGTCATCGAAGCTGGTATCGGGGGGCGCGCGCCACGGTTGCCTCTATCTGTCCGTAAGAATTGGCCTACAAGGCCTTTCGGCTGTTGTTTTTTTCCTGCGCCATCCGCTCTTCGTCCGCTACGCGAAGCGCGCGCGCGAGGCGAGAATTCAAAGTGACGATGCGCGCTTGGTTCTCTGGAACGGGCTCCTATGTGCCCGAGCGTGTCGTGACCAACGCCGAGATTTGTAGGACCGCTCCTACAACCGACGAGTGGATCCAGACCAAGCTCGGCATCGAAGAGCGCCGCTACGCCGCCCCCGACGAGCAGACCAGCGATCTCGCCGCCAAGGCTGCTGCGCGCGCGCTCGAGCGGGCCGGGCTGGCTCCCAACGACATCGACGGGATCATCACCGCGATCGGCACGGGCGATGTCCTCACGCCCGCCACTGCCGCTTATATCCAGCACAAGCTCGGCATCACCGCCAAGTGCTTCGCCTTCGACGTCAAGATGGCCTGCGCCGGGACCATCGGCGGCATCATGATGGCCCGCGGGCTCATCGAGTCCGGGCTCGCCAAGCACATCCTGGTCATCGGCACGCACATCATCAGCCGCACGGGCCTCAACCCCAGCGACAAGTACACGGCCCCCGTCTTCGGCGACGGCGCGGGCGCGGTCATCGTCTCTCCTTCCCCCGACGGCGAGCGTGGAATCATCGCGTCCAAGCTCCGGAGCGACGGCTCCTTGACCGGGATCGTGGGCCAATACGCTGGCGGGACGATCAAGCCGCTGACGCCGGAGATCGTGGCCAAGGGCGAGCACCTCCTCTCCATGAACGGCCGCGCGGTCTGGGACTGCGCGGTGCTCGAGGTGCCGGCGGTGATCCATGAGGTGCTGGCCGCGGCGGGCAAGACCGTCAAAGACGTGGACTTCGTGGTCTCGCATCAGGCCAACAAGCGCCTGCTCTACGAGATCCTCGACAAGGCCGGCCTCAAGGGCTGCCGGACCTTTACCAACGTCGAGCGCTACGGCAACACCGTGGCCGCCTCGGCGCTCATCGCCCTCGACGAAGTGGCTCGAAAGGAGCTGGTGAAGCCCGGCGAGCTCGTCCTGATGTGTGCCATCGGGGCGGGCATGACCTGGGGAGCACATCTATTTCGATGGTGAGAGCAAAGTTCGACACCCGCATCACGCGGCTCTTTGGGATCGACATACCCATCATCCAGGGCGCGATGGCCTGGCTCAGCGAAGCCGAGCTGGTGGCCGCCGTCTCCAACGAAGGAGGGCTCGGCGTGCTCGGCGCGTCGATCATGCCCGTGGAGGAGTTCGAGCAGCAGGTGGTCCGCACCCGCCAGCTCACCGATCGCCCCTTCGGCGTGAACTTCCCGCTCGTCCTCGGTGATTACGCGCCCCACCTCGAGATGGTGCTCGGCCATGGCGTGAAGATCATCGTGGTCTCCGCCGGCTCTCCCAAGCTGATGACCGAGAAGATCCACGCGGCCGGCGCGATCTGCGTCCACGTGGTGCCGAACCTCAAGCTGGCCGAGAGCGTCTCGCGCGCAGGCGTCGACGCCGTCGTGCTCGAGAGCTACGAGGCCGGCGGGCACGTCTCCAGCGAGGGCATCACCGCGATCACCAACATCCCAAACGTGGCCAAGAAGCTGGACCGCCCCCTCATCGCCGCCGGCGGCATCGTGGACGGTCGCGGGCTCGCGGCGGCGCTGGCCCTCGGCGCCGACGCGGTGCAGATGGGCACGCGCTTCCTCGCCACCCGCGAGAACAACGCCCACCCGAGCTACAAAGAGCTGCTGCTCAAGGCCACCGAGTTCGACACCCCGGTCTACTCCAAGCAGTTCCACCCGGGCCGCGCGCTCCGCTCCCCAGCGATCGATCACATCCTCGAGCTCGAGACCGGCGGCAAGGCGGTAGAGGAGATCCGCCAGTTCATCGGGCGGGGCAGGGCGAGGAAAGCCGCGCACTTCGGGAACCTCGAGGAGGGCATGTTCTATTCGGGCTCCGGCGCCGGAAACATCGACGACATCCTCACCGTCAAAGAGGTCTTCGAGCGAACCCTCGCCGAGTACAGCGAAGCGATCGCAAGGCTCCAGCGGCTAGCCGGAGGCTAGAGGCCCATCTCAGAATGCCAGCGGCGTTCCCGGTGCCCGGTTCCCTGTTCACATTCCCCGGTCCGATTCTCGTCCCCCGCTCCCTGTTCCCTGTGCCCGGTTCCGATTCGACGGGCGCCGCAGAACGGGGAGCAGGGAGCTGGGCACAGGGAACTGGGGACAGCAATCGGAGCGGGGAATGTGAATGTGAACAGGGGACCGGGAAGTCGGACTCAGGTGCGCTCGTCGGGCGCGACGGCGCCGGCCGTCTTTGCTGACGCCATTCCCGACCGTTCACCGTCGGTTTTTGACCGTTCACCGCGTTTGCTCAATCGGCTCGGTCGAGAAGACCTATTCTAAGCGGGCATGAGAGACTCCTCCCGACGGCGAAATCCTATGCTCGACGCTCCCGTGCTCCCCCCTCCCGTGCGGGGCGTGCCGGTCCCGCGCACCGCGCTGCTCGTCAACCCGTTCTATGCCAAGGATCCGAACGCCAGCTTCGGCAAGCACGTGCTCACGCCCAGCCTGGCGCTGACCAGCCTCGCTGGCGCGACCCCGGAGGGCTGGAGCGTCTCCTTCTGGGACGAGAACCTCCTCCAAGGTCCGCCGCCGACGCGCCCGCTGCCCCAGGTCGTGGGCATCACCGTGCACCTCACCTTCGCCGAGCGCGCCTATGCGCTCGCGGCCTGGTTCCGCGCGCAGGGCTGCGTCGTCGTCCTTGGAGGGCTCCACACCTTGTCCTGCCCGGACGAGGTGCAGCCCCACGCCGACGCGATCGCCATCGGAAACGGCGTACCCCTTTGGCCGCGCATCCTGAAGGACATCGAGGCCGGGAAGCTCGAGGCGCGGTACAGCGCGGGCTATCAAAACTACGCGGCGGATCCCTCGCCGAAGCGCGACATCCTCCCGCGCTGGGGCTTCTTGACCACCGCCTCGCTGATCGCGACCCAGGGCTGCCACAACCGCTGCGACTTCTGCTACCTCGCGACTGGCGACGCGCGCATCAAGTACCAGATGCGCACGCCCGAGCAGGTGGCGGCGGAGCTCAGGGAGAGCGGCGCGCCCTACGCGGTGTTCGTCGACAACAACCTCGGCTCGAGCCGGCGATACCTGCGCGAGCTGTGCCAAGCCCTGAAGCCGCTGCGGAAGATCTGGAGCGCCGCGGTCACCTTGGACATCACCGACGATCCCGAGCTGGTCCGCGAGATGGCGCTCGCCGGCTGCACCGGCGTGTTCATCGGCTTTGAGAGCCTCACCGACGAGAACCTCCGCGCCGCCGGCAAGCGGACGCCGCGCGCGGAGGACTACGCCGCGCGGATCGCCCTGTTTCACCGGGTCGGTATCCAGGTCAACGGAAGCTTCGTGCTCGGCTTTGACCACGACGGGCCCGAGGTCTTCGAGGAGCTGGCCGAGTGGATCGAGGAGCAGCGCCTGGAGAGCGCGACCTTCCACATCCTCACGCCCTACCCGAACACGCCGCTGTTTCGCCGCCTGGAGGCGGAGGGGCGGATCCTCCACCAGGACTGGTCGCGCTACGACACCGCGCACTGCGTGTTTCAGCCCCGAGGGATGAGCCCCGAGGAGCTGGAGGCCGGCTACGCCTGGCTCTACCGTCGTCTCTTTGGCCTGCGCTCGATCTGGGCCCGCCGCCCGCATCACGGGCCGGCGGTGCTGCCGTATCTGGCCATGGCGCTCCTCTATAAGCGGGCCAACGGGTTGTGGCGCTTCCTCATCGAGCACCGGCTCACCCACGCGGTGTGGAGCCCCTTGGTGCACCTGACCCGGCTGCGGCACCTCCGCTATCGAGCCCGCCTCGAGCGCGAGGGCAGCGTGCCTTGCCAGCTGATCCAGCCCATGCCGCCCTCGGTGTGATCCCTCACCAGGGCGGCCGATTGCGGTACACTGCGCGCCGATGGGCCTCGGGGACCGCAGCATCTTCGCCCGCACCGTCCTCCTCCAAGTCGAGCTCAGCCGCGCCTTCGGGGTGCCCGAGCCCTCGCTGCGGGCGCTGGGGCTCGAGCCCGAACGCCTGGGCGATCCCGATGCCCACGTCGATGAGGAGACCGTCTATGCGCACCTCGAGCTGGTCGCGGGCCGACTCGGGGACGCGCTGCCGCGCTTCATCGTAGCGCTGGCCGAGCAGCACGAGACCACCACCTTGGGGCTACCGGGCTTCGCCATGCGCACCGCGGCGACGCTGCGGGACGGCGTCGCCGTGATGCACCGCTACCAGCACCTCACCAACACCCTCGCGGCCTTCGAGCTGGTCGAGGTCGGAGCCTTGGCCCGCTGGTCGGAGCACCGGGGCGGAGATCGCCTGGGCAGCTTGCTCGCCACGGAGATCTCGGTGTTCGTCACCCTCCACCTGGCGCGAGAGCTCCTCGGCGAGCGGATCAGCCCGAGCACGATCGAGATCCGCCGAGCGGTCGAGCCGCCTCCCGAGTACCTCGCGCTGGCCGGCTGCCCGGTGATCCACTGCCCGCGCGGCTCGATGACCTTCCCCCGGGCCCTCCTCGATCGGCCGGTCGCCACCGCCAACGCGGATATGAGCGCCTACTTTCTGCGCGAGCTGGAGCGCCTCGCCCAGAGCGCCGCCCAATCCCCGGCCCTCTTGGTGGAGCTCCGTCGCGCGCTCACCACGCAGCTCCTCAGCGGCGTGCCCTCCCTCGAGTCCGGCGGCAAGGCGCTGGGGCTCTCGGCGCGCACGCTCCAGCGCAAGCTAGCGGCCGAGGGGACCACCTTCGGGGACGTGCTCGAGGCGCTCCGCCGCGATCTGGCCACCTCCTACTTATCGAGCCCCCGATACTCCGCCGCCGAGGTGGCCTTCTTGCTCGGATACGCCGAGGCCAGCTCCTTCTACCGTGCTTTCAAGCGCTGGACCGGGCTCAGCCCGGAGGCTCATCGCCGCCGAAGCTCAGCGCCTCGATCCGCCAGCGAAGTCTGAACCCGAGGGGCGAGAGGCCGAGCGCAGCCGCATCGACGCGCAGCCCGCCGAAGCTCTCGGACGTGCGGGGCGCGATTGGCAGCGAGAGCCGCGGAGAGAAGCACAGCTCGATGGGGCCAGCCCGGACGCCGACGGCGGCGCCGACGTCGATGAAGCTGTACTCGGGCTCAGCGAAGCTCACGTTGATCCCGAGGGCCAGTCCACCCACGACCGCGACCCAGTCCGCGAGCGGGAACACCCAGCGGAGCTCCTGCTCGAGGTGCACCGGCCAACTCCCACGGGCGAACACCAAGGACAGCCCGATCGCCGTCATCCCCTCGAGCTGGCCGATCTCGAGCGCCCCGGGCAGGACCGGATAGTCGAGGCCGAGGTCTAGCCCCGCGCCCGGCAGGCTGCGCGTCTCCGCGTGGCCGGCCACCGACAAGCGCTCCTCGAAGGACTCGAGCCGCAGCGCGACGCTCGGCACGGGGCTCGTGCACAACAGCAGCGCGATCGCCGCGAGGCTCATGACACCACCCAGGCCAGCGGCCGGCGCGGGCTTCGCTTGGCCGGTTCCCAGGCAGTGCCGATGCGAAAGAGCATCTGCGCCCGGCTCTCCTCCTTGAGGAGCGCGGAGAGTCGAGCGGTGTGCACTGGCTCGAGGCCGAGCGAGGCCTCCCGGTCCTGGCGCTCGGCCATCTGATTCAGGGGCTGCATCGCCAGGCCTTCGTTGGTCGCGAAGAGGTGGATGCGCTGATACGCCCGCCCGACCTCGAGCTGCTCTCTTGGGCTCGCCCGGTCAGCGGTGCTCAAGATCCCAAAGGCGCTGGCGGTCGTCTGGCGGCCGCGAGTCCCCTCGATCCAATAGGCGCCGGCGGTCTCCGCGCTCGGGCGCCCCGTGGTCTTGCCGAAGAAGCGCGTCATCGCGTCGTTGCCGGTGGTGTCGAGCGTCACGCCGTCGCGCTCGCGCTCGATGTCCGCGGCGCTATGGCGATACCAGGCGTCGCTGGCCGCGTTCATCTCCGCGTCCGCTACGATCGCCTCCGTGGCCGCGATGGTCCCTTCGCGAAAGCGGGCCTTGTCCTCAGGCGCCGTGAGGAGCGCCAAGGAGACGCTCGGCGCTTGGATCTGGCCGCGCAGCGCGTCGGCCAGCCCGGCGGGCGCAGGCCCATCGAGGTACGCGCCGCGGCTCGTATGGCGTTCGGGGATCGCGTGATAGAGCGGATCGTCGATCGCTGCGGCCGGGCTGAGGCGGATCCGAGCCACGAGCCGAGGATCTTCGGTAGGGAGCAGCTCGACCTCGGCGGCGCGCCCCTGGTGACGCGCGGCGATCACCAGGTTCTCGAGCGCGCAGCCGAGGCCGATCTTGCGCTCCCGCCCGAGCGGGTCCATCGCGCCCAAGCTTCGCTCGGGGACCTCGAAGAGCCGGATCTCCTCTGGAGTGACCTCGAAGCGCCACGGCTGGGTGTTGTGCGGGCTCGCGGCCAAGATCGCCGCTCGAACCGCCAAGAGCTCCGGGGGCCCGGTCTCCTCCAGCTCCCAGGGGGAATAGGCGTCCCCGGACTCTGCCGGGAACCACCCGCATCCGGTGGGGATGCTGAGGAGGCTCAGACCTCCCGCGGCGCTGCGGCCGAGGAGGGATCGTCGGGTCATCATGCGAGGACCCTAGCTGGGTAGGGCCGCCTGGGCAGTGACCGGGGGTGCCAACGAGCTGACAGGGCACGCCAACGGGGAGCGGCCGCTGATTCCGCCTCACCTCTTCTGGCGCGTCACTCGCTCGACCACGCTCATGAGCACCTCTCGCCCGGCGTCGCTCATGCCTTTCACGAGCTGCGCCCTCCAGTTTGGCTCGAGGTCGAGCGCTTGGGGTTCCTTGAGGGCCGCGGACGGAGGAGCCTGATCCCAGACGACGGGGCCAGCAAAGACGCCGCCCCTCCCGTTGGTGTCGACGTACTGGCTGGAGGAATAGCTCTTCCCCGTCTCGAGATCATAGACCTTCGTGTGCCCCACGCTGTCGAGCAGGCCGCCGCCCGGGCTCGACCAGGACGATCGGAGATAGCGACCATCGATGACCGCGTCGACGGAGCTCATCCCCGGGATCCCCTCCAGCGTGCCGCCGGTCTTGGCGAGGTACGTCGTGCCCCCGGCCGAGAGGAGCCAGCCTCCTTGGACGGGTCCGATCCCGTGCAGCTCCGCCTTGAAGTACTCCAGCTGCTCGAGGAGCGGGAGTCGGCGTGCGTCGTTGCGGCTCATCTTCTCCTCGCCCAGCGGTGGCTTGACATGCACCTCCCCGCGCTCCGGCTCCGAGGCCTGCCACTTCTCGAGCCGGAGCTGTGGCTTGATGTCGTAGTCGCTTACTTGGAGCCGCACCGGCTTCTCTTGGCCCGGGTGGCGAAGCTCGATGTCTAGGTACGGTGGGCCCTTCAGCGCCGGCCGCACCGTCCATCCCTCGAGCGGCTCCTTACTGCTCGCGACCTTCGTGAGGCGCGGATAGCTGCCCAGCTTCAGCGCGTAGATGGCGTCGTCCGCCTGGAACATGAGCGCCATATTTCCATAGCCCGTGTCGAAGGGTACGAAGGCGCCCAGCTTGGCCGGCGTCTTCCATTCGAGCTTCTCGCGCTCGGCCAGCGCCTTCAGGTCAATGACGTCCTGGCGTTCCGCGTTGGCGACGTCCCAGAGCACGAGCCGGTTTCCTTCCAGGCCCGGTCGCACCTCTTGGCTCCACCAGGAGGCCCAGCCCGTCGGCCGATAGAAGCTCTCGCCGCCCGGGAAGAACTGGATCGACTCGGGCGGATCACGATCGATGACCGCGCGGTTGCGCGTGCCGGTGGCCATGGCCCCGGGGAACACGCCCTTCTTGGGCTTGGGTGCCGCCGGCTCTGGCCGCCACGGCCTCGGCATCGCCGCCCTCTCCTCCCTCGAGGTCCCGGTCTCGGGCGGGTACACCGGATCGAGCGCGCAGGGCACATCGGGCGCGCCGGGCAGAGCGATCTTCGAGCCGTTGCTCAGCTTGATCACCTCGGACGTCACGGCGGCGACCGTCGCTCCGCGCGGGAGCTTGCCCAGGCTCTCGGTCTTCCAGGGAGGCATGCCGCCTCCCAAGCTGTCATAGTGTTCGTCGAGGTTGATCCGAAGGACGTCGCGGTCGGTCACGACGATCACCGAGTGCCCACGATAGTCGCTGCGGTCGTAGGTGGGGTTTCGAATCGCGATCACCTCCTGCACCGGACCGCCGACGTCGACCACGCGCGAGACCCCGCGGAAGTCGATCTTCACCGCGCTTGGCTGGGAGCTATCGACGACGAGGTCTCGCGTACCGGCCCGGAAGGTCCGGCTGGTGGCGCCGCTCTCGCTCAGGAAGCGCCGGGCGAGCTCGGCGTACTCGGGCATCGACACCAGCACATCGAGCGTCAGGCCTCGAACGGCGGCCGGGGTCCCATCGACCGACGCACGAAGCTCCGCCATCGATCTCCCGCGGTTTCGGAAGTAGTCCTCGGACGGGCGGAAGTCCTCCGGTCTGGCCGCGAGGAGCTGCTGCTCCGGCCCCATCGTCGGCCAGACCTGTAGCATCGCGACGTTGAGCGCGTCCGCGAGGCGCTCTCCGCGGCGACGCAGCCCCGGGACGTCGGCGCCGGGGTGCAGGGCCTCGAGGGTCTTGTCGACGTGGTGCTGGCCGACCCGGCCCCTGCGAGCGTCACCGGTCTTCGAGTGGATGTCCTCCAGGACCGCCAGATCCTCCTTCCGCGCTGGCGACAGCCCGCCCAGGATCTGGCGAACCCGCTCGCGGACGTTGTCGGCGCGATCCTCGCCCTCGGCGATCAGGCGCACCAGCGCCTCCTTGACGTCTTTGGGTGCGACCGCGGCCGGATTGAGGCTCGGCCGCGAGGGAGCCTTCAGCTGAAGCGCGGAGTGCACCAAGTTGTCCATGTCTCGTCCGGATAGCGTGAAGTAGCCGTCGAGCGCCGCATGGGGGACGAGCGCCGGCTGCGTTTCTCTGATCGCGTACAGATCTCGTTCGAGCCCGTACTCATACACGCCGCCCAGGATGTCGAGCGCGTGCCAGCGCTCGAGGAGCTCGTCCTTCGAGGCGTTGTCGAGCTTCTGTTCTTGCAGCGATTTGACCAGCTGGCTCCGCAGCTCGTCCATCGCCCGCGAGACATCGAAGTCGACCTTTGAGCTCTCTTGGAGCCAGCCGGCCACGAGTCGAGCCTTCTCTGGCGCCGTCTTCTCGGCTTGGAGATCCCGCTCGAGCCGGCTGCGCTCGGCCTTTGCGCGCAGCGCGCGGAGGTCCACGCCATGGCCGCCGCCGAAGCGATCGTACTGCTTGCGCGCGAGCGCGCTCAGCATCGACGCACGGTCCTTCACCGAGAGCTGGTCACAGTCGCGCTCGAGCTCGCGCTCGAGGCCCAGCGCCGCGATGGCCTGGTCGCCGCCCAAGAGCTTCACCTCGGCCGCCCGGCGGTTGATGTCGCCCCACAAAAACTCCACGTCGAGCGGGCGAAGCGCCTCCTTCCGGCTCGCGGCCAGGAGCTCGGTGATGTCCTTGACGCTGTCTTCGATGGCCCGATCCACGATCGCCTGAGGCACGACCTTCTTGCGGATTAGCCGGTGGATCCCCATCTCGATCGTGAGGGTGAAGTCGGCGAACTTCTCCCGCCGCTCTTCGAAGGAGCCAGGCTTGGGCGGCGGGCTGCGGTGGCTGCGCCCCGCCGGGTCGTTCTGCGCCTCCGCCCGCTCCTTCACGCTCCGCTCGTAGTCCGGGGAGCGGACGCGCTCCGCTTCGTAGTCCTTGAGGGCGAGCCGCACAAACTCCTTGGAGTTGGCGAAGGCCTCGACGGGGAGCTCCGGCTTCTCGTGCCTTAGCCAGTCGAGGACGAGCAGCTTGGAGGCGATCGTCGTCCCGGCGAGGAGCTGGAGGGCCTCGCGCGCGAGCTGGTCCGGCGGCACGGTGGCCAGCTCTTGCCAGGTCGCGCGTACCTCGGCGTCATCGAAGCGGGTGACGAGCGGCTGGCGCCCGAGCTCGATCTTCTTCGTACGGGTGACGGAGGAGGCCGAGCTCCGGCCGAGCTGGCGCGCGATCTCGTTGGGCTGAATCGCCCGCAGCTCCGCCGCCAGCGACGAGGCCGCGTCACCGCGCTCGGCGGCGGTGGCGGGCCGCACGAAGGGACCGAGCACGGCGTCGAGCGTCTCCTTGGCGGCTACGCCGAGATCCGGAAGGTTCGCGACGATGCTCCTCGCCGTGGCGTACGTCTCCGGCGTCTTGAAGCTGAGCCCACAGACCGCGGCCAACAAGCTCTGGATCTCGTCATACGCGCGCCGATCTTCGTAGACGCTTCGGGGGCCGCTGCGGATCGTGTTCATGAGTTGCTGGTAGACCGCCGGGGACTCGTCGATGCTCAGCGAGGAGCCCGAAGAGCGGATGAATGGGGCGAAGGGCTTCGTGAGGGCGGAGGCGTGCATGACCAACGTAGAGTGGGGACTCCGATGGGCCGAGGCAAGCGCGCGTGGGCCGAGCGGAGCAGGGATCGCGCTGAGCCCGGCGG
>Ga0268298_10002137_pt1 | contig 22043 bp, 20 predicted proteins | sample WWTPWeurt_MetaG_FD_194462 | JGI IMG/M metagenome (GOLD analysis project Ga0268298, IMG submission 194462) | Activated sludge microbial communities from WWTP in Nijmegen, Gelderland, Netherland - WWTP Weurt | ecosystem: Engineered > WWTP > Aerobic digester > Activated sludge | place... | reverse complement strand
CAGCGACAGCACCAACCTGCCGGGCCCGTTCTATGCTTGGTACCTGCGCAATACCTATCTTGAAAACAACCTGGTCAAGCCCGGCAAGGCCACGGTCTGCGGCGTCAAGGTGGACCTGAACAAGGTGAACATCCCGATGTACATCTACGGTTCCCGCGAAGACCACATCGTGCCGATCGGGGGCTCCTACGGGTCCACGCAGGTGTTCCCGGGCAAGAAGCGTTTCGTCATGGGCGCTTCGGGCCATATTGCCGGTGTGATCAACCCGCCCGCGGCCAAGAAGCGCAGTCATTGGACGCGTGAAGACGGAAAGTTCCCGAAGACGGCCGGCGAGTGGATTGCGGGTGCCACCGAATCGCCCGGAAGCTGGTGGACGGACTGGTCGGACTGGCTCAAGGGCTATGCCGGCAAGCAGATCGCGGCACCGAAAACCTATGGCAAGGGGGCCAAGTACAAGGCCATCGAGCCGGCGCCGGGGCGCTATGTGAAGGCCAAGGCCTGATCGATCGCATTCAGGACTGAGCCGGTCGAAGTCCAGAATACCTGTTTCACCTGTCGACCAGCTCAGGGTGAAGCCAAACCAACATATCGAGGAAAGACAAATGGAAGACATCGTCATCGTATCCGCCGCACGTACGGCCGTCGGCAAGTTCGGCGGCTCGCTCGCCAAGGTTGCGGCCACTGAACTCGGATCCATCGTGATCCGTGAGGCGCTGGCGCGTGCCAATGTGGGCCTGGACCAGGTCGGCGAAGTCATCATGGGCCAGGTGCTGGCCGCCGGCGCGGGGCAGAACCCGGCGCGTCAGGCCAGCCTGAAAGCCGGTGTGGCCAAGGAAACCCCGGCCCTGACGATCAACGCGGTTTGCGGCTCGGGCCTGAAGGCCGTCATGCTGGCGGCACAGGCCGTGGCCTGGGGCGATAGCGAGATCGTCGTGGCCGGCGGTCAGGAGAACATGAGTGCCAGCCCGCATGTGCTGCTGGGCTCGCGGGACGGCCAGCGCATGGGCGACTGGAAGATGATCGACTCGATGATCGTCGACGGTCTGTGGGACGTCTACAACCAGTACCATATGGGCGTGACCGCCGAAAACGTGGCCAAAGCCTATGGCATCACGCGCGAGATGCAGGACGCCCTGGCCCTGGCCAGCCAGACCAAGGCTGCTGCCGCGCAAGCGGCCGGCAGGTTCAGCGATGAAATTGTCACCGTGTCGATTGCCCAGAAAAAGGGCGATCCCATCCTGTTCAATGCCGACGAATTCATCAACAAGAAGACGAACGCCGAAGCACTGGCCGGCCTGCGTCCGGCCTTTGACAAGGCGGGATCGGTGACTGCGGGCAACGCGTCCGGCATCAACGACGGCGCCGCGGCGGTGGTCGTGATGAGCGCGAAGAAGGCGGCCGCCCTGGGTCTGAAACCTTTGGCGCGCATCGCTGCCTTCGGCACCAGCGGCCTGGATCCGGCCACGATGGGCATGGGCCCGGTGCCAGCTTCGCAGAAAGCACTGGCGCGCGCCGGCTGGAAAGCTGCCGATGTGGATTTGTTCGAGCTCAACGAGGCCTTCGCGGCCCAGGCCTGCGCCGTCAACAGGGCGCTGGACATCGACCCGGCCAAGGTCAACGTGAACGGTGGTGCCATTGCCATCGGTCACCCGATCGGAGCGTCCGGTGCCCGCATTCTCGTCACGTTGCTGCACGAAATGCAGCGCCGCGATGCGAAGAAGGGCCTGGCTGCGCTGTGCATCGGCGGTGGCATGGGGGTTTCCCTTGCACTGGAGCGCTGAGTTCAGATGACAATGCGCGGCAGCGCTTGCAGTCAGGTGCGGCCGGATTCGGTTTTTATTAGTACTAAGAGGAGCACGATATGAGTCAGAGAGTTGCGTACGTCACGGGTGGGATGGGCGGCATTGGTACCTCCATTTGCCAGCGCCTGCACAAGGACGGTTTCAAGGTCATCGCCGGCTGCGGCCCGACGCGTGATTTCGACAAGTGGCTGGCCGAGCAGAAGGCGCTGGGCTACACGTTCTACGCCAGCGTGGGCAATGTCGCCGACTGGAACTCCACGGTGGAGGCTTTCGGCAAGGCCAAGGCCGAGCACGGCCCGATCGATGTGCTGGTCAACAACGCCGGTATCACGCGCGACCGCATGTTCCTGAAGATGACCCGCGAAGACTGGGATGCCGTCATCGACACCAACCTGAACTCCATGTTCAACGTGACCAAGCAGGTCGTGCCGGAGATGGTCGAAAAAGGCTGGGGCCGCATCATCCAGATTTCGTCGGTCAACGGCAACAAGGGCCAGGCCGGCCAGACCAACTACTCTGCGGCCAAGGCCGGCATGCACGGCTTCTCGATGGCGCTGGCGCAGGAAATGGCCACCAAGGGTGTGACGGTCAACACCGTGAGCCCCGGCTACATCGGCACCGACATGGTGAAGGCGATCCGTGAAGACGTGCTGGCCAAGATCGTCGCCACGGTGCCGGTCAAGCGCCTGGGCGAGCCGAGCGAAATCGCCTCCATCATTGCCTGGCTGGCTTCCGACGAAGGCGGCTATGCCACGGGTGCCGACTTCTCGGTCAACGGCGGCCTGCACATGGGCTGAACGGCCCTGGCAGTGGCGGGGGTCCCCAGGAACCCCTCGGTTGCAATAACAAAAAAGCCCCGTTTCAAGGGGCTTTTTTCTTGGCCGCCCACGTTCAGCGGATCATCATTCCGCCATCGGCCACGATGGTTTGCCCAGTGATGTATTGCCCAGCCGCGCTGGCCAGCAGGACTGCGATGCCACCGATGTCGTCCGGCTCACCGATGCGGCGCAGGGGTGTTTCCCCTTCCACCTTGGCCCTGAGCACAGGATTCTCGTGCAGCGCCTTGGCGAAGTCGGTGCGGATCAGCCCCGGCGCAATGCAGTTCACGCGGATGTTGTCCGGTCCCCATTCCACGGCCAGGTTGCGGGCCAGCTGCATGTCGGCGGCCTTGGAGACGTTGTAGGCACCGATGACGGACGAGCCGTGCAGGCCGCCGATCGACGAGACGATGACGATGGCGCCGTCCTTCTTCGCCTTCATGTCCGGGTAGGCCAGGTTGCACAGCCAGGCGTTGGACAGCACGTTGTTGCGCATGATCTTGTCGAAGACCTCGTCGCTCATGCCGGTCATCGGGCCATAGTAGGGGTTGGTCGCGGCATTGCAGACCATGATGTCGATGCCGCCCCAGGCCGCGCGGGTCTGGGCTACCAGGGCTTCGACCTGGGCCTTGTCGGAGATGTTGGCCGCGATCGCCATGGCCTCGCCCCCGGCGTCGCGGATGGTCTGCACGACGTCCTCGCAGGCGGCCAGCTTGCGGCTCGAAATCACGACTTTGGCGCCAGCTTTGGCCAACTGGATGGCGATGGAGCGGCCGATGCCGCGGCTCGACCCCGTGACGATGGCGACCTTGCCTTTGAGATTAAACAGATCCATGGAGCCTCCGGACGATGGTGCGAGTGAAAGCCGCCAGTGTGCCGTTAACCCGGTGGCCGGGCTGTCGTGCTTGCGTCACAATGGCTGCATGCCCTTCGTGACCTATCTGCCCGGCACCGCACCCTTGGTGCTCGATTCGCCGCACAGCGGCACCGACTACCCCGACGACTTTGGCACTGTGTGCGACCGTGGGACCTTGCGCCGCGCCGAGGACACCCATGTCGAAAAGCTCTACAGCTTCGCGCCCGCGCTGGGCGTGGCCTGGATCGAAGCGCACTTCCCGCGCAGCTACCTGGATGCGAACCGCGACACCACCGAAGTGGATGTGGCGATGCTGGACGGCGGTTGGCCCGCGCCGGTGGCCACCGACGCGGCGGTGTTGTCGAAAGTGCGCTTGGGCAAAGGCCTCATCTGGCGCTGCACCGACGACGGCGTGGCCCTGTACGAGCGCAAGCTGGGTGTGGCAGAGGTCCAGGCGCGGATTCAGAACTGCTGGCAGCCATACCATGCCGCCGTTGAGCAGGCGATCGACGCGGCGCATGCGCGCCACGGCTACAGCCTGCATGTGAACTGCCATTCGATGCCGGCCGTTGCCGCCAGCCACGCCACCGATTTCCCGGGACTCGTGCATGCGGACTTTGTGGTAGGCAACCGTGACGCCACGACCTCCAGCGAGGCTCTGGCCCGCCTGGTGTGTGAGCATCTGCGCGGTCTCGGTTACCAGGTCGAATACAACCACCCCTACAAGGGCGTGGAACTGGTGCGCCGCTACGGCCGGCCCGCCGAGCACCGCCACAGCCTGCAGCTGGAGATCAACCGCAAGCTCTACATGGACGAGGCCACGCTGGCCATGAACGACGGGTTTGCGCCGCTGAAGGCCCACCTTCGCTCGCTGGTGGAGCGATTGCTGCAGACCGATCCACGAGACCTTTGAAGCCGTTTTGACGCAGCGGTCGCGATCGCCTGCGGCCGCCCACCCATGATCACCTTCTTTTCCGAGCAGCATGTGCAGCATGCGCCGCAGCACGAGTTCTTCCGGGGCGAGCGGGTGCCTTGCTTCGAGTCACCCGCGCGGGCGCGGTACGTGCAGCAACAGCTCGTGGCGCGCGGCCACGTGCTGCGTGAACCCGACGCGGACAGCCTCATGGTGCTGGCGCAGGTCCACACCGCACGCTACCTGGCGTTTCTGGAAGGCGCCTGGGCCGACTGGCTGGCGCTGGAGCCTGGCAACGCCGATCACCAGCCGTTCCCCTCGGTCTGGCCGGTGCGCAGCCTGCGTGCCGATGTGGAGCCGGCGAACTTCACCGCCCGGTTGGGCCTTTACTCGATGGACAACGGTTCGCCCGTCTGCGCCGGCACCTGGGCGGCGGCCAAGGCCGGCGCCGACGCGGCGGTGAGTGCCACCCGGCTGCTGCACGCAGGCGAGCACGCCGTGTTCTGCGCCACCCGTCCACCGGGCCACCATGCAGGCGCGGACTTCATGGGCGGCTACTGCTTCCTGAACAATGCCGCCGTGGCGGCGCAGGCGCTGCGCGCGCAAGGGTGTCGTCGTGTGGCGGTGCTCGATGTGGACTACCACCATGGCAACGGGACGCAAAGCCTCTTCTACGAGCGCGCGGACGTGCTGTTCGTGAGCCTGCACGGCGACCCACGCACTGAATACCCGTTCTACCTGGGCCATGCCGACGAAACCGGCCGTGGTGCCGGCGAGGGCTTCAACCTGAACCTGCCGCTGCCTGCCGGCAGTGCCGCCTCTACCTGGTTCGAGGCACTGGACGTGGCGTGTGCGCGCATCGCCTGGCATGGGGCGGACGCCCTCGTGGTCTCGCTGGGGCTGGACACATTCGCGGGCGATCCGATCTCGACCTTTGCGCTGCAGGCGGATGATTTTTCCCGCTTGGGCGAACGGCTGGGTCGCCTGGGGATGCCGACAGTCTTTGTGCTGGAAGGCGGCTATGCGGCCGCCGAACTGGGTGAGAACGCGGTGAACGTGATCGAAGGCTTCGAGCAAGCGGGTTGAAGGGACGTTGGCATGGATCAGGTTGATGTGGTGGTGATCGGCGCGGGCGTGGTGGGGCTGGCGGTGGCCCGGGCGCTGGCGCTGCAGGGGCGCGAGGTGGTGGTGGTCGAGGCGGCGGATGCGATCGGCACCGGCACCAGCTCGCGCAACAGCGAGGTGATCCATGCCGGGCTGTACTACCCGCCGGGCTCGCTGAAGGCGCGGCTGTGCGTGCAGGGGCGGGATCTGCTGTACGCCTACTGTGCCGAGCGCGGCATCGCCCATTGCCGCTGTGGCAAGCTGGTCGTGGCCACGAACGAGGCGCAGGTGGCCTACCTGCATGGCCTTCTGGCCAAAGGCGCCGCCAACGGGGTGACCGATCTGGCGCTGCTTAGTGGCGAGCAGGCGCGCGCGCTGGAACCCGAACTGGCCTGCGTAGCGGCGGTGCAGTCGCCGAGCACCGGCATCGTGGACAGTCATGGCCTCATGTTGGCGTTGCTGGGGGATCTGGAGCACGCTGGCGGCCTGCTGGCGCTCAATTCAGGTGTGAATAGGGCATTTCCCAGCGTGAAACAGTCAGATGTAGCTATGGTTGTTGTAGCGAATGACGGCACGGAGCTGGCTGCCACCACGGTGATCAATGCCGCCGGTCTGTACGCGCCGGCGCTGGCGCGGCAGTTCCAGGGGCTGGACGCCCGCCATGTGCCACCGGCGTTCTTTGCCAAGGGCAGCTACTTCACGCTGTCGGGCCGTTCGCCCTTCGGGCGGCTGATCTACCCGGTGCCCGAGGCCGCCGGCCTGGGCGTGCACCTGACCATCGACCTTGGCGGGCAGGCCAAGTTCGGGCCCGATGTGCAATGGGTTGGGTCGCCCGATGACCTGGTGGTCGATCCATCGCGCGGTGACGCCTTCTACGCCGAGGTGCGCAAGTACTGGCCGGCCTTGGCGGACGGTGCGCTGGCGCCGGGCTACGCCGGCATCCGGCCCAAGATCAGCGGGCCCGGCGAGGCTGCCGCGGACTTCCTGATCCAGGGGCCGGCCGAACATGGCGTGCCGGGGCTGGTGAATCTGTTCGGCATCGAATCGCCGGGCCTGACGAGCTGCCTGGCCATCGGTGCCCACGTGGCGGGGCTGTTGGCGGCCGGTTGACGCCGGCGCGGAGGAGCTCAGGGGCCGCTCGGCTTGCGCAGGGGACTTCGCGCCTGCAGATGGTCCAGGTATTCGCCCACGCCCTGGCCTTCGCTCTCCAGAAAGCGCTCCACGGCCTCGGCGAAATCCGGGTGGGCCAGCCAGTGCGCACTGGAGGTCCGCACCGGGAGCAGGGCGCGTGCCATCTTGTGCTCGCCCTGCGCGCCGCCCTCGAAGCGATGAACGCCGTGCTCGATGCACCACTGCAGTGGCTGGTAGTAGCAGGCCTCGAAATGCAGGCAGTCCACCCGCTCCAGCGCACCCCAGTAGCGCCCGTAGGCGACCGTTTCCGCGCCAGACGGGGCATCGAGGCCTGTAGACGGCAGCTGCGGCGCATTTTCCGGGCGTTTTTGGCCCGATCCCAGCGTCGATGGGTCATGAAGCGCTATCAAACTGGAAGCGATCGGGCGGCCGGCGCGCTCCGCCACGAACAGCAGCCAGGTCTGCGGCAGGTCGTGCGCCATGCGCTGAAAGAAGTCGCGGGTGAGGTAAGGCGCATTGCCGTGTTCGAGGTAGGTGCGCTCGTAGCAGCGGTAGAAGAAGTCCCAGTCGGCGGGGCGGATGTCAGCCCCGCGCGCCCATCGGAACGTCACGCCGGCCTCGGCGACCTTGCGTCGCTCCTGGCGGATCTTTTTGCGCTTTTCCTGGGTCAGGCTGGCCAGGAACTCCTCGAAACTGCCGAAGCGCCTGGCAGGGACGACTTCGCCGCCGGGCCGCCCCAAGGCGAAGGGCGCCCCCTCGGGGCTGAGCGCTGCGGCTCCGGACCTGCCTGCGCAGGTCTGGACAGCGCGAAGGGATGCCGGCTCCGACGGCATCGTGGCCTGCAAGGCCAGTGAAGCACACGAAGTGGCGAGCGTGGGGGCGAGGTTTGTCCAATGAAACTGTACCGTGTGGCGCTGCAAGAGTCCGGCGCTGTCGCAGGCGGCCAGGTCCTCGTCGGCGGCGAACAGGAGGTGCAGCGAGGACAGTTGTCGATCCTCGCACCACCGGACCAGCGAGCGCAGCAGCGCCTGGCGCGCCTCGTCGTCACGCGCCAGCAGGCGGGTGCCGGGCACGGGTGTGAACGGAACCGCCACCAGCGCTTTCGGGTAGTAGGCCAGGCCATGCTGGGCGTAGGCGTTTGCCCAGGCCCAGTCAAAGACGTATTCGCCGTAGGAGTGCTCCTTGAGGTACAGCGGGCAGCCGGCTGCCAGGGTGTCACCCTGCCAGAGCGTCAGAAAGTAGGGCACCCAGCCGGTGGCCGGGGTGGCGCTGCCGCTGTCGTGCAGTGCCGCCAGGTATTCGTGCCGCATGAAGGGCGTGGGATGGGGCTGGGCGGCCAACAAGGCGTTCCAGGCGATGACGGCGATCTGCCCCGGCGAATCAAACACCCGAATGCCATAATTGTCCGCATCCCCTTCGGACGGCCGGGGTGCACCGCCACCCGGGGATTCCCCGTCATCGTTTCTGGGCATTGACTCGTTTTTCAGCACCTGTATGACTCTCAAAATCTGTATTGCCCAACTCAATTTTGTGGTGGGCGATCTGGCGGGCAACGCGCAGAAGATCATCGACGCTTCCCGCACCGCCTACAACGAGGGCGCGCGTCTGGTGCTGACCCCCGAGCTGTCGATCTGTGGCTACGCCGCAGAAGACCTGTTCCTTCGCCCGGCCTTCATTGCGGCCTGCCATGATGCCGTGAAACGGGTGGCCGACGAACTGGCGGCGCTGAAAGACCTGACGGTGGTGGTGGGCCATCCGACCGGCGGCGACCGGCGCACCCGCAGCGTGGCGGTGCAGGACCGCCTGAACGCGGCCAGTGTGCTGCGTGGCGGTGACGTGGTGGCGACCTATGCCAAGCGTGAACTGCCCAACTACCAGGTGTTTGACGAGCGGCGCTATTTCACGCCCGGTCAGGGCGTGTGCGTGTTCGAGGCCGGCGGCTTCAGGATTGGCTTGCTGATCTGCGAGGACGCCTGGTTCGAGTCGCCGGCGCGGCTGGCCAAGGAAGCGGGCGCGGAACTGCTGGCGGTCATCAACGCCTCGCCGTTTCATGTCGGCAAGGGCTACGAGCGTGAAGCCACTATGCGTGAACGGGTCCGGGTAAGCGGCTTGCCGCTGGTGTACGCCCATCTGGTGGGCGGGCAGGACGAGGTGGTGTTCGAGGGGCACTCCTTCGTCGTCGGCGCGGATGCCGAAATCGCCGGCCGGGCGCCAAGTTTTGAAGAAAAACTGTTCTACGCCAGCGTGAAACGGTCAGTAGGTGCTATCGAAGTGGTAGCGGAAATGGTGCCGGAGCGGGCGCTGGATGCCGATCTCTGGGATGCCCTGGTGCTGGGCGTGCGTGACTACATTGGAAAGAACGGCTTTCCGGGCGTGCTGCTGGGCTTGTCGGGCGGCATCGACTCCGCTCTGGTGCTGGCGGTGGCGGTGGATGCAATCGGGCGCGACCGGGTGCGCGCGGTGATGATGCCTTCGCCCTACACCGCGGACATCAGCTGGATCGACGCGCGCGACATGGCGGCTCGCCTGGGCGTGCGCTACGACGAGATTTCCATCCTGCCCGAGTTCGAGGCTTTCAAGGCCTCGCTGGCGCCGCAGTTCGCGGGGCTGGCGGAGGACACGACCGAGGAGAACATCCAGGCCCGCATCCGCGGCACGCTGCTGATGGCCTTGTCCAACAAGACCGGGGCGCTGGTCCTGACCACCGGCAACAAGAGCGAGATGGCCACCGGCTACTGCACGCTGTACGGGGACATGGCGGGTGGCTTCGCGGTGATCAAGGACGTGGCCAAGACGGCGGTCTTTCGTCTGGCGCGCTGGCGCAACGCCAACGATCCCTATGGCACGGGCGCCAGTCCGATCCCCGAGCGCATCATCACCCGGCCACCCAGCGCCGAGCTGCGGCCCGACCAGAAGGACCAGGACAGCCTGCCGCCCTATGAGGTATTGGATGCCATTGTCGAGCACTACATGGAGAACGACGAAGGCATCGAGGAGATCGTGGCGCGCGGCTTTGCCCGGGCGGATGTCGAGAAGGTGACGCGCCTGATCAAGCTCAACGAATATAAGCGCCGACAGTCCCCGGTGGGGATTCGTGTGACCCATCGTAGCTTCGGCAAGGATTGGCGTTATCCTATTACTAGCAAATTTCGCGCTTAATTTGAACTTGCAGCAGGAAAAGAACCATGAAACAGATCACCGCCGTCATCAAGCCCTTCAAGCTCGAGGAAGTTCGCGAGGCGCTCGCCGGGTGCGGCGTCACCGGGTTGACCGTTACCGAAGTCAAGGGTTTTGGCCGCCAGAAGGGTCACACTGAGCTTTACCGTGGCGCGGAATACGTGGTCGATTTTCTGCCCAAGGTGAAGGTGGAGGTCGTGGTCAAGAGCGAGGATGTTGACCGCTGCGTGGAGGCTATCGTGTCGGCGGCTCGTACCGGCAAGATCGGCGACGGCAAGATCTTTATCACCGCTGTGGAACGCGTGGTGCGCATCCGCACCGGCGAAGAGAACGAAACCGCCGTCTGAGCGGGTTTGTCCTGAGGAGTGGCCTGCGCCGCGCCCTCAGATCTGGTCCAGATGGGACTCGGGCGCCAGACCGGCGGCTTGCACCAGTTCACGCAGCAAGTCTTCGGCCTGGTCGCCGATGCGGATCAGGCCCATCTGCCAGTCGCCCATGAAGCCCTGTGTCACGGTGGACTGCAGGAAGGTGACGAGCAGATCATAGTAGCCATTCTGGTTCAGCAGCCCGACCGGTTTGTCGTGATAGCCCAGTTGGCGCCAGGTCCAGACTTCAAAGAATTCCTCGAACGTGCCGATGCCCCCGGGAAGGGCCAGAAAGGCATCCGCATGCTCGGCCATCAGGCGCTTGCGTTCGTGCATCGTATCGACAATGTGCAGTTCGCTGCAGTCGTTGTTGGCCCATTCCTTTTCGACCAGCGCCTTGGGGATCACGCCGACCACACGGCCACCCGCTTCAAGGGTGGCTGCGGCCACGATGCCCATCAGGCCGTTCTTGCCGCCGCCGTAAACGAGCTGGCCGCCGCGCGCGCCGATCCAGTGCCCGACGGCCCGGGCTGTCGTCGCAAAGTCGGGGCTGGCACCGGGTTTGGATCCACAGTACACACAGACGGAAAAAGTTGGAGTCATGAGCGGGTTTCAGGTCAAGGGCGTTCGGCATTCGCGATCGGCTGAATTCGCCATCAAACGTACTGCGGACGAGTCTGAGCGGGCGGCCTTTCGGGTGCTGGAAAAATGGCGTGACGTCGGCTGAAACCGATTGTCACCGATGGCCGCGGTGTGACGCAGGGCTCAGTTCCCTGCAGGCCGCGTCGAAACGAGCCGGGTGCCGGCCAGAACGTCATGCCAGAACTGCTGCTGTGGGTGAAAGCGACTCAGCAAAGCCCAGACGGCGATCCAGCCAAAGGTCAGGACGGCCATCTCACCGCCGCTGAGACCAAAGGGCGCGACAGCGGCAAGCGGTGGCAGAAACCAGATCCAGCTCAGGAGATAACGCAGCAGCGCACGCTTTTGCGACACCGGCATTCCGCTGCGGTCGACCAGGCGGATGTGCCAGGTCTTCATGGCCAACGTCTGTCCGCGTGCCCAAAACCAGGTGAAATAGATGCCGAAGACGACGAAAAGGAAGGCTTGCAAGGGATGGCGGTTGTCCAGCGCGTGACGGGTCTGGGTCAGCGTGCCAAACAGGTAACCGGCGATGAACACGACGCCGAACATCAGCATGCCTTCGTAGAGCCAGCAGGCCATGCGGCGACCCAGGCCGGGCGCCATCAGGGGTGCTGATTCGAAAGGTGCCGCCTCCGGTGTCCCGGACTTGCTGACGTCGGTTGAGGCGCGCATGAAGGCGGACGTGGACCGGCCGCTTCAGGGCGCGCTGGCGACCTTGCGTGGCAGCAGGGTCTTCTGGTCGATCTGGCGGGGCGCGCTGGCGGCGCGGGCCGCAGCCGGTGAGGTGCCCGAGGCTCCGCCCCGTGGTGGATTGGCGTTCGGGGTCGTTGCGAGCTTGGTTGCCGGCACTGGCTTGAGCGCCGGCGCGGCGCCAGGTGGGCGCGATGGCGCGCCAGCCGCCAGTTTGCGCTTCTCCTCGGGGCTCAATGCCTGGTAGGCCTCCCATGTCGCGCGCTTTTCTTCGGCGGGAACCTGGGTGGTTTCGCCAAAGTTCAGGCGAGCCTGTGTTCGCTGCTTGGGGCTCAAGGCCGCCCACTCACTCATGCGGCTGTGCAGTTTGGCCTGCTCGGCGGGTGTCATGGAACCGAAATTCTTGGAGACAGCCAGCCACTTGCGCTTCTGGGGTTCGTCGATGCTGTTCCAGTTCGCCGCCAGTGGCTTGAGCGCCTGTTGCTGCGGTGCGCTCAATTCGTTCCACGCTTTGGGCGGTGCCACAGGCGATGTGGCCGCTGGCGTGAAGGCGCGGGACGATGCGGCGCTTGCGGCAGGCAGGGGACTACGGGCCGGCAGATTCTGGCTGGCAGTCGCCGCAGCGGGCGCCGCAAGACCTGGCAGCGCAGGCGCCGGTGCCTGCTGGGTGAGTACGGCAGGGGGAGTTCCTTCGGAAGCCGGCTGGGCCCAGCCCAAAGTAAGCCCCCCCGTCATTGAAGCGAGAAATACCAGAAAGAGGCGGGAGCTCGGAAGCGCGATCGTCATCGGACGTTACCGCCTGTCCTCATTCGGACGCGGTGCGGTGAGCGGCCGACTTCAAGTACTGGATGAATCCGGAATCGGCGTATGCCGCAGGAGGAAGGTCGTCGGTCAGCAAGGCGGTATCCACTTCGGCCACCTCATTGGCGCGGTCTTCGTTCTGAATCCCGTTGATGAGCACCAGACCGGCAACCAGCGCAACCAGCGGCAAGACAGACGCCATGCGACTCCAGATACTCCAGCCTTCATCTCCGAAAGTGAGCGCCGCGGCGCCACCGGAAGACGAAACACTCGTCGCAAGACGGGACTGTACGACCGGCGCACGTTTGCGTTGGGCGACAGCCTGCAACCGGGCAACGCGCAGGCGCTCGGAGATATCGTGCGGCAACTGCGCCGACCCTTGTGAAAGACGGGCAGCGACCTTCACGCCATAGCGATCCAGCAGGACTTCAGCTTGGTGATGGAGAGAATAAGTCATGGTTGTATCCCTTTCGCCTTCAGCGCCGTGCTGAGGGCCAGAACCGCACGGGAGCAGTGTGTCTTGACACTGCCCTCGGAGCAGCCCATGGCCGCGGCAGTTTCCGCCACGTCCATATCCTCCCAGTAACGCATGAGGAAGGCTTCGCGTTGACGCGCAGGCAACTTCATGATTTCGTCTTCAATTTCGTGAAAGGTCTGGGCGCGGCGGGTGCTGTCCTCGGCACTTTCGACCTGTTGCGAGTCGTCAACTCCGGAAAAAGTTTCAAGAAGATCAAATTCGCCATCTTCCGATGCCGATTCGAAGTCTCCAAGGTTCGAGAAGAGAGCGCTGCGGGTCTTTTGGCGGCGAAACCAGTCGAGTGTGCAATTCGACAGGATGCGCTGAAACAGCATGGGCAACTCAGATGCGGGCTTGTCCCCGTAGTGTTCGGCCAGCTTCATCATGCTGTCCTGAACGATGTCCAGCGCCGACTCCTCGTTGCGAACGTGATACACCGAACGCTTGAAAGCTCGTTTTTCGACGCTTTTCAGGAAGTCGTTGAGTTCTTGTTCGGTTGCCAAGGGCTTGCTGGAGGGGGTTGTATCGCAGCTTCCTGAGTCAGGGCGAAGCCGCAATGGCCCTGGCCGGAATCTGAACAGGGTGGGATTATCTCATTTCATAAAGAAAAACCGTCATGTTTTGGTGTCCGTGATGTTGCAGTGCGATAATGCGCGCTGCAAATCAAAATGCAAACGGGTCACGGTCCGGCGGAGCAAGCAGCACGCCCATGTCCCTGGCCTCAAGTTCCGACGTAACTTCACAAGAGTCAATCGAAGGGGCACCCAAGGTTTTTCGTCAGAGAAATTCACAAAGGTTGAAAATGGAAATCACCAAAGCCGAAATGGCATCCGCAGCGGCCGCATCTGCCGGCGCATCCACCCCCGAACTCCGCGGTGCGGAAATCCTCGTCAAGTCACTGCAGGCCGAAGGCGTCAAGTACGTCTGGGGCTATCCGGGCGGTGCCGTACTCCATATCTACGACGCCTTCTTCAAGCAAGACACCATCCAGCATGTCCTCGTGCGCCACGAACAGGCTGCGGTCCATGCGGCAGACGGCTATGCCCGCGCGACAGGCGATGTTGGCGTAGCGCTGGTTACATCCGGTCCTGGCGTGACCAATGCCGTCACGGGAATTGCCACGGCCTACATGGACAGCATTCCGATGGTCATCATTTCGGGCCAGGTCCCCACGGCGGCGATCGGCCAGGACGCTTTCCAGGAGTGCGATACGGTCGGAATCACCCGACCCGTCGTCAAGCACAACTTCCTGGTCAAGGACGTGCGCCAACTGGCGGATGTCATGAAAAAGGCGTTTCACATTGCACGCACTGGCCGTCCAGGCCCTGTGGTGGTGGACATCCCGAAAGACGTCTCTTTCAACAAGACGCCGTATGCGGGCTATCCCGAATCCGTGGAGATGCGCTCGTACAACCCGGTGCGCAAAGGGCACGGCGGCCAGATCCGCAAGGCCTTGCAGTTGCTGATGTCGGCCAAGCGCCCATACATCTATACCGGCGGTGGCGTACTGCTCAGCAATGCCACGCAGGAACTGCGTACCCTGGTGGACATGCTGGGTTACCCGGTCACCAACACGCTCATGGGTCTTGGTGCGTATCCCGCCTCGGATCGCAAGTTCCTGGGCATGCTGGGCATGCACGGCACGATCGAGGCCAACAACACGATGCAGCACTGCGACGTGTTGCTGGCGGTGGGTGCCCGTTTTGACGACCGCGTGATCGGCAATCCGAAGCATTTCGCCCAGAACGAACGCAAGATCATCCATATCGATATCGATCCTTCCAGCATCTCCAAGCGGGTGAAGGTGGATGTGCCCATCGTCGGCGACGTCAAGGATGTGCTGGTCGAGTTGATCTCGATGATCCGCGAGGGATCGCTCAAGCCGGACGCTCACGCGCTCAAGGGCTGGTGGGAAACGATCGAGGGCTGGCGCGCGCGCGATTGCCTGAAATACGACCGGGGCAACAACGACGTCATCAAGCCGCAATATGTCGTCGAGACACTCTGGGAGATGACCAAGGACGAGGACGCGTACATCACCTCGGATGTCGGCCAGCACCAGATGTGGGCCGCGCAGTATTACCGGTTTGACCGGCCCCGCCGCTGGATCAACTCCGGCGGACTTGGCACCATGGGAGTCGGAATTCCTTATGCCATGGGGATCAAGTTGGCACGACCCGAGAGCGAGGTGTTCTGCGTCACCGGTGAAGGTTCGGTGCAGATGTGCATCCAGGAACTGTCGACCTGCTTGCAGTACAACACGCCTATCAAGATCCTGGCCTTGAACAATCGTTATCTGGGCATGGTTCGCCAGTGGCAGGAGATCGAATACTCTGGCCGCTACAGCCACAGCTACATGGATGCACTGCCGAACTTCGTGAAGCTGGCCGAGGCTTATGGACACGTTGGCATGCTGATCGAGCGTCCGCAGGATGTGGAAGGCGCCTTGCGCGAAGCACGCAAGCTGAAGGACCGCACGGTGTTCATGGATTTCCGGACCGACCCCACCGAAAACGTCTTCCCGATGGTCAAGGCGGGCAAGGGCATCACCGAAATGCTGCTGGGGGCGGAAGACCTCTGAACGACTGATCGGCAGGTCCGCGGCGGCGTTCGCCGCGGCTCATGCATCCAATCGAACCATCACCCATCCTATTGACGAATCTATTGCCCGCCAAGCCTGTGCATTACCGTGCACGGGGGAGGGCGGCGAAAAGAGGAATCGCATCATGAAACACATCATTGCAGTTTTGCTTGAAAACGAGGCCGGCGCGTTGTCGCGCGTGGTGGGGCTGTTTTCTGCCCGTGGCTACAACATCGAATCCTTGACCGTCGCGCCCACCGAGGATCCCAGCCTCTCGCGCATGACGATCCAGACCACCGGGTCGGATGACGTGATCGAGCAGATCACCAAGCACCTGAACCGCTTGATTGAAGTGGTCAAGGTCGTGGACCTGACCGAAGGGGCCTACACCGAGCGCGAGCTCATGATGGTGAAGGTCCGCGCAGTGGGCAAGGAGCGCGAAGAGATGAAGCGCATGGCCGACATCTTCCGGGGCCGCGTCATCGACGTCACCGAAAAAAGCTACACCATCGAGCTCACCGGGGACCAGTCGAAGAACGACGCTTTCCTCGAAGCCATCGACCGCAGCGCCATCCTGGAGACCGTTCGCACGGGCTCCAGCGGCATCGGACGGGGTGAGAGAATCCTTCGCGTCTGACTTTTTCAGGGCTCAGCCTTTGCCCGTTCGGGCTGTGCCTGTCGAAGCCCTGCGCAAGCAGGGCGCCGGGAGCCCTTCGACAGGCTCGCAACGAACGGTTTCCATCATCAAATCCTCTGGAGCAAAACCATGAAAGTTTTCTACGACAAAGACTGTGACCTGAGCCTGATCAAGGGCAAGACCGTGGCCATCATCGGCTACGGCAGCCAGGGCCACGCGCATGCGCAGAACCTCAACGACAGCGGCGTCAAGGTCGTCGTCGGCCTGCGCAAGGGCGGCGCCTCCTGGGACAAGGTCGGCAAGGCTGGCCTGAACGTGCTGGAAGTCAACGATGCCGTGAAGGCCGCCGACGTGGTCATGATCCTGCTGCCTGACGAGCAGATCGCCGAGGTCTACACCAACAACGTGGCACCGAACATCAAGCAGGGTGCGTCCCTGGTTTTCGCCCACGGCTTCAATGTGCACTACAACCAGGTCGTTCCGCGCGCCGATCTGGACGTCTGGATGGTGGCGCCCAAGGCGCCCGGCCACACGGTTCGCAACACCTATACCCAAGGTGGCGGTGTGCCGCACCTGGTGGCGGTGCACCAGGATAAGAGCGGCAAGGCTCGCGATCTGGCCCTGTCCTATGCGATGGCCAACGGTGGCGGCAAGGCCGGCATCATCGAGACCAATTTCAAGGAAGAGACCGAGACCGACCTGTTCGGCGAGCAGGCTGTCCTGTGCGGTGGCGCGGTCGAACTGGTCAAGATGGGCTACGAGACCCTGGTGGAGGCTGGTTATGCCCCTGAAATGGCCTACTTCGAGTGCCTGCATGAGCTCAAGCTGATTGTGGACCTGATCTACGAAGGTGGCATTGCCAACATGAACTACTCCATCTCGAACAATGCCGAGTATGGCGAGTACGTGACGGGCCCCGAGGTCATCAATGCGCAGAGCCGCGAGGCCATGCGCAACGCGCTCAAGCGGATCCAGACCGGCGAATACGCCAAGATGTTCATTCTGGAAGGCCGCACCGGCTATCCCAGCATGACCGCGCGCCGCCGCCTGACGGCGGAGCACCAGATCGAGGTGGTGGGAGCCCAGTTGCGCGCCATGATGCCCTGGATCGCCAAGAACAAGCTGGTTGACCAGACCCGCAACTGATCTTCGCCTGCTGAAGGAATCGCAAAGGCCACCCGGGTGGCCTTTGTTCTTGGTGGGCGTGCCGGCAAGGCGGCATACACTCGGGATGGCAGGGAAAGCAGGGAGCCGGCCAGAAGGCGCCATCCTCGGGCACCGGCATGTTGCGCTGGGATCGTGGCGTCGGTTTGCTTTCCGCCTGCCGTTGGAAATATCAAATTGATAGCGATATACGACCATTTGACGCTGGGATTTGGCATAAAACATGCATAAAGAGACTGAAAAGCAAGCTCTGGAGCCATCGGGCGTGGTGGTGCGCAAGCGGCGCAAGGGCATTTACATCCTGCCCAATCTGTTCACCCTGGCCGCGCTGTTCGGAGGCTTCTATGCCATCGTGATGGCCATGAACGGGCGTTTCGACTACGCGGCCGTGGGGGTGTTCTGTGCCATGGTGCTGGACAGCCTGGATGGTCGGGTGGCCCGCATGACCAACACCCAGAGCGCGTTCGGCGAGCAGATGGACTCCTTGTCGGACATGGTCTCCTTCGGTGCCGCACCGGCGCTCATTGCCTATGAGTGGGCCCTCAAGGGGCTGGGGCGCTGGGGCTGGATTGCCGCCTTTGTCTATTGCGCCTGTGCGGCGCTGCGTCTGGCGCGCTTCAATGTCAACACGGCAGTGGTCGACAAGCGCTACTTTCAGGGGCTGCCGTCGCCGGCCGCTGCCGCGCTGGTGACCGGCTTCATCTGGATCATGACGGATGCTGACATCCGGGGCCCGGCTGTCGCGTGGCCGATGTTTGCGTTGGCCCTTTATTCCGGCCTGACGATGGTGACGAACGTGCCGTTCTACAGCTTCAAGGACGTGCAGATGAAGAAGAGCGTCCCGTTCGCCGCGATCGTGCTGATTGCGCTGGGCATTGCGGTGATCAACATCCACCCGCCGGCCGTCATGTTCGGCGTGTTCGTGATTTACGGGTTCAGTGGTTACGTGATCTATGGCTGGCGCAAGCTCAAGGGTGTGCAGACCAGTGTGATCAGCACATCAACGGATGAACCCGACGAGCGCGGTCTGCACAAGTGACGGCGCGGCAATGGCCCAGCCTGTTTCGCGAATCGTGCGAGCTTGTGCTAAAGTGTGCGAATGGTTTTTATGCTGACATCGCTACTGCTACACCCGACCGGGCGGAGACGGTAGCGCACGCGCGCCATTTCCAAAAAGGCCCGTTTGCCCCCGCAACGGGCCTTTTGCTTTGGATGTCAGGTATTTCATGTTGCGGGTTTCATTGAAACAGGAGTTCTCCCATGGCTGACAAACTCATCATTTTCGACACCACCTTGCGCGACGGCGAGCAGTCGCCGGGGGCCTCCATGACCCGCGACGAGAAACTGCGCATCGCGCGCCAGCTTGAGCGCCTGCGGGTGGACGTCATCGAAGCGGGATTTGCGGCCAGCTCGAATGGCGACTTTGAAGCGGTTCAGGCCATCGCGAATGCCGTCAAGGACTCAACGGTCTGCTCGCTTTCGCGCGCCAACGACCGGGATATCTCCCGTGCAGCCGAAGCTCTGAAGGGTGCCAACAGTGCGCGCATTCACACGTTCATTGCCACATCGCCTTTGCATATGGAAAAAAAGCTGCGCATGACGCCAGACGAGGTGTTCGAGCAGGCCAAGCTGGCGGTTCGGTTTGCGCGCAATCTGGTCGGTGACGTCGAATTCAGCCCGGAGGATGGATACCGCAGCGACATGGATTTCCTGTGCCGGGTGCTCGAGGCCGTGATTTCCGAGGGCGCCACCACGATCAATGTGCCGGATACCGTGGGCTATGCCGTTCCCGAGTTGTATGGCAATTTCATCAAGACCCTGCGCGAACGCATTCCCAATTCCGACAAGGCCATCTGGTCGGTGCATTGCCACAACGACCTTGGCATGGCGGTGGCCAATTCACTGGCCGGTGTGAAGATTGGCGGGGCGCGGCAGGTGGAGTGCACGATCAATGGCCTGGGCGAGCGTGCCGGCAATTGCTCGCTGGAGGAGGTCGTCATGGCCGTCAAGACGAGGCGCGACTATTTCGGGCTCGATATCGGTATCGATACCCAGCATATTCTCGCCGCCAGCCGGATGGTCAGCCAGACCACCGGATTCGTGGTTCAGCCCAACAAGGCGGTCGTCGGTGCGAACGCCTTCGCCCATGCCTCGGGCATTCACCAGGACGGCGTGCTGAAGGCGCGCGACACCTACGAGATCATGCGAGCGGAAGACGTGGGCTGGAGCGCCAACAAGATCGTTCTCGGCAAGCTCAGCGGCCGCAACGCCTTCAAGCAGCGCCTGCAGGAGCTGGGGGTCAGCCTCGACAGTGAATCCGAGATCAACACGGCCTTCGCCCGCTTCAAGGAATTGGCCGATCGCAAGAGCGAGATCTTTGATGAAGACATCCTGGCGCTGGTCAGCGACGAGAGTGTGACCAGCGAGAAGGAGCAGTTCGGGTTTGTTTCCCTGTCACAGCACAGCGAAACTGGGGAACGGCCTCATGCCACCATTGTTTTCACGGTCAACGGCCGCGAGGTCAGAGGCGAATCGGACGGCAACGGGCCGGTGGATGCGTCCCTCAAAGCCATTGAAACCCATGTGAAGAGCGGCGCCGAAATGGTCCTGTATTCAGTGAATGCCATCAGCGGTTCGACCGAGAGCCAGGGCGAGGTGACGGTGCGGCTTCAAAACAGCGGCCGGGTGGTCAATGGCGTCGGGGCGGATCCTGACATCGTCGTGGCTTCAGCCAAGGCTTATCTGCATGCTCTCAACAAGTTACAGAGCAAAGCTGATCGCGTGGCCGCTCAGGGCTAGGGTAACTACCTATAATCCCAGTAACTTATCAGGAATGTCGCGCAAGTTGCTGATCTTGCGCGACTTTTCCTAAATGGATACACTGCGCCGACCGAATTCGGATTTCTTGATCCGAGCGGGGCTGCGTCCACCGTACTATTACCGAAGACAACCGATGAACCGTCTGTTTGCTGCACTGGTTGCTCTCTGTTTCATTGCCGGGTTGGCATCCGCGCCTGCTTCGGCCGCAAGCCGCAAGACCAGCGAGGCCAACAGGTCCGCTTCGGCCAGCAAGACAACCAGCAAGACAACCAAGAAGACCGTCGTGGCCTCTTCAGGCAAGAGCGCGGGGAGCCAGAAGCGCAGGCCGGTGGTGCAAGCGGCGGTCCCGGTAAAACCCTCGTTTGGACAACTGGCTGGTTTGCATGGCGCATCGGACCCCCTGGACCTCAAATCGAGCGTCGCCCTGGTCATGGATCAGGACACGCGCGAGGTCCTTTTCAGCAAGAACGACAGCGCGGTGCTGCCGATTGCCTCGTTGACCAAGTTGATGACCGGTCTCATCGTGACAGAGGCTCGCCTGCCGATGGACGAAATGATCGTGATCAGCCAGGACGACGTCGATACGGAGAAGGGGAGTCGTTCCCGTCTCAAGGTGGGCGCTCAGCTGAGCCGTGGCGAGTTGTTGCACCTTGCGCTGATGTCCAGTGAAAACCGTGCAGCGCATGCGCTGGGGCGCACCTATCCTGGCGGGCTGAACACGTTTGTCGGACTGATGAACACACGTGCGCAGGCCCTTGGGATGAAAGATACCCGGTACGTGGAGCCGACCGGCCTGTCCAGCAAGAACCAGTCCAGCGCAAAGGACCTCGCCACCCTGGTCGCAACGGCCTACATGGAGCCCAAACTGCGCGAGCTGACAACCTCTCCCGGCCATGAGGTTGAGGTGGGCAACCGGACTTTGCAATTCAACAACACCAACCGACTGGTGCACAGCCGTTCATGGGACATCGGTATTCAGAAGACCGGCTATATCTCTGAAGCAGGCCAGTGCCTCGTGATGCAGGCAAAGGTTTCCGGGCGCAAGCTGATCATGGTGTTTCTGGATTCCGCCGGCAAGTTCAGTCGCCTTGCCGACGCCGAGCGGGTGCGTCGGTGGGTTGAGAGTGGCTCGGTTGTCGCGGCCGATGCCCGTCGCATCAGCAGCTGACGTTCATGCGCCAGGGGCCCGCCTGTAGCCCAGAGCCAAAGAAATTTCGTTAGCGGTCGCCTGGAGCTTGCTCATCCAGCTGTCGTCGAGGCGGTCTGCAGGGGCCGAGATGGAGAGCCCGGCCACCAATCTCCCTTGATCATCGTAAATGCCCGCTGCCATGCAGCGAACGCCGAGTTCAAGCTCTTCGTTGTCGCGTGCAATGCCGTATTGGCGTGCCCTTGAGAGTTCGCGCTCCAGTTCGGGCAACTGCGTGATGCTGTTGCGGGTGTGTCCTGCCAGGCCCGTGCGCGTGGCATAGGCCCGCACCCGCTGGGGTTCATCGGCTGCGAGAAAGAGTTTGCCAACCGAGGTCAGGTGCAACGGTGCCCGTCCACCGATGGCGCGAACCACCTGCATGCCGGATCGCTCGCTGTAGGCGCGCTCGACATACACGATCTCATCACCCTGGCGCATGCTCAGATTCACGGGCTGCTGGGTCAGGTTGTGGAGCTCGCGCATCGGCCCCAGCGCAGCGTCACGGACATTGAGCCGGCTCTTGACCAGATTGCCCAACTCCAGCAAACGCATGCCCAGCCGATAGTTGCCCGCTTCCGGGCGGTCCACGAACCGACCGGTCGCCAGATCATTGAGGATGCGGTGAGTGGTCGAGGGATGAAGGCCGGTCTTTTCGCTGATCTCCTTCAGCGAAATCGCTTCTTCACGGGAGGCCAGAACGTCGATCAGGGCGAACATGCGCTCGATGACTTGAATGGTCGGGGTGACGACAACGCCGGGTTCGGTTTTTCGCATAGATCCAAAGGAAGTTTCCGGACGGAATTTTACCTTGTGAAATCCGAGGTTGTTCAGTTCACCGA
>Ga0268298_10002136_pt1 | contig 22054 bp, 19 predicted proteins | sample WWTPWeurt_MetaG_FD_194462 | JGI IMG/M metagenome (GOLD analysis project Ga0268298, IMG submission 194462) | Activated sludge microbial communities from WWTP in Nijmegen, Gelderland, Netherland - WWTP Weurt | ecosystem: Engineered > WWTP > Aerobic digester > Activated sludge | place... | reverse complement strand
GTGCCAGACGGGCAGGCTTCGACATTATCTATTGTTATGCCGCGCATAATCTCACGCTTGCCTTTCACATGCTCTCCAAAGACAACGACCGTTCCGACGAATACGGCGGCTCGCTTGAGAACAGAACCCGCTTCTTGCGCGAACTGATCGAAGACACCAAAGAAGCCGTCGGTGACACCTGCGCTGTGGCTGTCCGCTTTGCCGTGGATGAATTGCTCGGCTCAGAAGGCATGCAGCACGATGGTGAAGCCAAAGAGATCGTCTCAATGCTCGCCGAACTGCCCGACCTGTGGGATGTGAACATCAGCGCCTGGAAGAACGATTCCATCACATCCCGCTTTGGCAAAGAGGGGCATCAGGAAAAATATATTTCCTTCGTCAAGCAGCTCACCACCAAACCCGTCGTCGGCGTGGGGCGTTACACCTCACCCGATAGCATGGTCTCTGCGATTGAACGCGGCATCATGGACCTGATCGGTGCGGCGCGCCCGTCCATTGCAGACCCGTTTTTGCCCACCAAGATAAAAGAAGGCAGACACGAAGATATTCGCGAGTGCATCGGTTGCAATATCTGCATCACGGGTGATACTCGCTTTGTGCCCATTCGCTGCACGCAGAATCCCACCATGGGCGAAGAATTCCGCCGCGAATGGCACCCCGAGATCATTGCGCCGAAAAAATCGAACGATGACATCCTCATCGTCGGCGCGGGTCCTGCTGGTCTTGAAGCGGCTCGGGCGTTGGGTCAGCGCGGGTACAAGGTCATTCTCACCGACGCGCAGCGTGAGGCGGGCGGTCGCGTCCTGCTTGAGTCTCAACTTCCCAATCTCATCGAATGGCGGCGCGTGGTCGATTGGCGTCTCACACAGATCAACAAACTCGAAAACATTTATTTCTATCCCTCCAGCCCGATGACCGCGCAAGATGTGCTCGATGCCGATGCGCCGCATGTCATCCTCGCCACGGGTTCAACCTGGCGGTGTGACGGCATTGGACGCTATCACTCACGTGCTATTCAAGGCAATGGCAATGTCTTCACGCCAGATGATTTGATGAATGGCAAGTTGCCAACCGGAAAAGTTTTAGTCTACGACGACGATCATTACTACATGGGCGGCGTGCTTGCCGAGTTACTCGCCACGAAAGGATGTGAAGTGACTCTCGTGACACCTGCTCCCACCATCTCTGCATGGGCGGAATACACCCTGGAGAGGGATCGAATTTACAAACGGCTCCTGAGCCTGAACGTGACCCTCCTTCCATTCCACGCTCTCGCCTCTTTCTCTCCGACATCTGCCACTGTTTCCCATGTCATTACCTCCGCCGAATCGACTCTCGCCTGCGACGCCATCGTCATGGTCACAGACAGAATCCCCAACGATGCGCTCTATCACGAACTCAAACCTGCTCTCGCGGATGGACGACTCAAATCCTTGCGGATCATCGGCGACGCCGAAGCGCCTAATATCATCGCGCAGGCGGTGTTCAGCGGTCACCTTGCCGCCAGAGAGTTTGACGAAGCCATCGACCCTGAGGTAACGCCATTCAAGGTGGAACGATGATTATGTCATCGCGAGGAGCGCTCTTAATCTGCCTTGCGCCATGCGCACAATGGTGTGCGATGAAACAATCCCTTGCCAGTTTGGAGATTGCTTCGCCGGGTAAAGCACCCTCCTCGCAATGACAGCAAAACGCATCCTCGTCACCGGCGCGACGGGTTACATCGCCAGCCTGCTCATTCCGCAATTACTGGAAAAAGGATATTGCGTCCGCGCGATGGCGAGGCAGCCGGAGCGTTTATGCAAACGGACATGGTACAAAGACGTGGAAATGGTCCGCGCCGATGTGATGGAACCGCAGACTCTCGCCGCCGCCATGCAGGGTGTGCAGACCGCCTATTATCTTGTCCACAATATGTCTCGCGGGCAGGGCTATACCGAAGCCGAGATCCAAGGCGCAAGTAACTTTACTGAATCTGCCGAAACTGCTGGTGTGCAGCACATCATCTACCTCGGCGGGCTGGCAGACCCGGAACAGCACATCGCGCCGCACATGCGTTCCCGTATCGAGACCGGAGTGACCCTGCGAAAAGGCAGCGTGCCGGTGACCGAATTCCGCGCCGGGGTGATCGCAGGCTCGGGCAGCATCTCGTTCGAGATGATCCGCTTTATGACGGAGTTGTTTCCGCTCGTGCCGGGGCCGCTGTGGCTGCGAAACAGGTCCCAGCCGATCGCAGTACAAAACGTGATCGATTATTTGATCGCCGCGCTGACCAACCTCAACGGTCACAACGGCGTTTTTGAAATCGGCATGAAGCAGGTCTTTCACTACACCGACTTGATGAAAATGTACGCCGAAGCCCGTGCTCTCAAACGGCGCTTCTTTTTGCTGCCGTATGTGCCGGTCTGGTTCATGGCATTCGGCATCGACTGGATGACTCCTGTGCCCTATCCGATCGCGTATGCGCTGGTTGGCGGGCTTTCGAGTGACAGCGTGATCTTGCATGACACTGCAGAAAAAACCTTCCCCGAGGTAAAACTCATGGATTATGAATCAGCCATCGTAGAAGCCCTGAAGCGTTTGCATCCGCTGAAGATAGAACGGGTGTGGGAGGACGGCTCCAGCGGAGTCAAAGTTTTGAAGCACGAAGGTTTCTTCATCGATCATCATGCCGTGAGAACGAACCTGCCCGCTGAAAAGATCATGAACGTGGTGAGGCGCTTCGACGAGAACCGGGATTGGATCTTTGCGAACTGGTTGTGGCGTTTACGCGGCTGGTTCGAAAACAGGCGCGACGATTTTTATGTGGTCGATTTCGAGAGCGGGAACCATGTGCTTTTTCGTTCCACTTATCGCATGCCCGGCAGCGGCTGGATGGAGTGGCGCGTGGATGACGGCCTGCTAACCCAGACCGCATATTTCGCGCCGCGCGGTTTCTTCGGTTTTGCCTATTGGTATGTGTTTGCTCCTTTTCACCATTTTGTGTTTCGCGGTTTGATAAAACGTATTTTGCAAAAGTCGGAAGATCTTTGATTCTGAAGCGGTGGTACAATGACTTCAATATAACGAATCACCAGCGGCGAAGTCCGGTGTAAACCCGGCGCTGTCGCGCAACTGTGAAGGTGGTTGAGTAGTCCACTGGTCGAACCGACCAAGAGACGAATAAACTACCCAAGCCAGGTCGCCCGCTCTGATTCGGTTCAACCCCTTCTCGCGGAAAGGAGGTGGAGAACGGATCCAAATGGATTGCCTCTCCCACCTCCCCAGCAACTGCTGGGGATTTTGATTCTGTATGTTGTACGGCGACATTCATGTTGCCCATCCCCTGCGACATGAATGTCGCGCTACCAGGAGAAATTTAAATGTTTCGCAAGACTTTGATTTTGACTTTGCTGGCCGCCCTGCTGGCGGCCTGTGCTCCGGCTCCATCTACACCGGTCGTGGACTCTGCTCCGACGGATGCCGCCGCTACTGAAGCCGTTGCCACAGAAGCCGCCACCGAGTCCGCCGCCTATCTCGTCACCTCAGACGGGCTCGGCCGTGAAGTGACCCTCGCCGCGCCCGCTGAGCGTGTTGTGTCGCTGGCTCCATCCACTACTGAGATTTTGTTTGCCGTTGGCGCAGGCGCTCAAGTGGTGGGGCGCGATGAATTTTCCGATTACCCCGCTGAAGCCGCAGCGATCGAAAGCGTGGGCGGCTCCATGGGCGAATACAGCGTGGAAACCATTGTGGCCCTCGAACCCGACCTGGTGCTTGCCGCCGAGATCAACACGCCTGAACTTGTCAGCCAGTTGGAAGAACTCGGCCTGACCGTGTTCTATGTGAACAACCCAACCACCATCGAAGAAATGTACGGCAGCCTTGAAAACGTTGCCGCGCTCACCGGTCACGATGCCAGCGAATTGATCGACGCGCTCAAAGCGCGTGTTGCCGCTGTGGATGAGAAGATCGCGCCGATCAGCGCGCGCCCGTCTGTGTTTTATGAGATCGACGCCTCTGACCCGGCCAAGCCGTACACCTACGGTCCCGGCACCTTTGGTAATTTGTTGATCGAGCGCGCAGGCGGCTACAATATCGGCAGCGAAGCGGCGGATATGTACCCGCAACTGAGCCTCGAACAGATCGTGGTTACAAACCCATCCATCATCCTGCTTGGCGATTCGATGTGGGGCGTGACGCCCGAGTCAGTGCTGACCCGCGAAGGCTGGGGCGAGATCGAGGCTGTAAAATCCAGCCAGGTCTTCCCCATTGACGATAACCTCATCAGCCGCCCGGGTCCGCGCCTGGTGGATGGCCTAGAAGCGCTGGCAAAGATCCTGCACCCCGGTCTTTTCCCGTAGAAATAGGCCCTCGCGGTCATCCTATTTTTGATATAAAAGGGGCGGGTCTTGTACCCGCCCCTACGATATGAAAAAACCGTTTCTTTCCTCTCTCCTTGTTCTTCTCATCGCTCTCATCCTCAGCCTCGCCATCGGGTCGGTCTTCATCTCCCCGGCTGAGATGTGGAAGATTCTGCGCGGCATGGGAGAGGCGAAATTCGCTTTCATCATTTGGAATATCCGCCTGCCGCGCACCGTGCTGGTGGCGCTGACCGGAGCCGCCCTCAGTGGAAGCGGCGCGGCGTATCAGGGACTTTTTCGTAACCCGCTGGCAGACCCGTTTCTGATCGGCGTTGCTTCGGGCGCAGGGTTGGGCGCGGTGATCGCCATGTCCATTCAGTGGCCGTATTCGTTTTGGGGGTTGATGGCAATTCCAATGGCGGCATTCATCGCTGCTTTGCTGACCGTCTTCATCGTTTATTTTCTCGCCCGTGTCGGGCAGACGGTTCCCACCTCCAACTTAATTCTCGCGGGTGTGGCATTCTCCTCCTTTGCCACCTCGCTGACCTCTTTTCTCATGCTGCGCTCCACCAGTGAAGTACGGCGCGCCCTGGGCTGGCTGCTGGGCGGTGCCAGCCAAACCGGTTGGACCGCCATCCTTGCCATGCTGCCGTATGTGCTCATTGGTTTGGGCATCCTCGTCTTCTTCGGGTATCGGCTCAACCTCTTGCAGTTCGGCGACGACCAGGCCCAGCAAATGGGGTTGAACGTCACCCGCACCAAGACCCTTCTGCTGATCGCTTCATCGCTTGCCACCGCTGCCGCCGTGGCCTTCTCCGGCATTATCGGCTTTATCGGGCTGATCGTGCCGCACCTCATGCGTATGTGGTTCGGTGCTGATTATCGTCAATTGATCCCCCTGTCCATTCTTGGCGGCGCGACCGCTTTATTGATTTCAGATATTCTGGCGCGGGTGGTGCTTGCCCCGCAAGAGATCCCGGTTGGAATCATCACTGCATTGGTTGGCGCGCCCTTTTTCCTTTGGGTTTTGCGCCGCGTGAAAAATCAAGGATATTGGTAAATGGACATCGTCATTCGTGAAAAAGCCGCCGCAGAGTCGGCGCACATAAGATCCTTTTCACGTAGATCCATGGTCAAGTCACGCCTTCGGCTTGCCATTGAAAACGAAACCCTCACCTACTCCATCGTCCCGGTGGACCCGCCATATGAGCGCGAAGTGCAACTCGAAGAGACCGATTACGGCTTCTCCGGCCATCCTCCGGTTGTCTTCTTTGCCGAGGTGAATGGAACACTGGCCGGGCGCATCCGCGTGTTGACGTGGTGGAATCAGTTCGGTTATATCGAAGACCTTGCCGTCAACCCGGAGTTTCGCGGCCAGGGACTCGGACGCAAATTACTTGAGCGCGGTATTCAATGGGCGCGCGAAACCGGTCACCCCGGCGTGATGCTCGAAACGCAGGACGATAACGTCCCGGCCTGCTCGCTCTATGCCTCCTGCGGTTTTGTCCTCAGCGGTTTCGATCGCAATGTGTATAAAGCCGTCAACCCCGGCACAAGAGAGACCGCGTTGTATTGGTATTTGTTTTTCTAATCGCAGGGCGCAACAATCATGCTGCGCCCCTGCAGGACAAATATGTTAAAAATCCAAAACCTTTCTGCCTCCTATCGCGAACATCCAGTGCTGCATGATGTGTCGTTCGACGTCAAGAACGGCGAAGTGCTTGCGCTCATCGGCCCCAATGGTGCGGGTAAATCCACCATCATTCGCGCCGTAAGCGGAGTGATCCCCTGCACGGGGTCCGTCCGCACGAACGGTGATGACTTTCATTCCCTCGACCCGATGCGACGCGCAAAGTATGTTGCCGTGGTGCCGCAGGCGATCTCGTTACCGCCTGCATTCACAGTCTGGGAGACGGTCTTGATGGGGCGCACGCCCTACCTTGGGTTTCTCGGTAACGCTTCTGCCCACGACGAAGAACTGGCGCGCAGCGCCCTGAGTCGGGTCCACGCCTCGGCCTTTGCGGACCGCCGCGTGGGCGAACTCTCCGGCGGCGAAGCGCAGCGCATCCTGCTGGCGCGCGCCTTGTGCCAGTCCACGCCGATCCTGCTGCTCGACGAACCGACCGCGCATTTGGACCTGCAATACCAGGTCAGTTTGTTGGAACTCATCCGTGAACTGGCGCATAAAGAGGACCTGGCCGTGCTCATTGCTTTACACGACCTCAACCTCGCCGCCCGTTATGCAGACCGGGTTGCTTTGTTGGTGGGTGGAAAAATAAATGCCATTGGCACTCCGCGCGAAGTGCTGACCCCCGAGAAAATATCGAATGCGTATTGTCTGCCGGTACATGTCGTGGAGCACCCATACATGGATGCTCCACTGGTGTTACCGAAATGACTCAGGTCATTGCGAGCCGATAGGCGAAGCGATCTGGTTGCACGGAGGCTGCTTCGGGCTGCGCCCACGCAACGACTTTTTAGCGCACAAAATAAATGACCGCCACGATCACGCCGATCGTCACCACCGTCCACCGCAGCGTGGACGGTTTGATCTTGCCCGCCAGCCGCCCGCCCAGGTTGCCGCCGATGAGCGCCCCCACGGCCATCACCAATGCCACCGACCATAGCACGTGACCGGAGAAGAGGAAAAAGATCGCAGCCGCCACGTTGACCGAGAAGGCTACCGCCTGTTTGAGCGCGTTCAGACGCGTGAGCGTGTCTTCGAGGGTCAGACCCAGCGCCGAGAGGACGATCACGCTCAGGCCCGCGCCGAAGTATCCGCCGTAGATCGAAGCGAGTCCCACCGGCAGCCAGGACATCTGCTCCAGTTTCGCTCCCTGCCCCTCGGCCATGCGTTTCATCAGCCAGGCGCGGACCGGGTCTTGAACGGCGAGCAGCACACAGGCCAGCAGGATCAGGTAGGGCACGAGTTCGGTGAAGAGTTTTTCGCCGGTTCTCAAGAGTAAAAATCCGCCGAGCACCCCGCCCACGATGCTGGCGGGCACAAGCAGCCACAGGCGCTGGGTTTGACCCTTCAGGTCTTTTACCTGCGCCAGTGTGCCGCCGAAGTAACCGGGGCAAAGCGCCACCGTGTTGGTGACGTTGGCCGAGACCGCGGGCACGCCGAGGAAGGTGAGGATGGGAAAGGTGATGAGCGTCCCGCCGCCCGCGAGGGCATTGATGCCGCCAGCCGCCAACGCAGCCAGGGCGGCAATAAGATAGTCGAGGGGAGTGAGCATGTGGGTGAAATCCTTTTTATGTGTTCTGGAAGTATAGCAGGATTGCGGTGATAAATATTGAGTATTGTATAATACTTGTATTGTTTGGGTCTGGCGTTGCAAGGAGGATTGACATGGATGGTTTGCAGGCAATTGTGGACTTGTTGATCGAATATCGATGGCAGGCATTGATCGTACTGATCGGCATTGCCGCCCTGTTTTTTCTCCGCGCCTATGGCAGCGGACTCGCTAAAGTGTTCGAAAGATGGGGACAGGAACAGGGTGAGGTATTTTCCAGGCGAGTGGATATCAACGACACGGCCCGCGAGTACCTGGAGCAGGCAAGTACCACCTACAGACGTTTCAAATTTCGCGGGTTGCCGCGCCATCGCGCCGGTGGGATCGAACCCCCGCAATTGGATCAGGCGTATGTTTCTGTGCGCGTGATGCGTGGGGCGAAAGGAAAGGAAACCGCGGATCATGGCAAGGGGGGCATGGAAGACGCGGGCAGGTTGAAATTGAATCTGGAAAAGGCCGTGGGGCTTGGTGAAGCCTTATCCAGCGCGAAACGATTGGCCATTGTAGGCGTGGCCGGGTCGGGGAAAAGCACCCTGTTGCAATGGGCCGGACAATCGTTTGCGCGCGCCCTGCTCAAAAAGACCCTTACAGACGAACAAAAGAAGTTCATTGCCGCCCTGGGCGGCAGGCCGCTTGTGCCGTTCCTGATCCCTTTGCGCGCCTATTCCAAATTTTGTGAAAAGAATCAGTGCAGCCGCTCTTCCAAGACCCTGCTTAATTTTATGGTGGAATATTTTTCAGACCACCATGCTTCACTGGATCTCGATGTGGAGTTCTTCAAATCCCACTTGCAAAAAGGCTGCCTCTTGATGGCAGATGGGTTGGATGAAGTCGATCCTGCTGATCGTCCCCTGGTGCGTTCCGCACTGGAGGAATTGCTGGCGGAATTCGATAACCCCAATTTGCGTTGTCTGCTTACCACCCGCCCTTCCGCCGTCCACATTGCCGAACAGATGCACGACTTCGAGGGGTGTGAAGTGCAGCGCCTGACCAAAAAACAACGGAACAGCCTGATCGAACTTTGGTATAACGCCGTATTGGCAGATGACCCGCGCGAAGCAAGGCGGAAATCCAACGACCTCTCCGCGCGCCTTGAAGACAGCGACTCGCGTGTGCAGGAACTGGCGACCACCCCGCTGATGACCACCATCTTTGCCATGGTGCATTACAGCCGCGATGAATTGCCCAAACAGCGTTCCAAACTATACGAAGAGGCCATTGAAGTCCTGTTGATGGAAGGACCCTATAAAGGCGAGGAAGCCAAAGACCTGCAAAACTGGGGCGGCATGGAATGGGATGTGCGCCGCGACCGGCTGGCAAGAATCGCTTTTGAACTGCGCGAACGCGGCAAAGATTCCATGATGGAAGGCGAACTGGTGGATCTGATCTGGAACCGTTTTGGCAGCGACGAGCGGGAGGCGCGCCGGGCCTGTGAACACTTTTTGCGCGATGTCGCCGAACGCGGCGGTTTGCTGGAAGCCATGGACGACCAATACGGCTTTTATACGCACGCCACCTTTCAGGAATACCTGGCGGGACGCTACCTCGTGGTGGAATACCTGGCCGAAAAATTGCCGCAATTCATGCGAGAGCATGTCAGCAACGACTTGTGGGAGGAGCCTTTGCGCCTCGCCGCGGGCTATCTGGCGAACACGAACGAAGGCCTTGCAAACAAATTTGTCCTTCAAATCGCCGGGGCAGGGACGAATGAAGAATCGAAGGCGCGCGCCTTATATGTAGCCGGGCTGGCCCTGGCCGACTTCCCACAGATTCGCCGCCTGCCCGAAACCGTTTCAACTCTTCTGCCGCAAATGGAAAAACTATTGAGCGCGAACCCGCCGCGCGTGGGTGTGCGGCTGCGCTTCCATTTAGGGCTGGCATTAGGCTCATTGGGTGACCCGCGCCTGAACCCGCTTGAACCGGACTGGGTGCCTATACCCTCTGGAACCTTCCGTATGGGGACAAGCGCAGAAGAAGAGGAAACCATGAAGGCGCAGGAGGTGTCTGTTTACGACGATGAAAAACCCGCCCATGAAGTTTATGTTTCAGAATTTTCCATCGGCAAATACCCGGTCACAAATTTGGAGTACGCCGCTTTTTATGAAGACAAAGGCTATGATACCGAAGCCTATTGGGGCAAAGATGGTTGGGCGTGGCGGAATGGAACCTATGACTCAAATGTTTCTCAAATTGAAGATAAGAACCTGCGTGAAATTTATGAAAATCGCCTAAAACAACGCCCTGTTGAACTGCGCGATAGACCCTTTTATTGGGACAACCCGCAATGGAACACCCCCAACCTGCCTGTAATAGGGGTTTCTTGGTTCGAGGCGGAAGCCTACTGTAACTGGCTCAGCCAAAAGACCGGCAAAACCTGCCGCCTGCCCACCGAAGCGGAATGGGAGAAAGCCGCCCGGGGCGCGGGGAACACCATTTGGAGTTGGGGGGACCAATGGAACGGCGAACTCTGCAACAATGTCGATCAAGGCACCCAGGAAAAACTCAACCGCACCTCACCGGTGGGCATGTACCCGCAGGGCGCAAGCAATTACGGCGTATTGGACATGCTGGGTAATGTGTGGGAATGGTGCGCGGATTGGTATGATGAAGAACTATACCAGCGCAGCAGTCTTGTGGATCAGAAGAGTGGAGAGGGTATTGTAAAAGACCCACATGGAGCAGAGACCGGTATTCTGCGTGTAGTGCGCGGCGGCTCCTGGAGCGACAATCGTAACGGCGCGCGTTGTGCGGTTCGTGACTGGGTCGACCCAGACTTCTTCCTCAATGTTATCGGTTTTCGAGTTGTGCTCTCCCCCGAAAAAAGCTCTTGAACTTCTGAATCTCTGGTTTCTGATTTCTGAGTCGGTTTAAAAAAATTTTGAGATACTCATGGGTGAAGAATTCGATAAATTCTGTTCTTTCATAAATCTCTACACTGCTTACCGCAAAGCCCGCAAAGGCAAACGCAGTAAGGCAAGTGTGGCGGCTTTTGAATACAATCAGGAAGAAGAATTGATAAAGCTGCGCGATGAATTGCGCAGCGGCGAATGGGAACCCGGCGCATATTCGAACTTTTACATCCATGAGCCAAAGAAGCGTATGATCTCCGCTGCACCCTTTCGAGACCGGGTCGTTCATCACGCGCTTTGCAATATTCTTGAGCCGGACTGGGAAAGGCGTTTTATTTTCGACACCTATGCCAACCGAAGATTCAAGGGGACCCATCAAGCCATCCTTCGCTCCAATGAATACGCCAAAAAATTCGAATACGTCCTGCAATGCGATGTGGAACAATTCTTCCCAAGCATAGACCATGAAATATTGTTTGGGAAAATAGCCGCCCATCTCGAAGATGAAAGTCTGCTGGAAATCGTCAGGTTAATTCTGAAATCGGGAATTGGGGCGCAAACAGAAACCTATCAGATGAAATGGTTTGAAGGCGATACCCTGTTCGCTTCTACTCGTCTGCGCGGTCTGCCTATTGGTAATCTCACTTCACAATTTTGGGGCAATGTCTACCTTTCCTCATTCGACCATTTTGTAAAACGCGAACTGAGGGCGGAAGGTTACATCCGCTATGTGGATGATTTTCTTCTCTTCTCGAACGATAAAATGGTTTTGCGCGAATGGAGGGAAAAAATCGTAATCCGTATGTCAAAACTAAGGCTGACCCTGCATGAGCCGCAAGTATTCCCGGTTGCAACGGGCATTCCGTTTTTGGGCTTCCGCATCTTTCCCGCCCACCGCAGACTCAAGAAAAAACGAGGAATTGCCTTTCAACGCCGTTTTCATCATCTGTATCAGCAGTGGAGATTGCGCCAGATTGAAAGGAAAAGATTGGACGATTCCGCGCGTTCATGGTCGGCTCACGCCGCCTGGGGCGATACCTACGGATTACGCAAATCGGTGTTGGGCAGGTTTTTGTTGTGATGAAAGAGTCTCCCATATTCTCAAAAACATACGATCTGGCATTATGGCTTTTACCGCAGGCCACAAAGTTTCCGCGCGCTCATCGCTTTGGGCTTGGCGAAAGGGTTATTCGACAGGTTTTGGAATTTCAGGAAACGCTTCTCAAAGCCGGTCTTTCCAACCGAGAGAGACCCGCCCTGCTGAATGAAGCCGATGTTCAACTGGCTTTGTTGCGCCAAAACCTTCGTCTGTGCAAGGATTTGGAATTGATCAAATTGAATCAGTATGAGCATGTTTCCAATATGCTAACTGAAATCGGAAGACTGCTGGGGGGATGGAAAAAATCGAATAACTAAACGGGACAAGCCATGAGAGCGTGTAGTGCGCGGCGGCTCCTGGAACAACAATCGAAACAACGCGCGTTGTGCGGTTCGTAACAGGAACAACCCAGACAACTTCAACAATAATATCGGTTTTCGAGTTGTGCTCTCCCACGATATTTTCTTCTGCCAGAAGTGTCGATCCGTCCACGGACGGCGGCCGAGGCAAAACATCGGTTGGCTTGCTCCCGGCTCGAAGGCTTGTCCTTTGGGCAAATACACAACCTGCCCGTTTCCTGGGTTCGTCCCTGAAACGGGCAACTTCTTGACTCTCCTTCACCTCCCGCATATAATCCCAGCCATTCAGAAGTAGTATGTGATCCCCTTTCTGGCAGAAAAGAAGGTCTAGGCTGTGAACCTTCGCAGAAAAGAATTGCCGAAGTCGTCTGAATTCACTGGCGAAGAAAACCTGTTTACGGGTCATTAGACCGCCACGGGATTGCCCGTTATAGCAAAGACCGATGATTGTCGGTTACTGAGTGTCCCACGAGCCTCAAACGGCAAGGATGGGAAACCGAGGTGGTACCGCGGAGTGAATGCTTCGTCCTCATGCAGGATGAAGCGTTTTTATTTTAATTTTTTATATGTCATTGCGAGGAGCGCTCTTGCTCTTCGCGACAAAGCAATCTCGGAATTGAGGTGGAGATTGCTTCGGGCGGAAGAACACCGCCCTCGCAATGACATAAGGAGACTGAATGACCAAACATGAACTACCGAAAGCCTATGACTTCAAATCCACCGAGTCCCGCATTTATGCGATGTGGGAGAAGGGCAAATACTTCAAACCGCACAACGACCCGAACCAGCCGGACTTCGACCCGACCGTCAAGCCCTTCGTCATCTCCATCCCGCCACCCAATGTGACCGGTGAACTGCATCTCGGTCACGCCATGTTCGTCAGCGTGGAAGATCTGATGATCCGCTATCACCGCATGAAGGGTTATTCTGCTTTATGGGTGCCCGGCACGGACCATGCCGGTATCGCCACACAATTAATGGTGGAACGCGACCTGCTCAAGACCGAAGAGATCACCCGTGAAGAACTCGGACGTGAAAAATTCCTGGAACGCACCTGGGAATGGAAGAAAAAATACGGCGGCATGATCACGAACCAGATCCGCCGCCTTGGCGCTTCCTGCGATTGGGATCGTGAACGCTTCACCATGGACGAAGGTCTCAGCCGCGCCGTGCGTGAAGCCTTCGTGCGCCTGTACGAGAAGGGCATGATCTATCGCGGACCGCGTCTCATCAACTGGTCACCGGGACTCAAGACGGCTGTGTCTGACCTCGAAGTGGAATATTCCGAGGAAGATGCTTCGTTGTATTACTTCAAGTACATGGTGAAGGATTCGAGTGACTTCATCCCCGTGGCAACAATTCGTCCCGAAACGATCTTGGGTGATACCGCTGTGGCGGTCCACCCGGAAGATGAACGCTTCAAGAAATTCATCGGCAAGACCGCCATTGTGCCGATGCTCGGGCGTGAGATCCCCATCATCGGTGATGAATACGTGAGCATGGAATTCGGAACCGGCGCATTGAAGATCACACCGGCTCACGACCCGAACGATTATGCCATCGCGCAAAAACACAACCTGCCGATGATCTCCATGTTGGATAAAGAAGCCAGGGTCAACGAGAATGGCGGAAAATATCAGGGCTTGGATCGCTTCGAGGCGAGGAAACAACTCTGGGCGGATATGAAAGAGGCGGGGCTTGTCATCAAGACCGAACCTTACCGCACCACCATTCCACGTTCACAGCGCGGCGGTGAAATCGTCGAGCCGATGATCTCGGAGCAATGGTTCGTGAAAATTGAGTCGATGGCGAATGCTGGACTCGATGCGGTGAAAGATGGTCGCATCAAGATCGTGCCCGAACGCTTTGAGAAAACCTATTTCAACTGGCTTGAGAATATCAAAGACTGGTGCATCAGCCGTCAGTTGTGGTGGGGGCATCGCATCCCGGTTTGGTATTGCCCCGATGGTCACATGACCGTGACGCGCGAAGACCCCAAGCAATGCGGCACCTGCGGCTCGAAAGATATTCATCAAGATGACGACGTGCTCGACACATGGTTCTCGTCTGGCTTGTGGCCCTTCTCCACGCTCGGCTGGCCCGACGAAACGCCCGACCTCAAATACTTCTACCCCACTTCCTACATGGAAACGGGTTACGACATCTTGTTCTTCTGGGTGGCGCGTATGATCATGAGCGGACTTGAATACACGGGCGTGGCTCCGTTCCACACTGTTTACCTGCATGGGCTCATCCGCGATGAACACGGACAGAAAATGTCGAAGACCAAAGGCAACGTGATCGATCCACTCACCGTGATGGACGAACTCGGCACAGATGCATTGCGCTTCACTCTGTTGGTGGGCGCGACGCCTGGCAACGACATGAATCTTTCTGTGAAGAAAGTGGAAGCGAACCGTAACTTCGCCAACAAGATTTGGAACGCCGGACGTTTCGTGATCAACGCGATCAACGCGCTTCAACCCGGTACCGAACTTGGTGACTACACCCTAGCCGACTCTTGGATCTGGGCGCGTCTGCAAACCCTCATCCGCGACGTGGAACGCCAATTCCAAAACTTCCAATACGGACAAGCCGGTCAACAGATCTATGACTTTATCTGGTCTGACTTTGCCGACTGGTATGTGGAAATTGCCAAACAAGAATTAGCCGAAGGCGGCTCACGCGCCGCGCGCGCTGCCGATACGCTTGTGCGTGTGTTCGGCATGGCGCTGCGTCTCTTACATCCCTTCACTCCATTCGTGACCGAAGAAATTTGGGGTCACTTGAAGAGTGCGATTCTCGAATCTCCGCTCTCGAATATCGCTTCAGATTGGCCTGAAGCCCTCATCACCGCCAAATGGCCCGAACCCCGCGACACTGAAGGCTGGGAAGCAAAAGCGATTGAAGATTTTGAATTGCTTCAAGAGATCGTGCGCTCCATCCGCAACCTGCGCGCTGAGAAGAACGTCTCGCCTGCCAAGCGTATTGCCGCTTCTTTCTCCGCGGGCGAAAAGACCGACCTGTTGAAAGCGCAATCGAAGGTTATTGCTTCGCTCGCCGGGCTCGATGGATCTCTGATCTCCATTCACCCATCTCTGACCGAGAAGCCCGCGGACTCTGCCGCCCTTGTGGTTGGTTCTGTGGAGATCTACCTCCCGCTCGCAGGCATGGTAGACCTCGCCAGTGAAAAGACCCGCCTTGAAAAAGAACTCAAGGAAGCCGAGTCTCACATTCAACGCTTGGAAAACCTCCTCAACGGTGACTTCGCCCAAAAGGCTCCGCCCGCGTTGGTTCAAAAAGAGCGCGACAAGTTGTCCACATATAAAGACACTGCCGAGAAGATCAAGGCGCAGTTGAAATAAATAAAAAATCTCCGAGTGCTGCACTCGGAGATTTTTTATTTCATCAGGTCGCTTATCTTCTTGATGAAATGCTGCGGATCTTTGAAAAAATTCGCCACATGGACCCTGCCCGTGCGGATCAGCGCCAGCGCTTTCGCATCGGTTCCAAAGCCGAGTTTGGTGGTGGCGATCACGTCCGCGGTGCGACCGCTGCCTTCGGCGATCAACACCGGGCGGCCGTAATGAACATTGAAGCGAGCATCCTCCCAGGTGATCTGTCCGCCGTTGATGAGCACTGCCGCCGTTGGCAGGGAGCCGGATAAAGCGCTGGCCGCCGCTGCGATCCATTCTGATTCATCGCCCCAGTTGCTGCCGGGGCAGAAAATAAAATGCGAGTGGTTGGATTCGAGCATCCCTTGAACATTCTCGATCCCGCGCGCCACCACGCCCACCATCGGCAGGTCCTTGATCTTTGCAGCCTCGCAGGCACGGCCTACTGCGGCGATCACCCCTGAGTCTGTGCCCCCGTCGAAGATCACGGCCTTCATCTTTTGCGCAAATGGAAGCAATTCCTTTTCGAAGAACCCCTGCACTTTGGCGATATCATCGCTGCTCATTCCGCCTGCACCGCCGACCACCACAATGGAAGGCTGGGGTTTGGAGAACCCGAGTGCCTTTAAAGCATCCGGCAATTCGCCAAGGATATCAGGATGAACAACTCGTTTGACGCTGCCCTGGAGAGTGATCGCTTCCGTTTTCATAACCTGATTATACGTGAAGACTGCCGCCTGCGTAATACAAAAGTAAGGTTTACAGAAAAGCGGTTCCCACCTGCCATGCGCCCAGATTTCACTCAAGGAGAATCTCATGCAAAACCAGACTCAGCACATGCCCTGCCCGAAGTGTGGGCAATCCAATGCAAAACCGGTCCAATATACCTGGTGGGGTGGTATGCTCGGCCCCAGGCTCTTCAGCCATGTAAAATGCCAGAGTTGTGCAACCCAATACAATGGCAAAACCGGCAAGTCCAATCAGCAGAACATTATCATCAATACCATCATTTCATTCGTCCTGGTATTTGTATTTGTGGCGGGCTTACGCTCGTTGGCGCCATCCTGCAAAACCAATAATTGAATTGACAGTCGTAATTGGGGTGGCTATAATGCCAGCAACAATTTAATCGACCTTCGGGGCAGGGTGCAATTCCCGATCGGTGGTACAGCCCACGAGCCTGTTTAGGTACATCGCTTTCCTCATTGGGAAAACGGGCATGATCCGGCGAAACTCCGGAGCCGACAGTATAGTCTGGATAGAAGAAGGTACAGCACAAGCCCATGCGGGATTTGTGTGGATTCGCGCCCCGAAAACGTACTTTGTTTTCGGGCTTTTTGTTGACCGTATTCACACGCTTCACACGCGGACTGTTGCCTGCTTTTGCGCCCCGGAGTTTTGGTTATCGCCGAGGCGTTTTTTTGCGCCACAGAAATCATATGAAACCCAAAACCCTACAATCCCTCTCACGCTGGCTCGGGCTGGTCTCCATCCTGCTTGCTATCCCTGCCTGGGCATTGATCGTCCAGATCAGCGGCCTGCCAAAGTTCATCCTGCCATCTCCAATGGATGTCTGGTCGCGCTTCCTTGTTGCGCTTCAGGATGGCAGCTTGTTGCGTCATACCAGCCTGACTCTGCTTGAGATCGTGCTGGGGCTGTTCGTAGGGGTCCTGTTCGCTAGCATTGTAGGGTATGCGCTGGCCAAATCGCGTTCCCTCGAACGGGTCCTGTCACCGTATCTGGTGGCGAGTCAGGCCATCCCGATCGTGGCCATTGCGCCGCTGCTGGTCATCTGGCTGGGAGACGGCATCCTTTCCAAGGTGATCATCTGTGCCCTGATTGTGTTCTTCCCTGTGCTGGTCAACACCATTGTGGGATTGCGTGCAGTGCCCTCCTCGCTGTATGACCTGATGCGCTCCCTGCGCGCCAACCGCTGGCAGATCTTATGGAAGTTGGAATTGCCCGCGTCGCTGCCGGTACTGTTGGGCGGGCTGCGCATTGGTGCAACTTTGTCGGTCATCGGAGCTATTGTCGGGGAACTGGTCGATGCCCAGGAAGGGTTGGGCTTTCTGCTCAAACTCGGCGACTTTCAATACGACACGTCCATGGTGTTCGTAGCGGTCTTTGTGCTGGTCGCGTTGGCGTTGGGCCTGTATGGCCTGGTGACTTTATTGGAACGAAGATTTTTGAAGTGGCAAAATAATAAATAGACAGGACAGGGTTGTATGACCCCATGTCTGATATCAAAGGAGACTCTGTAATGAAGAAAGTGGTTTTACTCATGCTCACGCTGGCGTTCGGCCTGATGGCTTGTGGCAGTTCCCGGTCCGCGAATGAAGCGGGACAAGTCCGCACCCTCAAACTGCCGATGGGATACATCCCCAACATCCAGTATGCGCCCTTCTATGTTGCTGTGGACAAGGGATATTTTGCCGAGGAGGGCATTGCCATTGAATTTGATTATGCTTTCGAGACCGATGGCATGAAGTTGGTGGGCGCCGGTGAACTGCCTTTTGCAGTGGCATCGGGTGAACAGGTGCTGTTGGCGCGCGCGCAAGGGTTGCCGGTGGTGTATGCGTTCGCATGGTATCAGCAGTTTCCGATCTCTGTCATCGCGAAGTCGGAACTGAACATCAAGGAGCCTGCCGACCTGCGCGGAAAGAAGATCGGATTGCCGGGGCTGTTCGGCGCAAACTACATTGGCGTGGAGGCGCTGCTTTTCTCCGCCGGGGTGGACCCGTCTGAAGTGACCTTCGATGCGATCGGGTTCAATCAGGTCGAGTCGTTCGCCACCGGCAAAAGCGATGTGGTGGTGGGGTATACCGCCAACGAACCGATCGTGCTGCGCTCGCAGGGCATGGAAGTAAGCGAATTGCGCGTGGCCGATTATGTGCAGATGATCGCCAATGGGATCGTTACCAGCGAAGCGACCATTGTGAATGAGCCTGATCTTGTGGGTAGTATGACGCGCGCCTTCTCGCGCGGCCTAGCGGATACGATCGCAAACCCTGATGAAGCCTATACCATCAGTTTGAAATATGTGGAGAACCTTATCGATCAGGACAAGGCTGTGCAGATGCAGATTCTCAATACCTCCATCGAATATTGGAAGGCCGACCGGATTGGCTACTCCGATCCGCAAGCCTGGCAGAACATGAACGACCTGCTGGTCAAGATGGCCTTGCTCTCCGAGCCCATGGACCTTGGTAAGGCCTTCACCAACGAGTTCGTGCCGTAATAATGAACGAGCGTGATCTTCAGCCATGTCCCAGAAACCCATCCTCAGCGTCAAAGATCTATCTGTCATCTTCCCCGATAGCAACGGTGGGTTGCATGCGCTTGGGGATATCTCTTTCCAGGTTCACCCGCGTGAGTTCATCTGCTTCCTCGGCCCTTCGGGTTCGGGGAAGACCACTTTATTGCGCGCCATAGCCGGATTATTGCGGCCCGCGGCAGGGCAGATCAATTTCATGCATCATCATCGCCCGGGGATCGGCATGGTCTTTCAGCAATCGAACCTGATGCCCTGGCGCACGGTGATGGAGAACATCATGCTGCCGCTGGAATTGAAGGGCGCAGGGGATGTCAAAGCGCAGAACAAGGCGCGCGAGATGATAAAACTGGTGGGATTAAAGGGCTTCGAGGATTCCCTGCCGCGCGACCTTTCCGGCGGTATGGCACAGCGGGTGGCCATTGCGCGCGCGCTCATCCACGACCCCGACCTGCTCCTGCTCGACGAGCCTTTTGCCTCGCTGGATGCGCTTACCCGAGAGCGCATGTGGATGGAACTTTCCAATATCTGGCAGGCCAGGCAGAAGACGGTCATCATGGTGACCCACTCCATCAATGAGTCTTTATTCCTTGCAGACCGTGTGCTGGTGCTTACCCAGCGCCCCGGCAAAATAAAAATGGATATGGAAGTTGACCTTCCACGCCCGCGCACGGATGATATCCGTTATACCCAGCACTTCGGTAAACTGGCACGGAAATTACGCAATGCCATTGAATAAGATAAATCCCCGCTGTTGAAGCGGGGGTTTATCTTCAGCCTACCGAAAAGCCGTCCAGGATCTCCTGGTGGTGCTTGCGGTAATCACGGATGAGTGAGTCGACACAGCGCGCTACGGTGGCAGGGCCGCCGCGATAGTGGACGATGCCGGTGTCCAGTTCCCATTCGGGTTCAGAGATGGTTCGCAAATATAGAGTTAGGATCTCCATGGTGCGGACCACATCGTTCAATAGTTCATCCTTGTCTGTGGAAGGGAACTGCGCGAAAAACCGTGCATTGACCTTGCGATAGTCGTTGGTGCCATCGTGAAAATAAAAGGGTTCCGCACCTTCGCGCAGGGCGCTGCAGCCTGCCAGGGTAATGCGGTTCCAGCCAATGAAATGAGCGGCGATATCGCGCGCGTTCCAATCTCCAAGGGATCGAAGCAGGTCAGCGGCCGAGAGTCCGCTCATGGTTTCCATGTAAGCGGAGTAGGCGGATCCAAGATCGTTCAATTGTTTGTCGCGGGGGTCGAACATGGAGGTCTCCTTTACCAGTAAAGTAGGATATGTCAAAGATGATCGTATTTTATAACGTATCCGCTTTAAAGAATATCTTTTGAATAAACGGGATCTCACTGATTCCCATGGCCGAAAGGATGGCAATATTCGGCATCATATCCACCAGATACCTGACCTGTGAGTTGACGGCCATGTAGGCGGCGCACCCCAAAAAAAGCGCCAACGCCGGGAGCCAGAATTTTCTATAACCTTTAAGGAACCCGAACATAACAAATATCAATATGAAAACCTGCTGGATGATCGCCAGGCGATTGAGTAAGGTGGGCGGGTTGTTGTATGCAGCATCCACACCCAGGTTGAACCACAGGATGACAAAGCGATACAGCGAAAGGAGGATGTATCGGACCGGATGCTGCAGGATGATCCGTTTTCCAGCAGCACTGAAGAATTCCTGCATCTCCGCTTCGTTCTCCTGACCGGTCAGGTCTCCTTCCGCGATCAGCTTATCCACCACCTGGCGGGATTCCGCCGGGCCGACATAATGGGGGGTGAACGGCTTGTCCCCAAGAAAGTAATTCATGCGGAAAATATTGTACCCAGTCAGCGAACTTCCCGAGATCGGGGAGCCTAATACGACCTGGTTTCGCAAGGCCCAGGGAGCGATAATCAGCAGGGTCGCTGTTACAAAGATCAATGATTTAAAAACCTGCGATGGGTTTCGAGTCCTATATTGATACATGAACAATGCGCATCCCAGCCCCACGGTTATTCCTAAAAAGATGGAGCGAGAGAGGGCTGCCAGTCCCATAAAAATACCGGCGAGCAGGAAATCATGGGTGAGGTTCCTGGCGGTTGCCCTGAAGATATACAGTAGCCCAATGGAATAGAACAATGCGCCAGCCAGATGCCCATTATCCCTCTGTACTTCCAGGAACACAGGAATGGAGAGGGTCCAGAACAGACTGGCGAGAAGCGCTACTCGAATATCACCTTGTTCTCTCATCAGGATGTAAATGGCATAGGTCGTGAAAAGATATAAGAGAGTCTGAGCAAACATCCCGGCATCATGATGCGGATAAATAGTCTGGGCGAGGGCCATTACAAAGACCGAAACCGGCTCCCGCATGGCGGTCGCCTGATTTTCCGGGCCGCAGAATGGGAAGTAATCCTTGTCGCAGGCGCTATATCCCTCCCCATGGATCAGGTTGGCAGCAATGTTCCAGGCCCCGTTTTCTGTATTGAATGTAAACTGGTCTAGGTGGGATGAGTATGTTCGTACAGCAAGTAATATGGCAAGCAGGAGAATGCCCCCCATGTAGGTTGATCTATGTTTTTCAAGAGTGTTCCTTGAAATAAAAGATAGGGAGAGGAAGTTGGCTTTATTCATTTTGTAACCAGCCCAATGAGCGTATTGAAGTATGGATAAGATGCTGCCGTTGAGAAGGCAACAGGAAGAGCAATTTTAAGCAAAAGATATTTTGCCGTCTTTTTCAATGTGCACCACATCCTCCGTTTTCAGCCTGGCAAAATCTTCCTCGATGAGGACCACCAACGGGATGGGCGAAGCGTACAACTCATCCGCTACAACGGAAGCAAGCGCGAAGAAGAAATCAGTGCCAGTGGTGAGGATGGCAGCGGGAGCAGTTCCGGCGCGGATGGCCTCCAGCAAGACCGCAGTAGTGGTGGAAGATCCGCGTGTGAAGGGCAAAGCAAGGACTCGCCCCCTGGCGATGAAGCCGGATAACGGATGGCGACGGTCGATGATCTCCCCGGTCTTCCAGTCGTAGCCGCCCCAAAAGGAAAGCGGTTCCCGGCTGACCAATACCGCTCCCTGCGCTTCACCGGCGATGACGACCTTCCCTTGCATGGTCATGCCCATAGTGATTCGTCCCGCAGGATGTGCCCGGCAACGGCCGAGTTGACGCAATCCTGCAAACTGCCGAATGCGATATGTTTGTTCAATAATCCGGGTGTGTAATAGGCGAACTTGGCCGAGTTGGTCATCAGGTTCTGAATATTTTCCGGCAGCATGGGCGATGTCAAGATACAGGTATCCACAGTGATCTGCGCGCCAAAGGATGTGATGTCATCCAGGTAGCCTGCTTTTTGGGCCAGTTGGGTCATGGCGCGGCTGGAGGTGACGAGGAACTTCACTTCAGGGTGTCTTCTTTTTCCGCGCAGCATGGGCGCAAGCCGTTTGAACTCCG
>Ga0268298_10002135_pt1 | contig 22063 bp, 27 predicted proteins | sample WWTPWeurt_MetaG_FD_194462 | JGI IMG/M metagenome (GOLD analysis project Ga0268298, IMG submission 194462) | Activated sludge microbial communities from WWTP in Nijmegen, Gelderland, Netherland - WWTP Weurt | ecosystem: Engineered > WWTP > Aerobic digester > Activated sludge | place... | reverse complement strand
AAACTCATGGCTCTTCGTATGAGCACCCAAGAAGGTCGGCAGATAACCACTTCAGAAGCTATAAGAATGGCTGTAGAAGCTGTCTATCCAGTTCCAAAGAACCAGATGACTATGTTTGATTAGGTTCTACTCTATCGGGCCAAAAATATTCTGAAAAACCTCATCGTTTCGCATTTCTGAATATCTAACATAAAGGGCTCTTGAAGATTTCCAATAAAGATCTTCTATTCTTAGTTGAATCCTTTCATATGTTTTCTTCCACATTCTACGCGGTCGTTCATAATCACGCTCACGCTCAAAACTATAATTCCTTGGCGACAAACTATTTTTTAATTTCAACATTGTCTCTAAAAATCGATCGCTCGGCTTCAACCTTTGACTAAGATAACCAAGATTTAAACACTTCCTACATTCGAAATGTCCTCTATGTAAATACACTTTCCGCATTCTAGCCGCACAATTCGTACAGTGGAAAAAATATCTAAATCCGCCAAAATGACAAGGCTGCTTGCTTATTGGTAAAAAAAATGGCCATCCCGCACAGGTTCCACGAAATCCATCAGTCTCTAAACGAGCATATGCTTTATTGCAGTGATCTGTAAGAAGCGATGATTCTTCTTTAAATACCGCAAAAGAATCATAGCAAGGAAGCTGTGAGCAAAGTTTTTTTGGTATATGATTCTTTTTTTTCCAATACATATGCCAACTACCGCTGCCCACACAACCTCACTTTTTCTAAGAAAAAACTTTTTATCGAAATACATAGCAAATTGAACATTTCTAGAGGAGAACATATATCTCAAAACCAAGGAAAAACTATTCTTTTCTTGTTCATTTTCAAAGAAAACCAACGGATTTTCGTATTGATGTCTTAATAACACAAAAAAACATCTCTTTAACACTCTTTAAATTCTCTATCGAAATGAAGCCAACACATTTTTATACTCATTCAACATCTCTCTAAAAACACGCTTTTCTTCTATGGCTTCTTTAGAATACAAACCATGCTTCCAACAAGCCATTTTTTGTTTTAACTTCCCTTTTGCCGTTTTTGCTCCCGTGCTTTTTCCTCCATGAAAATGACAGCGTCCATTGGCCATAGCAACACGTTTACAGGGGTCGTAGTTATTTGACCTGGCTTTTGCTCCACACTCCCGACTCATGGGGTACCTCCATTATTTCTATCTTTCACCCCCACCCCCACTCGCATCAAAATTACCAACAATAGCACGTCCACCATCGTTTACATTTACGTGTTGAACGATAACTTTTTGCTCCCCTTTACGCCTATACCTCATGAGAGCTTCTAACGTTTCATTATAAAGGCGTGTCAGTTTAGAAGAACGATTAATACAGGAATCGACTTGTTCAACAGTTAAACCTTGACTACCCATAAATGTCATATATTTATGGGTTTGAAAATGTAAGGCAATCAATCTTGTTACAAGCATTCCTTCGATTTCGTCACAAGGTTTAAGCGAATGTAGAGCATCTAAAATTGCATGAAAAATTCTTTCAGATTCTTTTTTTTCCATCTTATCAAAGTTAAACCCTCCAGCATTCACGCAAGAGTTTAAAAGCATCTTCCCGAAAATTGATGATTTGGCGCCAGTAGCTAAACATACACCTGCATGAATTAAATCATTTTTGTCTTGATCACTTCCTTTACGCGAAACAGTCCCTAATACGAATCCTTCTCCATTATGTGTGCATTTTAATGGACTAAGAGATTGGTCGATTTTCTTCCAATAGGCAATCATAGATTTTTCATAGTCATCCATTTGCACAATTTCATTCTTCTGTTCTTTTTTCTGCTTTTGCGTTTTTTTCATACACCACCTGTATCCATTATTAAAGAAAAACTATATAAGATACATGTGACTCTTGTGAATCATTTTCTATGTATAATTAGAGAGAAAATTCGGAATATCGGAAAAAACGAACGAATTTTTTATAGGTGTCGCTCCGCCTTAAGCGGAGAGAGACACCGTTATTAATGTCTTAATGACTTAATAACTTAAGAGGGTACTTTACCGAGAGAAAAAGCTAACCTAAACACCCAGATCATATAACTTAAACACCCAGATCCTATAACCTAAACACCCAGATCCTATAACCTAAACACCCAGATTTCTTAACTCAATGACATGGTGAAAATTTTGTATCTATCGTATTTTTAGGAATACGGTATCCTCTATTTTCTGAGGTATAGATAGTAAAATCCCTGCGTCATGATACCGCTTGAGTTTGTTTAATAATAATTTATTTGCATGAGATTTGTTTGATTTATTCGTTTTTGAAAGTCCAGCTCTCTCAATCAGGGTGTCTCTATCTATGGATATTACGTCTAAGTTCATGGCTTGGTTTTTTCTGATTTGAAATAACGTAGCTAAAAAAACATCATCGGCATGCAACCCTAGTGTTTTATGTTTCACTCCGAATGCAACAAAAGCTAATTTTCCATATTGGAATGCTGCAGAATTAAATACAGTCATTGTTATATTTATTGGGGTTTCATCTTTATCTCCGCTATGTTTGTGAATTTCTAGCATTCTTATCTCATAAGATTCGTATTTTTCTTTACCCTTTACTTTGAATGTGTTTGTGTAACTGAGTTTTGTGTTTTCCAGCATCCTTAAGTGCTCATAAAACTCTTTTTTTTCTGATGAGTTAAAATAGACTTCCTTATCTCTGTCTGGGTGGCACTCATTCATTATTTCGGTTAAATGGCACGTAAACGTAAATTTTCTTTTTTTGTTGGCCATAGACCAACAACCTAACCAAGCTTTGAGAATTGCATTTTCAATTTTTCTTTTTAAAACACGCCCTATTTTTTTAGCTTCTTCTTCGCTTGTTGCATGTAATTGGTGTTCAAGTTTTAACGATTTTGTTTGGCTAATTTTAATTTCGGATTGTAATAAATATTTTGTTGAATCTATTTGAGTAATAAAAAGATCGTCCAAAAGTTTTTGCAGATGTGGAATTTTATCTCCGACAACTCTTGCTATACCAAATTCGAGTTTTTCATCTATATTGTTGTAAAATTTTGGGGGTATGATCTCTTGAGTTGGTGAAAGAATCATTTCTAGAGTTTGAGCAACTTGATTCATCGAGAGCAACTCAGGTTCTTCATTTTTTTTCATATCTTCTATGGATTTTTTCATTGTTTCTTTCTCTTTTTCTTCAAGATCATTCAAAGATTCTATCATTGACTGCACCTTGCTAACATCTCTTTTTGGAACGGTTACGGGAATTCCTGGAAAAATATCTAGATCTTGAGCGATGTCTACGTCACCAACAAAATCTCCTGTATGACCATCACGAAGCTTTAAGACATCCAAATCTGTGTTTTGGAAACCTTTTGGGATTTGCATTTTGTATTTTTTAAGATCACTTGCCTGGCACTCAACTTCTTTTCCGTCAACGATATCGACTTGTCTTATTGCAATAGGAATACCAGTTTTTCGATTTCGAATAATGGATACTTTGTACGTTCCACCACAACCAAAACCTTCAATCAATTCCAGATCTGAACCCCGTTCCAGTTGTTTTACTTCGCCTGAATTACAATCCATAAGAATCCTTTAAGAATTAATCGTCTAATCGAACACCTTTATGATACTCATTCGTTTTAGGCTTTCGGTTACTCAGCTTCCCTGAATTTCCATTGAAATCGAATACTTCAAAGTGACCTGCACCAGTTTCTCTCCCTTTAAGAATTTCCATATAAATAGCGGATTCTTTAGGAGATTTTTTGTTGTCTTTTCCTATATTCCCTTCGCGTTTAAAACCCTCAAAGTTTCTATTCCAAAACCCTAAGATTAGATTAGCGACGCGCTCTATATCACCAGCCTCACTGATGTGAATTGGGCTCAGATCTGCTTCACACGTTACTTGCCGACTAAACTGTGCTGCGAGTAATATAGGAAGACCTGTTTCTACAGCGCAATCTTTCAATAAGAGGCAAATTTGTTTTAACTCCTCTTGTCGATTTCCTGATAATGTTCCAGAGCTAAGTTTTAAAAGCTGCATATAATCAATGCAGACCAATCCAACATTAGTATTTTTTTTAAGGAAGCGTATAGCAGAGACTAACTCTTGGGCTGAGAATTCCGAATAAAAAATGTTTAAGCGACCTGTTTTGATTAATTCATTAAAGAATACTTCTTTTTTTGAAGGAAAAATAGTCCTGGGTCTTCCTTCACTTGTCATATATCTCATATCGCCAAATCGAAAAAAACCCTTAATAGATTCTCTGTTATTGATCGAAAGGTGTTCTCCAATATAAGTATTCAGAAATAATGAAAAAATTGATGCTCGGCTTTCTTCGTAGCTAAAAAAATAGACGCTTTTGTCTTCTTGGCATGGGTAATTAAGTGCTCCGAGAGAGAAGTTAATAAGCTGTGTTGTCTTTCCGTGAGATGTGGGAGCCGCTAAAATAGATATAGCACCTCCAGGGATTTTAAGATCAATGTCTCCGATTTTAAAACCAACATTGATTCCAGGAGATGTATTCTGGATTTCTTCGCGAATTTGTTCTTCCGAAGCAGGTTCTAAAAGAAATTTAAAAGATCCGCTCGTGTCCAAATGAAGTTTAGTTAGCTTTTCTTCTTCTTCGACGCGGTGAATGTGTTTCTGTAAAGCATCGTGCTCACTAATCAAATCGAAAAGTTTACGACCCTCTGGTATTTGTTCTAGGTGTTTACGTAGCTCCTCATCCAATTCGTCAATTTCCAAGCTCGTTGGAATCTTAAGAGAATCCTTGATGCGATCGATTTCTAATCGGTTTTTAAATGATTTTTCAGCGAAATAAGAGAGGTTGTGTTGTCTCCTAAAATTTTCAAAACTTTCTGAAAGAGGAAAGTCGATGCAACGAAGATTTGCTGTTTCGCAAATATGAGATACAGCGCCTTTATGTTTATTTTCTATAAACCATCCAACACTATTGTAAAAACCATTTAATTGTTTTATGCGGTCATGTATTGCTTTAAAAGGAGACTCTTTTGTTTTGATAACGAAGAGGCACTTCTTTTCAATAGTTTCTGTTTCTGATTTCATCTATCGGGACCCTTTCCTAAATTCATTGCTGGTTTTCATTCAAATTCCAAAGCATCTTTATTTTTCCACCCATTACGGATTAAGGCTCGGATGATTGATGATACGTTTACAGCCTTCCTATGTTTGACTGTAGCAAAAACAGTCAGCTCATCTAAAAGCTGCTTATCTTCTGGGGTAACAGTGCAGCTTAACTGAGGGTTTATTCTTCCTGCTGAAGAGGGCTGTTTGACTTGTTTTGGTTGGGCCAAGTCTTGAGTTGAGGCAAATTTATCGGCGGTTGTCTGTTCTGTTTGTTGCTGTGCATTGCCAACGTGAGTCATACTTCTTTGAACGCGTTTATTTTTTCCCATCTATCAACCTCTTGATTTCGTTGCCTAATGCACGGATTTCTGTTGTGGCTTCTTTATTTCCAAGAGATCCAATATAGGATTCTGAATAGCCTATGTCTTGGTAAGCTATGCGCAATCCAATTTGGGTTTGTAGGCTTTTAAGATTGAGGAGCTTTTCTCCTTCTGGGATCCCATCTTTATGTGCTCCAGTGTTTTTCTGGAAAAAATTCCATAGAATACGGACTTCGCCGCTCGTTTCTGCTTTGACCATCTCTACATATTTGAGTTGAGCCTTTAAATCTCTTGGGGATGGCCTAGAAACGATCAAAGTTAGGTCGCTTAGCTTGGCTATCATTTTTATTAGATCGGGATCTTCGTGAATCGATCGCGGGTTTCCGTCTATGATAAGATATTGATATCCACCTTCTGATAATTGCTTACCCTTTTCCCAAAGCTGAGTCTTATTTCCTACGGAAAAGACATCAAAAGGAATTTCTGGGTTCATGGCTTTGGCGGAAAAGCTTGTTCCTTGAACGTCTGCATCCAGCAGAGCCACTTTTGATTTATGTGATTTTGCTAATTCCCAAGCAGTCAGCAGAGAAATGCTAGATTTTCCTGTTCCACCTTTTGCTCCAACGCAGCTGATTACCTTCATTTCTTCCCCCTGTTTGATGGAAGCGTTTTTTCAGTAGGTTTTTTTTCGACCACACTAGCTGTTTTTGCGCTATTTTTTAGAGATCTAGCGGCGGTATCTTCCTTAACTCGTTTGTGAATCCAATTGTCTAAAGAGCTTTTATGGAACTTCCATGCGCCCCCTACTTTAAAGGCTGGTATCACGCCATTTCTCGCATGTCTGTATAGAGTGACTTTTGCCATTTTAAGGTATTTACAAGCCTCTTCGACCTCTAAAATTCCTTCCATTGAGTGCTCCGTCTAAGTTGTTGATTGTTTTTAAAAGCCTATCAAAACAGATATGGTGTTTTATGCGCAATACAATTCAGATCAAAAGTGATCAGTTGTGATTTGATGGGGGATCGCTCTTTTTTATATCGAGGCTTGTGCGATGGTAATACAAAAAGATGATCACACTGTCGTGCTGTATTACAGTAGTTCTGTAATTCAAATACTGTGTGTTTCTGTGTGAACATATTACTGTAACACTGTATTACATAAGTTTAAATGATTTACATTAAACGACATAAGAATTAAAATCGTTTCATTTAAATAAAAGGATTTTAAATGAAACGTTTATTTTTATTATTTGCAGTACAGATTGGATTTTTGCATGCCCAGTCAAATGAACAATATACAACTAATGATATTCTTTTGATCTACGGTCAAAAAAGCTTTGCTGAATGTGCATTATCAATGAATGCAAATATTTCTTTAGATGAAATGTCAGAATTTGTGAATTCTGCTTGCTACACTTGTTTTCATGCGCACAAACCTGATTTCGAGCAAGATCTACGCGCAGACTTAGGAAGACCAAACAATGGATCGCCACCAGAAGTTATCAGAGCCAAGCACATCAAGATATTTGTTGATAACGTGGTTGACGATTTAGCTGTAGTTGCTCGCAACTTTCAAGGAGAAGACAGGGATCTATTTTGGACACTATCTGCTAAAAATGTAACGCAATCAATGCTTGGTTTGTTACGTGGAAAAAAAGATGAGCATGGAATCGAAAAGCATATTAATCGAAAAATTAATCTAAAAAAATTAATTGGATAGAAAGGTTTGTTCATGAAATGCATAAAAAAAACAGTGATTATTTTTATAATGATACTGTCTAGCTTTTTCAACTTGCCATTGCAATCGGTTACACAGGAAGAATTACAAGAATTTGCCATCAAAAATAATGACTTAGAACTTATAGAAATTTTAATGAAATACTCTGACTGCAAAAGCATTTTGCATAGAGCTATGAATGAGAAGGACTATTTCACCGTTTTTATATTAATTGAATATGGACTTGACGTGAACCACAGGTATTTCAATCACGGTAATCAGAGTAAAGAAAATTCTAACAAGACCATTATTGAAATGGCTGTTGAGGCAAATGAAATCTCGCTAGTAGAATATTTTTTGCAAAAGAAAGCCGATCCTACACTTATGCTTGGGTATTGTGAGAAGAAAAACAATCAATATGTTTTGATTGAATCATCGGCAGTTTATGAAGCTATCATGCATGAAAGATTAGATGTTTTACTTTTATTTTATCAATATGAAGTTGACCTTAATAAAACTTGTTACTGGGAACATTCAATAGAGGGTGGAGTCTTAACGCCTCTACAAATAGCTATAAAATACAGAAAGAAGAATGTCGCTAATTTCTTGCTGTCAATAGGTGTTGAAATTTAAGCGTTAAAGAAGAAAATCGCTAGAAATATTACGTTCACCGCTTAGAGTTACAGTATTACTGTATTACAGTAGTGTAATATCAGTTCCTTTTTAGTTCTTTAACAACACTTTACAATTTGTCTGCAAATTTTTCCATTAGCTTCAATATTTCTTGAAAGGTAGGTTTCTCCTTGTAATAGAGAGATTGGCTTAGCTCATATTCATTCTGATATTTCTGTCTTGTTTCTTTTTCTCTAATGAAAAATGCTTCATTCTCCACGATGATCGGATTGTCTCCACTGCGAAATCTCTTTTCTTTGTGATCTTTATATTCTTGTGTTAAAATAAATTCTTGAATTTCTGGGTTTTGTAGCAAACAATAGACGTCGTAATAATGCCGCATAAAATTCTCGGAAAACGTGCCCTGTGCTTGCTGTTTTCGAAATTTTGTAGAGATGGTTTGAAGCTTTTCAACAAGTGTATATCCAGGGTGATAGCAAAGGACATTTTTAGCTCGATTGTCGCGAATATCTACCTTTTTTTCAGCATAGTCATATGCCCAAGAACTCACAGTTTTTGGAAAATTTGGTGTGATATCATCAAATCCAACCTCTAAAAGAATCCCATCTTTGAGATCTTTTGGATGATTGTAAGACGTCTGGTAATAAAGTCTGATTCCGCCGCTTCTATACTTATCATCATCAAATACCGTATCGCGCTCACTTTTTAAAATTCCGTCTATTTTGATGTTTTGCGCGAGCCAATCATAAAAATGTCGGCGACTATCCTTATGAATGTCCTTATTTTGATTTCGTCCTACATAAACGGATATTTCTTTAGGTGGCTCTATGAGTATGTCTATGTCCTCAGAAAAGCGTTGGATGAGATTGTACCCTTTAGAAAGAGAAGTCCCTCCCTTCATTTGAAAATCCAAACCCTGACTTTGAAGCCCGTATAGACAATGCATTATCCAATAATCCTTAACTATAAGAACAGGGCTGATGGACAATTCATTTGATAAAATCAATATGAGGTCATTGAAATTTGGGTGATTATGCAAATAGTTGGTCATTGTCTATATTTCCGCGATGGATTTAAGCTCTTTTTTTGCGCGTACTCCACCGTAATTTAAAAGGGCATTTTTAAGATGTTCTTGATTCATGGCTTGCGCTTTTGTCTTTACAAGACTTAAGACCCGTTCTCGGTCTTCAGCCAATTGATCGATATGATTTATAAGATCAACTAGCAAAAATTCTCCATAGAGATCCGATGGGAAGTGGTGTTTTAAAACAAACCGAAAAGATCGCATTCCCAATTGAAAGACACCATGTCGCTTATGGTTGTATACGATAGTTTCATTATAGAGTTGAGTGGTTCCAACTCCTAAACTGTTATAGGCATTGGGAGTCATTAGGAGAAATCTATCATCCTTCAGGAAAGCTTTTACAAGTTCATCGTCTGTTGGAGGTACAGGCCCAAAAGGAGATTCTTTGGGACAATAGTACATTCCACCTGATAGCTTAAGCAGAGCTTTTTCTTCTTGAAGCTGGCTTAAATGACGATCAACAGCATTCGACCATTTTTCAATGTCTGATCGTCTATAGACTTGCCCTGGATTTAGATGAGTCCTGATCTCTTGTAATGCTGTCATTTCTCTGCCCTCCTGTAATTAAGTATACCACAATCACGGAATATTGCAAGGATTTTTATGTAAAAAGCATGCAACTCAATGTTTTTTTTGAAACATTGTAATACAGTCACATTGTCACTCTGTCATACGATATTACTTTACTTAAATATTCTAACCTTCGATAATCTACTCTTATCGAAGGTTAGAAATTGGCCGTGATTTTCGACAAAAGAGGTTTCAAATGACGCAAAATTTAGTCTTACATGTTAATGGTCCAAACGGACTCGTTCCATTCCAAATACAAACCGCGATTGATGGGCAGGAAGTTTTAGCAAACTTGGCTGTCGTTTCAAAAATCGCTCAAGACTACGCAAAAAATTCACGATCCAAAAACACAGTGAAAAGCTACAGCTCGGATTGGAAAGACTTTGATTTTTGGTGTCAGTCTAGAGAATTGAAATCTATGCCTGCGGATCCTCGGACTGTGGCTTGCTATCTAGCAGACAGAGCCTCTCAATCTTTTATAGATCATCAAGGAACTAAGCAAAACCCTTTAAAAACATCGACTTTGGCGCGAAGACTCAGCGCAATTAGCCAGGCGCATCAAGTTGCAGACGTTGATTTTAATAGAAAGCATCCAGCTATTCAAGAAACGTGGAAGGGAATAAGGAATATTCACGGAACAGCTCAAAAGGGAAAGGAGCCTATTTTAATTGAAGATCTAAGAAGGATGGTTGAGTCCATACAGACCTCAAAAGGCGATAAAGAAATATTAATGGGATTTAGAGACAAAGCTTTGCTTCTTCTTGGGTTTGCTGGAGCATTTCGTCGTTCAGAGCTTGTCGATCTTCAAATTGAGGATTTAAAACTTGTTCGGGATGGCTACATTGTTAAATTAAAGCGATCTAAGACAGATCAACAAGGAGAAGGAAGAGAAGTTGCTATCCCATATGGATCAAATCCTTCAACTTGTCCTGTCAGAGCTATGCAAGATTGGATTAATATAGGACGTCTTCAAGAAGGTCCACTTTTTATGCCTATCAATAGGCATGGCCAAAAAGCTACAGAAGCAATGACTTCTCATGCTGTAGCTGTCATTATAAAAAAATATGCCCCTAATAGAGAAATGGCAATGGAATTATCAGGACATAGTTTAAGAGCTGGATTTGCTACAACGGCGGCAATGGCAGGTGTTCAAGAGTATGCCATCATGAAGCAAACAGGCCATAAGAGATCAGATACTTTGAAAAAATATATCCGTTCAAGGGATCTTTGGAGGGATAATGCCGCTTCAAAAGTAGGTCTTTAACTATTTTTTTGCATAATAGCAAAAGAATCTGTTGAATGCTGAGGAGCCGCTCGCTTTAGCGACCAAATCGAGACGATCAGCCCAATGGAGATTATACCGCTTGCGATCAAAGTCAAAAAGAAGCCTGTCCATCCCCATTCTTGAGTAAGAGCTCCAAGAGGCCCCCCTGCTGCTGCAGCTCCAATGTATGCAAAACATCCAACAAATCCGCTTGCGGTCGCAGCAGCCCGTTTATCAGGCAGTTCTGCAGCAAGCATGCCGATGAGCATTTGAGGACCGAAAATAAAAAAACCTGTCAAAAAGATCATTAACGAATCCAGAAAAAGAGAATGAATTCCATTCCAATGCAATCCGATCAAACTTCCGATTGCACCAAGCGTAAAAATCGCATTCACAGGATTACGTTTTCCTCTAAACGTCATGTCTGAGACCCATCCAGATGCTAAACTTCCAATAAAACCTCCTGCTTCGAACCAAAAAATACAACTGGCAGCTTTTAACTTCGAATATCCTTTAGCTACGAAATAGAGCATAGCCCAATCATTGATACCGATTCGAATGACATAAATAAAAAAATAAGCGATTGCCATGACCCAAATCGCGCGATTGCAAATTACATAATCAAATAAAAGGCTTTTTGTTGATAAGGGAGTGTTATCTTTTTCCAGAACGGATTCATCGTCTTTTTCATTGAGAAATACCTCTATTTGCGGCAATCCGAGCGTTTGAGGGATGTCTCGAAGCCGATTCATCAAAAAAAAACCCATCCCGATACAGAGAACACCAGGAACGAACATCGCAAACCGCCATCCATTGTATTGTACACAGAATGCGATCAAAAGGGGAATCAGTGCTCCGCCTAAGTTGTGCGCCGTATTCCACGCACTCCACCAACGTCCTCGTTCTGATTGCGCATACCAGTGTGTGAGCAATTTAGCGCATCCCGGCCACCCCCACCCCTGGAACCATGCATTTAATCCCCAAAACAAGGCTAGCAAAAACCAGGTAGAAGAACAACCAAACGCAATATTAAAAACTCCTGTCAGCATAAGTCCAATTGCCATGAAATAGCGTGGATTAGAACGATCGCCCATGATCCCACTGATGAACTTGCTTACACCATAAGTGATCGAAAAAATACTCCCTAATATTCCCAGTTGTGCGAGAGAGTAGCCTTCTTCAACTAGAGAGGGGATTGCAAAAGTAAAGCTTTTGCGAGTCAAATAGTAAAAAGCATACCCGATATACATCCCATAAAATGTACGAATGCGCCAATATTTGTATTCTTTTTTGATTTGCTCTTGATCTTGCATTTTTTCAACAAACGGAGCTGGTTTTAATAGATTAATCATAAATATTGTCTTTCTGTGTAAATCGGTCACGCAGCATCGTTGCAAAAAAATTAATAGCAGGGAGGGGTTAACTGGTTTTTGCTTGACTGCCAATCAAGCGATAAATAACACATATACCCAGGGAGAACAAAGAAAATATTTTTATGAATTCAAAGAATAAATAATTAAAATGCACAGTAGAAGACGAAATATCCATGCCCTGGATGATTCTTTCAGCTCTTTCATTTAAAGAAGGAAGCAGCCATGAAGTTTGCAAAATGAGAATAATGATAGGAACGTATAGAAAAATTGACTCTAAGAATTTTTGTTTTTGACTACTAAAAAGGATAGCAGATGCAACTATTCCTCCTAGCACCCATTCTACCTTGTTTAATGCCGCAAAAACCAATCTTCCGATGCTTAGTCCTGTAGACAATGAAACATTGGGCGCTCGAAACTTTAACCAAGCTTCCATGAAGCTAATTGAACACACAAACCCGATCCAAACAAAAACTGCTATAAGGGCGACAGAATACATAACAGTTTGGCGATCAAATTTTTTCATGTGTACACAAAACAGGTTGTTGACGGTTTTCGGAAAAATCGTTTAACGAGCAGTTTTCAAAAACTTTTTGGAAATCGGCATATGCATTGTCCAATTTTCGATGGAGAGGGCATAGCATTTCGTGGTCTGCAATACCAAGAGGGCATTTGTTGATTCTTGTGAATGGATCAACGGCATTAATGATGTCAAACAAAGAAATTTGACCTGGAGGTCTATTCAAAGCATACCCTCCGCCGATTCCTTTTTGCGCTAGCACCAACCCTGCTCTATTTAACGATTGCAAAATTTTAGCTAAGTAGGCTGCCGGGACCTTTGTGCCTTTAGCTATTTCTTCTCCTTTTAGGAAGGAGTTGTCTATTTGCCGAGCTAAAATGACCATAATTCGCAAGGCATATTCTGAGGTGGTTGAAAGCATGGGATCCTTTTTGCTGTTGCTATTATCTATGGTAGAAAGCTAGATTATAAATCAATGGACAAATTTGTCCAGATGTCTTTTACTCATATGATAGGCAAAAACTTGAGGTGGTATGGATTTCTTAAACGAAAATACAAGCATTGGAAGCTTAGTAGAAAAAGCTCCTGAATCTGCAAAGATTTTTGAAAAATTGGGCTTGGATTATTGTTGTAAAGGCAACAGAACATTGAAAGAGGCTTGTGATGAGAAAAAGCTAAATGTTGTTGAAGTGTTGGAGATGTTGAAGCAGTTATCAACGCCTGATGTTCCGATGAATTGGGATCGCATGACATTAAAAGAAATAGTTATGCATATTGTGGATACGTATCATACCCCTTCAAAGCAAGAATTGCAGAGAATCAATCAATTGATCGAAAAATTAAAAACCAAACATGGGCAGCGATATCCCTATATCTCCGATTTGCAAAATGTTTTTGAACAAATGAAAAACTCTCTTTTGAAGCACATGGAAGAAGAGGAACAGATCGTTTTTCCACTCGTGATAAACCTAGAGATCAATAAAGAATCTCAACATGAAGAACTTAAAAAATACTTGGGTTCTTTGGATAATGACCATTTAGAGACAGGGGAAGCTTTGGAAAGAATAAAAAATCTAACGAATGGCTACATCCCTCCTTCAGATGCATGCATGACTCATATTGTTATGCTGAACAGTTTAGAACGTCTAGAACGAAACTTACATGAACATATTCACAAAGAAAACCAAATTTTGTTTCCTCGTGCAAAAGCTATGCTTTGATAATATTTTATAATCATTTTTGTAAGGAACTCTTTATGTTAAGCGCAAAAACTATAGCTATTGTGAAATCCACAGCTCCTATTCTTAAAGAACAAGGGGAAGCCCTTACAAAACATTTTTATAAAAGGATGTTTTCCCATAACCCTGAGGTAATACCTCTCTTCAATTCTGCCCATCAGATGTCCGGAATGCAACAAAAGGCATTAGCGGAAGCTATTTGTGCTTATGCGGCAAATATTGATAACTTAGGAGTTCTTAGCACTGCAGTTGAGCTGATTGCCCAAAAACATAGTTCGCTGCAGATCAAGCCTGAGCACTATCCTATTGTCGGTGAAAATTTATTATCTTCGATTCAAGAAGTCCTTGGAGAAGCAGCTTGCGATGAAGTAATCAAGGCTTGGTCGGAAGCTTATGAATTCCTGGCTAACATTTTAATCGAAAGAGAAGGGCAAATTTATAACGAATATGCTTCCAATCGAGGAGGATGGGAAGGGTTTAAGCCTTTTCACGTAATAAAAAAAGAAAGAGAAAGCAGTGTTATTACTTCATTCTATCTGTCTCCAAAAGATGGAAACTCATTGCCATTATTTAAGCCTGGTCAATATATAACTTTGCGTGTTCCTGCATTAAACGGGAGCACTATTATGAGAAATTACAGTTTATCCGACAAACCAAGTCAAAATTGGTTTCGCATTAGCGTAAAACGCGAAGCATCTACGACACCTGAAGCACCCAATGGATATGTATCTAATTTTTTGCATGATGACATTAAAGTTGGTTCTTGTTTGGAAGTTGGACCGCCATGCGGAGAGTTTTTTCTAGATGTTTATAAAAAGGATAGAAAACCTTTAGTATTAATTGCGGCTGGAGTTGGGATTACACCTATTTTGAGTATTCTCTTAGCAGCTTTACATGATCTTCCTGACCACCCAATTACTTTTATTCATGCTAATCTAAATGAGGACACCCATGCTTTTAAAAAGTTGATCAATGAGCTAGCATCTAGACACGTCAATTTAAAGGTTCATTACTGTTACAGCGAGTTATCTAAGACTGGAATTCTAAGAGATTCATCAACAAGCACAGGATTCGTCAAAGCCGCGCTTCTGGAATCTATTATAGAAGATCGAAATGCTGATTATTATTTTTGCGGTCCTAAACCATTTATGTTAGGCGTTTATGCAGACCTTCAAAGATGGGGTATACCTCTGTCGCAAATACACTTTGAATTTTTTGGTCCCAGACAGGAGCTTGAGATTCATCAAACCCTAACTGTTTGAAGTTGAAGCAGGCTGTTTCCGACTTTCTAGCAATTGAGGAGGTGAAAAACCTCCAAACAAGAATGTTCTTAAAATAGCGATGACAATGGGTATGACCCCTATTAGAATAAATGTAAGATCGCCAAACATGCGAATCCATTCAAGCGTATGAAAATATCCAGACATCAAATAAGTGAGTTCTCGAGCATGCCAGTATCCATTTTGCATGGAATCCCAAAGCTGAAGCACTCCGGATGGAAATAGATCTAAAATAACCATCAATGCCATGCCTACATTAAGACCCCAAAAACCAACTTTGATAAAAGTCCTATTGCGCTTCCATAAGTCCTCATCTTCCATAGCGCGCATGCAAAACATTGTTGTTCCCAGAGCAAGCATTCCAAAAACGCCAAACATTGCTGCATGGCCATGATTAGGTGTTAAATTTGTCCCTACTTCAAAATAAGAAATAATAGGAAGATTGATAAGAAATCCGAACATTCCTGCCCCTACAAAATTCCAAATCCCCACTGATATAAGAAAATTAATCGTCCATTGCTGCTTTTCTGCTAAAAAATACCCGCATTTTTCACATTTTGCTTGCGAAACTCTGATAAAATCCCTTGCCTCCATAGTCAAAAGAGTCAAAGGAACAACTTCCATTGCAGAAAAACAAGCAGACAGCGCCATGTTGACATTAGTTTGACCTGTAAAATACCAATGATGCCCAGTACCAACAACACCGCCTAATAAATAGAGAATGGCATCCAAATAAATAATACGCAAAGCGGTAATAGTCCTAATAATTCCCATTTGTACAGAAATTATCGCCACAAGAACGGTGGCAAAGACTTCGAAAAAGCCTTCAACCCACAGATGGATAATCCAAAAACGCCAATTATCGATCAATGTATAGTGAGTTTCATGGTTATAAAATACAGCTGGTACATAGAATATGGGAATGGTCGATGCTGTCAGAAAGAATAAGATGGTAAGTTCTCTTCGTGGAGGCATGCGAAAAGCTGGTTTTAATGCTTGGAATAGAAGAAATAGCCAAAAAGAAAAACCTGCTATAAGCAAATACTGCCAAAAACGGCCTAAATCGAGATACTCCGACCCCTGATTTCCAAACCAAAACCAAAGCTCTCCATGAAAAAAATCTATACTGCTTAAATATTCGCCAATAAGACTCCCAGCTACAACGATCAATAACGCCGCAAATAATAGGTCTACTCCTCGCTTTTGATAACGAGGTTCATTCTGACTAAGAAGCGGAGCGATAAATAGACCGCCAGCAACCCAAGCTGTTGCCACCCAGAAAATGGCAAGTTGAAGATGCCATGTACGTAAGAGATTATAAGGCAGATAATCGGCAATAGGGAATCCATAAAAAGTCGGTTCGACGCGATAGTGAGCTAAAGCTCCGCCAACCAAACTTTGACAAAGAAATAAGAGGGCAACGAAAATAAAATATTTTCCAGTAGCTTTTTGACTCTCAGTAAGAGTCGGTAAAGTTAGATGAGTATCGCAAATATGTCTGTTCTTTACTCCACCACCCCAACCTAAGCCAAATTTACTGACAGTAAAAAGCGCAAGACCTGTCACGCCTATAATAAAAAGCAAGCTGATAGCGCTCCACAAATAAGCATCAGCGCTTGGATAATTCCCAGCAATAGGGTCATAAGGAAAGTTATTTGTATAGGTGAAATCTTCACCAGGCCGCTTTGTAGCTGAAGCCCAAGAAGCCCACGCAAAAAAAGAAGTAAGATTGCTTAGATCCTCTGGATTAGAGATATAATTTTTTGGAAGACCTGGTGCTTCTCCCGAGGTGAAATAATTTCTCCAAAAATCGAGGTTATGAGCATACGCTTTTGATTCTTCATTTGTAAAAAGTAAAGTTTTCGTTTGAGGATTGTAACGATTTAGCTTCAAAATTTTAGGAATTTCTTGAGTAACCGACCCTTTTTCAAAATCGTTTAGTTGATCAAAAGGCTTATGATAGATTTCATCAGCTAAAATTTTTTGCATGAATAAAGTTTGTTCATGCAAGTAAGAAGCACTATAATCAGGTCCAAGATAAGCTCCATGTCCCCACAAGGTTCCATGTTCCATTAGATTGTTTTTTAGGAAAACTCCTTGTCCGCGAGTAACTTGCTCTCCAGTAAAAATTACACGGCCTTCTGGATCGACTACTTGTTTGGGGATAGGAGCAGTATTATCATAAGCGATGCTCGTAATCAGACCTAAAATTGTAAACCCAACGATCATGACGAGGAAAGTAATGTACCTCCACCATGGAGAAAGCTTTTCATTGTTTTGCAGATCGAAGGACATCGTTTGGTTTCCTATGATTTGGTCTGTTCCGAAATATTTTTTACCTTTTCTTGATTTTTTGTTCCAGTATAATCCGATTTGAAGCAAAGGAAGGCGGCCTTATGAAAAATATCGAAATCAAACGAGTTTATGAAAGTCCGTCATCAACGGATGGGGTGCGTATTTTGATTGACCGTTTATGGCCTAGAGGGATTAAAAAAAGCAAACTCATCATGGATGATTGGATAAAAGATCTGTCTCCAAGCCCTGATTTAAGGAAATGGTTTAATCATGATCCATCTAAATTCAAAGAATTTGAGAGAAGATATATTGAGGAGTTAAATGAGAATAAAAAAATTTGGCTTCCTCTCATCGAAAAATATCTTCCAGACAAGATCACGCTGCTTTACGCTGCCCATGATCCAGAGATTAATCATGCTATATGTTTAAAAAATTACTTAGACAATCTATTCACTGCTAAATAAAATATGTGCGAAAAAAATTTAAGTGCGTTATTTTAGTTTTCAAAGTCTAAAGCCAATGCCGATGCCCGCCCTTAACCCTCCTACGTTGGAGGTGTTTTTAAACCCTGCTGGAATATAGAGGTAGTCAACAAATAGATCTGCAAAAAAGTGATTTGACAGATCGTAATAAAAACCACTTTTTGTGCTTGCACCGAAACAACATTTGTTAGTGTGCCTTCTTCCAATGGGATTACTATCATGCAAAGAAATAACATTCAAGCTTGGCCCAATACCGATATAAAAACTAGCTTTGTCTGTTAAATCATAAATATATTCAATTCCAATATTTATCGGGACAATCCGCATTTTTGTTTTTAAATTCAACCCATCAGATCGACCGCTTTTTTCTAAATAACTGGCATTTAAATAAAGACCCCATTTGTGAGATAGCGGATGAAATCCTTCCAATTCGATATCAAATATTGGATTGTCATAGATTTTTCTTTCAAGTTTCCCTGTTGGATAAAAGTAGGCACTTCGCAAAGAGATGGAATTACTTTTACAACTACTTGCGTAACAGTCCTCTGGAGTCGCAAGGGATAAACATAACGTAAACAGAGTTATAAAAAGATAACGCATCATTATACCTATTTTTCAACCTTAAGAGGAAGTGGATCACTTTTATTACCATTGGAAGCTATTGCTTGAATTGTATATTGTTTCACTTTCTTTCTAGGCAAATAAATACCATATTCAAAAGGACCTGTACCAGGGATTTCAGCAATCAAATGACCATTTTGTTTAATCTTATATCTGACAATAGAAGACTCTGGGAGCGGACTCCACGTCATGTTTAAAAAATATTGCGTGGAATTTAAAAACCGATTTTTAGTCAACTTACCAATAAAAAATGCAGGGCTCATAATATCAAAAATATTTGGATTAACTGAACTGAAAAAATTCCCTGATCCTGAATCAATCCAAACAGCAACGGCAGTTCCTTGATTACTGAGAACAATGCTTGGTGTCATTCCTGTTACACTCAGATTAATCGGAGAACTCCAAACTTGATCAATTGATTTAGAGGAGACCTGAACAAATGACCCCCCTCCAGAAACGAAAGACCAAATGGCCACTTGATTACCATAATAATCCACCGCTATCTTTGAACCTGGATCAACCGATGTGACTCCAGCTACAGGTCCGGCAATCATGTAAGTATTCTGCACAGCTCCACTTTGAGTAATATTCGCTGCAAAAAGATAACCATTGGAAAGAGAGTCCATTTCAGCCCACAAAACAGAGTAAAGGCCGGAACCATCCGATGTAATAGAGAGAGCTTGCGCATTGTTCGTTGAATTCGAAAGGATGGTAGGTCCAGACCAACTCGTTCCAGAACTACCAAGTTGTGCGAAATAGACCGTTTGCAAGCTGCCATCCGTAGACGTAAATAAAGCTGTCGTTTGATAACTATCCGACATCTCAAGCAACATATTTAAAGTATCGACAGAACCACTGGGAGCAGAAATGGAATCAACAGATGAAAAAGACGACGTTAAAAAAGAATAGCGTAATGCAGGAAAACTATAGATAGGCATATCAGTTTTCCAAACAATCACGCCACGCTCATTATTTAAACCAACACCCACAACAGGAAATGAATGCCCGTCTTGACCAACTTCAACAGGTGTGTTCCATGCTGTTCCTGGAGATGGCAGAGTAAATACTTGGATACTAAAGGGGGGGTAAATGAAGAAGATAGTGGTAGTACAGCCAACAAATTTCTCTTCTGATCGATTTGAGCGCTTCCTCCAGCGGGAACCGCATTAGGAACTGTCAAAGAAACTGGGGTTGACCAAATTGTAGTATCTGCAGGTCTTTCAACAGAATTGATTGTAAACTCAAGAGGAGAAATACTTATATTTCCCCAAAAAGCATTTTGATAATTATCAGCAGTTATATTCATAACAGGATAAGCAGGGAAAGCAGAAGAAGGGACTATAGTTATTGTTTCAGGTGATGCCCAAATAGAATCTCCGGCTGTAAGCGTCGACGAATAAATCCTATCGGTCGTTCCTGGATTAGAACCTGGAAGCCATCCAACAAGAGTATTAGAATTAGAATCTATTGCAAGAGGCCCTATAACATTCGTTGAGTTTTGACCACCATTGATGAGGATTGACGATGACCAAATGTTGGTTGCGGCAAAACTAAAAGACGAAAAAGCCATTGCGATCGAAAAAATGATAAAGCGAACCATTTCTACACCTTTTTTAAAAAGCAAGATTTAAACAATAAAAATTTTTAACTCAAGGAAAAAGTGCCAAAAACGATATTGATAAGGAATAGAGCGCGCCAAACGCAATCCTTCCATAGGCAATTTAATTAAGATCCAAAGCTCATAAAATCTCGTCAAAAGACTTCTTGTCAGATGAAATGAAAAATGTTTTTAATCGGGCATGAGATCTTTTGGGGAACAACCCAAAGCTTTTGCTAAAGATATGATGTTCTCAATCGCTATATTCCTTTCGCCTCTTTCAACAGACCCAACATAAGTTGGATGCAAATCCGCCTTTTCGGCTAACTCCTCCTGAGTCATTTCGATTTCAAATCTTCGCATTCGCACCTTCAATCCAAAAGCCTTACGAACGGGTGTTTTCTTTCTATTATGCGGTTCTTTACCCATGTGTACCTCCAAAGATACAAGGGTAAGGAGTCTCATAGTGATATTACACAGACGATGGGTCCGAAATAATGATTATGGGTACTATTTTAATGCTTATTTTGTTATGCTTTAGAAAAAACAAATAAATTTAAACCAAAAAGGTAAAAACAAGTGTCCTGTTTAACAAAAATTGTAATGTCTATTTTATGCTCAATTTCATCTGTTAATCTTTGCCATGCAAATATTGAAAACGTAGCTTGTTTCGATCTAGTAGATCACAACAACTTTGATGTGAATCAGATCCAATCATCGTTAAAAAAATATGCAAAAAATCCTTTTGGATGGTCTGCTTTAAACTACGCTATCGAAATGAAGTACTTTAAAGCGGCGTTAACCATAGCAACATATTGTGAAACCATTCATCAAAGAGATCCCTACATGAAGGGATCACCTCAAAAAATAAACGCCCTAGAACGACTTCTTTTTCATGCTAGAGTTAAGCAAGGACCAAAAGTAAACCCATCCGATGAAGAGATTCAAATAGCGTATATCCTCTTGGGACGTGGAATTGATGTAGTAGGGGGACCAGAAGTGTTTTCTCCGCTTATAACCGCATGTTACTTTAACATTGAAGATTTGATTGTTCGTTTTATCGAGATGGGAGTTGATGCCAACGCCTCACAAGGTTTTTCATTATATCTCTTAATCGAGAACGGAAATTTAGACATGGTTAGATATTTAACAGCTAATGGGGCTGATCCTAAAATAAACACCATAAATAAATTTATGAATGCAGCTATAAACAGCCAAAAAATTGAATCTATTGATTTTCTTATAGAGCATGACTTGGATTTTTCTGATAGCCATTATGTCAGACACGCGTTCAACTTCGTGCAAGACGAGATTAAGAACATTGATAACTGCTTCAACCATTCATTTCCAGCTCTCGAAATGCTTTCTTATATTCTGGAAAAAGGAGCAAATCCCAATTCTTGGATTCCTAAAGAAGGGTTAAACTCTACAAACTATGAAAGGGCTCTGGATTTATGTCCGCTCTGGCTCGCATTAGATTTACCATCAGTAACAAATGCCCAATACTTCTACAAAAGCTATATTGTAAAAATTCTTTTGGATCATGGAGCGTCTATTCCATGATGCAAAAACTTGGTCAACATCATAGGAAAACTTCGAAAACACACCAATTTGGATTGAAAAATTTTGAAAATTCCTGATCAACATAAAAAAACTTAAAAAACCCCTATCAAGAGAACAACTGTAAGCATTGAAAAACTTTAAAAACTTAAAATCCTTGAACATTTCCACACCCCTCCTTTATGGTAGTAACTTACTATTTAATGGAGGTTTATGGGTCGTCCAAAAGAAATTAAAGATGGTGTTCGCCTTTCGGTTGTTCTTTCAAAACAACAAGCGGAAAGAATTAAACTCATGGCTCTTCGTATGAGCACCCAAGAAGGTCGGCAGATAACCACTTCAGAAGCTATAAGAATGGCTGTAGAAGCTGTCTATCCAGTTCCAAAGAACCAGATGACTATGTTTGATTAGGTTTTACTCTATCGGGCCAAAAA
>Ga0268298_10002133_pt1 | contig 22068 bp, 19 predicted proteins | sample WWTPWeurt_MetaG_FD_194462 | JGI IMG/M metagenome (GOLD analysis project Ga0268298, IMG submission 194462) | Activated sludge microbial communities from WWTP in Nijmegen, Gelderland, Netherland - WWTP Weurt | ecosystem: Engineered > WWTP > Aerobic digester > Activated sludge | place... | reverse complement strand
GCCCGGACGCCCCTGCGCCGGTGCTAGAATTCCGGCTCCCCAGCGGCGGCGCGCCATGAGCGAAGACTCCCCCCTCACCGATACCGAAGACCTGCAGGAGCGCCTCGCCGAGGTGCAGTCCCTGCTCGCCCGGCACAAGCTGGTGGAGGATCTGGTGCATCGCCAGGAAATGCCCCAGCACGACCTGGTCGAAGGGCTGGTGCACCGCCAGAATCTGGTCGAACTGCAGAAGAAGCTGGAGCCCATGCATCCGGCCGACGTGGCCTACGTCCTGGAGGCCCTGCCGCCGGACGAGCGCCTCATCGCCTGGGATCTGGTCAAGGTCGAGCGGGAAGGGGAAATCCTGCTGGAAGTCTCGGACGCGGTCCGGGAAAGCCTCATCGACTCGATGGAGCGCACCGAACTGGTGGCTGCCGCCGAGACCCTGGACACCGATGAACTGGCCGACCTGGCCCCTGACCTGCCCCAGGAAGTCATCGCCGACGTTTTCAAGTCCCTCTCGGTGGAGGAAAGGGAGCAACTGCGCTCGGCCATGTCCTACCCCGACGATTCGGTCGGCGCCATCATGGACTTCGACATGGTCACGGTGCGCGAGGACGTGACCCTGGAAGTGGTCCTGCGCTACCTGCGCCTGTTCGACGAATTGCCCGACCACACCGACCAGCTTTTCGTGGTGGACCGGGAAGATCAGCTCAAGGGCGTGCTGCCCCTCAACATCCTGCTGGTCAATGACCCGGAGACCGAGGTCGGCACCCTGATGCAGACCGACTTCATCGAACTGGAACCCGACGATTTCGCCGAAGAAGCAGCCAAGGCCTTCGAACGCTACGATCTGGTCTCGGCACCCGTCGTCGATCCGGAAAGCAAGCTGGTCGGCCGGGTGACCGTCAATACCGTGGTGGATGTGATCCGCGAAGAGGCCGAAAGCGAACAACTGGCCCAGGCCGGCCTGAAGGAAGAGGAAGACATCTTCGCCTCGGTGTGGGATTCGGTGAAGAACCGCTGGTCCTGGCTGGCCATCAACCTGGTCACCGCCTTCGTCGCCTCCCGCGTCATCGGCGCTTTCGAAGGCTCCATCGAAAAACTGGTGGCCCTGGCCGCCCTCATGCCCATCGTCGCCGGCATCGGCGGCAATTCGGGCAACCAGACCATCACCATGATCGTGCGCGCCATCGCCATGGGCCAGGTGCAGCCCGACGCCGCCCGGCGACTGCTGCGCAAGGAACTGGGCGTCGCCCTCATCAACGGCCTGATCTGGGGCGGCCTTCTGGGCATCGCCGCCTGGTGGCTCTACGGCAGCTTGAAACTTGGCCTGGTCATGACCGCCGCCATGACCCTCAATCTCCTGCTCGCCGCCAGCGCCGGCGTCGGCATTCCCCTCCTGCGCCAACGCCTGGGCGCCGACCCGGCCGTGGGCGGCTCGGTCATGATCACCGCCCTCACCGACTCCGGCGGCTTCTTCATTTTCCTGGGGCTGGCGACACTCTTCCTAATGTGAGGCGGGGGTCACCCATTTGAGCCCGACGATGCCGGCCACGATGAGGCCGATGCACACCAGCCGGGCCACTTCCCGGGATTCGCCGAACAGGGCCATGCCCAACAGGGCCGTGCCCACAGCGCCGATGCCGGTCCATACGGCGTAGGCGGTGCCCAGGGGCAGCACCTTCAAGGACCAGCCCAGCAGCACGACGCTGGCCACCATGGCGGCCAGGGTGGCCACGCTGGGGCCGAGGCGGCTGAACCCCTCGCTGTATTTCAGGCCCACCGCCCAGCCGACTTCGCAAAGGCCGGCCAGGAACAGAACGGCCCAGGCGGTGCCGCTGCTCACTTGAAGGTGGCGAACCAGGCCTCCGCCGCCGCCACGGTGCCGGCGATGTCGGCGTCGCTGTGGGCCGCGGAGACGAAGCCCGCCTCGAAGGCCGAGGGGGCGAAGTAGTGCCCGGCGTCCAGCATGGCGTGGAAGAAGCGGTTGAAGGCTTCCTTGTCGCAAGCCAGCACGGCATCGTAGGTGGCCGGGCAGGCTTCGGCGAAGTAGAGCCCGAACATGCCGCCGACGTTCTGGGCGGCGAAGGCGACGCCGTGCTTCCTGGCGGCTGCGACCAGACCGTCGCACAGGGCCTTGGTCCTGGCGGTGAGGGCCTCGTAGAAGCCCGGCGCCTGGACCAGTTTGAGTGTGGCGAGGCCGGCGGCCACCGCCACCGGATTGCCGGAAAGCGTACCCGCCTGATACACCGGCCCCAGGGGGGCGATCTTTTCCATGATCTCCCGCTTGCCGCCGAAGGCCCCCACCGGCATGCCGCCGCCGATGACCTTGCCGAAGGTGGACAGGTCCGGCGTGATGCCAAAGTGGCCCTGGGCGCTCTTCAGGCCGACGCGGAAACCGGTCATCACCTCGTCGAAGATGAGCACGGCGCCGTGTTGGGCGGTCAGCTCACGCATGGCCCTGAGGAATTCCGGCGCCGGGGCGATGAGGTTCATGTTGCCCACCACCGGCTCGACGATCACCGCCGCGATGCGCGTGCCGTGGCCGGCGAAGGCGTCGGCCAGTTGCTGCGGGTCGTTGTACGCCAGCACCATCGTGTGCTGGGCGAGGTCGGCGGGGACGCCGCCGGAAGACGGGTTGCCGAAGGTGAGCGCCCCCGAGCCGGCCTTCACCAGAAGGCTGTCGGAATGGCCGTGGTAGCAGCCCTCGAACTTGATGAGCAGGTCGCGGCCGGTGTAGCCCCGGGCCAGGCGGATGGCGCTCATGGTGGCCTCGGTGCCGGAGGAGACCAGGCGCACCATGTCCATGGACGGCACCAGCGCGCAGAGCAGGTCGGCCATCTCCACCTCACGCTCGGTGGGGGCGCCGAAGGACAGGCCGTCGGCGGCCGCCTCGGTCACCGCCCGCAACACCTCCGGGTGGCCGTGGCCGAGGATCATGGGCCCCCAGGAGCCCACGTAGTCGGTGTACCACTTGCCGTCGGCGTCCTGCACCCGCGGCCCCTGGGCCTTCTGGAAGAAGCAGGGGGTGCCCCCCACCGAGCGGAAGGCGCGCACCGGCGAATTGACGCCGCCGGGGATGTGGCGCTGGGCGCGTTCAAAGAGTTGCTGGTTGCGGGAGCTCATGGGCGGTTTCCTCGAACAGGTGTTGATAGGCGGCTGCCCGGGCAGCAATGTCCTGGGCGGCGAAAAGATCGGTGATGACGGCCAGCAGGTCGGCGCCGGCGGCGATGACGGCCGGGGCGTTGTCCAGGGTGATGCCGCCGATGGCACAGGCGGGCGTCCCCAGTTCCTGCCGGGCGCGGGTGAAAAGTTCCAGGGGGGCAGCCTCCGCGGCGGGTTTGGTCGACGAGGGAAAGACGGCGCCGAAGGCGACGTAGTCGGCCCCCCGGGCCCGGGCTGCCAGCGCGAGGTCGTAGCGCCCATGGCAGGTGACGCCGACGATGGCGGTGGAACCCAGGCGACGGCGGGCGAAGGCGGCGTCGCCGTCCCCCTGGCCCAGATGGACGCCCGCCGCGCCCACGGCTGCGGCGAGTTCGAGGTCGTCATTGACGATCAGGGCGGCGCCGTACGCGCGGCACAGGGAAAGAAGCGCCTCGGCCCGCCGCCGGCGCTCCGGCGGCGCAGACCGCTTGTCGCGGTACTGCAGCCAGCGACAGCCCCCCAGGAGCGCCGCTTCCACTGCGACGAAAAGGCTCCCGGCGTCGGCCGACTCCGGCGTGATGGCGTAGAGGCCGCGCAGGGGAAGGACACGGCTCCCCGGCAACGGTGACGAGGCGCTCACTGGACGCCCCTCCTGTCCCTGCGGGACATCCTCCCCGAGGGAGGGTGCGCACGCCCTTCGGGCGGCCGAGCAGGCGCGCTGCGGACCGCCCTCCTGCCCCTGCCGGACATCCTCCCCGAGGGAGGGTGCGCGCACGCGCTCATGGCGCATCGGCCTCGGTGGCGGACGATCCGTCGTCCCGGGCCCAGAACAGGCGGTCCGGGACGAACTGGCCCATCCCCGGCCGGAAGGCGTTGGCCAATGTGCGCCAGGTGTAGTCCTGGGCGTCGCGCACGGCGTCCTCCAGGCTGGCACCTGAGGCGATGCAGGCGGCGATGGCCGAGGCCAGGGTGCACCCCGAACCGTGGTAGCTGCCCGGCAGGCGCTCCCAGACGTCGCGCCGCAGCAAACCGCCCTCGCCGTAGAGGCGATTGACGACCTGCAGGGTGTTTTCGTGCGTTCCGGTAATCAGCACATGCTGGGCGCCGTAGGCGATGAGGCGGCGTGCACATTCCGCGGCGTCGGGTTCGCTTTCATCGTCCCCCTCCGCCAGGCGGCGGGCTTCGGGCGCGTTGGGCGTCAGCAGCGTGGTCTGGGGCAGCAGCAGTTCCCGCAGCGCGGCGATCATGTCCTCCCCGGCCAGTTCGTCACCCCGCCCCGAAGCCAGCACGGGATCGAAAATCAGGGGCACATCCGGGTAATCGGAGACGATCTCGGCCACCGCCACCACGTTGGCCAGACTGCCCAGGACACCGATCTTGAAAGCGGCCACCGGGACATCCTCCAGCACGCGGCGCGCCTGCCGCTCCAGAATGTCGGCATCGACGGGATGGACGCTCTCGACCCCGGCGGTGTCCTGCACCGTGACGGCCGTCACGGCGGTGAGGGGGTGGCAGCCAAGACTGGCCAGGGTCAGGATGTCGGCCTGCAAGCCGGCGCCGGAGCTGGGATCGCTGGCGGCGAAAACGAGAACGAGGGGAGGCGTGGGATTCATTGCATTCGCCCGCTGGGCGTGCTGCCGGCGTGGTGCTTCCGACGCCGATTATTTAAGATTGTGCCGATTTTAGCCGAAAACCCGGGGTGACCATGACCATCGACAGCGAACTCAAGACCTGGATGTGCCTGACCTGCGGCTTCGTCTACGACGAGGCGGCAGGAATGCCCCAGGAAGGCATTCCCCCCGGAACCCGCTGGGACGACATCCCCATGAACTGGGTGTGCCCGGAGTGCGGCGCACGGAAGAGCGATTTCGAGATGGTCGCCTTGTAGCTTGCCACCGACTTGGATAGTATGACGGCACGAAAAAGAGGGCGGACGCCCACAGGGGACAAACTTGGCTGACGCGGTCAATCTGCGCGGCGTAAAGGTAATGGTGATTGACGACAGCAACACCATTCGCCGCAGCGCCGAAATCTTTCTGGTGCAGGCCGGCTGCCAGGTGGTGCTGGCAGAGGACGGGTTCGACGCCCTGGCCAAGATCGCCGACCACCAACCCAATGTCATTTTCTGCGACATCATGATGCCCCGTCTGGACGGCTACCAGACCTGCGCCCTCATCAAGAAGAACGCCCGCTTCAAAGCCACCCCGGTCATCATGTTGTCGTCCAAGGACGGCCTTTTCGACCGCGCCCGGGGCCGCATGGTCGGGTCGGACCAGTACCTCACCAAGCCCTTCACCAAGGACAGCCTGTTGCAGACCGTCGCCGGATTCGCGACGGCGGCAGGCTGAGAACCATTCAGCAACTCACGGAGCACAGCATGCCGGTCAAGCGAATTCTGGTGGTCGACGACTCGCCCACGGAACGATTCTTCATCGTCGATCTTCTGACCAAGAACGGCTACCAGGTCAGCATTGCCGAAAATGGCGAGGAAGGGATCGCCAAGGCCAAGGCGGAAAAACCCGACCTCATCCTCATGGACGTGGTCATGCCGGGCCTCAACGGCTACCAGGCCACCCGCACCCTCACCCGCGACGACGAGACCAAGGGCATCCCCGTCATCGTCTGCACCACCAAGGGACAGGAGACCGACAAGATCTGGGGTCTGCGCCAGGGTGCCCTGGATTATCTGGTCAAGCCCCTCAACGCCGACGAACTGCTGAAGAAGATCGCGGCCCTGCCCTGAGGGGCTTGAAGGAGACCCCCCCGAGTCATGAGCATTGCAGTCATTCCCGCCCTCTCTCCCCCGACCCCTCACCCGCGCTGCGGGCGAGGAGGGGCCGATTCCGGCGCCGTGCGTCTGACCTGCTGATATCCATGGCCCGTAAAACCAGCCTTCGGGAATTTCAGGAGTACCTGGCCGGGCGCCTGACCAGCGCCGCCAAGGGCAAGGGTGGGGCGTCGCTGCTCGGGATTCGGGCCGGTGCCGAGGACTGGCTGCTCGACCTCGCCGACTCCGGCGAGGTCGTCCAGATGCCGAAGCTCACCCCGGTCCCGCTCACCTGCCGCTCCTTCGCCGGACTGGCCAATATCCGGGGCAGTCTCTATTCGGTGACGGATTTTTCCCTGTTCCGCGGCGGCGATCCCACACCGCAGAATGCCAACAGCCGACTGGTCCTGGTCGGCGTCAAGCACGGCTCCAACGCGGCGATTCTGGTCGGGCGCATGCTGGGCCTCAAGAATTTGGACGATTTCACGCCCGCCGAGGCGGAGCCTGGAGCGCCCTCCTGGGCGGCCCAGCGCTTCCATGACGGCAACGGCAAGCTCTGGCGCAAGCTCTCCGTCCGCGACCTGCTGGGCGACGAGAATTTCATGAACGTAGGCGTCTGAGTACACACACCAAGCGTTACAGCGGAGGAAGACGATGGCTTTCAGCTTCAAATTGCCGACCCTGGGCCGGGGCAACACCAACCCCCCTACCGAGCAGATGACCGTCTCGGAGGTGATGGGCGCCGGTGCAGGCCGCCGTGGCGCAGCCAGGGGGATTCCCCTGCCCGGCTTCCTCGCCGACAGACCGGTGGCCCAGCAGATCAAGATACTCGGCGGCGTCTTCGTCGCCACGCTGCTGGCCATCATCGTTCTGGTTCTTCTGGACAACAACCGCGCGGCCAACGGCACAGCCTACGTGACCGCCGCCGGCGAAATGCGCATGCTGTCCCAGCGGCTGGCCAAGGCCTCGTCCCTGGCCCTGCAGGGCAACCCCGCGGCCTTTGCCCAGTTGAAGGACTCCAAGGACACTTTCGCCACCCTGCTGGATCGCCTGAGCAACGGGGGCACCATCGGCGAAACCAGCGTTCCGGCGTCGCCGGGTTCCGTCCAGACCGAAATCCAGGCCCTGGCAGCCCTTTGGGGCGAGACCGAGAAAAACGCCACCGCGGTGATCGCCCAGGAAAAGAACCTGATCAATCTGGGCAAGGACGTGGCGACCATCGACGCCAAGAATCCGCAACTGCTGGACATTTCCGAACAGGTCGCCGCCCTCAAGCTGCAGAACGCCACGGGCGCCCGGGAAATCGCCGCGGCGAACCAGCTCGTGATGCTCACGCAACGCATCGCCAAGAACGCCTCCGCCATGTTGGTGGGCGACGTGATCAACCCGGAAGTGGCCTTCCTTCTCGGCAAGGACACCAACGCCTTCCGCGACCTGCTGGCCGGGCTCCAGAAGGGCAGCGAGTCCCTGCGCCTTTCCGCGGCCAACGACGCCGACACCAAGGAAAAGCTTGCCGCCCTGGAAGCCGCCTTCAAGGATTACCAGGGTGCGGTCGGCAACATCCTGGGCAATATGCAGCCCCTGGTCCTCTCCAAGCAGGCCGGCTCGCGCATCTTCCGCGAGAGCGACGACCTCCTCAAGGCGACCGACGCCCTGGCCGAGGGCTATCAGCGCGACCTGTCGTCCCGTGGGATGTACCTTTCCTTCCTCGTCGTCCTTGTGGTGCTCGCCCTGGCCAGCCTTTATTTCCTCGCCCGGGCCTACCTCGCCGATACCGAGCACCGGGCCGACCAAGCCGAGCGCCAGCGTCAGTCGTCGGAACAGATGAACCACGACAACCAGGAAGCCATCCTGCGCCTCATGAACGAACTGGGCGACCTGGCGGACGGCGACCTCACCGTCACCGCCACCGTGAGCGAGAACATCACCGGCGCCATCGCCGACTCGATCAACTACACCATCGAGGAACTGCGCGTCCTGGTCGGCCGGATCAACGACGCCGCCACCCGGGTGACGGCCGCCACCGAAATCGCCCGCCGCACCTCGAACGAACTGCTCTCCGCCGCCGAACAGCAATCCAAGGAAATTCAGGAAGCCGGCGACTCGGCGCTGTCCATGGCGCGCTCCATGAACGAAGTGTCCGGCAACGCCGGGCAGTCGGCCCAGGTGGCCCGGCAATCGCTCTCCGCTGCGGAAAAGGGTGCCGTTGCCGTGCAGGACTCCATCAAGGGCATGAACGAAATCCGCGAGCAAATCCAGGAAACCTCGAAGCGCATCAAGCGCCTGGGTGAATCGTCGCAGGAGATCGGTGAAATCGTGGAACTGATTTCCGACATTACCGAACAGACCAACGTGCTGGCCTTGAACGCCGCCATCCAGGCCGCCTCCGCCGGTGAGGCGGGACGGGGCTTCACGGTGGTGGCTGAAGAAGTGCAGCGCCTGGCCGAACGCTCGGCCGAGGCGACGAAGCAGATCGCAGCCATCGTCAAGACCATTCAGACCGACACCCAGGACGCCGTTTCCGCCATGGAGCAATCGACCCAGGGCGTGGTCGAAGGAGCCAAACTTTCCGACGCTGCCGGTCAGGCCCTGGCGGAAATTGGCGAGGTTTCGCGCAACCTTGCCGGCCTGATCGAAAGCATTTCGTCCTCGACCCAACAACAGGCCGATTCCGCCACCAGCGTTGCACGCCGCATGCAGGACATCCTGCGCGTCACCGAGCAGACCACCGCCGGTACGCAGAAAACCGCCGAAGCGGTAGACGAACTCACCAGCCTGGCCCACGAACTCAAGGGCTCCGTCGCCGGCTTCAAGGTGGACTGAACCGGGATCTGAACCCCTATGAACGCTGCCACAGAATTCGACCTGGGCCCCCTGACCTGGGTCAAGGGCGAAATCGATCTCGCCCTCGAGCGGGCCGACGAAGCGCTGCGCCAGTACGGCAGCACTGGCGACGGAACCCAGTTGAAATATTGCCGCACCCATGTACACCAGGTGCATGGCGCGCTGGCCATCGTCGGGCTGGACGGAGTCACCCAGGTCACTGAATCCCTGGAGGGCCTGCTTCAGGGCATCGAGGAAGGCAGCCTCACCCCGTCGGCCGAACGCACCGCCGCCGTCTCCGCAGCCACCACGGCCCTGCGGCAATACCTGGACGATCTCCTGGCCGGGGAACCGAATCAACCCCTGCGTCTGCTCCCGGTCTACCGCAAGTTGGCCGAGGCCCGCGGACAAGCCGCGGCCCGGGCCACGGACCTCTTCCATCCCGACCTGTCGGCCCGGCCCCCCAAGCGTGCCGCCGGCGCCAAGCTGACCCCGGAAGAACTCACCAAGCTGATCAGATCCGAGCGCACCCGTTTCCAAAAGGGCCTGCTCACCTGGCTGCGCAACCCGGCCGCCGCGGCCTCCGGTCTCGAGCAGATGCGCCAGGCCCTCAACACCATCGAAGCGACCCAGGAGACACCGGCCCATCGTGCCTTCTGGTGGGTATCGGTGGCCTTCCTCGAAGCCCTGGCCGACGGTGCTGTCGCCTCCGAAATGGAGGCCCGCCAGCTCTGCGGCCGCATCGACCTCCAGATCCGTCGTCTCCTCGAAGGCTCGCGCAATGTCGCCGAACGCCTCATGCGCGACGCCCTCTATTACGTCGCCAAGGCCCCTGCGGAGAACGGCGACGTCGCCCGCGCCGTGCGTTCCGGCTTTGGCCTGGACAGCCTCGTGCCCGCGGCAGAGATGTCCTCGGCCGCCGCGCCCCAGGAAGCCCATTTGCGCAAGCTGCGGGAATCCATCATCGCCGCCGAAGAAGCCTGGAACAAATTCTGCGCCGGCAGCGCGGGAATGCTGGCTCCCTTCGCCGAATCCTCGCGCCAGGCAGCGACCCTCACGGCAGAAGTCGGCCACACCGATTTGAAGCGCCTCGGCCAAGGGCTCGCCGCCATCGCCAACTGGCTGGCGGAAGACCCCAAGCGCCATGGCGAAGGCGTTGCCATGGAGGTGGCGACCGCCATCCTGCTGTTGCAGAACGCCCAGGAAAACTTCCGCCGCCTGGGAACCGATTTCGCCCAGCAGGTCGACCTCATGGTCGCCCGGCTCCACGCCTGCATCGCCGGCCGCCCGGCCGATACGGACGAAGCGATTCCGCTCCTCGACGAAATGACTCGCCGGGCCCAGGAAAAACTCCTGATCGCCCAGGTCGCCCGGGAAATCCAGAGCAATCTGGCCCAGATCGAACAGGCCCTGGACACCTTCTTCCGCGCCCCCGACAGCGGCGCCGGTCTTGCCGCCCTGGACAACCCCCTGAACCAGGTTTATGGCGCCCTGACCATCCTGGGCCACGACGGCGCGCTGGAGACACTCTCCCGCTGCCGTGCCCAGATCGAGCACTTCGCGGCCCCCGACTACCAGGCCAATCAGTCCGATTTCGAGGCGGTGGCCGAAGAACTCTCGATGCTGGGTTTCTTCATCGATTCCCTGCAACACGGAGCGGCCGATTACGGACAGTTCATCCGCAAATTGCTGGGCGAATCCGCGGCGGCCCAGGAAGAGTCCGAAAGCGCAGCGGACGACGACACGGCCCCGGCCCCCTCGGTCGAGCAACAACTGGAACAGCAGCGCAAGGATGCCCAGGCGCTCATGGTGGCCCTGCGCGACGCCCCCGCCGACGCCCAGTTGCGGGACGAACTCAAGCAGAACCTGCAAGCCATCCAGAAGGATGCCGACCTGGTGGCGGATCACCAGTTGGGCGAAACCGCCAAGGCGGCCCTCTCGGCTCTGGAAACCGGCACCTTCGACCCGGTCGCCACCAATTTGCGCCCCATGGCGGCCGAAGCGCCCGCCCCGTCGGCCGAAACACTCCAGCTCGCCCAGTCCAGCCACGAGGAAATCGACGCCGAACTCCTGGACATCTTCCTCGAAGAAGCCAAGGAGGTGCTGCTCACCATGGCAGGGCAGTACGAGGCCCTGGAGTCCAACCCCCACGATGGCGAAGCTCTGACCACCCTGCGCCGCTCTTCCCACACCCTCAAAGGCAGTGGCCGCATGGTGGGTTTGAAGGATCTGGGCGAAGCCGCCTGGGCCATCGAGCAGACACTCAATCTCTGGTTGCGTCAGGAACTGCCGGTCACGCCGGACCTCCTCAGCCTGTTGCACCAGAGTTGCGAAGTCTTCGGCGCCTGGGTGGGCCACCTGGAAAATCCCTCCGTCCCGGCCCCCGACCCGCGCGCCATGGTCGCCCTTGCCGAGCGCCTGCGGGACTCCGGCGACACGGCGGCGGCCCCGACACCCTCGCCTTCGCCTGCGAGCGCCCAGGTCATCCAGCTTCCCACCGCCAGCGCCCCCATTCCGGCACCGTCCGAGATCGTCGACATCCCGGACATCGAACCCCTTGAGCCCATCGAGGCCAATTTCAACGACATCGTCCCCGAACTGGGCACGGCCTCGAATCTGGCCATGGAATTCTCCCTGGACGCCGTGGACACCGCAGCCGTTGAAGGCAGCGACGCCTACGACCCGGCGGCGACCCAGGTCAATCCGAACCTCCCTCCGAGCCCGGCCGCCTCAGTGCCCGGTTTCGAAGACCTGGGCGCCTTCGTGGGGGCCGACACCCTGGTCTCCCCCTTCTTCGCCCGGGAGCACGAGGAATTCGCCCCTCCGCCGGAGGAGCCCTTGGTCGCGCCGCAGCCCGCCCTGCCCCTCGCACCGGAGCCCCCCCCGGCCCGGCAGGAGGCCCCTCCTGAACCGGAGCCGCCGCCCCGCGCCGAGGCGCCCGCGCCTGCCCCCTCCTTTGAGGATATGGGGAGCTTCGTTGGTGCCGAAACCCTGGTCGCACCTTTCTTTGGCCGCGAGAGCGAAGAATTCGCGCCTCCGCCCGAAACGCCGATCTTTGCGCCCCCGCCCTTCGCAGCGCCCAGCGAAGGCCCCGCTGCGCCCGCCGAGGCCCCGGTGCTCGCCACTCCCGACGCGCGTCCGGAGCCTCCCGCCCCGGCGCCGACGCCTCCTGCTGATCCCTTCGACGACCTGGGCGCCTTCGTCGGTGCCGACACCCAGGTTGCCCCCTTCTTCGCCGCCGAGTCCCCAGAGGAGGTGCGCCCCGGGGCGCACATCTTTCCCGATACTCTCGAGACCGCTGAAGAAGACACCGGACTGACGGCCACCCTGGTCGAGCCGGTCATGGCCGACCAGGACGAAGCGCCCCCGACAGGCGAACCCGAAGCCGGCCGGCTGCCCGACACCGTCGTCGAGCCGGCCGCCTTCGGCCTCGGCCACGCGGAGGTGGAAGTTGCCTTCGCAGCCGAGCCCGAGATCCCGCCGGCGGCCTGCGCAACTGCCTCTTCCGGGGGTCCCTTCGACGCCGAAAGCACCTGGTTCGCCTCCCCCCCCGGGGATGAAGTGGCCCCGGCAGCAGAAGCCGAGGGAGGCCACCTGGCCGAAACCGTCGTCGATCCCGGGGCCTTTTCCTTCGACGAGTCGAGTTTCGCGGTTTCCTTCGAACCCGAGCCGGCCCCCGAACCCGAGCCGCCCCCCGAGCCCGTCCCAGCCCTCTCCGCCGCAGCACCAGCGGAGCCCGAACCGCTGACCGTCTGCCCATCACCGGCGGGCGACGATGCCCCGCCGGCCCCGGAGGCCGCACCGGAAGCCCCGCCCCCCACCCTGTTCGATATTTTCCGGGAGGAAGCCCGGGGGCATCTCGACACCCTGCACGCCAGCCTCGCGGATTTGGCTGCCCATCCCTCTGCCCCGACCACCTTCGAGATGACCCGGGCCGCCCACACCTTGGGCGGCATTGCCGCCACGGTCGGCCTGCATCCCATCCACCATCTGGCCGTCGCCCTGGAGCATGCCCTCCTGCGGCGCGACACCAGCGCCCGCCCCGACAGCATCGCGGGCCTGGAGACCGTGCGGCAGGCGATCCTGGGCCTGGAGGACATGTTTGGCACCCTGGGCGACGAGCGGGGTCCCGCGCCGCTGCCCACCGTCGTTCAGGCCCTGGACGAGATATTCCCGCCCCCTGGACCCGCGCCCGAGCCTCCTGCCGCCGAGGAAGCCGCCGAGCCTCTGGCCGAAATCCCGCCCGAGGCTGTCGCTTTGCCGAGCGAGTCCGTCGAGGAAGCCGCAGCTCCGGCGCCGGAGCTGGAAATGCCCCGGCTCAAGGACGAACTCGACGACCAGTTGCTGCCCATCTTCCTCGAGGAAGCCCAGGAACTGGTGCGCGGCTTCAATGAGCAGATCGCCGCCTGGCGTGGCCAGCCGGGAGACGGCGCGGCGCCGCGGGCGCTGGCCCGCCATCTCCATACCTTCAAGGGCAGCGCCCGCATGGCCGGCGCCATGAACCTGGGCGAACTGACCCACCGCCTGGAGACCCGGGTGGAGGAAATCCTGCGGGGTGGAAGCGGCAGTCCGGCCCAGATCGATGAAGTCGAAGGCGGTTGCGACACCCTGGTTCTCTTCCTCGACCGTCTCCAGGGCGGGGAACTGCCCGTGCTCTTCCCGGAGGCGGCGCCGGTGGCTGCGGTGGAGCAGGCCGCTCCCGCCGCCCCGGCCGCAGAAGTTGCTCAAAGAGTCGCGGCGACGACCGTGGCGGTCAAGGACGCTCCCCATCCCGAGGGAGAGCACGAGGCCGCCGACCGGCGTGCCACCCTGCGGGTCCGGGCCGAGCTGGTGGACCGGCTGGTTAACGAAGCCGGCGAACTGTCCATCGCCCGGGCGCGCATCGAAGGCGAAATGCGCGGCCTCAAGTCCTCGCTCCTGGACCTGACCGAAAACGTCATTCGTTTGCGGCGGCAGTTGCGCGACATCGAGATCCAGGCGGAAACGCAAATCCAGGCCCGGGTTGCCCAGGCCCACGACGGCCAGGCCGAATTCGACCCCCTGGAACTCGACCGCTTCACCCGCTTCCAGGAACTCACCCGCTTCATGGCCGAATCGGTCAATGACGTGGCGACGGTGCAGCAGAACCTGCTCAAGAACCTGGACGACGCCAACGCCGCCCTGCTCGCCCAGGCCCGCCTCAACCGGGGCCTGCAACAGGAACTGATGGGCGTGCGCATGCTGCCCTTCGCCAGCCAGGCGGAGCGGCTCTACCGCATCGTGCGACAGACCTCCAAGGAACTCGGCAAGAGGGCCAACCTGGACATCCGGGGCGGTCAGGTGGAAATCGACCGCTCCGTCCTGGACAAGATGCTCGCTCCCCTGGAGCACATGCTGCGCAACGCGGTCACCCACGGCATCGAGACCCGTGCCGAACGCAGCGACCAGGGCAAGGGGGACATCGGCGAAATCACCCTGGCGCTGCGCCAGGAAGGCAACGAAATCATCATCGCCATGAGCGACGACGGCCGTGGCCTGGACGCCGGGCGTATCCGTGCCAAGGCGGAATCCCTGGGTTTCCTGACCCCGGGAGAGGAGGCCGACGACGCCCGCGTGTTCGACTTCATCTTCCAGCCCGGTTTCTCCACCGCCGGCGAGGTGACCCAGATCGCCGGCCGCGGGGTCGGCATGGACGTGGTCAAGACCGAAGTCGCCAGCCTGGGCGGCCGCATCGAAATTGCCACGACACCGGGCCAGGGGACGACCTTCCGTCTCTACCTGCCCCTCACCCTGGCGGTAACTCAGACCCTGCTGGTACGCACAGGCAGCAGCCTCTACGCCGTGCCCTCGACCATGATCGAGCAGGTTCTGGAAATGAAGGAAAAGGATCTGGCCGCCCTGCGCGACAAGGGTGAGGCCGAGTGGCATGGCAACCGCTACCCCTTCCATTTCCTGCCCCATCTGCTGGGCGAATCCGGCGCCCTGCCGGAAAGCCATCGCCGCTACTGGGTCATCCTGACCCGCTCCGGCGCCCAGCGTGCCGCCGTACAGGTGGACGAGTTGAAGGGCAACCAGGAAGTCGTGGTCAAGCACATCGGCGCCCAACTCGCCCGGGTGGTCGGCATCGACGGGGCCACGGTGTTGGGTGACGGTCAGGTGGTGCTCATTCTCAATCCGGTAGCCCTGGCCAACCGCGCCCTGAGTCTCAGCCTCCCGGCAGGAACCCCGGTCTCCGCAGCCCCCGTCGCCGCGGCACCGACCACCCTGCCTACCGTGCTGGTAGTCGACGATTCCCTCACCGTGCGCAAGATCACCGGCCGCCTGCTGGCCCGCGAGGGCTATCAGGTGGTCACCGCCAAGGATGGCGTCGATGCCCTTGAGCAACTGCAGGAGATCGTGCCGGACGTGATCCTGTCAGATATCGAAATGCCCCGCATGGATGGCTTCGAACTGGTGCGCAACATTCGCGCCGACGCCCAGTGGAAGACGGTGCCCATCATCATGATCACCTCCCGCACGGCAGACAAACACCGCAACTACGCCCAGGAGATTGGCGCTGACCACTACCTGGGCAAGCCCTACGACGAAGAGGAACTGCTCGGCCTCATCGCCCGCTACACCCGCGCCCCGCGCTGATTCTCAGGCGTTCAGACGCCCTGGTAGCGGGCCAGGGTGCGCAGGCGGGCAGCCGCGTGGTCCACCAGGGGGAGCGGGTAATCCCGCCCGATGGTCACCCCGGCGGCTGCCTGCTCCGCAGGCGACATGCGCCAAGGCGCGTGCAGATGGCGCAGGGGCACCCGCTCTAGTTCCGGCACGTAACGGCGGATGAAACGTCCCTCGGGGTCGAAGCGCTGCGACTGGGTCACCGGATTGAAGATGCGGAACCAGGGCTGCGCGTCGCAGCCCGTGGACGCCGCCCACTGCCAGCCGCCGTTGTTGGCGGCCAGATCGAAGTCGTTCAGGCTGGCGGCGAAGTGCGCCTCACCCAGGCGCCAGTCGAGTCCCAGGGTCTTGCATAGAAAGGAAGCCGTCACCATGCGCAGGCGGTTGTGCTGGTAGCCGCTGCGAGCCAACTGCCGCATGCCGGCGTCCACCAGGGGGTAGCCGGTGCGACCCGCCTTCCACGCCTCGAACCCCTGCGGCCAGTCGTCCCAGACCAGACGGTCGAATTCGGGCCGGAAGGCGCCACGCGCGGCGTGGGGAAAATGGTCGAGGATCATGAAGAAGAAATCCCGCCAGGCCAGTTCCCGCAGCCAGGTTTCCGCCCCCCCGCCGCCCGCGCCGAGGGCAGCGGTGGCCACCTCGCGTAGCGAGAGCGTGCCAAAGCGCAGATGGACCGACAGATAGGAGACTCCCTTTACGGCGGGAAAGTCCCGCGCCTCGGCGTAGCGCGCCAGGCGCGGACGAAAGTCCTCCCAGGCCGCCCGGGCGCCGGACATGCCGCAACGGATGCCCAGGGCCGCCAGATCGGTGGTCACGAATCCGAGTTCGGCCAGCCCGGGGATTCCTGCTGCCGCGGCGCTCCTCACCAGCCTGGGCTCGCCCCCGCAGAGTGCAAGGCCTTCTTGGGCCAGGCGTGCCCGCCAGACCCGTCCGTAGGGCGTGAAGACCGTGTAGGGCCGCCCGGCCTGGCTGAGAATCTCGTCGCCGTCGAAGAGCACCTGATCCTTGAAGTCGCGGAAGGCGATGCCGGAGCGGCACAACTCCGCTGCCACCGCAGCATCGCGAGCCTTGGCCGCGGGCTCGTAGTCCCGGTTGGCGAACACGGCCGCCACACCCAGTTCCCGCGCCAGAAGGGGAATTTCCTCCTGCGCCCGCCCCTGGCGCACGATGAGGCCACCGCCCCGAGCGCGCAACGCGGCATCGAGTTCCACCAGGGAGTCGCGCAGGTAATGCACGCGCCGGTCGGTGCGTGAAGGCAGGGCATCGAGGATGTCCCGGTCGAACACGAAGGCGCAATGAACCTGCCCGGCCCCGGTCGCGGCCGCCAGGGCTGCGTGGTCGTAGTCGCGCAGGTCACGGCGGAACCAGACCAGAACCGATGTCAAAGTCTCAGGCTTCACCGCCCGCCCCTCTCGCCACCCCGCAGCTCAAGTCCGCCAAAGCCTCCCTGGAACCAGCATTTCGCCATGATCTCGTGCCCGAATGAACAATCCCGGATTAGAATTCCCGCCATGGATAGCGTCAATCTGACCGACAATTTCCTCATCGCCATGCCGGCGATGGAGGATCGCTACTTTGCCCACAGCCTCGTTTATATCTGCGAGCACAACGCCAACGGCGCCCTGGGCATTATCGTCAATCGGCCCATCGACATGACCCTGGCCGGGCTGTTCGAGAAAATCGACCTTCCCTTCGGGCCGGACGACCTGGGGGACTCACCGGTGTACTTCGGCGGGCCGGTCCAGCTCGACCGCGGCTTCGTCCTGCACCGGCCCCTGGGGAGTTGGCAATCGACCCTGGCCGTCAATGAGGAAGTAGGGCTCACCAGTTCCCGTGACATCCTGGCCCATGTGGGCAACGCCGGTCAGCCGCGGGAAATCATCGTCACCCTGGGCTACGCCGGTTGGGGCGCCGGCCAGCTTGAGGACGAACTGGCCAAGAACGCCTGGCTGACGGTAGCCGCCCGTTCATCCATTCTTTTCGACCTGCCCCCCGAGGAACGCCTGCCGGCGGCCATGCAGAACCTGGGCGTCAGCTTCTCGCAGCTTTCCGACGTCGCGGGTCACGCCTAGCTGTGAGTCAGATGGGTTCAGTTATGTTTGGCAAGCCCCGCATCCCCGCTCGCTTTGTCGCTCACCCTCGCCATGGTTTCGGCTATGGCTGCGGTGCGCGTCTGGCCAGGCGAGCGCATCCCCCGCTTCCCTATTGTTCCGCAAGCTGCGGTGCAGGCGGCTAGTGCCCACCGTGCTGGCTTTCGATTTTGGGGAGAAGCGCATCGGCGTCGCGGTGGGGGAGACTCTCCTGGCCCAGGCCCATCCCCTTACCGTGATCGCGACGGGCGACCGGGAGCGGCGCTGGCAGGCCATTGCAGCCCTGGTGGCCGAGTGGCAGCCCGTCCGTCTGGTGGTCGGCCTGCCCACTCACGTCGACGGCACGGCCCACGCCATGACCGAGAGGTGCCGCCGCTTTGGCGACAGCCTGCGCCGACGCCATGCCCTGCCGGTGGATTTCGCCGACGAGCGCCTGTCTTCTTTGGACGCGCAATCGCGCCTGCGGGAGACGGGACGCAACGCCCGGTCCGCCAAGGGCGTGCTCGACGCCGTCGCCGCCCAATTGATTCTGCAAACCTGGTTCGAGTGCCACGCCAATGATCTCTCTTCCCCTGCCTGACGCCGAGGCCCAATGCCGCCTCCTGGCCGAGGCCCTGCGCCCGCGCCTGGCCTGCAATCCCGCCCTGGTGGGCATCCACAGTGGCGGCGCCTGGATCGCCGAGAGGCTGCGGGAAATCCTGGGCATCGGCGAGGGCATCGGCCTCATCGACGTCTCTTTCTACCGCGACGATTTTGCCGCCAAGGGGCTCCATCCGCAGGTGCGTCCGACGGACATCCCCTTCGACGTTGAGAATCGCCACCTCATCCTGGTGGACGACGTGCTCTACACCGGCCGCACCACCCGGGCCGCCCTCAACGAGTTGTTCGACTACGGCCGCCCGGCCTCGGTGGAACTCGCCGTCCTGGCCGACCGGGGCGAGCGGGAACTGCCCATCGCCCCCACCTACTGCCCCTGGACCCTCAGCCTGGCCGCCGGAGAAAGCCTCACCCTGGCCCAGGACGATACCGGCCGCCTCTTCTGGAGGCTGGAGCATGCGTAATCCCCAGCTCAACGCCAACGGCGAACTGACCCACCTCCTCTCCATCGAGGGCCTCCCGCGGGAGGTGGTGACCCACATCCTCGACACCGCAGCCTCGTTCATGGAGGTTTCCGAGCGGGAGGTGAAGAAGGTTCCCCTGCTGCGCGGAAAGAGCGTCTTCAACCTGTTTTTCGAGAACTCGACCCGCACCCGCACCACCTTCGAAATCGCGGCCAAGCGCCTGTCGGCCGACGTCATCAACCTGGACATCGGCCGCTCCTCGACGGCCAAGGGCGAGACGCTGCTCGACACCATCGACAACCTGTGCGCCATGCACGCCAACCTGTTCGTCGTGCGCCACAGCGCCAGCGGCGCCCCCTATCTCATCGCCGAGCACCTGACCCGGGTGGGTCGCGAGGACATCCACGTCGTCAATGCCGGCGACGGGCGCCACGCCCACCCCACCCAGGGCCTGCTCGACATGTACACCATCCGCCACTACAAGAAGGATTTCAGCAATCTGACGGTGGCCATCGTGGGCGACATCCTGCACTCCCGGGTGGCCCGTTCCGACATCCACGCCCTCACCACCCTGGGGGTGCCCGAAGTGCGCGCCATCGGCCCCCAGACGCTGCTCCCGGGCCACCTGGACCGCATGGGCGTGCATGTCTTTCACGACATGGCCGAAGGCCTCAAGGGCTGTGACGTGGTCATCATGCTGCGTCTCCAGAATGAACGCATGAACGGCGCCCTCCTGCCTTCCGCGGGGGAGTACTTCCGCCTCTACGGCCTCACCCCGGACAAGCTGGCCCGGGCCAAGGATGACGCCATCGTCATGCACCCGGGGCCCATGAACCGGGGCGTGGAAATCCACTCCGTCGTCGCCGACGGGCCCCAGGCGGTCATCCTGCCCCAGGTGACCTTCGGCATCGCCGTGCGCATGGCGGTCATGAGCATCGTCGCAGGGAATTGACATGGAACGCATCGCCATCACCAACGGCCGCCTCATCGATCCCCGCAACGGCATCGACCGGCCGGCCAGCCTCTACCTCGCCGCGGGACGCGTGGTCGCCGTCGGCACCGCCCCGGCGGATTTCAGCGCCGACCGGGTGATCGACGCGGCCGGAGCCGTCGTCTGTCCCGGCTTCATCGACCTCGGCGCCCGGCTGAACAGCATCGAGGCGGAACTCGCCGCCGCCGTCGCCGGGGGCGTGACTTCGGTGGTCGTCCCCCCGGACGCCGACCCACCCCTAGACGAACCCGAACTCGCCGACCGCCTGGTGCACCGCGCCGCCGACATCGGCAAGGCCCGGGTACTCCCCCTGGGTGCCCTCACCCTGGGCCTCGACGGCGAGCGCCTGGCGGAACTCGCCGGGCTTGCCCGGGCCGGCTGCGTCGCCTTCTCCCAGGCCAACCGGCCGGTGGTCGACACCGAGGCCCTGTTGCGCGCCCTGGAGTACGCGGCCACCTTCGGCTACGCCGTCTGGCTGCGGCCCCAGGATCATTGGTTGTCCCGCAACGGCAACGCCCACGCCGGCGAAGTGGCCAGCCGCCTGGGCCTGGCGGGCATCCCGGTCAGCGCGGAAACCATCGCCATCGCCACCCTGGTGCAACTGGCCCGGGACACCGGGGTGCGGCTCCACCTGACCCGCCTCTCGTCGGGGGCCGGCGTGCGTCAGGTCGAGGCGGCCCGGGCAGAGGGCCTGGCCGTCACCGCCGACGTCGGCGTGCATCACCTGCACCTGACGGAAAACGATATCGGCTACTTTGACAGCCAGGCCCGCTTCGACCCGCCGCTGCGCACCCAGGCCGACCGCGAGGCCCTTTCCGCCGCTGCCGCCCGCGGGGTGGTCGCCATTTGCTCCGACCACACGCCGGTGGGCGCCGACGACAAGTTGCTGCCCTTCGGGGAGGCGAAACCCGGCGCCACCGGTCTCGAACTCCTGCTGCCCCTCACCCTCAAGTGGGCCGCCCGGGCCGGCGTCGATCTCGCCACCGCCCTGGCCCGCATCACCACCGATCCGGCGGCCGTGCTGGGCAGCGACCGCGGCCACCTGGCCATCGGCGCCCCGGCCGACGTGTGCATATTCGATCCCGACGCCGTGTGGCAGGTCCAGCCCCAGAACCTCAGGAGCAAGGGCAAGAACACGCCTTTCCTGGGCTACGAGGTACAAGGCCGGGTGCGAACCACCCTGGTGGACGGCGCGCTACGCTGAGCGCTCCCCACCGCGAACGGGGTCACCGACCCGGTTCCGTACCCAGAAGACGTTCCAGGATGAGCGCACCGGGAAGTATCACCGCCACCCGCTTCTGGCGTGAGGATTCGCCGCTCTTCAGCGTCAAGGCAGTCCGGGGCAGGCCCAGCCGCTCCGCAAGGTAGGCCAGGAGTTCCGCGTTCGCCTTGCCGTCCACCGGCGGGGCGGCAAGGCGAACCTTGAGTGCCTCGCCGTGTTCACCGACGATTTCGGTCTTTTTCGCACCCGGTTGCACGTGCAGGCGCAGCACCACCGCCGCACCATCGGCCTGGAGCCAGGCGGGAATCCTGGCGGCGGGCACGGGGTCGGGCGGACGCCTGGTCACAGGAGCATCAGCACGACTTGCGCGAGCAGAATCGCCACCAGGGGGGAGAGGTCTATCCCGGAGAAGGTCGGCAGCACTTTGCGGATGGGCGCCAGGAAGGGTCGCGTCAGTTGATTGGCGGGGCCGGCCAGGGGCGAATAGGGATTGACCCAGGACAGGACGGCCTGGACGATGAGGACGCCGATGAGCAGATAGACGGCGAGCCGCAAGGTGCCGCGCAGCGCCGCCCACAGAATGGCGAGGACGAGATCCAGGCCGTCGCCGGGCAGCACGCGACCCAGGAGCCCGAAGAGGAGACCGGCAACCAGGGCCTGGAGCGCCAGGGCGGCGACCAGACTGGCCAGATCCAGCCCGAAGAGGCCTGGAATCACCCGGCGCAGGGGACGCACCGCCCAATCGGTGAGGGTGACGACGAAATGGCCCACGGGGCCGGAGAAGCTCACCCGGAAGGCCTGCATGGCGAAGCGCAGAAGAAAGAGTGCCCCAAAGAAGCCCGCCAGGGCATCGGCCAAAAAGACAAGAATCTGGGCGGCGAGGTTCATTCCGCCCCCAGAAGGTCGCCGAGCTCCCGCCCCCGGGCAGCAGCAGCCCGCGCACCCGCCAAAATGCCGGCCTTGACGCCGGCCTCCGCCATGACGCGCAGGGCCGCTTCGGTGGTGCCGCCCTTGGAGGTCACGCGCTCGCGCAGGGTCGCTGCCGAAACGTCGGATTGGGCCGCGAGCCGCGCCGCCCCCAGAACGGTTTCGATGGCCAGACGCGCGGCATCGTCCGCGTCGAAGCCTTGCTCCCGCGCCGCCTCCTGCAGGGCTTCGATGAAGAGAAAAACGTAGGCCGGTCCGCTGCCGGAAACGGCGGTGACGCCGTCCATGCGCGCCTCGTCGTCCACCCACAGGGTGCTGCCGACGCTCTTCATGACGCGCTCCGCCGCCAGACGGCCGACTTCATCCACCTCGGGCAGGGCAACCAGCCCCGTGACGCCGGCGCCGATGAGCGCCGGGGT
>Ga0268298_10002132_pt1 | contig 22071 bp, 20 predicted proteins | sample WWTPWeurt_MetaG_FD_194462 | JGI IMG/M metagenome (GOLD analysis project Ga0268298, IMG submission 194462) | Activated sludge microbial communities from WWTP in Nijmegen, Gelderland, Netherland - WWTP Weurt | ecosystem: Engineered > WWTP > Aerobic digester > Activated sludge | place... | reverse complement strand
AAACGAGATTATTTTTTAATGATTGTGATGCTGTCTCTCTTGGTTGCGTTTAGTTTTGAGGACATGCTTGAAACGCAGGCAGGTGCAACTATATTCGCGCTTTTCTATTCCCTTGCGGTTTTTCGCAGTAAAGAAGAATCAAAGAATCAGTCCTGAAGTTCATCTGCGGTTGAAGCAGTGTTGGAACAATAACGCAATAGTTTTTCGTACTGATGCTGGTTGGTGAACCACTTGTTGAATTGCATTTTTTTACTTCCAAGGTAAATTCTGCCAGATTTAATGGACAATTCTTTTTTGTCTTCCCATTCATATTTTTTGGCAATTTCTCCAAAGAGTCCTCTAACCTCAATGTGTCTGTTGAAGACAATGATGTATGGTTTTGTCAGTCGCTGAAAACCGATAAAAATCAAACCTCCGCTTAGAAATAAATAAGCGAGAAAACTATAGTCTTTTATTACTACAGCACCCAAAATAAATATGATGGAGAAAATTATTCCGGTGATAACGTGAAACGTACCCCATGCTCTGAGATACCATACTTCCATGAGTTTTTCCTCTTTCAGATGATTTTGTTTTTCTGATTTATAAACAAAGATCTATGAATTATTCGGGATGTGGGTAATTGAATTGAAAAAGCAGTTAATTAATTTCGCTTATGCGTTTGTCCATGCTGTTGTCGTTTTTGTTTTGCTTGCTTCAATCATTTGCGCAGGGCGGAATAACAATTCTTATCGACCCGGGTCACGGAGGAAAAGATCCAGGTCATTTGCCAACAGAGGAAGGTATTGCGCAGGAAAAAGAAATAGCCCTGTTGATTTCAAATAAAATCGGATATTACCTCACCAATAATATTTCAAATGTGAATGTTGTTTACACACGCACAGATGATACTTATCCCAGTCTTGATGAACGTGTGGACATGGCAAACAACCAGAAAGTTGATTACATGTTAAGCATTCACATAAATGGAAGTGAAAATTCAGCCATTCACGGAACAGAAACGCACATTCATAATTTTGAATCAAAAAGATCGTATCAATGGGCATTGATGATTGAATCTCAGTTTAAGAACAGAGCAGGCAGAAAAAGCAGGGGAGTAAAAACAGGTGATGATATCGGCCATTCAATTCAGGTTTTGAAATATACAGAAATGCCGACGGTGCTGGTGGAATGTGGTTTTATCACCAATAAAAATGAAGCTGCTTTTCTGAATTCGGATTATGGACAGGAAATAATTGCATCTGCTATTTTCAGAGCTACCAGAGAGATGTTGCAGAAAAATCATCCGGACATTGATTTTACACCATTAGAAAATAAACCGGTTGTTATCAATGAGTCGAATGAGCCGTTTTATAAAATTCAAATCATGTCTTCGATTGACACTGTTTCACTGGCTACCCCGCAATTCAAAAAATTGAATTATCCGGTAGAACGCGTATTAGTCGAGAGCGCAAGTCTTTATAAATACAAATATTATATAGGTCCTTACGCTGACAAACAAGAGGCGAAGAAAGTTCAAAAAGATGTGCAGGCAAACGGTTTTGGTGATGCTTTTATCGTCACTTTCCCTTAAAAGCAATTCATAATTGATTCATTAATAGTTGGATATGTAAAAAAAATGTCTTATATTGCTTTGTTGTTTTACAATAATAAGACATACTATGGCAACTATTTTTGAGACAAGATTAATTGGAAACATCGGAAAAGACGCAACGGTTAAGTCAATGGAAAAAGGAGTAACCGCGGTCAATTTCCCGGTAGCACACAACAAAAACTGGAAAGATAAACGTACAGGTGAACAACGAACCAAAACAACCTGGGTGAATTGTACCATCTGGAAAAAGGAAGGCGCAAATATGCGTATTCTCGACTTTCTTAAAAAAGGAACACTGGTTGAAATTACCGGAACACCCTTTGCAAAAGGATATTTGCAAGATGATAATTCAGTTAAAACAGAAATAAGATTGAATGTATCCCGCACAAATATTTTACGCCCGTCGGGTGGCTCACTCAGAAAAGATGATGAGTTTATTGATTTTGATGATAATGAGTTTGAGTCTGAAACTTCTGATACCTCCAGAGCCCTGGAAGAATTGGAACAAGATTTATTCTAAAAAAACAAACATGAATTTGAAAGCCGCGGCAATTAATATTGCGCGGCTTTTTTATTAACTTCGATTCATGCAAATAAGATTTTTCACAACCATCTTTGTTTCACTAGTAACATTTATTTCAGCAGCACAAAATTTTTCAGTGTCAGAACCAATGACAGTCGCATCAGGTTATGGCAATTATCATCCGCAAATTGAGGTGATGGGAGATGGTGAACTGGGAATGATCTGGACAAATTCTTCCACAAATAGTCTTTATTTCTGCAAAAGAAACGGACTAAATACATTTGATGTGCCGGTAAAATTAAATCCGGATGGAACAGAAGTTCAGGATTACAATTGGAGCGGTCCGGATTTATGTGCACAGGACAGTTTGGTTTATGTAGCATATCATGATTATGGTTTTGAAACAGGCCATATCTATTTGGTTAAATCCACTGATTATGGAGCATCTTTCGGCGATACAATCAGAGTTGATAATTTGCCCGGAACAGATTATGCGCAATTCCCGGATATTGCTGTTCATAACGATACCCTCTACGTTGTTTTCATGTCTCATGGGTTGGTAACAATGAATCCGCAAATGATGTTGACACGATCTTTTGATGGTGGTCAAACTTTTGAACCTGCAGTGGACGCTTCAACCTGGATGGGAGAAGAAGCGTGTGATTGCTGTCAACCAGAATTGATTGTTAATGATGAACACGTGATCATTTATTTCAGAAGAAATGCATCGAATGTACGTGAAATAAAGGGACTCATTTCATATGACAGAGGTGCAACATTTAATGAGATGTATTCACCCGATGATCACAACTGGAACATCAGTGCCTGCCCAAGCTCAGGGCCTGATGCCCGCTTTTTACCAAATGGAAATGCGGTGTGTATTTACAGAACGAATGATGCCGGAACAGGAAAACTTTTTCTGAATGAATATGATGTGAGCAATGACATTGAATTGAATGAAATTCAAATTTCAGATGCCTCTTCTTCAAATACCGGAATCAATTATCCGCAAATCGCATCTGATGGTTCAATGTTTGGAATTGTGTGGGAAGCTTTAGGTTCCAATACTGATGTATTCTTCAATGCAACAAGTACCGGTTTTAGTAGTTTAAGTTCTTCCAATACAATAAATATCAGCAACATCAGCGGCTCACAATCCAAACCGGATATTGCAATTCTGAACGGAAGTTTTCACATTATTTATTCTGAATTGGCTGGAGCTGAAGTAAAATATGTTCGTGTAACTTCAATAACTTCCGTTGTTGAAAATAAAGGAGCTTTTCAAATTTCAGTTTATCCAAATCCGGCAACAGAGTTTATTACAATAGATGCCGGCATGCAGGAAAATGCAACAGTTGAAATTATGGATTTTAGCGGTAAAGTGGTTATTGAAACGTATGTCACAACTACAAATGATCAGTTGGATGTAAGTGATCTTTCATCTGGTTTGTATTTGTTGAAAATATCAGGAGAGGATTTTACTCAAACTCTTTCATGGGTGAAAGAATAGCATTATGCGTTTAATTCAATTTCTTTTGCTGTTTTTTTTCTGTGCAGATTCATTTTCTCAGCAATCTTGCTTTTTTGAATTAGGAGACAGTCTCATTTCTATCGTACATGAAAACCAGGAATCAGAAAGTGATATCCTTTTCATCAATGTGCATGAAAATGAAGCAACAAGTATTAACGCACTGCGCTTTTTTGATTTGGGAATTTGTTATGAATTTGTCTGGCTTCAGCATAATGCAACTCGGCGAATTTATTTCAATCACAAGGAAGAAGTTTTTTCAGTGGATCCCAACCGCATTTTTTCTCATGAGGGAATTGTTGAAACACTTGCGTATGATAAAATTCCGGGTTGTTTTTCATCACCAAACCGCAAGGCTGAACGCATGGCAAAATCATTGGCGCATGAAATTCTAAAATACGTGCATGATGCCAAATGGGTAATATCTCTGCACAACAACACGCCGGATAATTATTCCATCAGAAGTTATTTACCCGGTGGTGATGAGGCGTTAAATACCAAAGAAGTTTTTATCAACGAACAAATGGATGCGGATGATTTTATTTACACGACAGATGAACAATTATTTCTTGTTTTAAAAAAGAAAAACATCAACGTGATTTTACAGGACAATGTCAATTGTGTGAATGATGGATCACTTTCTGTTTATTGTGGCATGAAAGGAATTCCGTACGCCAATGTTGAAGCTGAAGATGGTCATGTTGAAGAACAGATGCGATTGATTGCTGAGGTGGTTGAGTCTATTGAGGAGTTAGCTCTTAGGAAGTAGGAAATAGTTGTAGTTTAATCAAAAATACTTAATCCTAAATCCTACATCTTTTATCCTAACTCCTAAAATCACTCAAATTTCGACGCCATCGGCAACACAGAAACAGTTCTTGATTCCAGATCGTAACGGTCTCCGTTGGCAAGAATGTGTACCTTCAAATCAGTCATTGACATTGGAGTTCCTACTTTCAAAATTGCGTGATTGTTATGTGTGAGTTCATGTCCGTCAAAAAGAACAACCATTCCTGATCCAACAACTTTTAAGTGTTTTCCTTCTTTGATAATTACCCCGGTGTCTTCCGCTAATCCAATTCCGATCAATTTTGGAAAAGCTGCAACCGCTTCGGCTAATCTTCCGAATCGTGCACGCTGAATAAAATGTGAATCAATAATTGTAGAAGGTAAAAATCCCATTCCTTTATCTAATCGTACAGATCCTTTTGCAAGCGCATCTGTACTTGAACCACCGGCTATCATTTCATGTGACATACACATGGCTCCGGCACTTGTTCCGGCAATGACCAGATTAGTATTATGATATTTGTCAATCATTGTCTGATGCATTCTGGTATTACCGATTGCTGCAACAATTTTTGACTGATCTCCTCCACCAAACATGATACAGTCTGCGTCTTCAACCGCTTTCATGAAGTCAGCATTTCCTGCATGAATGCGATTTTTGATTTGAAGCACACGCACGTTTTTACAACCTAAATGATCAAAGGCATGTAAATAATTTTCACCCACTTCAACCGGTATACTTGACGCAGTTGGAATTACCACAATCTTAGCATCGGTTCCGCCGGCTTCACGCACAACGTGTGAGAGAATGCCATCTTCAATAAAATCTTGGGTATAAAGCTCGTTATCTTCAATGTGTTTGTCTTCGTTTCCGCCAATGGGAAAAAGGGTGCCCTTGATTGTTTTTTCCGACATGTAAGTTTATTTGAGATTTGTAAAATTAGTGAATTTATTGGAAGGGCTTTGTTTTCGGTTCCGTAGGTTCAATTCGCGAGTCGAACCTACGGAAGGTGACTAGAAATTGCAACACTTTTATTCCAACGTGCGGTATAATATTTTTTCCTGTATATTTATTCTCATGGTACGCGCCATTATTTTGTTTTACTTCATCAGTGCTGTGACGTTTGCACAGGACATTAGATCGGACTATCTTGAAATATGGAGAGACCACAGCTTGCATGATACCGTGCGTTTGGCTGCCTTATCTGATTTAGCCTGGGAGCTGCATGATGTTGAACCTGAAAACGCCATCCAGTATGCAGAATTAGAATTCAAGGAGGCACAAAAAATAGGAGATAAATTATTTATGGCTGATGCCATGACCATGATAGGTTCATCTCACATGGCTATGGGTGAAAACGAACTAGCTATTAATGCCTTTGAAGAGGCATTGGCAATTGGTCAAACTACGAATCCTCCAAAAGAGTATCCTGCGGTAATAAATAATATGTCGCTGATCTATTCTGACCTGGGGAATCACACAAAAGCAATGGAATTGGCAACTAAGGCGCTTAACATTCATGAAAAAGAAAAAGACACCATGGCCTATTGCATTGCACTTGAAAATATAGGTCACATTTACAGAGCCATGTTGAATGATCAAATGGCCATGTCTTGTTTCAGAAAGACTCTGTCATTGTCACTTTTAATAGGCGACCTAGAAGGTGTCTCAATTGGGCTTGCCAACATAGGAGAAATTCACCATAATATGGGTAACTACGATTCTGCACTGTACTATTCTTATGAATCAATTAAAACGGATAGACAAATTGGAAATTACATTGGATTGGCTACCTCGTTTTCTAGTATTGCACATACGTATTTAGAAATAGAGGAATATGAACTTGCAAAATCTAATTTTGATTCATCTTTATACTACGCTGAAAAAATAGGAGATAAAAACACGATCTCAGATTCTTATGAAGGCTTAGCATTGTACTACCTACAAAAAGGGAATTTAGATGCTGCTTTGCGGTATGGCAATGATGCCCTGCAGATAGGACAAGAAATTGGAACACTTGATCACATTTCAGGTCCCAGTCATACGCTCTACGAAATTTATAAAGCCAAAGCAGATTACGAAAATGCGCTCAGCATGTTTATCATTTATACCACCATCATGGACAGTATTAAAAATTTGGACTATCAGCAATCTGTCATGGCTATTGAAGTGGGTAATGAATATGAACAAAAAGCCATACAAGACAGCATTATCAACGCAGAAAAAAACAAAGTAAAAGATGCAGAAATACTTGCAAAAAACGCGCAAATAAATCAAGAAAAAATTCAGCGTTATGCGATGTTTGGTGGACTCATCCTGGTAATTGCACTCGCTGTATTTGTTTATAACCGGCTCAAAATAACTTCCAGACAAAAGCAAGTCATCGAAGCACAAAAAAATGAAGTAGAAGCACAAAAAATTCTGGTTGAAGAAAAGAATAAAGAAATTACTGATTCGATTAATTATGCCAAAAGAATTCAGGCCGCTATTTTACCAACCGATAAGAAATTTATAGAAGCATTGGCAGAAAGTTTTATCCTTTATCGCCCAAAAGATATTGTTGCGGGGGATTTTTATTGGTTGGAAAAAACTGAAGATGTGGTTTTATTCGCAGCCGCAGATTGTACCGGACATGGAGTTCCCGGGGCAATGGTTTCAGTTATTTGTAATAATGGATTGAACCGCTCAGTGAGAGAACATAAATTATCTGACCCGGCTGACGTCTTGAATAAAACACGTGAAATAGTGATCCAGGAATTTGAAAAGAGTGAAGAAGAAGTGAGGGATGGTATGGATATTTCACTCTGCTCACTCAATTTAAAAACCAGGGTAGTGAAGTGGTCCGGAGCTAATAATCCGCTTTGGATTCTGAGAAACGACGCTTCTGAAATAGAGGAAATAAAAGCACAAAAGCAACCAATTGGAAAATTTTTAAGTCCTGAACCATTTATTTCACGCCAATTGCAATTGTCATTAGGTGATCAATTGTTCTTGTTTACGGACGGATTTCAGGATCAGTTTGGAGGTGAAAAAGCGAAAAAATATAAAGCATCTAACCTGAAAAAATTGATTCTTCAAATCAGAGATCTTAAACCTAAAGATCAGAAAAAATCACTTGAAGTCGCACTGGATGCTTGGAGAGGCGGCTTGGAACAAGTTGATGACATTTGTTTGATTGGGGTTAAATTATAGTTCAGGTCGAATTCTTTTTAATAATCGTAATATTGATTGGGTTCTAAATTGATTGTATCTATTTCTTTTTTTGCCTGTGTAATAATTCCCATTAAAAATCCTAAATTTATCAATCGTCGGTTCAAAATTGTTTTTTTGAATAGTGACAAATAAATTTCACACTCATGAAAGTACTCGAACTACGTGCCATGCGCGGACCAAATTACTGGTCAGTCAGAAGACATAAACTTATTGTAATGACATTGGATCTGGAAGATCTGGAAGAAAAACCTACCAATCTGATCCCTGGATTTTTAGAACGTCTTGAAAAAATGTTCCCGACCATGTATGAGCACCGTTGCTCAGAAGGGTGCCCCGGAGGATTTTTTATGCGTGTGAAAGAAGGCACTTGGATGGGTCACGTAATTGAACACATCGCATTGGAAATTCAATCGCTTGCCGGAATGGAAGTAGGTTTTGGACGCACCAGAGATTACGGTCAAAAGGGAGTTTATTTTGTGGTCTTCGATTACCTGGAAGAAAAAGTTGGATTGTATGCGGCTAAAGCATCCATTGCAATTGCAGAAGCGTTGATTGCAGGCAAAGAATATAATCTGGATGCAGACATTCAGGAAATGCGTGAGCTTCGAGAAAGCAGTCGCTTGGGACCAAGTACTCAATCTATCATTGATGAAGCGGTTTCACGAGATATTCCGTGGATTCGTTTGAATAAATATTCTCTTTGTCAGTTAGGATATGGAGCAAATCAAAAAAGAATTCAGGCTGCCGTTACCAGTCATACAAGTTCCATTGCATTGGAATTGGCGTGTGATAAAGAAGATACCAAATTTTTATTGGAGCAAGCTGAAGTTCCTGTACCAAAGGGTGATATTGTAAGAACTGAAGCAGGAATGAAAGATGCAATTGATCGGATCGGATATCCGGTTGTTGTTAAACCCGTGAACGGAAATCATGGCAGAGGTATTACCGCTAACATCAAAGATTGGGACACGGCTGTAGTTGCATTTGCACAAGCGAAAGAAGTTTCAAGAACTGTTATCATTGAAAAATACATTACCGGTGAAGATTATCGTTTGCTCGTAATCAATTACAAACTGGTTGCAGCGGCGTTGAGAAAACCTGCGCATGTGATTGGAGATGGAAAATCTACCATTCAGCAATTAATTGATGAAGTAAATAAAGATCCGCGTCGTGGATTTGGTCATGAAAAAATGCTGACCATGATTTCAGTGGATGCCATGACAGAAAAAATTCTGGCTAAAAAAGAATTGACATTAGATTCTGTTTTACCAAAAGATCAGCGCCTTGATTTAAAAGACACTGCCAATCTCTCAACCGGCGGAACAGCAAGTGACGTTACAGATATTGTACATCCATACAATGTATTTATGGCGGAAAGAATTGCACGCATCATTGGTTTGGATATTTGCGGAATTGATGTGATGACTTCTGATATTTCTATTCCGGTTACTGAAACTGGTGGAGCTGTTTTAGAAGTAAATGCCGGACCAGGTTTGCGCATGCACTTAGATCCAACAGATGGATTGGCAAGAAACGTTGCAGCACCAATTATTGATATGTTGTTTCCTCCGGGATCTTCTGCAAGAATTCCAATTGTTGCGGTGAGTGGTACAAATGGAAAAACTACCACTACTAGATTGATGGCGCACCTTGCAAAAATGAAAGGATACAAAGTTGGATATACAACAACCGATGGTGTGTATATTCAAAACAGAATGTTGATGCAAGGTGATTGCACCGGACCACAAAGTGCTGAATTTGTTTTGAAAGATCCAACAGTCAATTTTGCGGTTTTAGAATGTGCAAGAGGTGGAATTTTACGTGCCGGTTTAGGCTTCAAACAATGTGATATTGGTATTGTCACTAATGTTACGGCTGATCACCTTGGCCTCAAGGGAATTCACACCTTAGAGCAACTTGCAAAAGTGAAAGGAGTAATTCCGGAAGTGGTTAAAAAAGATGGTTACGCAATTCTGAATGCAGATGATGATTTAGTTTATGCGATGCGCAAAAATGTAGTTGCAAATGTTGCACTTTTTTCATTGGATGAAAATAATCCACGCATCAAAGCACTTCAAAAATTAGGCGGAATTACCGCTATTTATGAAAATGGATTTATCACCGTTTGTCGTGGTACCTGGAAAATGCGCGTGATTCGTGCAGCTGATGTTCCGTTGACTTTTGGAGGTAAAGCTTTGTTCATGATTCAAAATATTTTACCGGTGGTCATAAGCGGTTACGTGCAGGGATTTGGAATTGAAGATATCAAAGTTTCACTGGAAACATTTATTCCTTCACCAGCTCAAACACCTGGCAGATTGAACATGTTTAACTTCAAAGATTTTGATTTGCTTTTAGATTATGCACATAATCCTCCGGGCTTGCGCGCACTTCAAAAAATGATAGAACGTATGGACGGTACACCAAAGGTTGGAATCATTGCCGGCGTCGGAGATAGAAGGGTAGAAGATAACAACAACATTGGAAAAATTGCCGCAGAAATGTTTGATGAAATCATAGTGCGTCAGGACAAAAATCTTCGCGGAAAATCAGAAGATGAATTAATCAAAATGTTGGTTGACGGAATCAAAGAAGTGGATCCAAATAAAAAAATCACCATCATTCCTTCTGAGAATGAAGCCATCCGTTTTGCAGTAAAAAATGCTACCAAAGGTTCATTGATTGTATTGTGTTCTGATGTTGTTCCGGAAGCACTTGATTTGGTCATGGAACTAAAAGCGCAAGAGGCAAATAAATTGTACGAGTTTAAGAAAGAGGATATTCCGAATTTGTAGGCTAGAATTTTTATAATTAAGATATTTTGGCTATAGAAGATGAAAATTCCAATTTTGGTTTTATTTTTTTTAGTTGAATTGACCAATTTATTTGGCCAAGGCGATACTCTTAGTAGAAGTTATTCTGGAATTGGTCATCAAGGAATTTATTATAATACAGGAGGTTTTGACGCAGGTCTTATTTTAGATTCATTATTTACCAACAAAGTGGCAGAAGGGTTTAATGGTGTTGTTCTTTTTGAATGGAAAGGATGTAATGACACTTCAAAATATGTTGATCAAATAAATATCATTGATAGAACAGTTTGTAACTGTGAAAATGGTTTTCCTGTTGATTGTAATCAAATTGTTTATTCATATCGGATTGGTATGGATGAAACAACCAAGTGGGTTGCAAAATCTGCAAAACACAGCAAAGGAAAACCTTCAGTCGAAATAAACTATTATGAGTCTGGTTCAATATCCAGTGAGCAAATTATTACAGTTGAAGGAAAAAACGAGAAAAGAGATTTTATCTCTTACAATGAATTCTCAGACACAATAGTTATTGGATCGTACCTAAATGGAAAAATGCATGGTGAATGGTATAATTATGACTATAATTTTTCTGAAAGAACTTCATTCATTGAAGTTTGGGATGAAGGAAAACTCATTGATGTTAAAAACACAGACGTGCTGTACATCTCTGAAGAAGGAGAATTAATTTCAAAAAATAAATTCTTTAAAATAATTTCCGACTTTCCACAGTGGTGTATTATTGGGCTCAATCCGGCTCAAAATGCTATGACAAAAGGACACAAATTCGCAATGATCATTTATTCACCAGAATATTGCTCTCAAGATCAAACAAATTTGAATCGCATTTTGCAGAGTTTAGGCTCAAATTAAATAGAGAATTTTCTCCGTGTCCTTCGCGCCTCCCCTGCCTGAATGCTCAGGCAGGCAGGTTTGTGTAGCGCAGCGCCTCTGTGGTAGAAAAAAGAAAATGGAAAGATTCAATTTGGATTAGTCTTTCACAAACTTATACCCAACTCCTCTGATGTTAATGATTTTCAGATTTGGGTCTGCTTCCAATTTTTTACGCAGCTTAGAAATAAATACATCTAATGTTCTGCCAACATATTCACCTGTATCTTGCCAAACCTGGTTCAGAATAAATTCTCTTTCCAGCGTTTTACTTTCATTGGTATAAAATAGCATCAGCAATTCAGATTCTTTACCTGAAAGTTCGATAGACTCTGACTGAGTATGCAACATCATTCTTTTTGGATCAAACTGTAATTGACCCATTTGAATGAGATCTGAATTTTGTTTCTGTTGTTTTTTCTTTTTCGGTTTTAGTAGTAAAAATACCACTAAACCAATTGGTAAGAGGAGTAAAAGAAAGTAAACACTTGATGAATTTTTTTGAGAAGAGTCAGTAGGATTTGTTTTAATACTTTCAAACGTATTGAAATTGGTTGTGTCATTCACGGTGTAGAAGAACTCATAACAATCTTCCGGAAAAGTGCGGCCTTGACACGCAACCGAACTATCATTTTCTGCTGGGCCAACTTCAAAACTATGTACTACCTGATTTGTACCGCAACGTTCAACTTCCACAATATAACTTGCACTTATTTTAGCATCTGTTAATACTTTCCAGGTTAGAAAATGTAATACATCCGGCATAAAAGAAAATGGACGTTCAAACCGGAGAGCATAACGACCGTCAATCTTTTCAATGGGTAAAACACGTGAAGTGCTGTCATCCAGTTCCAGTAGAAATTCATGTCCTATTTGACGCAAGGCAACTTTGATTTGCTGATCTTGAGTGACTGCATAAAGATCTGCTCCCCACAACATAAGAAGGGAAATAAAAAGAGACCTGAAAAGTTTCACAAAAATCATGAAGCAAATTTATCTGAATTATTTCCGTTCGATCAGAGATTTTCTATAATTTACACTAATTTACACTTCTTTACTATTTTGTTTTTCAGCAAGATATACTTTGGACTCAAAATAATAAAATCAGATACTATGAAAATTAAAAAATTGACAAGAGGACTTGTTTTAGCTGGGGCATATTTGCTTTTTGCATGCACTCAGGGTAATTCGTCAGACGTTGTTGAAGGAATAGATTCAACCGATCAAAAGGAAGATCACGTAAGTTCTCAGCCTCATAATTTTGTGGGTTGGTATTGCCCGGATAATCTCAATGGATTGCCTGCCGTCAACATAGCCGATTGGAAAAATGTGCCAGTGATAAATGGCAGAATGCCTACTAAAGAAGAAACTCAAAGCCCGGCATCCCTTATTTATGTTGATCCGGCTGAATATCCACAGGCGAAAGTAATAGGCATGACCTTGCCAAAATTGGCAACATTCAATAACCCCAATTCGGGGCGTGAAGATTTAATTATTGTCATTCAGGCATTCACTATTGATGCTGATTCTATTGTCGGATTCAGATTTTTAAACGGCGGAAATGGAACAGCATTAATTTCTGATATTCATATATTGACTGATGATGAAATTTCAGCAATTCCTGAATCCCATTTTGTTTCGTTTGATATTGAAATAAATGCTTTGTCTGCGGATATTCAGAAAGTACTCACCGATACAAAGTATTCTGAGAAATTGCAACAAATATTTGACAAAAACGGTTCGCTGAAAAGTAATTGGAGAGAAGATCAAAATTTAAACTATCACTATTTTGGAAGCGGTGAGGTAACCGCCAAATATTCTGATATTCTATTTGGTAATTTTTATGTTCAGAATGACTACAAAGATTTTACTGAAAAATTTTTATTACTTGAAAACGGAGAAACGAAAACAACTACGTTGAAAGTTGTGTGTGGACCATTCAAAAGTGATTATGAAAATCAGAAACTCATTTTGGAAAATTGGGCAAAGAAAGTCAAAGATCTGAGTGAGAATTAATTTTTTGTTTTTCATTTTTTGTGTAGATTAGAATAAAAATCGGCACTATGAAAAAAATGACTTGCAGACAATTGGGTGGTGCGTGCGATGAAGTTTTCTACGCACGCACTTTTGAAGAAATGGCTCATCAAAGTAAACAACACGGCATGGAAATGATGAAAAAGGGTGATAAGCCCCACATGAATGTGATGGCTGAAATGCAAAAATTAATGGCTTCACCGGCGGACATGCAACAATGGATGGCAAAAATGAAGCAGGCATTTGACAAGTTGCCGAGTATGTAAAAAAAATTCCTCCCCAAGGGGAGGATTAAGGCGGGGGAATTTTTAATAAACCAAATCGATTATTTCTTTTTCTTCTTCCTTCCCGAGTTTGTTATTGTAAAACTTATAGGTAGAAGGTATCTAACTCTGATATATTTTCCTGCTTGCATGCCGGGAGTCCAGTTTGGCATTGCTTCAACAACTCTCATTGCTTCGGCATTTAGAGAATCAGAAACTCCCTTCAGAATGGCAACTTCGCTGATGGTACCATCTGTATTTATAACAAATTGAACATAAACTGTTCCTTGTTCGCCAAGCTCTCGCGAGTATTCTGGATACTGAACATTGGACTGGATGAATTTAATCATGGCGTCATCTCCTCCTGGAAATTCAGGCTCTACCTCTGCAAAATCTGATACGGGCTCATTTTTTTTTACTTTGCTGGTGTCTTGAGCAGATGCTATAAATGCAGATCCAAATAACACTGTAAACAGAATTGTGATTCGAAATTTCATATATGTCTTCTACGGTTAATTGTTTTAAAAAGCGATTTAATGAAAATTTAGAGACCGCGCTCCTTTTTCACCCACTGAGCAACTCGTTCCCCTTCTTTCAAATCTTCCTTATTCCAGTAGTAAACAGTTGAAGGATCAAAGTCGATTGACTCGGCCCAGATTTCAATTCTGTGATTATGGTTGGAGTAATAATAACCATCACTTTGTAGAACAAACTTGAAGCGGAGTTCGCCGGGAATTTCTGAAATTTCTTCGATTAAAATCAAATCCAATTCATCATTTCTGCTCCACTCAAAATCTCCTTTGAAGAACGTTACTTTTTCAAATATCAATTCAAAGTTGTGGGCAAAAGTGAAATCTCTGCTGGCATAAATGCGTAATGATTGTCCATCGTATTTTGAAATTTTAAAAAACTCAAAATCACAATCACGATCGAATCGTGAATTGATGGCTTCAATTATTTTTTTTATGGATGATATGTGTGATCTATTCTCTGTCACAAGTTTTGATACGTATAAGTCCGATAATAGTTAGAGAATTTCGTCTTGCATTATTTTTTGTAAATTGCATCAAAGATTCACGTATGGATTTAAACGCACAATTGAAGATGTTATTGGATTTGGCGGAAAGAACCATTTCATCAAAACAAACAGATACAGGAACTGTCCCAAGACATTTAGTGAATAAAGAGCTATTTGCCCAATTGAGATCCGGAGGATTGGCTTTTATTATGGAAAAATTTGGGAAGGATCACCCTTACTATCTGGAGTATGATGCAAAGGTGAAACTGCCCGAGCTGCGTTACGCTGAATTCGCCAAAGGAATTTTAAAAGCCATCCAAAACAATTAGTGTAAGTTTTTTGTTAAAGTCATGAAATGAATTGGAAATATATGTTTAAACATGTAAATTTGTTTTTATGAGTGATAGAAGAAGTTTTTTAGGCAAATTGTCATTGGGTTTGACAGGCCTGATTGCCTTGCCGGCACTGGGATTTGGAAAATCAAAAAAAGAGGAAAAAGAAATGAACACAACAAAAGACGCAATAAAATCCATCAAACCGATGGGATTTCAGTGGGAAACGCTTGACCCGTTTTTATTTTGTGTACATCATGAAGATAAATTCCCGAAAGGAAATGAAAATATGGGTCCTGATTCTTCTTATTTGAAAGGAAGATTTTTGGGAGATGATTTTATAATCAAAGATGGTTTCAGAATGTACCACGGTAAAACAGTTCCGGGATTTCCAGGTCATCCACATCGGGGATTTGAAACGGTCACTGTGGTTAGAGAAGGTTTGGTTGATCATGCTGATTCTTTGGGTGCAGCAGGCAGATATGGAAATGGTGATGTGCAATGGATGACTGCGGGTAAGGGTGTTCAGCATTCTGAAATGTTCCCATTGCTGAGTACTGACAAAGAAAACCCAATGGAATTATTTCAGATCTGGTTAAATCTTCCGGCAAAAAATAAAATGGTAGAACCTCATTTTAAAATGTTATGGTCTGAGAATATTCCAATTCTTACACATGAAGATGCAAATGGAAAAAAAGCGGAAATAGAAATTATTGCAGGAAATCTGGGTGATAAAAAAGGATTAGAATCACCTCCTGATTCCTGGGCCGCTGATCCTTATAATTATGTTGGAATCTGGAATTGTAAACTGGAAGCTAACGGAACCTGGATACTTCCAAAATCTGCGACAGGAGTAAATCGTACGCTCTATTTTTATCTGGGAGAATCAATAAAAATCGCAGGCAAAGAAATTTCAAAATATCATCAGGTGACGGTTGAAGCAGATATGGATTTGCTGGTGGAAAATGGTAATTGGGAATCTCGAATTTTAATGTTACAGGGTAAGCCAATTGGTGAGAACGTAATTCAATACGGACCGTTTGTAATGAATACAAAAGAAGAAATTCAACAGGCGTTTGAAGATTATCAGAAAACACAATTTGGAGGATGGCCTTGGCCTAGTTACGCTCAGGTACATGAGAGAAACAAAGGTCGTTTTGCCAAACACGCAGATGGAACAATTGAAGAAAAAGCGTAGACTCATGAAAAAAATTCAGATTGAAATTTGGTCAGATGTTGTTTGTCCGTTTTGTTATATCGGTAAAAGAAACTTTGAAAGTGCTTTACACAAATTTGGAAGCTCTGAAGATGTTGAGGTAATTTGGAAAAGTTTTCAGCTGGATCCGGATATGATTTCAAAGCCTGACCAAAGTGCCTATGAGTATCTTGCTGAAAGATATGGACGGTCAATAGAATGGGCACAGCAGGCGCATGAAAGGGTAATAGAAATGGCTAAGTCAGTTGGACTTGATTTCAGATTTGACAGGGCAAAAATTGCGAATACATTTGATGCGCATCGTTTGATTCAGTTGGCAAAAAAGCATGACCGCGCAAATCAAATGGAGGAGGTTTTATTCCAAAGTTATTTCACGGATGGAAAGGATATCTCTGATATTTCTGAATTGGTTTCTTTGTCAAAAATGGTTGGGCTAAAATCTGAAGATGCTGAGAAAGTTTTACAGGGTTCTGATTTTGGAAATGCTGTCCGGCAGGATATTATTGAAGCACAACAACTGGGTGTAAAAGGTGTGCCATTTTTTGTTTTCAATAGAAAATATGCGGTGTCAGGTGCTCAGCCTGCAGAAGAATTTTTAATGATTCTGGAAAAGATTGATTCGGAAATGCAGCCGGCTTAACGGCGTGGCATCATCATCTGCATTTCTAAAATTACAGTATTGCCTTGATCCAATGGTTCTGATTCTTCAGGATCAGTGTAAATTTTTGTGAAGGCAGGCATGGATGGATTATAAACCACCATTGTGTTTGAAGCATATTCTACCGGAGCAGGATCATTCGAGTTATTCGCCGAAGCATTAAAAATATATGCCTGGTAATTGATAACGGGATTATTTCTTTTAGGTTTTTCCTTGAATTGCTTTCCTGCAAATTCGGCGTTTCTCAATTTTACGAAAGATTGAGAAACAAGCTGATCTGCATTACTGTTATGCAATGAATTTTGAATTTCATTTACAAATACAGATTCGTCAAATGAAATTTTCTCCGATAGCAAACCGTCTTCATGTGAAAGGGTATTGCGTGTGATCAGAAATTTTGTCACAACGAGCAGTGTAAGTAGTATGATTCCAATGTTTGAAATCCGCATTTTTTTTCAAAAGGGTAACGAATGTAGTAAAAGCCCAATCAATAAACAAGCCAGAGGACAACTTTAATTTAATAAGCAAATTTGTTTCCCCGGATTTATTACGTCTGAATGCGCTATCAGTTGCCGGTTACGATCTCTTTTGTTTTTGGTTTAAGAATAAATCTTGTTTAATTTTTGTAAATTGGTCGTTCTCAAAATCTTCTGCATGAAAAATGGGTGGCTATTTGGTGCTTTTTTGTTTTCACAGGCACATATTCTATTCTCACAAAATGAAAATTTTCTGCCACGGTATATGACCGAGCAGGAAAAGTTAATGATGGATGATTATCTGCAAAGTTTTGATGACAGGGGAATTTCTACCCCACCGCCTTTCGCCTCCTTAAGAACTGCGGCTGAATGGGAAGAAGTGCAGGCGCTGGTGATTACGTGGACGGATCAGTTTGATGGAATTCAAAAGCAAATTGTTGATGCTTCGCAGGAAGAATGTGAAGTAATAATCATGTGCACGGACTCCAATGACGTGAAATCTTATTTGACATCTCAAGGTGTGCCGGATGTGAATATTTCTTACATCGAAACTGGCTGGAATTCAATTTGGATTAGAGATTATGGCGCAAATTCTGTATACGTAAATGATGTGGATTCGTTGATTTTAGTTGATTGGATTTACAACCGCCCAAGACCACTTGATGATGTAATTCCAGATGCCTACGGAGCGTATCTCGGTCTAAATGTTTATTCAACAACTGCAAATCCGAATAAAATAATGAATACTGGTGGGAACTGGATGTCTGATGGCAGCGGACAAGCGTTTGCCTCCGAATTAATACTGGATGAAAATGATGGTTCAGGCTCGTATCCAATTTCATATCCAAATCATACAGAAACAGAAATTGATGATATTTTTTATGACTGGATGGGCATTAACAACTACATTAAGATGACGGTCTTGCCGTACGATGGTATTCATCACATCGATATGCACATGAAAATTATTGATGAACAAACGCTGTTAGTTGGTGAGTATCCAGATGGAATTTCTGATGGGCCACAAATTGAGGCAAACCTCCAATATGTCCTTGACAATTATACAACAAAATTTGGAACTCCTTTTGACGTAATTCGAATTCCGCAACCTCCCACATCTTGGGGTTTATATCCCAATACGGGTGGTTATTATTTGACCTATGCCAATCATACTTTTGTGAATAAGACTATTTTACTACCTGTGTACAGGCAAGAATATGATACCATTGCATTTAATATTCTTGAAAACGCGATGCCGGGATATAATATTGTTCCAATTGATGTGGACAATATGGGCGCAAATCTGATTGCCAATGGTGGAGCAATTCACTGCATTACACACACAGTTGGTGTTAGTGATCCACTTTTAATTTCACATCAGAAATTGGAAGACACCTATGATGACATAAATCCATATTTAGCTTCTGCTGACATCAAACACAAATCCGGAATTGCAAACGCTAGTTTTTTTTATAAAACATCTCTCGCTGGCGCATATACTGAAGTGACAATGACAAATACTGGTGGAGATACTTGGGCTGGTTCTATTCCGGCTCACTCCGCAGGAACAACGGTTTATTATTACGTTCACGCTGAAGCCAATAGTGGCAGAGAAACAAATCATCCTATTCCAGCTCCCGATGGCTATCATCATTTCGAAGTTCTGGACGGAGGGAGTGCGGAAATTTCTGAAAATAATGCAATCGTACTAAATCCCGTTTTCCCCAACCCTGCAAATGCGATTACAGTCATTCCATGTTATTTTAAAAATCCTCTATCATGCAATATTCAGTTAGTGAATATGCTCGGTGAAACAGCGCTTGTTGTGTATGAAGGGGATGTTGAGAGAGGAAATAAAAATTTCTTTTTTGATGCGTCCATTTTGAATTCTGGAATATATCAGGTGGTTATAACTTCGGGTACGCTAAAACAGGTTCAAAAATTGGTGATTTATTAGAGTCAACCCCTAATTTTCTCAGGATGTTTTTTGACCGCATATACGTATGCATGCATAATAAATCGGTTTTTCTGACTTAAATATCCTATTTATTAGTAAATCAATTGATTAATAAGTTCATAAAACGATTAAATAGCAATTGAATTGAGTCAAAAGGGTGCTAATGAAATAATAATAATCAATTGGTTCAGGCAACCTTCATCAACTCCTGGCGTCATATTTTTCGCTGATGGATATTCTATGCTTTTTAAGTATTATTGCTGGTGAATTAATTATTGAAGTTTTATCCGATTATATCAAAAAAATTGCCAAATTCAGAGAATCAATTATTGTCTGAAGCATATAACTTAATTGGATTCGAATGAGGGGGGTACGACACAATTTAAATTTACTTTTATGAAAAGTTTGTATTTGTTAATCATTATTACGTTTGTATCGTCTGGTGTTTATTGCCAGAATGTCGAGACGCTGCTGATTGAATTTGTTGGAAGTAATGAAAGATTGGTCAACTTAAAACAAACAAATCCTGGCTATATAAGTTATCTTGAAAAAAGGATTTCTTCTGGGTACATAATAACCGAATATAATCCAGCCAGACACTCTGATGCCGTAGTCGTATTTGAACTCTCAAAAAAGAACAGATCAGAAATTATTAGCGAATCAGTTGCCGAATTTTTAGAATCTTATTTTAATGGTTCATTGAATATTCTACTATACGTTTTCCCTGATCATAGTGATCAAAATCTGACTTTGAAGTTAGGTGATACCAACTATGTGATGGTTTTATACTCGAACAGCTATATCAACGCTTTATTGATAAATGAAAATTGATAAAATGAAACAAGAACTAAACATCCGAAATCTTTTATTTATCAAGAGAAGCAGTTTTTTATTTGTATTGCTTTTCTTGGGTATTGTGCAATTTTCTGAAAGCACACGTGCGCAATGTGCAGTTTTTCCTCCAGTTCCTCAAGACGCATGTTATAATATTGTAATTGCTAATGATCCATTTTGTTGCAATACTGCTTGGGATGCAATTTGCCAAAACGCCTATGATAATTGCGTTCCACCTCCACCCCCACCTCCAGGTACTATTAATATGACAAACGGAAGTTCTAGCACATGTACTGGAACTTTTTATGATAGTGGCGGCGCAGCAGGCAATTATGGGAACAGCCAGTTCTTTACATATACAATTTGCTCTAGCGTCCCTGGAAATCCAGTTCAATTAAATTTCACATCATTTAGTATTGAAAACAATTTTGATTTCTTAACTATTTATAATGGCCCGTCAACAGCGTCTCCACTAATTGGAACTTACACGGGTACCGGAAGTCCTGGACTTGTAACTGCATCGGGTGACTGCCTGACTTTGGTTTTTACTTCGGATGGAATAATCAGCGGCTTAGGATGGGCCGCAACCATCACTTGTGTAACACCCCCGCCTCCGCCTTGCGGAACGCCAACAACATTCAATTTTACTGGCGGGATTCAGAATTTTGTTGTGCCAGCGGGTGTTACTTCGCTGGTGGTTGTGGTTGAAGGAGCACAGGGGGGTGGTGCTGGAGGGGCTAATGGCGCTACCGTAACTGGGTCAATTAATGTCACGCCGGGTCAAAATTTACAGATAGTCGTAGGTGGACAGGGAGGTTGCCCAGGTGCTGGTTATGGCGGTGGCGGTGCTGGTCAAAATTCGAATATTGCGGGTTATCAGGGTTGTGGTGGAGGCGGGGCCTCTTATATTTCTGCCCCTCCTGGTGGAATGACGAATGCACTAATTGTTGCAGCCGGTGGTGGAGGCGAAGGAGGTGGTGATGATTTTGGAGTAGGAGGTGTTGGTGGTTGTGGATCAGGTGGAAATGGTTCGTCTCCATTCGGTATAGGTGGGGGTGGTGCTACGGTTAGTTCTGGAGGAGTCGGAGGACCGCCTTGGACGGTTGGTGGTGGTCCAGGCCAAAATGGCTCCTTCGGGCAGGGTGGTGCTGGAGGAGTTGATATTAATTATGGAAATGCTCCAGGCGGCGGTGGCGGTGGTGGATACTACGGCGGTGGTGGAGGTGGTAGCGACAACATTAGCAGTACTTCATTTATCGGCGGCGGAGGCGGCGGTGGTGGTTCAAGTCTGGTTCCGCTTGGCGGAGGCTGTACCCAGGGAAATAGTACCGGAAATGGAAGTATCACCATCTACGTCCCAACTCCAAATGTTATGACCAGCCCGAATACGGCAACCATTTGCAGCGGTGGCACGGTCAATATTCCGTTAACGTCAACAATTGCAGGCTCAACATTTCAGTGGATTGCAACAGATAATCCAAATGTAACTGGCGAAAGTTTAACAACACAAACAACGTCGACTTTAAATAATACGCTGACTAATACAACTACTGCTGTTCAGACAGTAACCTACACAGTAACACCTTATCAGGGCGCTTGTATTGGTACACCTCAAACAGTAACCGTAACTATTAATCCTCCACCGGTAATCACTGCTGAACCAGACTTAACATTCTGTGCGGGAGCAGCAGTTCCGGCAAATACATTTGCATCAACCCCAGCGGGAGCAACATTTACCTGGACGAACTCCAACACTGCAATAGGACTAGCAGCAAGTGGCGCGACATCGGTTCCTGGTTTTACAGCAACCAATGGAACCGCAGCAGCAATTACATCAACTATTACAGTTACACCAACCTTGGGAACATGTGTTGGACCAACGGAGGTATATACAATAACAGTAAATCCACTTCCGGTAATCACTGCTGAACCAG
>Ga0268298_10002130_pt1 | contig 22086 bp, 43 predicted proteins | sample WWTPWeurt_MetaG_FD_194462 | JGI IMG/M metagenome (GOLD analysis project Ga0268298, IMG submission 194462) | Activated sludge microbial communities from WWTP in Nijmegen, Gelderland, Netherland - WWTP Weurt | ecosystem: Engineered > WWTP > Aerobic digester > Activated sludge | place... | reverse complement strand
ATTGTAAGTATCGCTCAGTTGCTTGGCTGCTTTGTAGGCTGCGCTTGCTAGCTTTGTTGCTGCCTCGCTCACCTTGCTCAATTGCTGCATGAGTATTGAGACTCTGAGCGCTGCCGGTCCTTGCAGACTCTCCTTGACTCGCTGCTCCATCGCGTGCAGCACTGGCGTGAGCTGCACGCTAGGATCGCACGGGAGATCATACTGAAACACGTACTGCCACCACTCTTGCTTAGCTTGTTTGGCGAGCGCTTTGTATGTGTCGGTGCCAAAGTGCTCCGCAAGCGTGACAGCGGTGCAGAAGTTCTCAGCCTTTTCAAAGCGATGCAGGAGAGCCAGGGCAGCCGGTCCTGCCGTGCCTACATATAGGGTTTCGATTTTATCGAGCAGGAGGGCTATAAGTTTCACTTTCATATCAAAGGGGGCTGTGGGTATCTCCTCTTTGAGAGCGCGCACAACTTTGATCATGCGGGACATCTCAACGCATCTGTGCTGGTACATCTCCATGCACTCATGCACTCTGCCGTCAAAGGTAAACTCTTTCTTGCAGTGATCGCACTTGCTCACATCTGCGGGCTGTTCAAGGGGTTCTAATGTCACTTCCTTTCTCCTCAGTGTCTTGTAATGGACCTTATGTTTCATTCTGGAGCTGCTTTATTTCAGCTTCCAGTTGCCGAATCTTGCACTGCCATCTAAGCGCGCGATGCAATAAATCATCATTGTTTTTGCGAAACGGATTTTCACGATGACCAACATAGTTATTGACTATCGATTCAATCGCTCGATGCAAGTCTCTGATTCGGATCTGCTTCTCCGTAATTGCTTGTCTCCTTGCGACTGATGCAGCCCCAAGCTGGCGCAGTCCGCTGACAGTCCGGCAGACTGCGCACGCCTCATCGCATTCGCGCTCGCTCACCGTCTCGCCTCCTTCCATTGTTTAATTGCATCATTAGCTTTGCGACAATCGCCCGTCGCGCTGCCTTGCACGAAACACGACTCACGACACCAACACATTTCGCCTGTCTCGTGATATCGCATGGCAAGTAGGTCCAACGCTTCGGCTAGTTGATTTCCCGCTCGTTGCATCTTCCCGACTCCTATAGCAAGTTTCGTTATCTCCGGTTCGAACTTCATTACCTCCTACTTGCCTCCTTATGTTTCAAATGAAAGAACACGCTGACTTAACCGCGTCGCCGCGATTTCGCAGTAGCGCTCATCTTTGTCTATGCCGACTGCCGTCTTCCCTCGATTCCGAGCACAGAGCAAAGTAGTTCCGGAGCCCATAAAAGGATCTAAAACAGTCTTCGCTTCTGGCGCGAAGTCTAGGCACCAATAAATAAGCGCTTGCGGTTTTTGTGTTGGATGCAGTCGTTTCTCTTTCGGCTTGCCCGGCTCTTGGAGCATCCCGTTCCATCGATAAGTAAATTTCCTGACAGCTTTCTTTAGATTCGTCCAGGCGAGTTCACAGTCAGCGAAGTCGCCAGATTGCTCTTTATCCCAGACAAGAATGCAAGAAGTAGGAGGTAGTTGGAAATAGTTCCCACCCCAGATAATCTGATGTTTCGATTGGTCTCTCAGCTTTTCTATGAGCTCTGTTGGCGGAGTCATTTTATCCCACTCGTTGAAGCCAAAGTCAGAAGCAGGAATGAATTTCTTTGCTTTGATTTTCCCCTTAAATCCAACGACACCACCACGGGTCTTTTGTTTTCTGGAGCTCTCACCAATTCCATATGGCGGATCGGTAAGAAGTAAATCGAACCTTCCAAGCGAAGGCGCAATTTCAGCGCAATCGCCATGATAAATCGTCGTCAATTCGTCTTGATAATATGGGTTCATTTGTTCCGATAAGAGCTGTACTGTTTCATTCGATGTGTATTGAAATAGCTAAACGGCGATATGGCTCCATGTTCTGCCAATTTTTATGCTTCTAATCGCTGGGTGCGAAACGCCATAACGCTCAGCGAAAGATTTCATTGTGTCGCCTGCCTGCAACGCGAGTTTGATAGCCCGCACGTTTTCCTCAGTCAGCTTGTGCATCCCATGAGATTCTCCTAAATGCTTACCTTTTGCATGTCCGCACGTTCTTAAATCGTTCATATTGTCTTGGTTTGTTCCGAGACGTAGATGTTTAACGTTCACACAGCGACGATTGTGACAACTGTGCAAAACAAACAATCCACCGGGTATCTTTCCGTTTACATCTTCCCAGGCAGCACGGTGAGCGCCTAGCGTTTTACCGCCTCGCCGTACTTGCCCGTAACCGGCGCGCGTAAACGATCCTTGATGTTCGATACAGTCACCCACAGGTGTGCTCATGCTGTCTGCCTCTCTCTGAGTCTGTTGATCGCTCGCATCTGGTTATTGCAGAGTTTGCAGTGCGATGCGAGCCCATCACTATTGCGCCTGCACTTGTGAAAGTAATTTGTTGTCGCCGGAAACCATGCGCTGCAATAGGTGCATGTTCTCTCAAGCTGCCCCTCTACGTTGATGCGCACCTTGCATTTAGAGTATTGTTTTCGCCTCATCGCTGCGTTGCTCTCGGCATAGCTTTTGATATCGCATCGCGTAGCGATTGATAGAAAGCGTTTCGAGTGGCAGAGTCGAAATCCGGTCCATACAACCACTCTTTAAATCCCGGCTGCCGCTTCATGTAGTCCATGACGCTGTTGTAAATTTGTCCAACTATCATGCGCTTTATGTCTTTTATCACCTGGTTTCCCTCCATTCATAAATCAGCCAACCGCGTGAGGTTATATGCGTGAGCTGATAGAGTGCTGTCTCAATTTTGAGATCTAATGTTTTTTGATTTGCCTGCCAGACCTTTGCATTAAGTGGCATGAGGGGTGGCTGAATTCCAAAGCCAATAGTTGCCTCTGCTCTGCTGAGTCGTATCTCTTTGCCGTGCATCGGTCCATCGAACAGCATCGCGTTTAATAGCTCACTCACTTTGCGCCTCCCGGTGTAGCTTGATCAGCCGGGCTATCTCTTTTTTGTACATCTTCTGGCGAGCAGCAGCAGCATAAACAGCATAAACAGCATAAGCAGCATAAGCAGCAGCAGCAGCAACATAAGCAGCAGCAGCATAAGCAGCAGCAGCAGCAGCATAAGCAGCAGCAGCAGCATCATCAGCAGCAGCAGCAGCAGCATAAGCAGCAGCAGCAGCTCTGCGCGCATCCTGCAACTCTAATAAGGTCGCCTTGCCATGCGCGTATCTCTTAGCCACTGCTATGGCGTTGATGCTGCGATCATCTACTTTGCTTGGATGCACCTGATCTAATGCTTGCTCTGCGCACCAGCAAGCAAACAGCATCCGCGCTTTATCTGTAGGTAACGCGCGGATGCCGATCCAAATGCGATCACGAATTGCAACAGATTCATCTTTGAGCACTTCGACCCACGAGCCATAACCGCGCTCCATTTGCGCCTGGTAGTCCTCGCGCGCCCTCATACAAGGGCGCAGAGCAAGGATCACATCAATATTTACAGCTTTCTTTGCCAGAGCTTTAGGCATGGTCACTCACCTCTTTCTCTGCGTCAACGTCGTCAACTTCTTCGCCATCTGTTGCATCGGTGTCGTCAATATCATCAACATCCTCAACGGTTACACCATTGAGCGGTGCTGCACTGTTCTTGATGGTTTCGATCTGTGCTTCAAGCTCTTTCAGTTTTGCGCGATCTGCTTTGAGCGAAACCAATTCTGATTTGAGGATGGTTACTACTTCTGCGCTCTCCATCTCAGCCGCTGCTACTGTCACTTTGTCTGCCATTATTTTTGTACCTCCAATAGGTTTAGTGTGTCTCCGATAATTTCGCAGGGCACCTCAAAGAATCCTTGAGAGCCCTTGTATGCAACCGGGTGCTCAAACTGCACCGGGTTCTCTAAGTGCCAACCGTATCGATCAGGGTCGTAATTGCCTAGCGCTAATTCTTGTGTGCTCGTGCCTCGATAGGCAGTAATCATCTCGCTGGTTTCTGTTTTTACTAGATCGACCTTGCCGATGATGCAGCCAAGGGGCATCTTTTCTAGCAGGGCATTAACTATGATGTCATCTGCATCAATGTTGAAACACCTGCGCAGTGCGGCTTTATAAATGTCATCGCAACAGAGCGCGATTAGTTCATGTATGTTTTGCCGCTTCGCTGCGTGAATCAACAGCGGTCCTCTGTATCCCGTATCCCATGATCGGGTTTCTATCTGCTTTTCTCCAAGCACCACAAGTGATGCCCAGGGCTGCCACAAACTTATTGCTTTCATCTTTTCCTCACGCTAGTTTCTGCTCAATCTCAGCCTGCATACTTTCAAGGAGTGCATAAACCGGCAGCGAGAGATTGCGATAGTCTGCCTCCTCCATAGAGGCGATCAGCTTCTTTGCTAGTTGGTACACCTTGCCTTGCTTCTTTTGCATGTGCTTGATATGAGCCTCCCGGCACTTCCTGCACCACCTGTTTCCATTGCTCACATACACGTTTGCGCCTGCCATGCGATGCCCACGCTTGCAGCTATATTGTTTCGGCGGTCCTTTCTTCGCCTTCATATCATTCCTGCCTTTTCTAAACATTCGATGTAATCAACGGGCTGCTCTCTCTTGTCGATCAGGAAGTGCTCAAGCAGCAGAGATAGGTTTAGCTTGTACGTCCATTCCTTTGTTGAGTCGATGATGAGATCAGGCACTTTCTTGTTGATGCGCGCGATCATTGCTCTGCCCATGTTGTCTCGGTCATCGCTCTTGCCCCAATGTGTTGACTCTGGCTCAAAACACAACCGCCATGCCTGCCAGGGATAGAATGATTTGCGCTTCTTTGCTGTCGCAAGCAGCCGCAAAAACCTGATCTCATCATCAGTGAACACTAGCCTGCGCTCTCCTCTGCTTGAGGTTGGTTCTGCTCTGACTGTGGTGGCTCCGGCAATTGCCCTCTGATGCCAAACTCTTTGAGCAGGCGTGACAGCTCAAGCGCTTGCTCTTGCGAGAGGCTAAGCACTATATCCTCATCGGCGTCTTGCTCGCCCACGCTAAAAAACAGCTCCGGCGCATCGCCTTCTTTTACATCATAAATTTTGCGCTCAAGCTCAATCGTGTTGTATGCCTGTGGATTGGCTGTATAAACAAGCCGCTCACCATCCCTAATTGCTTTAAACATCTATTTCCCCTCCATCTGTATTGCGTAAATTCTTGCGGCTTGGATTTGGTTGTCTCTGCTCCACCATGCTGTGTACTGACTGCTCAGCAGTCCTGCGAGCGCGGCAGCCTCAAAGAGATCCTTTCTCGTGATTGTCTCCTGTCGCCTGGGCGCATCTGCGAGCACTGCACCACATATGATGATGCTCAGCAGAAGCACTATTACGATGTTCTTGATCATGCGCCTCCTATATGTTTTGTGCAAAGTTCTTAGCTCTGGCTCTGATGTTCTCCAACCGCGCGCTCAACTCAATACAATTTTGTTGCGCCTGATCGCGCTCTGCGGTCACTGTCTCAAGCTGTGACTCTAATCGGAATTTTTGCTTTTTCATGTTTTCGATGATCGCGCTGTAGTGCAACTGCAACCACTCTGGATTGCAATGCGCCCAGTCGGGGATTTTCGGCACAGGCTTGCTGGGCTTGTTATGCCACTTTCCATCAAGATAATCTGCGGGTTGATAGTGCGGCTCACAACCGGGACCGATGATCATGCAACTCGTTACTCTGCCGCCAAAATATTTATCCAAGACTCAGCTCCTCCATCAGAGCAGGATCATCCTCAACCTCTTGCAGTTGCCGCACGCCTAGCATAAGAGCGGCTAGATTGAGGCGTCTTTGCTTCTGATCAATCAAAGCCTTTACCTCATCAATCTCAACAAGCTGCTGATTTGCTGCTGTTGATAATTCGGCGTTTTCTCTGTTTGCTCGGTGGCAGCCGCTTGCAAGATCGTTGATCAGCCTGATCGCTTTCTCTGCAAGCTCTGCACCAATCGTGGTGCTCTGGGCAATCTCCTCAAGCTCTTTAACAGAGGCGATTGCATCATTGGTCAGCTTGGTTATCTGCTTTGCATTTGTCTCTGTCGCTTCTTTGTTTTCTCTTGTGACTTGCTCAAGCGTTGTTTCAGTCTCCAACGGGTCAACGTGGAAGCAGAGCCCGCGCATAACATCCTCAAAAGAGGGCATCTCGCTGCTTTTGTTTTGCTCTGCTGCTTGTTCTTTTTCTGTACTCAAAATTCCGTCTCCTTAAATAATGATTGCTGTTTCAGATCGTGCTCAACCTGCTCCCTTAGTCGCTCGATCAAGTACGCTTTCCACCCTGCCATTAGCACCTTGTCTGCTCCGATTGTGCTGAAATTTCTAAGGGCTTTTAGTGCCGCAGGCAGTGTGTCTATAAAGTTTCCCTTGAGCGCTTCTTTGAGTAGGCGCGCTTGTTTCCTTGCTTTCTGGTAGTGAGATGGCGCGATGCCAAACCACCACAGACCCTTAAACTCCTCCGGCGCTCTTTCGAGGGCACCAAACTGATGCGACCACCAGCAGCGCCATGCCTCCATCTGTTCCTCCGGCGTCCAACAAAACACGCACCATGCAGCCCAGAAAGGAGTTTCAACAGGGTTGCGCTTTTGCCCGCAGCGAGGGCAGATAATGATCTCAAGGATCTTAGGCTTCTGCGGTTTTGCCTCTGCCTGCTTTGGTGGCTCGGCTCCAATCACTTTATAGTCTTGCCTTGTAAAAAAGGATAGCTGTTTATTTTCCGCGCTCATCGTCATTCCATTTTGATCTGCGATCCTTCATTTGATCGAGATAGAGTCTCATTACCTTGCGTATAAATGCGCTTGTCTGTTCGCCCTCTCGCTGCGCCTGTTCCTTGATCTCATCGATCAGAGGGCGCGATGCCCGCAGCATAAATGTTGCTTTGTACACATCATCAGGCGCTTTGTAGTGGCGCTCTCTCGACACTCTGTGATCCCTCCAATTTCTCTTTATCTGCTTTGATCTTGAGCAGCAGTTCTATGCGCTCTGCTTCTTTGATGTTGTCTGCGTGCAGCGCCTCTCTGACAGCTCCACGCACAAAGTCTGCACGGGCGATGCCTTCACGCTTGCATACAACGTCAATCTCATCGCACATTGATTGACTGGTGAAAAAAATGATCTGCTTATCCCTCTTTGTGGTGGGCATTTTATCCTCACATTTCTGTGTACCAGCAGGGCGAGTTATCCTCTGTTGGTGGTGGTGTTACGGTTTCCTCTGGTGGCACAACTGGTGCCGCTGGCATGCTTGCCATTAATTCAAGAATTGTATTTAGATTTCGTTGCGCATAATCGCGCTCATCGTCATTCTCTGCATCTTCAATCGCTTTCTCATAGGCTTTGAAAAGCTCGTTAGCATCACTATTCTCAATGTCCCACTTAAGCTGCTCTGCGCCTAACGGAAAGTAGATCGCTCTGATCTGCTTCTGTTTTGGTTTCGGTGGCGTGAAATCAATCACCTTGTCTTTATCGCTAGCTTTAGGAATAAAGCGCTGTAGATTCGGATCAAAGATTGTTGTGACTGTTGCAAGCCCTCCCTCTCTTTGCTTGGCAATGATGATCTCTGCCTCTCCCCTCTTGTCTGTTTCCGGGTTGTATACCTCCTCTCGATAAACAAACATAACTATGTCTGCGTCTTGCTCTAAGCTGCCGCTTTCTCTCAAGTCTGAGAGCACAGGGCGCTTGTCTTGCCTTTTTTCTAAGTCTCTGGAAAGCTGCGAGCCTGCGACTACAAAGATCGCCTCTTGCGCTGCGTGCTCCTCACAGTCTCTTGATACCTGTGAGACTTCTTGCGCTCTGTTCTCTGTTTCCTTTTCCCCTCTCACTAATTGGATGTAGTCGAGATAGTCGCCATCTCTCTTGATGCCTCGCATCTTCTGCTTTTCTTCTGCTGCCTTCATGCCGCCTATTGTGCGGATGCCTGAGCGCTCATCTGCTATAAACAGATTGGCAGCTTTGATCCGCTCGCTTGCGCGCTCGATCAATTCCCAATCGTAGCTATTCAACCCTTGCCCGGTGCGCAGCTTCATTGTGTGCACGCCTGTCTCCAATGCAATGAGCTTTTGCATGATGCTGTCTCTACTCATCTCTAAAGAGTAGAAATTGATTGCCATGCCCATGTTGATAGCCTGCGTTGCCGCCATGCCTAGCATCAAAGATGTTTTCCCCATGCCTGGGCGACCACCGATCACGATAAATTGCCCCTCCTTAAATCCTGTTGTGTGCTCGTTTAGTTCTGGGTTGCCGGTGTCAGCACCCAAAGCCTCGGCAGGGTTTTGCTCTCGCTGTCTAAGCCTTTCAAGATAATCAACAAGTAGATCCCCTGATCGCTCAAGCTGCTTGTGCTCATCTCTTGCGATGAGCCTGGCGAGCTTTTGTAAGTGACTGGATATAGCATCGGCGGTGGGCTCGGCACTGTCTGCAAGGCTCTCTCCGCTGTCTCTGAGTAACTTGGTGAAGGCTCTGCGGTGTGCGGCGTCTTGAATTGCTTTGACGTAATAACTAACGCTGCTGCGATTATGACCACTAGCGAGCACAAGATCTGTAAGTCTGACTCTCCAATCTTTTGTACTAACCGCCTCTGATACAGGCATCGCAGTGCTAACACTGACAAGATCAACAGGCTCATTTTTCTCAAATAACTCCTTTATTGTTTTGGCGACCATGCGGCAATGCGGCACGTAAAAATCACCAATGTGCATATCAATGACGGCATGCACGCCTTCACTGTGTTGGAGGGCAACCGCGATCAGTGCCTCCTCATATTCAGTTACCTTTGCGGGCTCCACACTGGCTAGATCCCGCGCACTGTGATCAAGCGCACGCGCTTACCATCTTCAAAAGTTTGGCTCTTTGTGGCAGTCCATTTGCCGGTGTCAACAAACCAGCGGACAACCACATCAATAACTTTGTGGCTGATGTCGCCACACGCGATCTGCAAGGGCTTGCCGTCATAATGCTCATTGATTTGCTGCCAGGCATCTGCCCACACTTGCTGAGCTGCTGCCTCGATTTCTGCCGGAGATTGTGCGGTGCCTTTCTTGCCTCTGTTCCTTGCTGCGATTTCGCTAGGGTCCATACTCACTGGTTACAGCCTCTCTAAAATGATTTCGGTGATCTCTTTCTTTGGATGTTGAGCCTGGGCGTTGATGATGCTTTCTAGCTCCTCAACTCTGCGCATAAGCTCACGGATGGTGTATTTCTGATCTCTTGCGACCATCTCAAGGGTGTTGATTTCTTTGATCAGATCATCAAATTTTTTTCGCCACCCTTGAGGCGCAAAGCAGGAACAGAAGAAAACCAGCATCAGATCCTTGAGCCGATCTGTAATGGTCATTAGAAATTGTCCTTCACGAGTTTGGGTTTATTCTTCCGGCTGCTCAGCCTTCTCATCTGTTTGGCTTGGAGCCTCACTTTCTGAGGGCTGCTCTGAGGGGGCTGCTTTTCCCTCCTCAACTTCTGGCTCTGCTGCTGGTGCCTCTGGTTCTGCGGTCCCTTCAAGCTGGGCAATCAATTTGCCCTCCTCTCTGTTTTCGCCTTTCCATCTGCGCCACATATCATTAGTGACGCTGCAATCAGCTCGCTCCGGTGCATCATGCACGATACGCTTGCAGGCAATCTCAACATCATCAAGCACTGACTTTGCAGAGTGCATACACTTAGGGCACTGACTCATTTTTTCTTACCTCCCTTGGCTGGCTTCTTTATGGCTGCCGGTTTCCCTTTAGCCTTTCCTTTCGGAAACTTCTTAGGCTGCGCCTCGTTCTCCTTATCCTCTGGCTTGAATCCATCGGCAGGCGGCAAGGTGGTTTTCTTCATGCCCTCATCATCAGCAACCGCTGTTTGCTCGGCTGCCTCTCGTGCGCGCTTCTCATGGTCAACAAGTCTGTGAGATTCGGGCGTGATATCCACAGCCTCAACATCAACAGCCTCGCCATCTGCCGCAGCAGGGAAAGTGAGCTTGATTTGCGCTTTCTCTGCCTCTTCAGCAGCCTTTAGATCAGCCTCTTTCTTCTCTTGCTTGGCTTGCTTGCTTGCCTCAGCCTCAAGCTTTTGGCTCTCTCTCTGTAGCTGCTCACGGGTTGCAGGGTCGAGCTGCGCTTTCGCCTCAGAGACAAGATCATTCTCCATCTCCATGATGCGCCCGTTGTTATAAAACCCGTCTTTATCGGGCTTTGCGCCCTCGGCAGTAAGCAGCCTTTCAGAGGCGATGCGCACAGCTCTGCGCACGAGATCTAGATCTGCATCAACTCCATGGCACTCAGCAAAATATTCAGAGCGCAGCTCTCTGCGCTTCTTTTCATAGTCGCCTTGATCAAGTGCAATATCAGGGCTGCGTAATTCCTGCCACCCTTTGCGGGCGTTTTTACGCTTGCTTTGTCTCAGTAAAACCTCATCGAGTAACATATGCTTCTCCACCTTTGTTGTGATAGTGCCAAGTAACTGCAACGCCCAGGGCGGCAAGTATGTGGCTTGTAAACCCCTTAAGCACGCCTCCTGCCTTGTTGCCTGGCAGGGTTGGCGCATTGAAATAGCCGCGCAAGCACTCGTTTACCTCTTTATCTTTGATGCCTGCTGTGCGACCACAGAGAAATAGCTTTACCTCATCTCTGTAAACCCGGTGAAACTCTTTGCTCATCATCAAGCAGAGATGCTGATACATGCCTATCTGCACAGCAGTCTCAGTGATATCCTTGCCCGCCTGATAGCTGCCTACCATCTCAGTTATGACCTCATCAAACAGCTCACGATTAGCCATCATCCAAGCTCTTAACTCAGGGTTAGGATAAATCCCGCGCATGTCAGGATCGATCCGCTGCGCTTTTGGTTTTGTGTAGTCATACAAAAGCCAGCCGGTTTCTATTGGACCGGGATCGAGCACAAGCGCTGCCATCTATCTGAATACCCCCACTACAGCAGGCGTTGCAACATTGCCGATAGCACCACAGAGGGTGAGCGCTGCGGTTAAGCCTTTTTTCTCGCTCCACTTTCCAACTGCGCAAAACCGATCAAATGCCCTGGCACTAGCAGCAACGGGATGCCTAACAGGGAAGCTTGCTTTTGCAAGCGCTCGCGCAGGGTGAGCAATCGGGTATCCCACTCTTGAGAGTATTGGATGACCTTTCTTGTTAGCAGCAGGTTTGGCTGCTGGCTGCACCACTGCCGGTGCTTGCTCTGGCACAGGGCGTAACTCAACTTTATCCTCTGCAATCGAGGGCTGCGAGATCGCCAATTGAGCGACTATTAAACCTGCTATGCAAGTTACTCTCCCGCTCCGATAGAAACCACTCACAGAATGAAATCTGCCCTGCGTAAAACTTCTTTTCTGACTCATTGCGTGCCTCTCTGTGTGATAAACGTGCTTGCTCTAAGGCGTATTCGACATCAGATCGCGTTTTCATCTTCGATCACCTCCACTTCATCAATAGGATCGTTAATCTGCGTGATAAAAGGCATTGCTGCCTCTTTCTTTGGAGCGTCAAAGCGGCAAGTAGGCTTTCCAATGTCATCGCCGGGTTTTATTATCCAACCGGGCAGCGAGATCCCTAGATTCAAAAGCCGCTCAGCATCCTTGACTCCAACCACGAGCTGCCAATTATTGAACACTTCAAAGAAAGCATTAGATTGCACCTCGTTTAATCGCTCAGCCATAGCCTCAAGCTCTTTGAGTGCTTGCTCTCCTCCATCCATGCGAGCCATAAAATGCTGCCACTTGTGCGCATCTTCTAAGTGTGGTCCGCCCTCTGGGTTTCTGTACCATGTGCCAAACTCAGTCTTGACTGTGGCGGGCTTAAACTCAGTTGTGGTTTCGCCGGTTTCCTCATCAACCTTGGTGAATCGCTGCGCCTCAAACTGCTGCTTTACAGTGTGTTGGAGCAAGCCAAGCCATGTACTTTCCCACTTCTTAAGCTCTGCCTCTACCTCTGCTTTGCGCGCCTGCGCTTGCAGATTCAGAAACCACTGCTTAGCTTTAATGCGCGCCCAGTTATACATGACCTCGTTGAAAGATCTGGTGATTTTCTTATTCCATGGATGCTGATACACAGCGGTATCTATCGGGCGGATGGCGAGCGCAAGAATCTTTTCTGTGTTGTCTGTCTTTGCCGCTTTCTCTTTCTTCTCTTTTGCTGCCTTGCCCTTTCCTTTTTTCTCCGATGGCTGAGGCTCCGGTGCACTTTCCGCCTGTGTATCGGCTTGTGTGGTGTGCGGCGGCTCCGGCTCCTCATTTATCGGGGCTTCTCTTTCTCTTGCGGTCAAACCTTTGTCTATCGCATCCTGGCACTGCTGCACTAAATCTGATGGCGGTAGCTCCATCCCTTTGCTAGCGAGCAGCGCGGCAGGTGTCACATCCGGCGCATCCTCTGCAAACTGCCTCATAACGCTCATTGCGCGCGTTGTGCCAAGCCCGTGCAAGGTGGCAAGAGCCTGATACTGATCTTGGATCTCATCCTTGATGTAGCCTTTCTTTTCTAATAGGGCTGCGATCATATCCAGCTCGCCGGAGACATCCCGCGGGGGCTCAAGGCGCTCAATAGCATTGAGCAGATCATCATGAATCTCCCACGTGTAGCCTTTCATCTCCGGTGCTTTCGCACCTTTCGGAGAGCCAATCTTTACGCCTCTGGCAGACACAAACAGCCGGGCGGCTGCATCATCTTTCTTGAGCTTGATGTATCTGCGCTCCAATGGATCGAAGTCAAACCAGCTCGGATCGCGGCGCTCTCTTACATCGGGCTTTGATTCCGTTTCCTCTGGCGGAAGAAACGAGCCCCAATCAACTGTATCTGTAGTCACTTCTTTACTCCCACTCATCGCCGGGCGTGTGCTCGGCAAACCAGTTACAAGCCTCTTTCCATTGGCTGATCCTTAACTCGGTGGTCATAGCCTGATGGCTTTTGATCCCGAATCGCTTGCAGACGATTGTTGCCATGTCGCTATCTGCGAAACCTTGCCCGCGTGATATTTGCAGTAATCCGCCTAGCTCGGTCTTGGTGACAACCGGGTCATCTTCGACCACCTCAGCATCATCAACTTGCTCAGCCTCTGCGGGTGGTGCCTCCTGTTTTTCCGCAGCAGGTGGAGGCGGTGGCGGGGCTGAATCGCCTTTTGCCTCCTCCTTCGCTGCGGGCTGCTCATCCTGTGTCGCCTGCTCATCAGATCCAGAGGTTGTATCTGCTTGAGCAACAGGCTGAGCCGCTGCCTTTTGTTGCCGTGCCTTTATGTCAGGCTTGGCAAAAACTTTCTTTAGGTTTTCCTCTTTCTGTTGCGGCGTTGGTGCCTCGATCACCTCGCCTGTATCGGCATCAATTGTTGCTCCCGCATACTCGTGTTCTCTGCCTTCCATCTCCTCAATCGTTGGCTCGGTGCCAATCTCAGGGAAAGCTGCCCGCAGGGCTGCGCTCTCGGCACCCTTTGCCATCTGCCCCATTGGTCGCCGGTCCCACATATCATTAGGCGCACCGTTGTGAGTTACTACCTGCTCTTTGTAATAGACTCGCTGCGTAAATGAGCAATCCCTGCCATCAACAAGGCGGTGTACTGCGACTTGGCACCACTCTGGAACCTCAACATTCCATTTCTGGATCTTAATTGTCGGTCCATACTCAGGCGCATCAAGCCCGATGTATTGCCCGGTGCGATGAGCAATGATTCTATACAGGGCGATTGATGCCCAGATGTAATCTTTGCCTTTGATCGTGACCACGTGAAAGGGTTTAGCCAGGATGTCTAGCTGTTTCTCTTTGCAGAGATTGGCCACGTGAATGATCGTTTCAAGCTTCGCTACTTCTGAAAAGTGCACGCGCCTGACTAAATCAAAAGTTTGCTTATCGAGCTGCGGCAGCAGTTGATAAAACTGCTCTTTGACTTGCTCAACTCCTGAAACTGTGATGCTCGTTGTGGGCGGTGGTGGCGCGGATGGTGCGGGCAATTGTGGCTTTGATCCACTGCCAGGCACGGGAGGCGCAGCCGGGGCTTGTGATGCCATTTTGTCTTTTGTACCTCAGATAGTGTTTTGTCTCTGCCTCTTGCACTTTGCGCATGTCGTTGATGATCGGATCTGCTTTTGGAAGGCAGCACGATCTATCAAACCTGTGCGGATACAGCCCGGTGCACATGGTTCGTTACCTCTGGTTGAAAAACTACTCTAACATTTTGATTGCGAGCCGCAGAAAAGCCCGACATCCTGCCGGAGTGCGCGGGCTCTCCGCTCGCCTCTTTAACTCATCTAGCCATCTCTTATCGTGAAAGGCTTTTGTATCTGCTGGTGTCCAACGCCTGAAGTTAAGCCGCTTGAGGTGCTCCTCAAGGTCTTTGCTAACTTCCCGTGCTTTCGGCGGTTGTTTCTTGTACATTGTATGGTTTCAGCAAAAATTTGCCTGCTGGTGCATTTAGGCATATCTCCGACATCTGCAACCAGCGATCAAACGTCTCTGTAGGTGACATTTGAAAGTCTGTCATGATTTCTGCGAAGTCGAGAAAGTTTCTAACTGCATGCTCGACTGTGTAGCCGAGTTTTTCTGCAACTTTCTTTGCATGCTCTGCCGCATACTTAAGCTCGTAAGTGCTTTGGTGGTCTCTAAATCCCATTCCTCTCTATCTCTCCTTTTCTTTTCCTGTCCCTGCTTGAGCTTCGCCACATACTGTGCGCGCCTCTCGATGATCTGCCTCTTTGTCAGTTTTCGCTCAACTTCACTGCGCGGATCTGTCTCCGGGCGGATTCCATAAAAGCGACCACCAACACGCACATAGGGCACTTTGCCTGTGAGTATTCGATCTAGGATCGTTTGCTTCGCTAAGCCCCACTTGTCTGCGCACTGTTGCACAGTAAGCAAGCCGCGCTCAGCAAACACTTGCTTGTGCTTTGCGTGCATACTTTTCTCTTTTGCCAATTCCGCAGGTAGGGTGGCTTTGCGTCGTGAAGAAATCGCCCATGCAAAAGCGGCTCCATCATTGCGCTCGGTCCACTGTGCCGAAAGGGTAAAACGGTACACAGATCGGATCACTTGTGCTGCCCAGCAGTGATCGCGCTCCACCCTACTGGCGAAACTGGCTTATGTGTCTAGCCCTGCGTGTGCCCGTGTGCGCGTCTCGCACAGCCGTCTCAATAACCGTGCTAGGTGGATCACGAGATCCTCACGAGCACAGACAGAGCTAGATTTTGTAACTGTTTTGGATTCCTAATTTAACGCTTGAATTTCTTGAAGGATGTGCTCGGCGAGCACCTGGGCTTCATTGACAGGTAGCAGAAAACACGCCGAACGTCCGGGTTCTTGTTCTACAACGAATGTAAAACAACGAGGACCCGCGAGGGTGTTCAACTCTGCGCAAAGGCTGCCATTTTGTCTCCAACCAAACCGAAATATCTTCCGCGCCTTGATATCTATTACAGGCATTTGCTCTCCTTCCTAATGTGTTTCCATTGCTCGCGGCGCAATATGCGCCCAACCTGATTGCGGGAAATATCAAACATTTCTGCAATTTCTCTGTGGTTTTTCCCTGATCGATACATCTGATCAATAGCAGTTATCTCCACTGCCGAGAGTTTTGCTGTGTATGTGTTTGGTACTCCCTTACAGGTTCTTCCTCTTTCCCGGCATTCATCCATATTCGATTGATGAGTACCTTCGTGTAAATGCTGCGGATTAACGCACTGGCGATTATCACAGCTATGACACGCCAATCCATTAGGCATCCTGCCTAGTTGCAATGACAGTGAGTAGCGGTGTGCGTTGATTTTCTTACCGTTGACTTTGAATGCTCCATAGCCGTTAGAATCGCGTGAAGCAATCCACAACCAGCAAGCGTCAGAGCCACCTGATTTATCGACTTTCGCCCAGAAGCGATCCACAACACTCTTTGAGTGTTCGATCACTTTGTCCCTGTATCTTATTGAGTTAAGTGTTGTCGTTAGATCGCGCACTCAAGCTGCGCTCATAGACAACTGTGCCTAACTCGCGCTTGCTGGTTGATCGTCTTTTAGGCGTGACGGCGAGGAACAGAAATACTGCTGTAACAGCTACTGTTCTTTGCCGCCTTCAGAAAAACTCTGATTGCACGCTAATTTATGTTCTGAAGTTTGTTTGATTGCCTAGCAGTTAACGAGTGACATTTCTTAAACCGGTCAGTTTTCCAGCAAGCCGGGCAAAAGCCGAATTGAAAAACTCACGCATTAGTGCGTGAATGAAATTCTCCAACATGGAGGGAATTACCGTCAAGCGTTTTTTTCAATTATGAGAAAACTAAGAGGCTTTAGAACTGGCAGAATATAGATCATATATGTCGCCTGCGTACTGGCTGACGTATCCGAGATAGATTGCTTTCGGGAGCCGGAACAAGATCGCCAGGTCTCCAATTACTCTTATGTCGTGCACGCCTCTGCTATTTGCAGAATAAAGGCGCTTGTCTGGAATGCCCAGACCCTTGGCTTAAACGCTTCTTTTGGCTTCTGTTGCTAACAGGCTTGAGAAAGAGCGAATTGCTCACATTAAAATGGACAAACATTAACTGGGAAAGAAAAGAAATCAAGATTGAAAAAACAAAAGCTGGGAGAACGCACTATTTGCCGCTAACCACAGCAATAGCAAACGAGTTCCATTTAGTGCCCAGGCTTGATCACAATCCCTATGTGTTTCCAGGGATAGACAATAAAACCGGGCTACCGTCTCCTCATGCGGTTCATCGAGCCAACGTTAACAACGCTTGGAAGGCTATTAAGCTGCGCGCAGGGTTGAACGATGTTCGAATACATGATTTGAGGCGCACAACAGCCTCTCTTTTGGCACAAAGTGGTGCCTCGCTACACCTCATAGGTAGATTGCTCAATCAAACCTCCCCATCCACGACGGCAATTTATGCCCGATTCCAGCAAAGCGATGTTAGAAGTGCTTTAGAAACCCTATCAAACCTATTAGAGAGCGAAGATGAAAATTTAAGCGCCTAATCCACGTCTTGCCGCATGGGCTCTTGTACCGTACACTTGAATCATGCCGCGAAAAGGATATGACTCTTACACCTATTACCCGTCGGAAGCTGCTAAGCTTTCCGGCGTTCCGCGTGCAGAGTGGAAACAGTTATTTGATGATTGCCTAGTAAATAAGGTGGCGCGCCCTGCTGTAACAGAACGCGGCGTGCGGGGGAAATCCCGCATCAAGAACAATAACACACGGGGGAAATCAACCGATGGTGATCAAAAAAGAGATCCTTGAGTCGATGCGCGCCAAGCCTGATCCAAGCGTTCAAACTGCCACAATCAGCATCATTAATGACCATTTTAAAGATGATGGCTGGTTTGGTCCGATGAAGGTCGAATCTAAAATCGAGGGACCATATTATCGAATTGGTCGCTTAGCTTGGTCAATTGCTTATCGCATGCATCGCATGAATAGAGGAATGCGTGTTGCTGTCGTCTTTGGTAGCAAACCTGCCTATTGCAGCACCAACCGGAACAACTTTTACTGGTACGGCAACTCAGATGTACTCTACGGCTCTGCATATGGACCACCGCCGAATCTAACCATAGGGCAAAAGCTCGCACGCTCTGAGCGTAATGCGAAACTAAAGGCGGTGTCTTAATGCAGATGCGCTACCTATACATACAGATCCTTGAGGGCAAGCGCTTTCGAGGATACAGCGATCAACGCCTTGAGCTTGCCTCGGAGGAGCGGCTTGCGCGTCTTTGCAATGCCTACTGGGTGGAGAATTGGAAGTGATGATCAAATGCAGATTGAGAGTAGACGGCAGCAGTGCATTTATAGATGGCACTGTTAAGAAGACGAAAGGATTGGAGGATCTGATCTTTCAGTTTGAGCAGCAGGATGCTGTGCCATTTTTGCAAAGACTTGTAAAAGATGCGAACAGAGGCAAACCAACCAAGATCGACATTCTAACCAGAAAAACAAACGTGCGTATCGGAACCTTTGAAGCGATGACGGGGAGTATCGAAAGAAACAAAATTGCTTTTTATCTCACTAGCGCAATTAAATGGGAGGGTGGCAAATAATGCCATACGAAAAGGAAAACCTAGCCAACGCGCTAGGCAGGCTAAATGACACTTGGGCATCACGCAATGGCGACATTGATGATCGCTGGGCAGAGGCTCAATGGCAGGATGCTATGGACAATCTTGCAGAGACGCTCGATGCATACATTGAGGCGCGCATTGTGGAATTGCTCACACCTCCTGCTGATGCGTGCACTTTCTGTAATAGCAAGCCAATCGTCTACAAGATCAGAGAGCAACTCTACTGCGAAAAGTGCAGAGACATAGCAAACGACAACACGCAGCCTTACCTCGCTGTATTCAAGCCGATGATCTACAGAAAGCATGGAGGTGGGTAGTGAGCAAACTGATTGAAGTACAGATCGGTGATCGCTCGCTATTCACTAGCAATCTTTCAGTTGAGTGTGCGATGAGCCGATGGATTCACGCAAGCAAGAAATTTGCTTTTACTGTTCCGGCAAAGATCGAGGAGTGGCAACACTTCACGAGCAAAGATGAGCAACGCAAAGGCGTGCAATGGGTGCGCATGTTGAGCGAACAGCTCGATCAGTTTGAGTACTGCGTTGTCGCGGCACAATCATGGACAAGTCTTGGATCTGTAGGCTTGCCAGAGCTTGGCACCCTTTCAATAGAATTGCATGTGATGCCTCGTGAGGTAATGGGACCGGAGCCGCTGCCCAGAGATTCTCGTGGGCGATGGGTATCGCTGCATAAACCCCTGCAAAACAAGCGCACCTACAGATACGACATCTGTGATTATTTGCGCGATATGCGAGTACTGCCAGGCACTGAGGGGTGCTGCGGTGCTTGTCACTCAGATGAGGGTTGGCACAGCATGGAGAGCTTTGAGGATGACTACCCCGGCAGGCTCGTGCACTACATCGAATTAGGCATATGCCACCCGGTGCATTGCTACATGAAAGAGCATCCCCTGAGCCGGGATCAATGGGCGAAACTAATTAAAGAATTGAGGAGAGAGGAGCGTGAGTAAAAGACAGAGAGACAGACACAAAGAAAAGCGCACGATGAGTTTCAAGAACTGCAACAAGAAAGCGCTAGTGATTAGCAAGATCGGCGCTTGCGGGCATCCTGCATTGATGAACTGCAAGACTGATGAGGAGCGCATTGCAGTGCTCCGCACCCTGCCACCACCTCCATCATTCATGGCTGAGGCTTATGCAATGTGGGAGGCGGCGCAAAATGTCTAATGATAAACAATGGGATGCCATCTGGCACGCAACAGCACAAAGCATCGAGATTGAGAGGTGGAGATGAGCATTACTCTTTGGGAGCCAAAGGCGGCAGAAAAACCTAAACCTCTAAAAGCTTGCAAAAAATGCAAGAAGGAAAAGCCAGAGGATGAGCTTGATGATTGCAACTTTTGCGAGCGTATATACTCTCGCTGGATCTGCTATGACAAATGCCTCACATGGTGCGACAAATGCAAGTATGGGCATTGTAATTACTGCAAGAAAAAACACGAGGCAGAGTGCGCGTATCTCGCGGCAACTCTATAAACGATAACCGCCCGCAAACTGCCACCACTATTAGTGCTCGCTTTTCTCTCTGTGATCGGCGGGCACTTTTCTTTTATGCTTGTGCAACTCGTGAACAAAAGGAGATTGTGATGTCGCAAGTAAAAGGCGTACACATAAACATTAATGAGCTTTTGAAAAGCGGTAACTTTGATCACCTTGCCACACAGGCGGTGGGCGAAGTTGCAGATCTGCGATATCAACAGGAGCAGTCTCGTGCCAATGTTGTTAGGTTGGTAAAAGCTGCCTTCGTTGCTGGTGCGGATTTTGGTCGTAAAGGAAATACGCGTATTCTCTATGAATCGGCAGAAATCAAAATTGATCTGAAAACCGATGGTGAGATAAAGGAATTTGAGAGGGAAAGCCTCAAGGCAGAGGAATGTGTTGAGGTGGCTCAATAATGCAGCTCTACGTTTGGCGTGTATCTACTCGCCTGCCAGAGCGCAAAGGGCAGCTCTGCAAAGTGCTTGCACGCGGCAAGATGAATAACTGCCTTGTTGAGTTTCTTGATGGCTTGAAGGTCATCACATCCCGCAATTATTTGAGGAAAGCAAAATAATGGAAAAGGTCAACACAACGCCAATAGAAGAAAGCAAAGAGCATGTGGTTGCCACACTGATCGAAGCATCAGGCGAATTTGCAAACAAGTACGGCATGCGCATCACTCGATGCTTTATGACGGGGCATGATAATCAAGGGCAGTTTGAGGCCGTTGTATGCGCCACAAATGAAGCTCCAACAGTTGATCACATCCTTGTTGGCAAAGTCGCTCACGCCTTTGTGTTTAAGCGCTATCTTGCTAAGTGGGAGGAATTTGCTCAAACCATGCGGGCTCAACAGCAGGATTAGCTAGGGATTTATTCAGTCTGATCTGTAGCCAGGCTTCTAAAGCATAGTTAGGGGTAACTCCCATAGCGCAAAACTCAAGCATGAATAATTTAGCCTCGTGTGCCAACGGTGATGATGATCCATCGGCAATCGAGGCGATTATTCTTTGCATCACTTTATCTATTCTTTGATCCGTGGCGGTCTTTTCTATTACCTGCTTAGTTTCCATCACTTGCGCCTCCATTGATAATCAATTCTCGATCCCCTAGGATCTCCTGTATCAAATCTCTCTTGCTCTCCACAGATTTAGCCAAGATTGGCTTTGCGTGAAATACAACGCGCCCATCGCTCCACTCAACCTTGGAGCAAGCTGTTTTAATCAGCAAGTGTGTTGCCGTGGATTTGACCTTGAGCTTATTTAAAAACTCCTCGTAACCCGCTAGATCTGGATCTATCCCTTGCGCTCGCATAAACGCCTTGAATGTGAGGAGCATCTCTTTCACACATGCGACTAGCTCCGGGTCTGTTATGATTGCATCACTCCTCATGGCAGTGGGGATTGCCCCGGCGTTATTCGCTGGGGCATTTTTATTTCCTCCCTCTGCAAAATAGGGTGATGCACCACGAGCAAGTGCATGCTCCTGGCAAAGCGGGTAACGCTTCTGTGCATGTATTGCTATTGGCTCAGTATCTGGAATGAATTTAGAGCGCGGCTGCCCTTTAGGGTTGCACTCACCACAGGCGAATTGTTGCCCGGTTGCTGCAACTCTCGTGCCAGGTTGCAGCCATATGAAATCCTGATTCAAAATTTTCTCCTTACCAGTGGCAGTGGCAACACTGAAATTATCACGAGAAAAACGACCCGCCATGAAATTATTCAGGGCACGGCAGCGGATCTAATATATAGAATCTGTTTGCCTCCAACGGGGCATCTAAGTTTAAGGAAAAAACCAACGTGCGCGCGCGCGCGTTAGTTAAGTAAGTAAGTAAGCAATAAAGTAAGTAAGCTAAGCTAGCTAGCTAGTAAGCAAGCCATAGCCTTAAAGCTATGGATTGCTATTGCTTACTAAACTTACTTACTTGGTTGCTTAAGCAATCAAGCAAAACCAAGTAATAAAGCCTATCAAGTCCTAAAGCCTGCTCTTTGAGGATCAGGCTTAGGACAAGAATCAAGAAGCCTAGCAAGCAAGAAGCAACGACAAGCAAGCAAGTTTAGCCCCACAGGGGGGTGCTGCCTGGTCGCAGGCGCAGAGAATTTAGTACCTCAGGGATGATTCCAACCCTATGATTTAAAAACGCAATACAGAGGCGCGCAGCCACTGCATTTAGCCTGCTATACAACGAGTAATACAAATGCTATCGAACGAGACATACACGCATGCCAAGCAAAAGTAAGCACCCTTGCCCTGGTCCTGGCTGCTTAGAGTTTACTTACAACCGCCACTGCGATAAGTGCAAGCCCTATTTCAACAAAGAACTACATCAACGCTGTACTCAAAACGAGAAAGTGGATGATGATTTCTACGATTCGGAAGCATGGCGGTTAATCCGAAAGCAACACCTCACAGATAACCCTGAGTGTGTACGCTGCGGCACCATGCGCAACCTAACAGTGGATCACATAAAGCCCATCTCTCAAGGCGGTAAACCCCTAGACAGATCCAACCTACAGACTTTGTGCGTAGATGACCATCGGCGCAAGACTAGACTTGAGGATGGATGGAGCAGCAGCACTCAGCTC
>Ga0268298_10002128_pt1 | contig 22107 bp, 22 predicted proteins | sample WWTPWeurt_MetaG_FD_194462 | JGI IMG/M metagenome (GOLD analysis project Ga0268298, IMG submission 194462) | Activated sludge microbial communities from WWTP in Nijmegen, Gelderland, Netherland - WWTP Weurt | ecosystem: Engineered > WWTP > Aerobic digester > Activated sludge | place... | reverse complement strand
CGTGCCGTTCGCGGATGGGCGAATTCGCTCCGCATAGGTTCCGGCACGCAGGCAAATCGCATCGCCCGCCTTGGCAGTTTGGTTGGCCTTGGTGATGGTGCGAAACGGCGAGCTCTCGGAGCCGTCGTTGGAATCCGAGCCCGTGTTCGCGACGAACTTGGTACAGCCCTCGAACGGCGGCAGCGGCGCTGGCTTCTTCGGCGGGTCGCCGACCACGGCGCCGCCATCACCACCCGAAGCGCCGCCGGCTCCTCCGCTCGGCTCGATCCCTACACCCGCACCACCACCTGCTGCGGCTCCGGCAGCACCGCTGCTTCCTCCGCTCGCCGGCGGGGGCGCATCGCCGCTGGACTCGACGCAGCCAGAAACGGAGGTGCCGAGGAGCAGGGCGAAGAATGCGGTCGAGGTTGGCATGGGGAAGCTCACAGCAAAGCGCGTGCCTCGGGCAAAAGCGGGCACTTCGCGCCGCCCCGCACCCTCGGAGTGCGCGCTGCCAGAGCACACCTCGGAGCGTGTGTGCGCTCTGCTAGCGCGCACGTCGCGAGCTTCCAGGCAACCGGCGGAGAGCTGGATCCGACAAGGCGCCCATGAGCGCACCCGTCACCGCCGCGCGGACCGGTCGAGCCAGGCTCGACCCCGAACCGCAGGGGACCGAAGAAGCTCCCCCCCGACCCGCCAAGCCCCAGAAGCCCGAGACCTGCAAAAAGAGCGTCGATTCCCTGGTCCAGGGCTACCGCCGCCCCGTACCGAAACCAATGCTGTCCGCGCTCGAACCATCGGCGCCGGTGGAGGTGCGGATGCGCGCGGGTGCAGCTCTCGCGACCCTCGAGGAAAAGTTCGATCGATCCAAGCGAGTGCTCGAACGTGTCATCCAGGTCCGCGAGGCCCGCGCGAAACAAGCCAAGGAGCGCGCCATCCAGGATGCCAAGCAAGGCATCTTCCGTGAAGGCATCAGTGAGACGCCTTGGCACCACGAACTCCAGGCCGACACCGCGAGGAAACTCCTCAAGCAACTCAAGGTCGAGTTCGGCGAGGCCAAGCACGCCCACGAGGTGCTGCTCGGTCTGGCGAAGGGCGCGGCAGTGCGTCAGGGTTCGAAGGAGAACGCGAGAGTCACCGGCCCCGGCACGGCAGAGGAGCGCTTCTTGGCGCGCCTCGATCGCTGCAACCGCTCCATCGACAGCCTGAAGTCTTCCGGAATCGTAGGGGCGTTGGCGGTGGGCGCGAAGGTCGGCCTCGTGGCCATCCAAGGTCGTGAGTTCGACGACCTCGATCGCCAGGAGCTCACGCTCTACACCGAGCTCGCCAACATCGCGAACGTTCCCATCGGCATCATCGCGGAACGCGGGCGCGTGAACGCGGCGGCGGCTTCTCCAGCTCCAGGCGTCGACTACCGCGACGCTCCCAAAGACGCGACCCGTGACCTCGACTTCGACGCCCGCTACTCCCGCGCGCTCGATCGGTGACCCCGATGAACACTCGCGAGAACCCCTATCGTATTCGCGCGCAACACGCGCACATCCCCGCCGTCCCGGTCCACCCAGCGTGGAAGAGCTACCAGCGCAACGCTCTCTTCTACAACGTCGTCCTCTGGACTTCGGTCGTGGTCTGGGCGGGCTATCTCATGCTGGAGACGCGGCTCGCCCTCAGCTTTCTAATCGTCATGTGGATGCCATTCATCGTGTTCCTGATGCGGGTCCGGGACTGCGCCTGCCCCGAGTGTCACGACTCGATCGTGGACGGTCCCCTCGTGCTTTCGTACTGGCGTTACTACCTGGGGCTGTTCCCCAACTACTGCACGAACTGCGGCGCCCCGGTTCCCGACGGACCCACGCAACCGGAATGCGACTGCGAGCGGTGTCGGAAAGAGACGTACTGACTTCGCTCCGACACTCGGTGCCGTTGGCGCTCGCGTGAGCCAGGAGTCGCGACGCACCAGCTACGCCGACAAGCTCGCTCAGCTCGAGTCTCCGGTGAGCTCCGTCGACGACTTCGGCTGGCGTGAGAAGCTCGAGGTGGACGACGATCGGGTGCGCGCACTCTGGGCGAAATTGCGACGCGGTCCCGAGCTGTCGTCGGTGGACTGACCGAGGCACTACGTGCAGTGGCAGCATGGTTGGGGCCCCGAGACCGCGGGCTTCGCCGTGGTTGGGGGCGTGGAAGATCGTCGTCGACGTGAGCTTCGGCAGGTTGCCTTCGGAGGCCCCACGCCGAAGCAGCGTGCGAAGTGCGCGCTCAATCGACGCTGCGCGGTCCGACTTGTCAGTCGCGAGGCTCCGCCCTATTCGATAACGATGCCCCGTCGGGATCCACGAATCGACGCCTACATCCAGCGAGCGCCCGAATACGCTCGGCCCATCCTCACGAAGCTCCGCAAGGTGCTGCTCTCGGCGGACCGCGGGCTCGAAGAAGACGTGAAGTGGGGCGCGCCGACGTTGGTCAGAGACGGCCTAGTGTGCTCGTTCATGGGTTTCAAGCGCCACACGGCCGTTTGGTTCCACAAGGGCGCGCTCCTCGCGGATCCGACCGGGCTCCTGATCCCGGGTAAGACGGTGGCGATGCGCGCCGCACACTTCACCAGCGCCGACCAGGTGCCGAGCCGCGCCCTCGCTGCGCTGGTGAAGCAAGCGGTGAAGCTGAACGCTTCGGGCGTGAAGGCGCCCAAGAAGTCGCCGGCCTCCATCGTGGTCCCGGCCGAGCTCCGGCGAGCGTTGGCGCGACGACCGCGAGCCAAGGCGGCGTTCGGAGCGCTGCCGCCGTCGCACCGGCGCGAGCACGCCGACTGGGTAGCCGCCGCCAAGCTTCCTGCGACGCGCGAGCGGCGGGCCGCGAAGGTCATGGAACGGCTGATGGCTGCGAAGTAGCGCTCAATCGACGCGTCGCAGGGCGATCTGTACCGTGAGCGTGGTGGGCATGCTGTGGCTGGTGGTCATCACGCCGCCGGTTCGCTCGAGCGTGAGTGTGCGCTCGATCACGTCGACTTGGCCGTTGGGGTCGAGCTTGCCGGTCACCATGAGCGCAGGCTGATTCTCGGGCCAAGGCCCCGTCCAAGCGTGGTCGACCGTCGCTTCGGTGAGGTCGTAGGTCTCGTTCGTGACCCAGCCATTCTGATACGTGGACTTGCTGCTGTAGGTCGACGCGAGCCCCTGACTCGCTCCGCAGCCGGGCGGCAGAATCACGAGCTCGTAGCTCCCGATCTTCGCCTGGACCTCGGGAGGGAGAGAGGCCTTCATGGGGCCGTAGATGGACTCGGGGTAGGCGGTGAGGAGCACCCCGGTGCCCTCTTCGCCGAGCGGAAGAGCGCGCCCCCAGTACGCCGTGGTCCGCAGGACGCTGCGGTCCGGCGGACCGTAGTTGCAGCCTTCGCAGGTGTTCTCGGCGCCGCTCGTGTCCGTCGAGTCGAGCTCGCAGCGCGACGCCGACTTGCCGAGGCCTTCGAGGTTCGAGACCACGGACGACGAGAGCGCCTCGCTACCGCCGAGCGTGATGGTGGTCTCGAACTTCACCCGCGCGGTCCAGCTCGACCACACCTTGGGCTGCGTCGCAGTCTCTTGCTGCTCCGCTTTGCTCCCCTGCTCGTTGATGACGATGGTCCCCACCCAGCCTTTGGGCACGATCTCGATGAGCTCTTGGGTCACGTAGCGCTTGGGGGACGCCACCTCGAGCGCGAAGTTCCCGAGCACGTCGACGAGCGCGCTGGTCGTTCCGAGCACCGCGCTGAAGGCTTGCTCTGCGGCGGCTTTGGCGCCCGCTTTTCCGGCGCCCCACACGGTCACGAAATCCGGAGCGTTGCCCCGGCGGAGCTGCGCGGAAAAGACCGCGTGGCGCTTTCGCTCCGTGCCCTTCTCGAGCTCGCTCACTTGGGGGAGGATTTCGAACTCGACGCTGTTGGCCGCCTCGGTGTCGCTGACCTTCGTGAGTTGATTCTCGAGGCGCGAGACGATCTGGAAGTTCTGACCCTCTTTGAACAGCACCTCCGTCCCGGAGCCCTTCTCGATGTTCCAGGACACGCGCCAGTGCGCCGCGTCTTTCGCCACGTCGTTGATGTCCGTCTTGGTGGGGAGACCGAGGTAAGCGAGACAATCACCGAGCTCGGTGAGCGTCTTGGCGCTCTCCTTGGAGATCCACTTCTGATAGTCGTCGTAGGCCTTCTGATCGACACCGGCCTTGGCGGTCAGCGTGCCGAACTTCTTGCCGCCGGAAGGCGTCGGTTTCTTCGTCGGGTTCGCCGTGTCGATGGTCAAGACGAGCTTGCCGTAGCGAAAGAACTGGATGAACTTCCAGAGCTTCGCTTGGAGCTTCCAGACGTCGAGGACTTTGAAGAAGTTCTTGCCCAGCTTTGCAGCCTCGCTGCCGAACGTCGCTTTCAACGCTTCGACCACCGCCGTCTTCCATTGGCCGAAGGCCTCGGACATCCCGACCTTGACGGCCTTGTCCCAGGCACCGAGCTGCTTCTTGACGAGCGAGCAGCCGCTGACGTCTCCTGCGACGGGTTGAGGGTCGAGCGGCGAAGACACGCGCTCGAACGCCGCCGCGAGCAGCTCGAGCTCGAGCAGCGAGAACCGCACGAGGTCGAGATCCTGATCCGCAAGTGCGAGGTTTGCCCGGGGCTTTTGCAGCTGGTTGGAAGCCGCGACGAACAGGATGGCGAAGCTCGTGGGATCGCTGGGATCGGCCAGCGCAGCTTGGGTCCACGCCGCGAGGAACTGCACGAAGCTCTCGCGCGGGCTCTTGCCGGTCGGCACGGGCCAACCGAGATCATGGGACAGGCGCGCGAGCTCGGCTCCCGTCAGCGTGGCCGTGTCTCGCCGCTGCATGGCCTCGAGCGCCAGATCCGCGAGCACGAGGGTCGGCACGGTCAGCGTCGAAGCCGGTGCATCGCCCCCCGTGACCACGGTGTCGTCGCGGACGGTGGAAACGCCGCCGCGCGCGAGGACCTTCTGGGTCGCCGCGATGGCTTCGTCGAGCGAGCCGGCATCGACCAGGCTTTGGGCGAGCGCAGTGACGTCGGCGGGAAGCTCGAGCGTCGGAGCGTCCGCACCGGGGTCGGCGAACGCGGGTTCGCCCGAGGCGCCGGAGCCCGCGCTGCCGCCGCTGCCCGCGCTCGCTCCGGTTCCCGCCACGGCTCCGCTGCCCGCCGCGCCGCCGCTCGCTCCCCCCGAGCCGCCGGTGCCCGAGCCACAGGCCGCGAACGAGAGGACCGAGAGCAGCATCGAGCAAAGAAACCAGAAACGCCGGTTCGACATCATCCGCTCCTCCTCTTCACTCGAAGTCACGCACCAGCACGAGCTCGAACGGCTTGCCGTCGATGCCCAGCTTCAACTGCGAGAGCTCCGGCAAAACGCCTCCGGGCGCGGCCGAGTTGGGCCGCTCGGCGACGCGGAAGAAGGTCGATTGACCCGACTTTCCGTCGGGGAGCTTGCCGATGCGATTGCCTTGGACGACGAACGCGCCTTCACCGCCGTAGGCCGTGGTGGTCTCGAGCACCTCGGTGGCCGAGTAGTCGCCGTAGGACGTGTACGCGGCTTCTTCGCCGTAGCGACCGTTGGCGGCGAACACGGCAGACGTGGCCGCAGTGCCGGTGGCGCGGAACCATTTTCCGAGGAGCGCCGCACGCGCGGCATCGGAGGCGCCACCCTTCCCGGGGAACGACAGACCGTAGAAGAACTCCGACCACGAGAGCGCGTTGGTGCTGGCATCACCCACACAGGGGTTGTCCTTCTCTTGGAAGGCGACGACGGAGGCCACCTGACCACCGAGTTCGATCACGAGCACGCGCGCCGCGGCGCCGGTCGGGCCTTGAGTCGAGCTGAGCTCCGCAGGAAGCTCCACGAAGGGAAGGCCCTGGCCGGTCACGCCGCGCCACGAGAGCTCCGCGCTCGAGCCGTATCCGCTCGGTGGAATGAGCTCGACGCCAGCGGACGCGAAGAACGCATTGCCGATGGCGAGCGCTTGCGCGACGAGGTCGGCTTCGGCAGTCACCGGAGCGAGGAGCGCGTACGAGCACTCGCCCTGGCTCGCGCCGTGGGGTGCCGAGAGCACGAAGCCGTCGGCATACTCCTCGCTGGTGAACCCAGTGGGGACGACGAAGTCGTAGACGCCCCAGCTTTGGCCGGTGCCATCGAGCGGGACTCCATCGGGCGGGAGCTCCCCCGTTCCAGTCGCACCACTACCGCCGCCACCGGTCGAGGCAGCGGCGCCCGCTCCGCCGCTGGACGGGCTCGCGCCGGTTCCGCCCGACGCGGGCGCACCGCCACGCGACGGCGGGCTCGAGCAGGCCAACGACAGAAGAGAGAGCACGAGGAAGAAGCGCTGACGCATGCGTCGAGGTTGCGTCGCAGCACCGAGCTCGGCAATCCGATGACCGATAATGCATCGGGGCGTCCGTGGAGGACGCGACTCGTGTCCGAAAATGCATCTTGCTAGATTGCGCCACGCGAATGCACGCGCCGCTCGCTCTGCGCCAAGTCCTACGCATGGTCTCGCGTTCGAGCTCCGCGACGGTCGAGCTCGTCGCGGTGCGCCGTCCGGAGGTCGTGCTGCGTCGCACGGCGTACGCGGGCGTCGTTGCCGAGGAGCGAGTGCTGAGTCGCGCGTTTCCGTTCGTGACCCACTCGTCGCGTCTGCAAGCGCTCACCTTGCTCGAAGGCAAGCTGCGCTTCTGCCGGACGCCCGAACGCGCACCGCTCACCCTCGAGCCCGGGGACAGCGTGCTGTTGTCGCCCCCCGAAATCGCGCGCACTCGCATGGAAAACGTGGTCTTCGTCGACGTGGAGTGGGCGCTCGATGGCCCCGAGCGTTCGCTGGCACCGAAACGCCTTCCGCGACTCGACGTGGGGCGAGCTCGTGCTCTCGGCGAGCGCCTCGCGGCCGACGAGTCGCCGGGGCGCGCGCACTTTGCCGAGGCCATTTCGCTCTTCGCCGGCGCCGGCGTGAAGTTCGGCGGCCTCGACGCCGAGGGCTTGCGCGGCGGACCCAGCGAGCGAGATCGGCGCATCGCGCACGCCATCGGCGCACAGGTCGCCGACCTCCGCCGCGGCGCCACGGAGCTCGCGATGGGCGAGCTCACCGAGCTTTCACCCCGCCAGCTCCAGCGAGTGCTCGCCGAGTTTTGCCAGCGCTACCAGATCAGCGCCACGAGCTGGCGCGATCTCCGCAATCGCTATCGCGTGCAGTTCGGCATCGCGCTCCTCAGCGTGCCCGAGCTCTCGGTAGCGGCCATCGCCGGCGACGTCGGCTACGGCTCGGCGGCCGCGTTCGCGCGAGCTCTCGCCAACCTCGGTTTGCCGCCGCCCGGCGAGCTTCGCGAAGAGATCGCGAGGCTGGCACAGGTGGAGTGAGCGGCTCCGCTGCCGAAGCGCGCCGGATGTGGCGAGCGGGCAGCTCTCATAGTGGTGAAACGGAACGGCACGTGAGCAGGTCGCTCGCTTCTACTTCTTCTTGTCCTTCTCGACCGCCTTCTGGGCCAGGTCGTCGAGCGCAGCCTGGAGCTCTGCGCGGGTGTAGGGCAAGCGATCGATGGCAGCTTGCTCGGCCTTCTGAGCCTTCTTCAGCTTGTCTTTGGCGTCTTCGGCCTTCTCGACCCACGACGACTTCTCGCCGGTCCGCGCGGACATGCTGAGCGTGTGCTCCATCATGGCCAGGGCCTTGTCGAGCAAGATGCTGTAGCGCAGCCGCATCGCGCCTTCGAAGAGCTGCTTCTTCTTGTCGGTGTCGGCCTTCGGTTGGGGGATGGCCATCAGATCTTCGTGGAGCTTCTGGTAGAGCTCGCCGACGCGGAAGCCAGCCATGGCCGACCAGTGGGCGTCTTTGGCGCGCATGGTGTCCGAGTAGGCCGTCTGGGCGTCGAGCAGGAGCTGACAGCGCTCTTCGAGCACCGCCGCGAAGTTCGCCGGCATGGGCTGGAAGGTGATCTTCTCGGCGCGGATGCGCCGCACCTCTCCCAGCGCGAAGTAGAGCTGAGCGACGTCGCGCGTGATGGTGCCGGCGGCGTCGAGCCGGTGGTCCTCGACGATGGTGCGCGCCTTCTCGACGTAGTAGCTGGCGGCGTCGGTGTCCCCGGCGGCGACCAGCGAGAGGGCCTTGCCACCGAAGGCCACGATGCGTTCGATGTGATCGAGATCGGGGTGGCGCGTGAGGAGTGCGTCGGACGCTTCGCCGCAGCGTTGCCAGCGTTCGAGGAAGCACCAGAGCCGGATCGAGCGCGTGAGCGCGTCGCGGGCCAGGCTGTGTTTCGGGAATCGACTCGCGAGCTGTTCGAAGCGCTGCACGCTGGTCATTCGATCGCCGGCTTGCTCGTGGGCGAGCCCAGCAGCCTGGAGCGCTTCGGCCGCGCGGGGGCCGTTCGGATCGAGGCGGAAGACGCGGTCGAACTCCTGGGCTGCGCTCTTGGCGTCGCCTTCGGCCATGCTCTTTTCGGCACGGGCGTAGAGCTCGTCGATGTCGGCAGCGCCTTCGGGCGTGACCACGGTTCGGGAGAGCTCGGTCGGCTCACCCGCGCCGGGACGGGACCCCTCGGAATTCGGCGACTTCCCCGGCGAGGCCGGGGTCGAAGCGCAGCCCGCGGCGAGGAGCATCAAGGAAACCAGTCCGAAGGCACGCATCCTGCTTCTAGTGTACCGCGCCGCGCCGGAGTTCCCGAGAGCCAGAAATACCCGTTGACCGCTCGGAGAAGGCTCCTAAGTTGGATCTCGTGGTCGAGATCGCGGCGACGCTTTCGGCTCCCTCGGGGCATGAAATCCGAAGGCCGATGGTTCTCCGACCACCAAGAGGAGGATACGAGACATGGGAGAGTCGACGGCACGCGACCGAATCTTCAGCCTGGAACGCGAGCACCATGACTTGAAGCAACGGGTCCACCGTTTGGAACGCCGCGCTTTCTTGACTCCCACCGAACAACTGCAAATGGCGGATCTGAAAAAACAGAAGCTTCTGGCGAAAGATCAGCTCGCGATCCTGAAGCGCGATCGCTGACCGCGCGACGCACGGCAGTCGCCATTCGAGGGAGCGTTCGCGCTCCCTCGTCTCATTTCGGCTTTCGCGTACGAGCGCTGGAGTCGCTCAGAGCGGAACGCACTCGCCGCTCTGACAGGACTGCCCTTCGGGACAATCTTTGTTGGCGCTGCACTTGCCGGGGCCCGCGGGCGTGGCCGGCGCGCCGGTCTCGGGACCCTTCGAGGTTTCGGTGGCCGTGGAGCGGCTCTTGTCGAGACGCTCGCCTCCGCCGTACACCTCTTGGTTCAAGTCGTTCAGCGCTTCGTCGAGCCGCTGCTTCCACTGGGCGCTGAGCCCACCTGGGTGCTCTTGCTCGATGGCCTTGGCGACGGCGAGCCAATGACGCGCATCGGCCCGGAACCCCAAGCGATAGTCCGCCATGCCCCGCAGGTACGCGTAGCGTGATTGGTCGCTGAGATCGAGCGAGTCCATGTCGCTCTCGAGCACGCGGAAGAGGGCGAGCGCACGCTCGTATTCGTTCTCTTCGTAGAAGCGTTGCCCGCGGTTCAGATCCTCGCGGTAGGTGGCGCAGCCGACCAGGCTGAGCGCTAGCGCCGACAGGGCGAGCCAAGTGCGAATCACGCCGCGAGCCTAGAGCATCTTTCGAAGATGCGCGAGCCCCTGCGGAAAGCCGACAATTCCGGCGTTTTTTGGCCTACCGGGGGAGGGACCGAAACAGCAAGCGGACGATGGGAAGACCATCGGCCATGGCCCGCCTTTCCCGCGGACTTCGCGCCGAAAACGGGTTCTCGTCCACGCGTGAGCTCGGACCTTCGGGCGCGAAGCGGCCCGAGAGCCCGACCACGCTCTCGTAGGCGTCGGCCCGCTCCAAGACGTCGGTCTGGATGAAGAAGAGCCCGCCTGGCACGAGGATGCGGGCGACCTCGAGCGCGAGCTCCGGGGTCAGGACCAGGCGCTTCTGGTGACGCTTCTTCCACCAGGGGTCGGGGAAGTGGAGGAACACGACGCTGGCGCAGGCATCGGGGAAACGCGCGAAGGCCGAGCGGACGTCTTCGGCGAACACCCGCGCGCGCGCACCGAGCCCACGGGCGGCGAGCCTGCGATCGACGATGGTGGCCCATTTCCGGCGGATCTCGAGGCCGATGAGCCGCACCGCGGGATCGGCCGCGAGCCTCTCGACGAGAAACCAGCCGCGGCCCGGGCCGATCTCTATCTCGACGGGTTCGGGGCCCCCGCCCACGAGCTCTCGTGGGTCGACCCGGTCCCCCTCCGGCAAGCGGGGGGCGTCCTGATAGGGGTCGATTCGCATGGGCGCCGGATATCATGCCCGCCCCCGAGACCCGCATGGCATCTCGCATCTCCACCGTGACGAAGCTGCTCGGGCCTTGGGCGCCCTGGGGCCTCGTCGCGGCGGTGCTCGGCGTCATCGCGACGCGCACGATCCTCGCGACCACCGGCGGCGAGGTGGCCGTGCCCCTCGACGACACCTTCATCCATCTGCAATTCGCCCGGAGCTTCAGTCGGGGCGAGCCGCTGGTCTATACGCCCGGGACACCGCCCACGCCGGGCGCCACGAGCCTGCTCTGGCCTCTCGTCTTGAGTCCGTTCGTGAAAATGGGCGAGACCGCGCCCATCTGGGTCGCATGGTTCTTGGGCTTCCTCGCGCTCTCGCTGCTCGCTCTCGAGACCCAGCGCTTGGCCGCGGGCCTGACCTCGAGCCCCGTCGCCTTCGCCACGGGAGCCATGGTGCCGGCGTTCGGCGGCCTCGTGTGGTGCGCCGGGAGCGGCATGGAGGTGGTGCCGCTCGCGTGGCTCCTCGTGCTCTCGGCGCGCCTCGGCTCCGAGTGGCTCGAGCGCGAGTCCGCTCCTTCGAGGCGCGCGCTCGCCGCGCTCTTGGTCGTTGCGTTCGCGGCGCCGCTCATGCGCCCCGAAGGCGCCCTCGGCTCGGTCATCGTCGCCATCGCCATCGCGCTCAGCTCGCGCGGACGTGGTCGACTCTGGGCGTTGGTCGCGCTTCTAGCGCCGCTCGCGGGGCCGCTCTTCAATCATTGGGTGAGCGGGCAGTCGACGACGACCACCGCGCTCGCGAAATGGCTGCCGTTGAATCCGTATCACCAGGGGGAGCGGCTCTGGCCCACGGTGAGCGCCAACATCGTGCTGCTGTTCGGGACCTTGTTCGACGGCCGGATCTGGAGCGCCATCTTCATTCCAGCGGGCGCGCGCTACGTGGCCTGGATCGCGCCGCTCGGCCTCGTTTACGTCGCCTTGCGCAAGAACCGTTCGGCGCGTGGCTCCTTCGTGCTGATCCTGGCTCTCGGCATGCTGATCCCCGCGAGCTTCGACTGCATGCTGTGCAATCGACTGCGCTACCTCTGGCCCTTCGCGCCGGCTTGGTTCGTGTGCCTGGGCGCGCTGGCCGAGAGCGTGGGCTTGCTCCTCAGCCGCTACCGGCAAGGTTTGATCCACATGGGCCTCGCGCTTTCGGCGGGCATGGCCGGCGCGTTCGGGGCCACGCTGTCGCGCTCCCTCGACGATCTCGCGGAGAGCGCCGACGCCATTCGCAAACAGCAGACCTCGCTCGGGCGCTGGGCGAAAGAGAAGCTCCCGGCCGACGCGCGCATCGGCGTGAACGACACCGGGGCCATCGCGTACTTCTCCGGCAGGCGCACCTTCGACGTCGTGGGGCTCACCACGAAGAGCGAGCCGCGCTACTGGGCCGCAGGCGCGGGCTCGCGCTTCGAGCACTACGAGCGCATGCCGCGGGCCGAGCTCCCGACCCACTTCATCGTGTACCCCGAGTGGATGAACGTGCCGCAAGTGCTCGGTACGGAGCTCACCGAACGCACGGTGAGGGCTTCGATCCTCGGCGGGGCGACCATGGTGGCGTACGAGGCCAGCTACGAGCTCTTGGGCTCCGCCGAACGCCCGCTCGATGCCAAGGGCGAGCCCATCGATCGGCTGGACGTGGCCGATCTCGAGAGCGAAGCAGCTCACGCCTACGAGCTCTTCTGGGCGACGCAGATCGAGAACCGCATCTTCGACAGCTGGGCGGGCGCCGAGCGCCGCGCCGACGGTGGCCGCTCCGGGCGCACCCTCGAGCGCTTCTCGCTGGCGATCGAGCCCAAGGCGCGCTTCGTCGCGCGACTGGCGGTCGAAGAGTCCATGAGCATCGAGCTGCGCGTGGACGGCCGCGTGCTGAAGAGCCTCGAAGCCACCCCCGGCGACGAGTGGCTCGAGCTCGCCGTGGAGCTCCCGGCCGACGCGCCGCGCGGCCGAGCGCGCTTCGAGCTCCTGGCGCCCGAGGGCAAGAGCTTCGCGGCCTTGCACTATTGGGCGGAGCCGGCAGCGGCGAGAACCCCGAGCCCGTAGCACGAGTGGAAAAAAAGGTGGCACGCGGGGAGGCCGGGCCCTAGGTTTTCGGCGTGCACCTCCCGGACGGCATCCTGACGAGCCCGGCCCTCTGGGCGGCGGGCAACGTGGCAGGTGGAGCCGCGAGCGTCGCGCTCGTTCGGCGAGTGAATCCCTCTGCGCGCGGCGTCGCTTTCAGCGGCACGCTCGCCGCGTTCGTGTTGGCTGCGCAGGCGCTCAACGTTCCGCTGCTGCCGGGCGCCAGTGCTCACGTCATCGGCGCCGGGCTCCTCACGCTCGTGCTCGGCCCCGCGCGGGCGGTCTTGGCCTTGCTCGCCGTCGTGGTGGTCCAGGCGTTTTTCTTCGCCGACGGAGGGCTCACCGTGCTCGGCGTCAACGCGCTCCACATCGCCGTGCTGCCGGTGCTGGCCGTGCACGCGAGCCAGCGGCTCTTCGGCGCACGCGCCCCGAACGCCGCGCTCGTGCTCGGCACGTTCGCGGGCAACGTGCTGTCCGCCTTGAGCCTCGCCACGTTGCTCGTCTTCGGCGCCCACGTCCCGCCGAAGCTCGCGTTCGGCTGGCTCGTCGGAGTGCAAGCGCTGGCGGGTCTGGTCGAGGGCGCGCTCACCGCGATGGCCCGCGGCAATCTCGTGCGCTTGGCGCCGGGCCTGTTCGCAGCGCGTGCCGCGCGAGCCCAGCTGCCGGAGCCCCTCGACGACCTCGCTCCGCGCTCCGCGCCGCCGGGTTCGGCCTGGGTTTGGGCCGCGGTCGCGCTCACCATCGCGTGGGCGCTCTTGCCCTTCGCCAGTCGGGCGCCCGACGCCCTCGAGCGCGTCGTCGAGTCGCACCAGCCCTCCCAGTGAACGTGGCGGACACCACCCGCATCGTGTGTGCGCTCGTGCTCGCGAGTGGAATCGCGACCGCGCCGCTCGCGGGGAGAGTCGAACTCGGTCTCCTCGCCCTTGCGCTGCTCGTCACCTACGCGCTCGAGCGCCCAGGCTCGCGCTGGCTCGCGTCGCGCGTGGGTCCGCTCGTACTCGGCATCGTGGCGCTGCTCGTGCCGCTCTGGCTCACCGGTGACGTCGCACGCGCGAATCGACTGGCGCTGCGCGCGTTCGCCGCTGCGTGGTGCGCCACCCTGATCCTGAGCCAGCTCACGCTGCCGCGACTCGCCCCCGCCCTGCGTGCGCTCGGCGTGCCGCTCGCACTGCGCTCGGCCATCCACACGCTGGTGTGGCAGCTCGAGCACGTCGCCGAGGAAGGGCGGCGCCTGATCCTGGCGCGCGAGCTCCGGCAGGCGCGTCGCTTCGGCCCCGAGGTGCTCTCCGAGCTCCTCGTGCGGACGGCGGCCCGCGCCGAACGCGTGGATTTGGCGCTCCGTCTCCGCGGCGTCCACGATCCGAGCGCGCGCTCCCGCTACGCCTACGGGGCGCTGGACGTCGCGACCCTGGCCGCGTGCTTGGGACTCGGGGTCGCGCTCCATTGGCTCGGGAGGAGCGCGCCGTGAGCCCGCGCAACATCGAGCTCGAAGACGTGCGCGTGTGGCGCGAAGATGGCCTCGGGGGCCAACCGGTGGAAGTGATCCACTCGGTCGGCGCGACGCTCGGCGCAGGTCGCCGCGTCGCCTTCGTGGGGGCCAACGGTGCGGGCAAGACTTCGCTCTTGCTCGCGCTGGTCGGCGCCGTGCGCTTCGCGGGGCGGATCGCGTTCGATGGAATCGCGCTCGATCGGAGCACGCTCGCCGAGCATCGCCGGAGCATCGGTTACGTCTTCGCCGAGCCGAGCGACCAGCTCTTTCTGCCGACGGTGCTCGAAGAGGCGCGACTCGCGGCCGAACAGCGCCGGCTCGACGACCCACAGGGTCGCGCCCGACGCGCGCTCGACGCCGTGGGGCTCGTGGGACTCGACGCGCGCGCTCCCGGCTCGCTCAGTTTGGGGGAACAGCGCCGGCTCGCCATCGCCACGGCCCTCTCGGGCGATCCGGGCGTGCTCTTGCTCGACGAGCCCACGGCGAGCCTCGACGCGCGGGCGCGACGGCGGGTGCTCGAAGCCATGCGAGCGTGTCCTGCGACCACGGCGTTCGCGACTCACGATCTCGCAGCGGCCCTCGAGCTCGAAGCCGACGTGCTGGTGCTCGCCGGAGGGCGGCTCGTCGGATGCGGCCCGGCCCTCGAAGTGTTCCGTGACCGCGCGCTGCTCGACCGAGCGGAGCTCGACGCGCCCTAGCCCATTCATCGTTCTACGAATTCGAACGATGGCTTCGAACATCTCAGATGGATCGAATGATGGGCGTCGCCATACTGAGCACCGAGGTCACGAACGATGGCATCGAAGCTCTTTCACGCCGTGGTCGCCTTCGGCATTTCCTTGGGAAGCACTGCTTGCGGCGGCCGCATCGACGGGGGTTCCCTGGCGGAGCCCGGTCCCGACGACGCGGGCGCTCCGGACGACGCCCAGGCCGACGCGCCCATCCCCAAGCCGCCGCCTCCGGAAGCCGGGCCACCCGACGCGTCGCCCGACGCTCTGCCTGACGCTCCTCACGATGCGCCGAGCGACGCCATCGTCGAAGCCTTCTGCGACGCGACCTGGCCCATCACCAAAGCCGGACGCGAGGTCTGCGGTCCGGCCGACGGCTGCGTCGAGATCGAAGCGCCGTTCTGCTACGGGCCCGACGGCAACGGCGGCTGCAAGATCTACCCGCTGAAGTGCGAAGGCAGCGAGTGGCATTGCATGGGTGGAGCGCCGAGCAGCCAACCGGAGCCGTGTCCATGAGCCTGCGCATAGAGCATGGTCCGACGGGTCGCTGGGGCGGGCGTTTGACCGAGCGACCGCTCCCCGAGCACGACGCAGACATCGACGCGCTTTCGCCCGAGGTGCGGCGCAAGCTCGCCGGGATCTGGCTGAGCCGCGCCGCCATGGAGCGACGGGTGGCGGATTCGTTCCAGGTGATCTCCGCCGCGCTCGGCCGGCGCGACGCCGACGCCGCGCTGGTCCGTCTCGCGCGGCGAGCCGTCGACGACGAGTTCCGTCACGCCGAGCTCAGCCGGCAGGTCGCTTCGCACTTCGCCGGGCGAGAGCTCGCGAGCCCGCCGCTCCTCGAGCTCACCGTCCCGCGCCACCGCGGCGCCTCGGAAGAGCTCCGGGACACGCTCCACGTCGTCGGACAGTGCGTGCTGAACGAGACCACGGCGACCGCGTTCCTCGAAACATGCCTGGCGCATGCCAAGGGTAAGCTCGCTCGCCACGCGCTCCGCGAGCTCTTGAGCGACGAGGTCGACCACGGGCGCATCGGCTGGGCCTTCCTCGCCACTACACGCCCCGAGACGCGCGTCGAGCTCGGCCGTTGGCTCTTGCCGATGGCGTACTTGAATCTGCGCCTCTGGCGCGAAGAGAGCCCCATCGAAGCCGCTCCACCTCCCGAGCTCGCCGCCCACGGCGCACCGCCGGGTGAAGTGATCCACGCAGCGCTGCTCGACGCGCTCTCCACGTTGATCCTGCCAGGCTTGCGCAAGCTCGGCGTTCCCGTGGAGGCAGTGGAACGCTGGGTGAGCCAGGGCGCGTTCACCGATCGGGCGCCGACGGAGCTTCTCGACTGAGCTACGGCAGCGCGTCGAGTTGGTCCGCGACGGACATGCTCCCGCGAGCTGACGGATGCGAATGGGCAGAGACCGAGGAGCGCATTCGTCGCGAGACCGCGGCGACCATTGCCTCGACCTTCACCGCTGCCGACGACGAGCGAGGCGTGGACGTGACCCAGATCGAGCGCATGTTGGCCCTCTCGCCTCAGCAGCGCCTCGAGTCGTTGAACGCGAGCCGTCGCTCGGTCCAGGAGCTCACCGGTGATGCGCAACGCGACTGATTCGATCGCCCTGAACGCCTCTCACCTCGAGTCGAAGCCCAGCCCTCGCTGACCTCGAGGACTCGGGTTTCGCGTATGCTCTGGGCACCGTGAGCTACGACATCGAGCTCTTCGCGCGCCCGGGCGGGCGGACTCTGGACGTGGCAGCGCTTCGGGCTTGGTTCACGGGCCGCGAACACTGGACGCCGTTCGATGGAGGCGCAGACTACGCGGACCCAGACAGCGGAGCGACCTGGCGGGTGCACTGGGTCGAGGGCGATGCGCCAGCGCCGCTCGTGCTCTCCCTGCGCGTGGCCGGCACCGCGCCTCACCTCGCCGCGGCGGAGCTCCGCGACGAGGTCCGTGCGCTGGCGGATCGCTTCGAGCTCTGGATCGACGATCCGCAAATCGAGGGCGTCGGGCGCGGTGAGCTCGACGACGCGAAGCTCGTTGCCGGGTTCGAGCACTACAATCGCTTCGCGACCCGCGCGCTGTCGGTGCTCCTCGGCAATCCGTTTCCGCCGCACCTTCCTGCGCACGAAATCGAGGAGATCGTGGGCTGGAATCGCGCGCGCGACGCGCTCGCGGAGAGCACCGACACCTTCGTTCCAAAGATCCAGTTCGCTCATCACGACGTCAATCGGGCGTCGACCCTCGTGGCGTGGCACGGGGGAGCGGCCCTTCTGCCCCGCGTGGACGTCCTCGTGACGCCGCTCCGAACGGTGGCGTGGGCGAGCCTCGCGCGCGAGCTCGAGGAAGCACCGAGGGAGGAGCACGCGCTCCCGTGCTGGCGCATCGACGAGGCGCTGGCCGAGCGGCTGATGCGGCGTCTGCGCCGGGTTCCAAGAGCGCCTATGCCCACATTGGTCGAAGCCGGCGAGCTCCGCTCGAGCGAGATGGTGGTTCCGCTCATCGAGCTCGTGAACGGCACGGGTTGTGACGATCCCGAGGAGCTCGAAGCCGTCGCCACCCACGCTCACGGCACGCATCAGCACCGCCGTGCCTTCCAGGTCGCGCGGCGGCTCCTCACGCTGAAACCCGACTCGTACGCCGGCGCGCTGATCACGGCGGCGAACGGTCTCTACTTGATGGAGCTCGAGGCTGCGCTCACGGCAGTGGAGGGGTTGGTCGAGCGGTCGCCGAACGATCGGGCCGCGCGCATGGTGCGAGGTGCGCTGCTCACCGAGCTCGCGCGATACGACGAAGCGGTTGCCGATTGTGACGTCGCGCTCGCCGTGCGCGAGGACGCCATGACCACCAACGTTCGCGCTTATGCTCTAGACGCAGCGGGGCGCGGGGAGGAAGCGCGAGCCGGCTACGAGCGCGCTCTCGAGCTCGTAGCCACGGAGATGGAGGGCAAGAGCGACACGACCGATCTGCGAAGTCGCCGCGCGTATGCGCTGGTCGGCCTCGGGCGCGCCAAAGAAGCGCTTCGGGAAGCCAAGCAGGTGCTCGACGAAGTCCGCGATCCGTTCCTCACGCTCCAGAGCATCGGCCGCGCCGAGCTCCTGATCGGACGCCCGAAACGCGCCCTCGCACCCCTGCGCAAAGCGCGCGGCCTGCGCGAGACCGCACCCCTCGCGTCGTTCCACTTGGCGATGGCCCTCGCCGAGCTCGGAAAGTCCGACCTCGCCCGCGAGGCGCTGTCGGATGCGCTTCGGAGCCCGCACTTCGCACGACTCGCGCGCGAGGACGGCCGGCTCGCGGCGCTCGTACCCAGCGAAGTCGCGCGCTGAGCGTCACGCCGCCCGCGGCCGTCCGAACTCGGGCGGTGAATCGCTGTTGCCAGGCCTCACGAGCAGCACCTCGGCGTCTACGCGAGTGAGCACGTCTTCGGCCGCGTCACCGGCGAGGAGGCCACGGATCCCCGTCTGCCCCGGGCTCCCGACCACCACTCGGTCGATGCGCTGGGCGGCGACGTAGTCGGCCACTTCGTCCTCGAAGAAGCCGGGCGTGATCCTGACCCGGTCGGGCGCGCGCTCGAGCACCGAGGTGACCTCGCGGAGCTCTTGCTTCGCCGTTGCCAACCGCGTCGCGAGCGTCCCGGGAGCGAGTCGCTGAGGCACGTAGAGGACGTGGAGCTCGGCGTGATCGAGCGCGGCCCACTCTTCGGCGTGGCGGAGCACCTGGGTGGCGAGGCGGCGACGCGCGCGATCGCTCTTTTCTCCCGGGTCGACCACGGCGAGCACCTTGGGCTCCGCGCTGACGGGTCCAGGCGCGACGACCCAGACGGGGCACGGCGACCTGCGCGCGAGCCAGAGCACGCTGCTCCCGACGAAACCTCGGCGCCGCGCGGCGTGGCCGCGGGCGGTGACGATCGAGAGGTCGTGCGCTTCTTCGAGGGCCAGGCGAATGGCAGTGGCGCAGGGTCGGCCCGAGCGAGCGAAGACCCGCACCGGGCAGCCGCCGGTGACGCTCGCGACGCGTGCCTTCTGCCAACCGATTTCGGCGTCGAGACGCGCGCGTTCCAGCTCCGCGCGGTCTTCCCACACGGGCCAGCGCGCAAGCTCTTCGTCGAGGGGCTCGAGCACGCTGAGCACGTCGATGCTCGCCCTCGTGCGGGCGGCGAGCTCGACGGCGCGGCTGAGTCCCGCGAGGGACTCGGGGCGTTCGTCCACGAGCACGAGGATGCGTTGGGCGGGCTTCATGCGGCTCTCCTCGTTCAGGCAGCGAGTCGAATGGCGCTCGCGGGGGCCGGGGTGGTGGCGTCGCGCTGCGCCGGCGTTTCCCGCTGCGCGAGCGCGTGCAGGAACGCGAGCTCTTCGCGGCGCGCACGGCAGGCGTCGTCGGCCCAAACGCAGGCCTCTTCGAGGGTTCGGTCGGCTCGGGCTCCTGCCCGGAGCGAACGCTCGCGCAGTCGGGCAAGGACGCGCACGGCTCGAGTCCAGAAGGCGAGCTCGTTCCGTTCGATGGCGATCAGAATGCGATGACGAAGACTCATGGGGGTGACTCCTTTGGTGCGGGGTTCTCGTGCTCTTGGAAATGGGGCCGCGCACGGGCTTCGTCGAACAGAAAATCCGGCCGCTTCACATCTCGATTTCCGATGAATCGCAGCGCGGAGTCGCGACCACGTGGGAGGCTTGCTATAGGGCGCCCCATGCGTCGCCGACCGCTCGGAAAGACCGGGATGAGCGTGAGCGAGCTCGGGCTCGGCACTTGGGGCCTTTCGGGTGACGGCTATGGTCCGGTGCCCGAAGCCGAGCAGGACAAGGTCATCGAGCGGGCCCAAGCCCTCGGCATCACGCTGTTCGAAACGGCCGACAGCTACGGCCTCGGTGCCATGGAGCGGAAGCTCGGCGAGCGACTCGCGGGCGACGACAACGTACGCGTCGTGACCAAGATCGGCACCGAACGCGACGCCTCGGTGCCGCGCAAGCGCTTCGACCCCGGCTACCTCGAGCGAGCGTTCGCAGCTTGCCAGGAGCGCCTGCGACGCGACGTCCTCGACGTGGTGCTCCTGCACAACCCTTCCGTCGAGGCCGTGAAGAAGGGCGACGCAACGAAGGTCCTCGAAGGGCTGGTCCAAGCGGGCAAGCTCCGCGCTTGGGGTGTGAGCGCCGGCGGAGTCGAAGTGGCGATAGCGGCCATCTACGCGGGCGCGGCGGTCTTGTCGCTCGCGTACAACGTCTTCCAGTCGAGCGACCTCGGCGCGCTGATCGTCGACATCGAGAAGCACGACGTCGGAGTCCTCGGGCACTCGGCGCTCGCCTATGGACTTCTCACTGGGCACTGGGGCCCGGACAAGAGCTTCGCCGAAGGGGATCACCGCGCGGAGCGCTGGACCTCGGACGAGCTCCGGCGCCGCGTGCGCCAGCTCGACGCGCTCCGCCCCGCCGTGGGGGGACAAGTCCTCACCATGCGCGGCGCTGCGCTGCGCTTCGCGCTCTCGAACCGCAAGTTGAGCGCGGTGCTGCTCGGACCAAAGAGCACACTGCAACTGGACCAGCTGGTGCGCGAGGCCGGCAAGGGCCCGCCCTATCTCGAAGACACGGCGCTCGTGGCGCTGCGAAACCGGCTGCGCCAGGTCGGAGTGGAGACGTGACCGAACGCCTGCTCCCCGTCGTGCTCGAAATCGCCAAGGCAGCGGCGGCCCTGATCCAAACGGTGTACGCCACGGCCTTCGAAGTCGACTTCAAGGCGCCGCGGGATCCGGTGACCGAGGCCGATCGGCGCGCCAACGAGCTCATCTGCGCGCGCTTGCGCGAGGCATTTCCGGGCATCCCGGTGGTGGCCGAAGAGAGCGACCCGTCGACGTTCGCCGACTATCGCCAGGCCGAGCGCGCGTTCTTCGTGGACCCGCTCGACGGGACGCGCGAGTTCGTGAAGCGGAACGGCGAGTTCGTGGTGATGATCGGTCTATTGGATCGCGGGCGGCCGACCCACGGCGTGATCCACGCACCGGCGACGGGGACGAGCTGGCTCGGCGAGCTCGGCGGCGACGTGCGACGCCTCGACGCGGATGGTAACGAGGCGCCGCTGCGGGTGAGTGAGACCGCCGCCCTGGCCGACGCGCGCGTGCTCTCGACGAGATCTCACCGAAGCCCCGCGCTCGAACGCGCTCTCGCCGCCCTCGGGGCACGGCGACTCGATGCGTTGGGCAGTGCAGGGCTGAAGTGCGTCGAAGTCGCGTGCGGCGCCGCCGACGCCTACGTCGCGCCAGCTCGCGCGGGCAGCCGCTGGGACGTGTGCGCAGGCGAAGCCATCGTGCACGCCGCGGGCGGACGCTTCACCGACGCCCACGGCGACCCCATCGACTATCGGAGCGAGAGCCTCGTGAACGAGCGAGGCATCGTGGCGAGCAACGGCCGACTGCACGCCGAAATCTTGGCGCGCCTAGCCGCGGCCCGCGCGCGAGAAGGCGAGGGCTGAATGCGAGAAGCTGCCGATGTCGTGATCGTGGGGGCCGGCATCATGGGGCTGTCCATCGCGTACAACCTCGCGAAGCACCACGGAGTACGCGACGTCACGGTGCTCGACCGCTCGTACTTGTGCGGCGGCGCCAGCGGCAGAAACGGCGGGGGCGTGCGGGCTCAATGGTCGAGCGAAGCCAACGTGCGGCTGATGCAGGAGTCGCTGCGCATCTGTCGCGACTTCGCCCGGGAGCACCGCATCAACACCTGGTTCCGGCAGGGCGGCTATCTGTTCCTGGCGCGCAGCGATGCCCGCGCAACCGCGCTCAGCGAGAGCGTGAAGCTCCAGAATCGGCTCGGGCTCCCGACGCGGCTGCTCTCGCCAGAGCAAATCCAGAGCATCGTGCCCGAGCTCTCTAGTGATGGCGTCACGCTGGCTTGCTACAACCCCGACGACGCCGTGGTCTTCCCCTGGCCCTTTGTCTGGGGCTACGCCGAAGGCGCCCGCAACCATGGCGTCGAGGTCTGCACCTTCACGCGCGTCACCGGCATCGAAACCACGAGCGGTCGCGTCAGCGCCGTCGTGACGGACCGCGGGACCATCCGCACCGACCGTGTGGTGAACGCCGCCGGCGCCTTCAGTCCGGAGGTGGCGCGGCTCTGCGGAGTCGAGCTCCCCAATCGTCCTCATCGCCACGAGATCTGCTCGAGCGAGCCGCTCAAGCCTTGGCTCAAACCACTCGTTGCCGACCTGAGCAACGGCCTCTACTTCTCGCAGTCCACCCGGGGCGAGATCGTCGGCGGCGTGAGCAACGAGAAGGTCCCGGAAGGGGCGGACCAGCGCTCGAGCCATCGATTCTTGTCGCTCTACTCCCGCGCGCTGCTCCGGGCCTGCCCCCGTCTCGGCGACGTGAAGGTCCTCCGGCAATGGGCCGGGCTCTACGACATCACTCCGGACGCGAACCCCATCGTGGGCGAAGTCGATGGCATGGCGGGCTTCTTCCAGGCCTCCGGCTTCATGGGACACGGGTTCATGATGGCGCCCGTGATCGGAAAACTGATGGGGCAGGTCGTGGCGGGTGGTCCGGTGCCCGAGGTCTTCGAGAAGTGGAACTT
>Ga0268298_10002127_pt1 | contig 22132 bp, 15 predicted proteins | sample WWTPWeurt_MetaG_FD_194462 | JGI IMG/M metagenome (GOLD analysis project Ga0268298, IMG submission 194462) | Activated sludge microbial communities from WWTP in Nijmegen, Gelderland, Netherland - WWTP Weurt | ecosystem: Engineered > WWTP > Aerobic digester > Activated sludge | place... | reverse complement strand
CGGCAGTGCGTGCACCATCGGAGACCACAGGTAATGTGATCCGGCGCGCAAACGGGCAAGCTGCCCCGCCTGCCTGCATGGAGGCCGCAACGCCCGATCCGCTATGATCGTCCGCTATCCCGACCCTGGACGATTTGACGAGGATGGCGCATGAGCCGCATCAAGACCGCCGTGTTTCCCGTCGCCGGCCGCGGCACCCGCTTCCTGCCGGCCACCAAGGCCAGCCCGAAGGAGATGCTGCCGATCGTCGACAAGCCGCTCATCCAGTACGCGGCCGAGGAAGCGCTCGCAGCCGGCGCCGAGAAGCTCGTCTTCATCACCGGCTCCGCCAAGCGCGCGATCGAGGATCACTTCGACACGAACCACGAGCTCGAGCAGGAGCTCGAAGCGCAGGGCAAGCGTGAACTGCTCGCGGCCGTGCGCGGCATCGTGCCGTCGTACGCGAGCTGCATCTACATCCGTCAGCCGGCCCCGCTGGGGCTCGGCCACGCGGTGCTGTGCTCGCGCCCGGCGGTCGGCGACGAACCGTTCTTCATTCACCTCGCCGACGACCTCATCGACGGCGGCGAGCACTGCCTCAGGCAGATGGCGCGGGTGTTCGAGTCGCGCGCAGCGAGCGTGCTCGGCGTCGAGACCGTGGCTGCCGACCAGACCGACAAGTACGGCATCGTCGCGGCCGAGCCCGTGGACGAGCGGCTGTCGCTGGTCAGACGCATCGTCGAGAAGCCGAAGCCCGCCGACGCGCCGTCGAATCTCGCGGTCGTCGGTCGCTACATCCTGACGCCCGCCGTCTACGACAAGCTCGCGACCATCGGTCGCGGCGCGGGCGGCGAGATCCAGCTCACCGACGGCATCGCCGCGCTGATGCAGGACGAGGCCGTCTATGCCTATGCGTTCGAAGGCCGCCGGTTCGACTGCGGCTCGAAGCTCGGCTACCTCGAGGCCACGGTCGAGTACGGCCTGAAGCACGCGAATCTCGGCGACCAGTTCGCGAATTACCTCGCGCGTCTCGTGGCGAACCGCCTGCGCCGCTGACGCTGCGCGCCGCGGCAGGGGACGGGAACGGAACGGGAACGGACCGGAAAGGGAAGGGCCGACGATGCCGGATACCAAGACGAACCTGGGCCTGCAGTCACGCCGTGACGCAGCCTTCGCGCGCGGGCTCGGCAACCAGTTGCCCGTGTACGTCGACCGGGCGCGCAACGCCGAGCTCTGGGACGTCGAAGGACGCCGCTACATCGACTTCGGCAGCGGTATCGCGGTGCTGAACACAGGGCACCTGCACCCGAAGGTGCAGGCGGCGGCGGCCGCACAGCTCGAACGGTTCAGCCACACCTGTCTGATGGTGACGCCGTACGAGTCGGCGGTGCACCTCGCCGAGCAGCTCAATCGGCTGGCGCCCGGGCCGACGCCGAAAAAGACCGTTCTCGTCACGACGGGCGCGGAGGCCGTCGAGAACGCGATCAAGATCGCCCGCGCACACACCGGCCGCAGCGGCGTGATCGCCTTCGGCGGCGGCTTTCATGGCCGGACCTTCATGGCGATGGCGCTGACCGGCAAAGTCGTCCCGTACAAGGCGGGGTTCGGGCCGTTCCCGCCCGAGGTGTATCACGCGCCGTTTCCGATCGCGTACCACGGTGTCAGCGTGCAGGACAGCCTCGACGCGCTCGAGCAGCTCTTCAAGTACGACATCGAACCGGCGCGTGTGGCCGCGATCATCGTTGAGCCTGTGCTGGGCGAGGGCGGCTTCTACATCGCCCCGCCCGAGTTCCTGCAGGCCTTGCGCCGGCTCTGCGACCGGCACGGCATCGTATTGATCGCGGATGAGATTCAGACCGGTTTCGCCCGCACGGGCAGGATGTTCGCCGTCGAGCACGCCGGCATCGAGCCCGACCTGATGACCATGGCCAAGAGCCTGGCTGGCGGCTTTCCGCTGGCGGCGGTCGTCGGCAAGGCCGCGATCATGGATGCGCCACTGCCGGGAGGGCTCGGCGGTACCTATGCGGGCTCCCCGATCGCCTGCGCCGCGGCGCTCGCCGTGCTCGAGGTCATCGAGGAGGAAAATCTCTGTCGGCGCGCGGTGCAGGTGGGCGAGCAGATCGTCGCGGCCCTGCGCGCAGCACAGCGCGAGTGCCCCGCGATCGGCGAAGTGCGCAATCTCGGTGCGATGGTGGCGCTCGAGCTGGTGCGTAACCGCGACGCGGACGCGCCCGACGCCGACCTGGCCAGAGCGCTCGTCAAGCTCGTCGGCAGTCGCGGCGTCGTGCTGCTGTCCTGCGGGCTGTATGGCAACGTCATCCGCTTCCTCGCGCCGTTGACCATTCCGGATGCGCAGCTTCAGGAAGGCCTGCGGATCGTCGTTGCGGCGCTGCGCGAACTGACCGGCGTCACCGAGCAGGTCACCACGGGCAAGGCGGCGGTTGCCTCGTCCTGAGCCGGCGCGACCTCCGACGGCCGCTGTGGGGTAGCCGCGGCGCACAGCTCATTTGTGAAATCGGTCCCAAATCGGGGCCACCTCTCATGCGATAATTCGCACAAGAATTCCGACGACGCGCGTCAGGTGCCGGTTGCCGGGCCCACGGAGGGGCAGGCGTGTGCCGTCCGTTGGAGAGAAGAACCCCCGTCCCCAGGGAGTGATGTTCCCCGCGATGACCCAGACCATCGTTTACAAGCGCAACCTCACGGTCGCCGTCCTCGCGATCCTGCGAGCGATCGCGCCTGCGCTGGTCTCGATCTGGACGCTGTACCTCATCGTCGGTTTCTTCGGGGAGCGCTTCGGCGACAATTTCCGCGCGTTGTCCGTCCTGCTGGGGGTGCTCGCTCCGGTCGTGCTGCAGGTGCAGCAGACGAGTCGCGCGCAGTTGCTGGCGCGCCAGTGGCCTTCCGCCGCGAACCTGCTCGGTCGCTGGGTGCTGCTGTTGGCGGTCCTGCTCGCGATTGCCTACGTCACGCGCTTTTCGGCGCAGTTTCCGCGCCGCGTCATCCTGACCTGGGCGATCCTGACGCCGGCTCCGCTGATCATCTTCAGCCTCGGGCTCAACGAGCTCATCCGCAAGTTGCTGTTCTCTGCGGTGAACGCGCGTCGCGCCGTGTTCGCCGGCTGCAACGACGTGAGCCAGCAGATGGCGAACCGGCTGAAGAACAACGCCGAGGCCAGCCTGACTGTCGCCGGCTATTTTGACGACCGTAGTCCCGAGCGCCTGGGTTTCGACGCGCAACAGGGGCAGTTGCTGGGCGGTCTCGGCGATCTCGCGCCGTACGCGAAGAAGCACGGCGTCGACGTGATCTTCGTCGCGCTGCCGATGCGGCACATCCAGCGTGTCATGAACCTGCTCGAAGATCTGCGCGACACGACGGCTTCGATTTACTACGTCCCGGACATCTTCGTCTTCGACCTGATCCAGGCGCGCACCGGCGAAGTCGACGGCATGCCGGTGGTGGCCCTGTGCGAAACGCCGTTCTACGGTTACCGCGGCGTCGTCAAGCGCCTGATGGACCTCACCATCGCCACGGCGGCGCTGATCATGCTTGCTCCGCTGCTCTTCGCGGTTGGTGTCCTGGTTCGCCTGACCTCCCCCGGCCCGGCGATCTTCAAGCAGCGGCGTTACGGGCTCGACGGCCAGGAGATCCTGGTCTACAAGTTCCGCACCATGACCGTGCAGGAGGACGGCGAGAGCATCCGGCAGGCGACACGCGACGACGAACGCATCACGCGTCTCGGCCGGTTCCTGCGGCGCTACTCCATCGACGAACTGCCACAGCTCTTCAACGTGCTGGAAGGCACGATGAGTCTCGTCGGCCCGCGGCCGCACGCGGTCGCGCACAACGAGCAGTACCGCAAGCTCATCAAGGGCTACATGATCCGCCACAAGGTGCTGCCGGGCATCACCGGTCTTGCTCAGGTGCGCGGCTGCCGCGGCGAGACGCAGACGCTCGAGCAGATGCAGGCGCGCGTCACCTACGATCTGGACTATCTGCGCCACTGGTCGCCCGGTCTGGACCTGAAGATCATCGCGCAGACGGCGGTGCAGTTGCTGTACGACCGAAAGGCGTACTGAAGCTCCGCGGCGGCTCGGCGCCGGCCTTGGGCATCCCGCATCCCTGACATGGCCGGCCCGGACCGTTCGCACGATTGTGATACAGTTCCGTTCCCTCGGCCTCCGCCTGTCTAGGATGCCGAAAAATGCAGTTGAATCCGCAAGGTAGACAACAATGATCAAGAGATCTTGCGGCCGCTGGGCGCTGCTCGTGCTGCCGCTCCTGCTGCCGCTCGCCGCCTGGGCTCAGGGCGCACCGGTCGACTACAAACTGCACGCGGGCGACCGGATCGAAGTGTCGGTCTGGAAGGAAGTCGACCTGCAGCGCAAGGTGACGGTGCGGCCCGATGGTCGCTTCACCTTCCCGCTGACCGGCGACATCCAGGCGAACGGACGCACCGCCGACGAGGTCCGCGCCGAGATCGAAACACGGCTGCGGAAGTACATCCCTGAACCGGTCGTCACCGTCTCGGTCGAGGAGGTGCTCGGCAACCGTGTCTACGTGATCGGCCAGGTGGCTCGCCCGGGCATGTTCGTCATGAACCCGCAGCTCAACGTCTTGCAGGCACTGAGCCTGGCGGGCGGGACGACGCCATTCGCCAAGCTCGACAGCATCGGCGTCCTGCGCAGTGCCGGCACGGCGCAGCGGACCTTGCCGTTCCGGTACAGCCAGGTCGTCGAGGGCAAGAACATCGAGCAGAACATCACATTGGAGAGTGGCGATGTCGTCGTCGTTCCGTAACCGGGTGGCGCTGCGGCGCGCAATTGCCGTCGGTCTGGTTGCGGCGGTCTCCACGGCGGCCGTGCCCGACGCGGGGGCGGCGCAGACCTACTTCGTGCCGAGTGTGGAAGTCGGCGTCGAGTACAATGACAACTTCGGCCTCACACCGAGTGCCAGCCCGAACACCGGCGTCGATGCCCACGGCTTCATCGCGGATGCCGAGGCACTGATCGGCATCGCGACGCCGCGGGGCGACACCACGGTCCGGCCGCGAATTCGCGCGCAGGAGTACCCGGGCATCGACGACGAGGTCACGCTCGGAGAACAGGTGACGCCGATCGAGGCGTTCCTCGACGTGGTGTCCGCCTACAAATGGCAGCGTGCCGACTTCAACGTCAATGCACGGTATGCGCGGCAGGATTCATACAACGTCGAGACCGCCAGTGGCGCGTTCGATCCGATCGACCCCGACCAGCCCGCCAACCCGGATTCGGCGCGGACGCGCGTCGGCGAGACGCGGGACAGTTTCGAGTTCGAACCGAGCTTCCGCTATGCATTGACCGAGAGGCTGGGCCTCGGCGCAAGGCTGGACTACCTTGCCGTGCGTTACAACGCCGAAGACGGCATTACATCGGACCTCGACTATGACAACGCCCTCGTCGACGGTTTCCTGAACTGGGAACTTTCGCGTCTGAGCGACGTCACGGTTGGCGTGCTCGCATCCAGGTACGAAACGGAGGACGACATCAGCACGACCGATTCGGTCGGTGGGCACGTCGCCTATCAGTATCGCTGGTCGGAGTCGACCGGCGTGCGGGGCGAAGTGTTCTACAGGTCGAGCGATGTCACGCACACGGTGCCCATCCACTCCGAAGACAGCAACTCCGGCTGGGGCGGCACGCTGACGGCGTACCGGAAGCTGGAAGTGAGCCGCTGGCGCGTCACGATCGGTCGCCGCTACATCCCCACCAGCGCCGGCAGCAACGCGAACCTCGACCAGCTGCGGCTGCAGTACACGCGCGATCTGAGCCAGCGCCTGCAGTTCGGCGGCGTGGCCCGCTACGAGTCGCGCCAGGACACCGACCGCGAGGTATCACGCGAGAACCGCGACTACGCCCGCGGCGACCTGTCGCTGACGTGGAGTGCCACGCGGAACTGGTACGTGACTGGAACCTACAGCTACATCTGGGAAGACCGCGAGCGCGCCATCTCGGACGCGGACAACAACCGCTTTTACGTCGGCGTCGGATACAGGGGCCTGAGGCCACAATGACGATCCAGGAAGCGCTCGAACGCGCGAAGCGACTCCGCAAGGAGCGTCTGCAGGAACAGGCGACGAACCCGGAGCAGGCGGTCGGGGTGGCGGCGGCTGCGCCACTGGAGGCCTTCCGCCCGACAGTGCCGGCCCCGCGTCCGACGCCGGTGCCGGTCAAGTTCGAGCCGCTCGCGGCCATCGGAATTTCGAACGAGGCCTGCGCGCGCCATCGGGTGCTGCTGTCCGGCGAGCTGCAGCGGGAGTTCCCGCAGGCGGACGCCGCGTACCGGTTGATCCGCGGCAAGATGCGGCAGCGCATGCAGCGCGGTGGCTGGTCGACACTGGCCGTGTCGAGCCCGCGCCAGGACGATGGCAAGACCGTGACGACGCTGAACCTCGCATTGAGCATGGCGCGCGAAAAGCAGCGCCCGGTGTACGTCGTGGACCTCGACATGCGCAACCCGAGCGTGGACAGGTATCTCGGGCTCGATGAGCATCGCTCGATCACCGAGTACTTCACCGGCCAGGCAGAGGCGGCGGAAGTTCTCTACCAGACTCCGGTTCCCTTCCTGTTCGTCGCGTGTGCGCGCGAAAAGATGGATGGGGCCTCCGAACTGCTCGCGGGGCCGAAGCTGGAGGAACTGCTGGCGCACATCCGCGCACGTTCGCCGGATGCGACCGTGCTGGTAGACCTGCCGCCGGTCAACGTGACGGACGAGGCGCTCGTCGTGGCGCCCCGCGTGGATGCCGTGCTGATCGTGGTGTCCGAGGGCCGTACACAACGTGATGACCTGTCGCGCACACTCAGTGCGCTCAGCGATTTCCCGGTCGCCGGGGTGGTCATCAACCGCTCAAGCGAGCATCACGCCGACTACTATGACCAGCCCCGGGCATGACGGTGCGACGCCCGCACTGAGTCGTCCGGCTCCGGTTGAGGTCGTCGCGCGAGGCGAGGCCGGCCGGTCCACTCACGGGAAGCTGCCGACGGTAGTGGTCTACAGCCATTCGCTGCTCGAGCCGTCGATGACCTTCATCCGGAGCCATGCGGAGGCGCTCTCCACATATCGTCCGGTGTATGCGGGCGCGCATCGCGTCCACGGACTCGGTTTGCCCGAGGATCGGGTCGTCACGGCCAACCGTGGCGGCTGGCTCGGCAGCGCCGAGGAGTTCCTGTTCCGGAGGTTCGGGATCGCCGGTCGTCTTGCCGGAGGTCTGCGGAAGTTCGAACCCGGCATCGTCCATGCGCATTTCGGGCAGTCCGGCCCGGCAGCGCTGGCACTCGCGGAGGCCCTGCGTGTGCCGCTGGTCGTCACGTTCCACGGCAACGATGCGACGATTACCGCGGAGGAAGCACGACGCACCTGGCGTGGGCGTGAGTACCTGCGCGGCAAGGGCCGCGTGATCGAGCGGGCGGCGCTGTTCATCGCCGTATCGGAGTTCATCCGGTCGCGCCTGCTGGCGCAGGGCTACCCGGCCGGCAAGGTCGTCACCCATCACAACGGCATCGACGTGGGCTATTTCACCACTGTGCCGCAACGGCGGGAACCTGTGGTGCTGTTCGTCGGTCGATTCGTGGAGAAGAAGGGCTGTGAATACCTGCTGCACGCGCTCGGCCGACTGGCGGCGCAGGGCCGGCCGGTGCGGGGTGTGCTGCTCGGCGACGGGCCGCTGCGGCCCGAGCTCGAACGCGTTGCGGCCGAGAGTGGCGCGCAGGTGGAATTCAAGGGGTTCCTGCCGCTGCCGGAAGTGCGGGAGTGGCTGGGCCGTGCATCGCTCGTGGCGGTGCCGAGCGTCACGGCGGCGAATGGCGACAGCGAGGGGCTGCCGACGGTGATTCTCGAGGCACAGGCGATGGGCACTCCGGTCGTGGCGACGCGTCATGCGGGCAACGCGGAAGGCGTTGCGGAAGGCCGGTCGGCACGGCTCGTCGACGAGCGTGACGTGGCAGGGCTCGCGGACGCCATCCGGTTCTTCATGGATTCGCCGCAGGCCGTCGAACGCTTCGGTGCCGCGGGCCGCGCGTTCGTCGAAGCCCATTTCAGCATCGCTTCGCAGGTCGCAGGCCTCGAGCGGATCTATGATCGCGCGCGCGTGGGTACGGCACCGTCCACCGGATTGCACGACGCCGCATGAAGGGACTGCGCTTCATCGTCGGCTCGGGTCGCAGCGGCACGACGTGGGTGCAGGATGCGCTCGCGGACGCAAACAATCTGCGTCCCGTGTTCGAGCCGCTGCATCCGGCGGTCTCCGACATCGGTGCGCGGTATGCGTATCGCGCGCTTGCGGCGGAAGACCCGGAACCGGACCTGGAGCAGTTCTTCGACGAGGCCGCGGCGGGGCGAAAGTACAGATTGTGGACCTTGTACCGGCTGCCGGGCGGCAGTCTGGTGCCGCAGACGCGTCATATGACGACGCTCGAGGGCATCAAGACCGAGTATCGTCGACGGTTGAGGTTCCTGCGCGAGCGATCGGCTCTGGCCGCGGCGGCGCGGCGGCCGGTGCCGTTGATCAAGTGCATACGCGCCAACCTGATGCTGGGGTGGCTTTCGCAGCGGTGCGGCGCCCGCGTCGTGCTCATGGTCCGGCACCCGGGTGCCGTGGTCGAATCGCAGTTCCGGCTCGGTCGCGACGTGAATTGGAATCCGGTTCCCATCCTGGACCGATACCGCAAGGACGCGAGACTGCACGAACTGACAGGGGGGCGTTATCGTTCCCTGCTCGCGCGAAAGATGTCGCGCATCGAGGCATTGACGGCCAACTGGGTGATCGAGAACCAATGGCCCATCGCACATGCGGCTGATGACGGCGTCGAAGTCGTGTACTACGAGCGGCTGAAATCGGGGCCGGAGCGCGAATGGCGCAAGGTCTGTCGGGCCCTGGATCTCGCGAACATTCCGGCGGCGGAAGCGCTCGCCCGTCCGTCCCAGCAGAGCTCGAACGGTTCCTCGGGCGCGAAGGGCGCTCCGAAATGGCTCCGTGCGCTGACCCGGGAGCAGATCGGGCTGATTCAGGGTGTGCTGGACGAGGTGGGTTTTCGCACCTACGACATGCGCAGTGCCGAACCCCTTGCGTCCGGTCCGGTCCCCGGGGGCGAGCGACAGGCCGGGGCGTCGCGATGAAGTCGTCGGCCATCTGGGAAGCGTCCTGGGCGCTCCTGTCGATCATCCTGACCTATCTGCTGGCCTCCGGGGCCAAACGGACGATCGCCATAGGGGCCTTGTTGCTGCTGATTCCGTTCCAGTTCGTCGACACCCGCTATGCGACGTCGAGCGTGCTCATGGCCTATGCGCTGGGCGCCATCCTGCTGCTCAAGGGCGACCTGAAGTTCCGCCTGATGCCGGAACTCGCCTGCATCGTCTTCGCCTATGCCGCGAGTACCGCGCTGGCAGGCCGGCAGATGCTCACGTGGCAGGTGGTGTACGTGTTCCAGTTCGTGTCGTGCCTCGTCGTCTTCCTGCTCGCCTATGACTACGCAAGGCTGGTGGAGCACGAACGTTCCGTGGCGAATCTCCTCCTCGGCATGAACGTGCTCATTGGCATCTACTGCCTGCTGCAGATCTGGGCCGGGCCGGGCGAACAGTTCATTCCGTTCGGCATCGAACAATTCGCATTCAACAGTAATCGGGACGTGAGCGACCCGCGGCTCGTGGGCCCCTTCGGCACGCCGGGGAACACCGCTGGATACCTGACACTGATGACGTTTCTGTGCACGGCAGAACTCATCTCGGCCTCGGGCCGACGGCGTCTCCTTCTGCAAGTGCTGCTCGTGGTCAATCTGCTGGGTCTCGTCGCGACGGGCAACCGGGCCGGGATGCTGGTGTTGATTGCCATGTTCCCGCTGATGCTGATCGCTTTCCGTCGTGAACTCGGTGCCCGACGCGTCGTGCTGTATACGGTGGGCGGCATCGTCGTACTGGCCATCGCATCCGCCGTGGCAATCAATTACACGCGCTTCGGCAGCATGCTCGAAAGGTTGCAGTCCGTGACGGAAACGTCGAACGGCGTGCCGCAGACACGCTCGCAGACGTGGCCCATCGCCATGGAGAAGATCAGGCGGAGCCCATGGTTCGGGGAGGGGCCGTACTTCATGACCCAGGAAGAGGCCGAGAACATGGGCATGATGCGCAATGAACTGGACGAATCCGGCCGGACGGACACGCGCTACGACCCGTACCCGCACAGCCTCTATCTCTATCTGCTGCGCACCGTGGGCATCGTCGGGTTGGCGGCGGTCATGTTGTTCTTCGTGCGGGCGTGGCTCAGTCTTCGTCGGTCCGTCTCGCGTCAGACCGCGGAGGGTGCGGCTTCGCCGCTCGTTCGGGCGGGCATGGTGGTCATCCCGGCATTTCTGATCGCCCAGATCACTCTGGAGTTCAACCGGGCGGTTTCCATGGACTATGCCCAGTTCATCTTCGCGCTGGTCGGATTGCTGGTCGGTCTGGGTGACAGAGCCACGACGTCGAGTCAGTCGCCCGCGCGGTCGTCGCAGTGGGCGGCGGTGTCCGCTGCCTTCCGGGACGACGAGCCCGCAGCGGCATTGCCGCGGCAGACGCGAGGCGGGTAACTGCTTCCAATGCGCGTCCTCATGCTCGGGCAGTTTCCCCCGTCGCCGTCGCGCATCGACGGTGGTGTGGCGGCTGCCATGACCTACCTCTGTCAGGCATTGGTCCCATTGCGGGATGTCGAACTCATCGGTGTGCGTCTGGCACCGGGTGGCCCGGGCAAGGGCGAAGAGGGCGCATTCGCATGGCCCATCCTGGACCTGCCGCTAGACCGGTTCAGTGTCAGTACGCTCTTCTGGAAGCAGAAGCGGGAGTTCAAGTCGATCGTCGAGCGTTGCAGGCCGGACGTCGTCCATGCGCAGGGCGCCGACGCCGCGGGGTTGATCGCGGTCGATTGTGGGGTTCCGGCCGTGGTCACCGTTCATGGCGTGCTCGGCGAGTGCGCGAACTATCAGACGAACCCGCTGGTGAGGGCACGCGCGCGGTTTTCCAACTTCCTCACTGAGCGGCCAACCCTGCGGCAGGCGACCGACGTCATCGCGATCAGTCCGTATGTCGTTCGCCACTACGACGACGAGATCCGGGGCAACGTGCATGCGATACCGAACGCCGTAGCGCCGAGCTTCTTCAATGTCCGGCGCGCTCCGGAGCGCGGGCGGTTCCTGTTTGCCGGAAGGATTTCGAAGCTCAAGGGCGTGCTGGAGCTGGTGCAGGCCGTGGCCGCCTGCCGGGACAGCGTCCGCTGCCTGGTGCTGGCTGGCGCAACAGCGGATCCAGTCTACGAAAGCGAGGTCCGGAAGAGCATTTCCCAAGCAGGGCTCGACGATCGAATAAGGTTCGCGGGACTGCTGGATGAGCCGGCGTTGCTCGAGGAGTTTGCGCGGGCGGAGGCGCTGGTATTGCCTTCGTATCAGGAAACGGCACCCATGGTGGTTCAGCAGGCCATGGCCGCCGGCCTGCCTGTCATTGCAACCCGCGTCGGGGGCGTGCCGTACCAGATCAAGGACGACGAGACGGGTCTTCTCGTGGAGGCAGGCGCGACGGACGAACTGGCACAGGCGCTGTCACGCTTCGGCGGGAATCCGGCGCTCGGAGCCCGACTGGGCGCGGCCGCCAGGATTTCTGCATCGATGACTTACGACGCCGACGCGGTCGCTCGCGCAACGTACGAGGTCTACGGGGGCATGCTGATCCGCGCCTCCGAACGACGCAGTGATGGAGCGTGTACCGTCTGAGCGTTCTCGGCGGCGGAGCCGACAGCAAGCGCACCGGCGAGAGACCATCGCCCGGGTTCCGGATCCAATTGGGCGTACCCGGACTGTCGCAAATCGGCGACGAATCGGGACGACCTCGGGACGTTGCGTTCAATATGTACACCTGCGGGAACGGACATGGCTGACGGCTGTGGTTTCGGATCCCGTCAGGCCCGGCCGCGGTACCCCGGGTTCTGAGCAACGCGTCACGACTGCGCCAGAACGACCATGCGCGCGTGATTCCCGCGTATTAGATTCGAGTGCCGCAGTCCCATGGAGTCCAGTGCTGCATGGCGTCATTCCCCGTCCCGGGTAGGCACCCCGGATGCAAAGGGAAAGCTGACTTTTCGAGGTGGCAGTACATCATGATCAAGATCGATCTCATCCCAGTGGTCGCTTGGCGCGCCGCGCGCATCTGCGCTCTTGCCTGTCTCGGCGTGCTTGCCGGCGGCATGTGGCAAGACGCGGCGGCTGCCATACATTCGATTCCGACGAATACCTCGTCGGTCGATTGCAGGAGTTACGGGGGCGGTGTAGCACCCGGCGACGTCATCGTGCTCAAGGGGCGCACGCGGGGCACGATTGAACTGAACAACTGCAAGGGCACCGCCGACCGACCGATCAAGATCCAGAACGACACGGCTGAGTCCGGGCCGCTGGTCATCGAGTACTCAGGCAGCGGATTCCAGTCTCAATGCACGAACTGCGAGTACGTGGTCTGGGACGGAACCGGGAAATGGTCCGGGGCGCCGGGTGGAACGTGTGGAGTCTCGCTGGCAGATGGTTACCGCGTGCTGGGCGGATCGCAGTGCGGGATCGTCTTTCGATGTGTCAGCGGGAGCCCGCACAGCGCGCTGCTCTTCTATGGCTCCAGCCGCAACTTCACGGTCAAGGGCATCGAAATCGACGGCAACTATCCGACGTGCGGGTCCGGCATCGGTCTGACGGTCAACGACCACGAATACGAACTGGATAGCCATCCGGGCGAATGGCGCGAGGGCATTCGCATCCTCAACAACTACATTCACGAATCCGGCCTGGAGGCCATGTACCTCGGCCCCAACGTCAATCCCGACAAGGGCGGCGCTGGTGACCTGCCGTTGCGCAACAACGAAATTGCCTACAACTACATCGACAAGTCCGGCTGCGACGGAATCAAGTACAAGAACGCGATCGACGGGCTGAGCCGCATCCATCACAACCACATCACGAATACGGGCCAGTCGACCAACGACCCGGGCGGTGGCTGTACGTCTGCGGGCATCATCCTGTTCGAGGCCGGCTTCACGGACATCTTCAGCAACTACGTCGAGAGTCCCGCGCCGAAGGCGTACGGCGAGGGCGCATGCATCACCCAGAACAGCGTCTACCAGTCCGCATCCCGGATCGCGAAACTGCCGACGCGCATCTACAATAACGTCGTTCACAACTGCAAGGGGCCCGGCATCGCGTCGGGCCGCAAAGACACGAGTTCGTCGGAGCCGGCACCGTCCATTTACAACAACACCGTCGTTGCGCCTGTGGGCGGTACGGGCATCAGCGTGAATTCATCCATCGATGGCTGCGAGGTCCGGGACAACATCGTGGCCGGCAACAAGGTCGCCGCCGGCCAGTGCGTGGCGGCCCGGAACAACACGAGTTCGGTAGATGCGCAGAAGTTCCGCAGCGTGGCAACGAAGGACTTCCGCTTGACGGCGGCAAGTCCGGCGGTGAATGTCGGTGGCACCGCGTGCCCATCGGAGGACATATGGGGCGTCGTACGGCCCATGGAGGGGAAGTGCGACGTTGGAGCGTTCGAATTCGCGGTCGACGGCGAAATGACCAAGCCCGAGCCGCCACAGGATCTGGTGATTCGTTGAGGACCGTTTGATGCGAAGCGGGCGACGCGCTCACGGAAGAGCGTGGCCCGCGAAGTTGCGGCTGGCTCCAGGGGTGTTCCTTGCTCGGTGAACCCGAGGCTCATCGAACTATTCCAGTGTGTTCCAAAGGTTCTGGAGTCTTGCCCGAGGCTCCTGGGTGTCGCCCAAACGTCCTGCCAGTTGTCGGTGACGACCTTGGCCGGGTGACATACGATCGAGCGATGCCGGTGGGTCACGTTACCCGCTAGAAAGAAGGCCAATTCAGCGGGCGCCCGGGTGCGCTTGCATCAGCCTGGTAGCAGGGATGCGCGCTCTGATCATCGACTTGAACAATTTCTCGCGGTTCCCGACAATTTCGGTCGGGCTTCTGGCTGCGATACTGCGTAGTGCGGACGTTGAAGTGAGCCTGCTGTCGCCTCTGGCCAGGGGCGTCAAAGGATATGTCAGAGTTCCCCGCGAGACGCGCTGGAACTTGATGAAGGACCGGCTTCGCTATTGGTCCGCAGTGACACAATTCCCACTGGTCCGACGGCTGCGACGACTCGTTGCAGAGCGCTTCAATCCCGGGGGATCAGCGGATCGAGAGATCATTGTTCGACATGCCATTGAGATGCTCGAGGACAAGCCAGACGTCGTCCTCGTGTCCGCGTACACGATGTACGAAGACATTTGCAAAGACGTCGCGACTGCATGCCGTGCGCGCGGGATCCCGGTCATTGTAGGGGGCAACTATTTCTCGTTGCCGCAGATCGTCGAGCAGTGGCTGGGAATCGATGGGGTATCCGCTGTTTACGGAGGCGAGCCCGAGGCCGAACTCGTAGGTCTACTCGAGGACTTGGTGCGAGGCGTCGACGTTTCCGGTTACCGCGGCGTGTCGGTTCCAGGTCGGAGTCCAGCTCCCGTGATGCCCCCGTTGCAGGATCTCGATGAACTTCCTTTCGCGGACTATTCGGACTTTCCTTGGAACCGATATCCAAATCGGATCGTACCCATCATGACCGGCCGGGGTTGTGGCTGGGGAAAGTGTCGGTTCTGCTCAGACGTGATTACTTCGGCCGGACGAACTTTCCGGACCCGCTCGCTTGAAAATGTCATCGCCGAATTGCGCTGGCAGCACCAGCGCCACAACACATCCCTGTTCGTGTTCCTCGATCTCAAGCTCAATTCCGATCTTGGACTGTGGCGCGGGTTGATCGAGCGATTCCCTTCCGCGGTGCCTTCAGCCTTCTGGACGGCGTCCGTGCATGTCGACATGAGGCGTGACCATGGGCTCTTCAGGCGCGACCTCCTTGCGGCGAAACAGGCCGGGCTCGTGCGAATTACGACGGGCCTGGAGACAGCGAGCCCGCGATTGCTCAGCAAGATGGCCAAGGGATGTGACCCCGATAGAACGGGCCAGTTCATCCGCGACGCATCGGAATGCGGAATGAGCGTTCGCTTGACGGCAATGATCGGTTATCCAGGAGAGGAGCCTGAAGACATTCACGAAACGACCGCATATCTCGTGCGGCATGCACGCTGGGTGGAGCGCGTTGCTCTGAATCAGTTTCAGCTGAAGCCAGGTACGGATCTGGATCTCAAGTCGTCCAGCCGCTCCGATTACCTGCCGAAGGTCAACCGCGGGGCATTGGACGCTGGCAAGGCGGTTATTGACTTCACGAACACGGCGCATGCGTCGATCGAATATCGCCGCGCTGTGTACAAACTCATGGGGGTTGTCAACCAGATCAACCGACGGGAACTTGCATCAGGTGCCCGGATTTTTGAGGGTGTCATGTGACCGCCGGCGGTCGAGCACACGGGGCGTCTGGCGGTGCAGACTCGGTAGGTCAGGCGGCGGAGGGGGATTTCCGCGCGAACGGAGATTATTCCCCGACCGGGCGCGCGCGGTGACGCGGCGCTCGATGCCGCGCTGGGCAGCTCTGCGAGAGTACCGACGAAGACAGAGCTGTCCCGAGAACATTCCTGGTTTCCAGGAGGCTAGTAGAAGCCGGCATCTATTCGCACAAGGTCCGCATGGACCATGGCTTGTCGCTGGGTTAGCATCACCGAGCCGTCTTGCTTCACGGGAAGATCGTATATGCACGTGGCTCGGCACCGACAAGCTGCCTTCTCGACTGCATTCCTTCTCACGACCGCTTTGGCGTCGATACCGGCGCTCTCGATGGCGACGAGCCGGCCCAACATCGTAATCGTCGTTGGCGACGATGTTGGCTGGGGCGACGTGCGCGCGAATAATCCCGACGGCAAGATTGCGTTGCCAGCGATCGAGAAGCTCGCGCGGGGCGGCATCAGGTTCAGCGATGCGCACACATTCGCGTCAAAGTGCGCACCGTCAAGGTACAGCATCCTGACCGGCAACTACCAGTGGCGAGGCCGGCTCAGTTGGGGCACCTGGCAGTACAAGGGGGGCTCGCAGCTGCTGCCTGGTCAGGCGACCCTGGGCAGCTTGCTCAAGCGGGCCGGATATTCCACCGCGATCGTAGGCAAGTACCATCTTGGTGCGCACTTCTACAAGACTGGTTCCGCTGGCTTTGCCACGGCCTCCGATCCGGACACGGTCGTGGATTTTTCGCGCGCTATGGTCGACGGGCCGTCGACACTGGGCTTTGACTACTCGTTCGTGGCAATGCGGGGAATTCAGGCTGGGCCTTATGCTTTCTTCGAGAACGGGTCGCTGTACGGAAGAGCCTCTGACCTGAAGATGTGGAACGTCGGAGACTACGGAAACACCCAGATCATTGAGGGTGGGATTGGGCTTCCCAACTGGGTGACGCGCGATGTCGGCCCGACCCTGCTTTCCAAGGCTCTTCAGTTCATTGAGTCGCACCACAGCGCACAGGCTGAAACGTCCGACCCCAAGCCCTTCTTCCTGTATCTGGCCTCGGAGGCGGTTCACGGTCCAAGAAAGCCTCCGGTCGCGATCGGCAGCCGTGCGATTTCAGGTATCAGTGGCCTGGGAAAACGCACGGACATGCTCGTTGAACTCGACGTCGTCCTGGACAACGTCATTCTCCGGCTCGAACAACTTGGGCTTCTCGAAAACACGTTGATCGTCTTCACCAGTGACAACGGTGGCAGCAGTCTCTACTCAGAGATCAATGCGGGGCATCTGACGTCGGGAGGTTTTAGAGGAGACAAGGGCACGATCTACGAGGGCGGGCATCGTGTGCCGCTGATCATGAAGTGGGGAAACGGAGCCTTCGAATCGTCGCCGCACCCGGCTGGCACGGTCATCGATGCGCTTGTCGCCGTCCCCGACCTCTACGCGACACTGGCGGCACTGGTCGGGGTTCCGATTGGCCTTGACGAGGGCCGCGACAGCATCAGCTTCCTGCCGGTCCTGCAGGGGCAGGCCGCAGCGACCCGGGACCACATAGTGTCGGAGGCAGATGAACCGGAGGACGAAGCCGTGGACGGCGGCATCTCCGGTCGACACTTTGCGTATCGCGGTGGCTCCTGGAAGCTGGTCTTCAACGGTTCGCGCACACCTGTCGGCCTGTATGACCTTTCGCGCGACCCCCATGAAGCAAACAATCTCCTGGCGCAACCGGAACAGAGCCAACGAGTGGCAACTTTGCGCGCAAGCTTCGACCAGGTGCTCATTAGCACGAGAACGGCACCGACGTCGGCACCTGGGACGACAAGCTATACGCTGGCCCCGTCCTCCCTTGCATTCGGAAGTCAACTCGTGAGTACTTCGTCCGGAGAAAGAACAATCGCGCTGACCAACACGGGCAGTATCGCGCTGACGCTTGCCTCGGTTTCGCTTGCGGGGGCGAACCGCGACCAGTTCGCACAGACCAACGACTGCGGCGCTTCGCTTCCGGTCGGAACCGCCTGCGGAGTTCGAATTCGCTTCAATCCAACCAGCGTTGGAGCGAAGGCCGCTGAGCTCGTCGTTTCAGTCGATGGCGGCACCAGTACTGGGCGAGCCACTCTCTCCGGAACAGGCACGGCGGCCTCGACCTCGGCAACGGTCTCGCCGACCAGCATAGCCTTCGGTAACGTTGCCAGTGGAACCGTCTCCGCCGCGAGGTCGATCACGATTTCCAACACGGGCAGCGTGCGGCTGCCAATCACCTCGGTTGCGCTGAAGGGAACAAACTACGCACAGTTCGCCGTCGTCAGTTCGTGTCCGGCTGAAGTGGCGGTGGGAGGAAAGTGCACGGTACAGGTGAGTTTCAAACCAAAGTCAAAGGGGTCCAAGACCGCGACGTTGAGCATTTCGTTCGGTGGCGGTGCCTCGTCGAGATCGGTTCCGCTGACTGGCGTGGGGGTATGAAGGGTCGCGCAGACGCCAAGAATGCCACCAAGTACCAGGCTGCCGTCCGGCGGCCACACGGGCGCACAGGCTGAACACAATGGCCCTTGCGCTGATTGCTGCACCTGAATGGTCATCTCTGGTGTGTGCCTCCGGTCAGCTGCCCGGCGGCGGCCCTTCGCCGAGGCAGGGCACGACGTAGGCTTGGCAACCATTGTCGCGACCACTGTCGATAGAGGTCGGCTCGGATACGTGTGCTCGCTGTTCGTCAGACTGGCCGCCTCACGCGCATCGCGCGCGCCCTTTGAACAGTGCAGGTGCGACAGTCCCGAAAGTGCGACGAGGTTCACAGGGCGACGAGGCAAGACGGAGTCGATTCGTCGATAATGGAAGGAGTTCGGCCGGCTGCGGTTGGCTTCGGCAGACCCGGATACGTCGCTCCGCCGGGGCCATGGTTGTCATCGACTCGGAACAAGAATGACGATTCGCTTTCTCATCGTCGGTACACAACGGACCGGCAGCCAGGCGCTGTTTCTGGCCTTGAACCTTCACCCTGAGGTCGTGTGCGGCGGGGAATGGACGCAGGACGTTCCGGGACATCGCAAGCTTGCAGTCGCCAGGAGGGCGCTGGAAGGCAACATCCAAGACGTGCGGCAGCACCGGCCGGCCGACGAAATGCGCCGCGCCGATGAGCTCGGTGCGAGTGCAGGCTGGTACGGCTTCAAGATTCTCTTCCGGTCGTCGGATAAGTGGCTGGTGCATCCCCGGTTGTCGCCCGCGCTGGTCGTCGACCGGCTGGAGGCCCACCTCATGTGGCTCCGGGAGAGAGCAGATATCCGGATCATTCAACTCGTTCGGCGCGATGGCATCGAATGGCTGAAGTCCAAGTATCTTGCCCGATCGACTGGGTCTTTCACCCACACGCATTATCCCGACGATGCGAAGGTGACGGTACCGGTCGCGAAAGCCATCAAAGCGCTCGAAGCCAAGAACTGGGTCGATCGGCGCTTGTCCACGCTTGCCTCATCGAATCCTTACCTGAGGGTCGTTTACGAGGACTTCTCGGCTGACAATCGTCGTGGACTCGAGGGGTGTCTGGAGTTTCTGGGTTGTGATCCGACCCGAGTACCGCAGGACGCGCGGTTCACGGAGAAGCAGTCGAAGCAATCGGCTGCGACATACATTCGAAATCACGATGAGCTTTCTCGCGCCCTCGACAGTCGTGGGCTGCGGTCGTCGGCATTGCTTGCCGGGAGCACGTCGTGAGGGACAGGGGCAACGTAGGCGAACGGGCAGCCGGGGAGAAATGGGTGGGGTCGGTGCCTGCGCTTGCACGAAGGCACGCCCTGCTGCTTTGCATTCTGGCTGTCGGGCTCCTCGTTCGACTGTGGGGCATCGACTTCGGTCTGCCGTACGAGGGCCTCACCTACGGCCAGTTGACCTACGAAGAGTCCAAGGAAGTCCATCGCGCGTTCAAGCTCGGGGTCGGCGAGTACGTCTGGCAGTTCAGCAAGGGCGGGATGTACCTCATCCTGTTCGTCGAGTTCGGCTTCTATTACGTCCTTTCGCTTGCCATGGGGTGGGTCCACGATTCGAAGGATTTCGCGCTTTCGGTGCTGCAAGACAGGACGACGGCCTACCTGATCGGCCGCGTGACGAACGCCCTGATGGGCACGCTGACGGTGCTCGTGATCTACGCTCTGGGCCGGAAACTCTATGATCGGCGGACAGGGCTCGTGGCCGCGTGCCTCGGTGCCCTGGCGTATTTTCACGCGCAGTTCTCGACGGTCATCAACGTCGATGTCGGCATGGCCCTCGCCCTGTGGGGCAGTGTGCTGCTGTATGCGATCTACGAAGAGCGCGGGACGGTCCGGTGGCTCGTCGCGACGGGCGCGGCCAGTGCCGCGGCCATCGCCTTCAAGTTGCCGGGCGGTATCGTCGTACCTCTGATCCTCGCGGCCATCGCCACGACGCCTGGCATGCGGCGGCGTTTCGGCGAGATCGCGAAGAGGTTCGCGATCTATTGCGTGTCCCTCGCGGTAGTCCTCACCGTCATTGCACCGGAGTGGCTTCTGTGGGCGGCCGAGTTGGTCCAGGAGGTCGTCCCATCGGCCCAGGCGGCGGCCGCGGCTGTGGCCGAAGAAGCCGCGGCGCTCGACGAGGATATCTTCGCGCTCAGCAACGTTCGCCACGGAGTTTCATTCCGGTACCTCGAGCACCTGGTCAGCGACTACAACATCGTGTTGACGATCATGGCGTCGCTCGCCTTCGGGCTGGGCATCTGGCGGAAAAGCCGCTGGGAGATCCTGCTCGGAGGCATGGTCGTCATGTTCATCGCCGGCATGTCTTCGTCGAGCTGGACCCAGCCCGAGCGCTATCTGATGCCGATCTTTCCGGCGCTGTGGTTGCTCGGGGCGCGGTTCATCGTCGAGATGGCACGCGAACGCCGGGCACTGCTTGCGGCGGCGCTGGTGCTGGTGCTAGCGATGCCTGTCTGGAATCTGGCACGCGCTGCCTCGGAAAGGGCTGGCTCAGACACGCGTGTGCTGGCGAAGGCGTGGATCGAGCAGCACGTGCCGGCGGGGTCCCGGCTGCTCATCGATGCCATGCAATACCGCAACATCATCGGACCGCCGCTGAATCCCGACGAAAGGACCCTGCGCAATCAGGTGGCGCGAGTGGAGAGCCGGGTCGAGGAGGGGCAGGAAATCGGACGTGGCGTCAACAAGCGCACGCTGGCCCTTTACGAGGAAGCACAGCGGCGCATCCCCGGCCCGCGATACGAACTGCACTCGACCGTTCACGGTCTGGCGGTGGAGTCCCCCGACTACTACGTCGAGAACTGCTTCGACTACGTCGTCACCAGCAGCATCGTTGCCAACCGGTACCTGCCCGGCGGCGTGCAGCGCGAGCAGCACCCGCAATCCGCACGGTTCTACGATCAACTGCCCCGCGACCGGCGTTACGAGGAGGTCCACCGCGAGGTGGCGGTGCCCTGGCACAGCAGCGGACCGACGATCACGGTGTACAAGGTCAGGCAACCGTGCACGGGGCCTGGCGCGTCGAGGTCGGCTGGGTGACATCGTTGCTGGTCTTCGTCCTCGCGATCGTTCTGATCGTCGGCACGGCCTACGCGGCATTCTGGGCAACCTATGTGTTCGCCATGCCGCTGCTGGCGATGCTGTCCCGCGTACGACGGAATCGGCAAACGGCCCCAGGCCGTGAGCGCGGATGTCCGTCGATTGCTGTCATCATCCCGGCCCACGACATGGGCGGGATGATCGAGCGCTGTCTCGGCGCGGTCCGCGCCAGCGATTACCCGGGCGATGCGGTTTCGTTGTATGTGGTCGCCGACCACTGCACGGACGATACGGTGGCGCGGGCTACTGCTGCGGGGGCCACGGTGCTGGTGCGCAATGACGGCCCACCGGGCAAGACCTATTCGATCGCCTGGGCCCTCGACTCACTGGGCAAGCTGGGCGTCCTGCCAGACCTGTATTTCGTGACGGACGCGACCGCACGCATCGATCGCCGCTTTCTGTCGCGCCTCGTCGGCCCCTGGCAGCGGGGCGAAGACATCGTCGTCGGGCACTCGGTCGTCGACACGGAGAACCAGCAGTGGTTCGCACAGTGCCTGGGTCTCACGCTCGTGCATCGCAACCTGCAGAATGCGGCGCGCGAGAGACTGGGCCTTTCATCGCTGATCGAGGGCCGCGGCATGGCCTACAGTGCCGCCTATGTCCGGCGCCACGGCTGGACCCTGGCGCTCCCGACCGTGAGCGAGGCGGGAACCCATCCGACCGAAGACTGGCGCCATGGCGTCAGGGCGGTGGAGCACGGGCATCGGGTGTCCTTCGCGAATGACGCGCTGGTCGTGACTCCGCTGCGCGAGACCTTGTCTGCCGCCACCCAGCAGGGCGTGCGGTGGGAACGTGGTCGCATGGCCAATGCAGGCACGCACGGCCTGACGCTGCTCGGCCGGGCCGTCAAGTGTCGCAATCGTCTGATGATCTTTGCCGCGCTCGACGCCATTCAGCCGCCGGTCGCCATTCTCGCGGCCGTGTGCCTGGTCGTGGCGATGCTTGGTACGCTGGGGGCGGGGTTCCTCGGGCCGCTGGCCCGTCTTGCTGCGCTGCCGTTGCTTCTGGTGGCGATCTACGGCGGGTTGGTTCTGGCACAAGGCCGCCGGGACGGCATCCCGGCGCGGACTGTGCTCTGGGCGCCGATTTATGTGTCGTGGC
>Ga0268298_10002126_pt1 | contig 22138 bp, 21 predicted proteins | sample WWTPWeurt_MetaG_FD_194462 | JGI IMG/M metagenome (GOLD analysis project Ga0268298, IMG submission 194462) | Activated sludge microbial communities from WWTP in Nijmegen, Gelderland, Netherland - WWTP Weurt | ecosystem: Engineered > WWTP > Aerobic digester > Activated sludge | place... | reverse complement strand
TCTTCATGTGCGCTCATGAACGTCTTCATGTGCGCTCATGAACGTCTTCATGTGCGCTCATGAACGTCTTCATGTGCGCTCATGAACGTCCGTGAACGGCTTCATGAACGTCCGTGAACGGCTTCACGAGCGCCCGTGAACGGCTTCATGAACGTCCGTGAACGGCTTCACGAGCGCCCGTGAACGGGGCGCTCAGCGAAAGGCCGGGAGGACCTCTTCGACGAGCGCTCGCTTGAGGAGGCGCAGGTGCGCGCAGTGATCGTCGGGGCCGGCGCCGCCGTAGCCGCGGATCACGAAGCGCCCCGCGTCGTACATGCGGATGAGCCGCAGCGGCGCGTGCTGAGGCTCCTCGACCTCGTCCTCCTCCTCGACGTCCCCCGACACAGCGACGCTCGTGGCCCCGAGGCCATCGAGCAGCGCCGTCGCCACCTCCGAGGTCGATGCGTAGCCGTCCGTCTTGACGCCCGAGTGCGAGAGAAAGAACGGCGCGCCCCCGCGCACAGCCGCCTGCGCGGCGGCGAGGTAGGGCTCGAGCGAGGCCTTCGCCACGTCGTGACCGTTCGGCGCGTACCCGGCGTAGAGCGAGTCGAGGAGCAAGAGCGCGCCCACGCGCTTCGGCGCCTGCGCGAGGGCCTTCGAGACAGCGGCGTACCCTGCGCTCCACGAGGAGACGGCGACATGCGCCGCGTGCGCGTCCGCCCTGTTGGTGAGGGTCGCGACCTGCCGATCGATCGCGGCCAACAGTCGCTCGAACGATCCGGCTTCGGTGAAGAGCCTCCCGTAGGAGCCGGAGCGCGAGCCCGCGTCGACGGCGAACACGACGAGGGGAAGATCCTTCGGCGCGAGCTCCTTGCGTACGGGCTCGGCCCCGTGAAAGTGCACGAGGAGATCGAACGCGCCTCCCTCGCGCAGCGCACCCCCGGGAGGGACGAGGAGCTTGCCGAGCTTTCGCACGTCTCCAGGCGGCAAGTCGGGCACGTCGAGCGCCTTCCACTCACCGTACGCGCCGAAGCCTCGATCCGGAAAATGGCACCCCGAGACGGGCGCCTCGGTGTCCGGCTCGAACGTCGGCGCCCCTTTGGGCAGCACGCCGAGCGAGGGCGAGGGGCCGGCGCTCGCGCTGGGCGAAGCCGAGGCGGAGCCGGCCTTCGAAGGGACCGCGCGAGCGAGAGCGAGCAACGTGAGGCCCGCGCTGACGATCACGAGCGCGGCGTCCCAGCCGTTCGCGCGTCGCCTCTTCGCGGCGGTCGATCGCTCACCGGGCGGCGCTGCGCTCTTGGGATCACCCGATGGCTCCGGGGGTGCGTCACTCATGAAACGCCACGGCGGAGGATTGTCCCGGAGGACGGGCTCGCGCTACCGAAAGCCTCGTCGCGCACGCAGGAGACCCTTCAGAAACCGGGATTCGTGATCTTGGGCACGTACTGTGTGCCGTTCGCGGGCGTCACCTTGCCGGGCGTCGTCGAGCCCGCGCCGACGGGACCGACGTGCTTCTTTGTCCCGCTGCCCGTCTTCTTCTCGTCGGTGGGTTCCGCGCTCGCGACAGGGGATTCCGTCGCCGCGGCTGTGGCTGTGGCGGTCGCCGTGGCTGCGGCGTCTGCGGTCGCTGCCTGTGTCACCGTGGGAACGGGCGCCGCTGCGGTGTGAGCGTCGGTCGTCTTCACTTCACCCTGACCTGCGTTCGCGGGCGGAAGCTCGGGTCCGGATTTCGTTCGCGCCAGGAAGAACACCACGGCCGCGACGGCGACCATCGTCGCGGCGATCGCGGCGAACATCCCTGGGCGCGACCCGCGCTTCTGCGGGAAGGCCGTGTTGACCGTCACCTCGTTGTGCGAGGGCGGGGCAGGAGGGATCTGGCTGAGCGAGTGCTGACCGGTGACGCGGAGGATGTCGTCGCGGACCGCGCTGGCCATGCGGGTCGGGATGAGCTCGCTGACGGCGTCGTGCTGAACGGGCGCTGGCTGCGACTGGCTTGATGGCGACGCGGCTCGCTCGTCGAGGGAGCGCACCGCGTCGCGGAGCGCGAGGCGCCGCTTCTGACCTCGATCGCCGAGCAGGGAGCGCACGAAGGATCCGACGTCGTCGTCGACGACGGCCGTCCCCATCGCGACCTGCACCTTCTCGATGGCCTGGTGAAGCTCCAGCATGGTCTGGTAGCGCTTCTCAGGCTCTTTTTGCAGGCATTTCAGGATCACCTGCTCGAGCTCGACAGGGAACTGCGGGTGCTTGAGGCGAGGGGAGGGGACCGGCCGTCCGATGATGTTCTTCATCGTGACGAGGTCGTTCTCGCCGAGGAAGGGATGGAGGCCGGTGGTCATCTTGTAGAGCACGATCCCCATCGCGAAGATGTCCGTGCGCCGATCGATGTTGCCGCCGCGCGCCTGCTCCGGGGACATGTACGGGACCTTGCCCTTGAGCTGCCCGGCGGTCGTCTCGCCGCCCGCTCGCCCCATGGCCTTCGCGACGCCGAAGTCGACGAGCTTCACGATGCCGTCGTACGTCACGAGGATGTTCTGCGGCGACACATCGCGGTGCACGAGCTGGAGGCTCGTCCCCTCGTCGTCCTTGAGCTCATGCGCGGCGTGCAGTCCCAAGCACGCTTGCGACACAGCTTTGAGCGCGATGTGGTGCTGGATCGTGACGTTGAGCTTCTTCGCCTGCTTCGTGATCGTCGAGAGCGCCTCGCCGTCCACCCACTCCATCACGATGTAGAGGACTTCCTCTTCTTCGCCGAGGTCGAGGATCTCCGCGACGTTCGGGTGGTGGATCTTTGCGGCGAGCGCGGCCTCGTCGAGAAACATCTGCTCGAACTGCGGATCTTCCGACAAGCTCGGCAGCATCGTCTTCACGGCGACGGTCTTCTGGAAGCCGCGAGAGCCCTTCTGACGGGCTGCCCAGACCGTGGCCATTCCCCCCTGGGCGATGGGGAGCAGGAGCTCGTAACGTCCGAGCGTCATGCCTGGCGCGAGTTTTTCGTTCGTGCTCACAGTGATGCCCGTTCGGCAGGTGCGATGGGAGAGCGTATCACCGCGGTCACCTCTTTGACTGAATTTTCATGTGGTCCAACGCCACGACACGTCGCGCGTCGACTTGGCGGCCGCGACGTCGAGCCCAGGGGATGCCGATGAACGCACATCCGAGCTTGGACGCGTCGCTGCCGAAGAAGTGCTGGAGGCGGGGAAAAACGCGAGGATAGAAGCGATAGGATGGCCGGCGTCACGATCGATCACCGCGGTGCGCCGGCCTGGACGCTCATGCTCCGGGAGGAACAGGCCCCCAGAGCTTCTCGAAGACCTTGGTGAGGCGCTGATGCGCGTCGGGCGTGAAGCCGTTGACGCCGTACGGCCAGCGGAAGCCGTCGCCCATCGCTTGATTGCACGAGAGCGAGATGAGCAGATCGACAGGCTGCTGCTGCGGGGGTTGGTTGGGCTGCGGCGCGCGCATCATCGAGATGCCCATGCCGGGGAAGAAGCAGTTGCCGCGATCGGCCTGGAAGCTCTTCTCGCTTCCAAAGATGTCGAGGATCTCGTTCTTCACGCTCTCGTCCGTGAGCGGCATCTGAGCGAGGATCACGAAGTTCTTGAAGCGCGGCGCAGGGGGCTGCGCCGGCTGGGTGGGTTGCGGCGTCATGCCGGGGAGGAGGTTCGGCGGGATGAGGCCCGGGACCGCCTGGTTGATGGCGCCGAGCGCCTGGTTGCCGAGCGCCTGAAGATCCGGCGGCACGCCCGGGATGAGCGACGGAGCCGTGGCGGCGGGCTGCGGCGTGGGCTGCTGCACCTCCTGACCCTGGAGGCGAAGCACGGTGATTTGAGCCTGGTCCATCTCGTTGAACGGCGCGGTGCGCGACGCGCAGCCGGCGGCCAGCGGAAGGACGACCATGAGGCCAGTGAGGGAGAGGAGGAATCGGTTCATGTGGTTGTCTCCGGACAGCTTTAACACGGTCGACGTGGAGAGGGGCAAGGGCGACACGGCGGCTTTTTGCTGAAAGGCATCGAAGAACCTGCTCTTCAACGAGCGCGGGGTCCCCGGGAGCTCGCGGCCGTGGCATTTCGCCCCCGCCGCCAGGCCCGCCGTGATCGGGATCACATGGTGTGCGCGCCGAAGTCGTAGAGCTTGCAGATGCCGGCGACGCGGTCTTTCACCTCGGAAGAACCGATCTTCGCGACGCGCTCGGTGCCGACGGCCTCGACGCAGAACGATGCCGTGGCGGTGGCGTGCACCATCGCGCGCCTCATCGACAGGGGCGTGACCTCCGGGACGGTGGCGAGGTAGCCGAGGAGCCCGCCTGCGAAGCAGTCACCAGCGCCCGTGGGATCGATCACCTCGTGGAGGGGATACGCCGGCGCCGCGAAGATGCCCTCCTCGTCGAACAGGAGCGCGCCGTGCTCGCCGCGCTTGATGATCACGCTCCTTGGTCCGCGCTTGCGCACGTCGTCCGCCGCGCGGCGGATGTTGTGGATCCCCGAGAGGAGGCGCGCCTCTTCGTCGTTGATCACGAGGAGGTCCACCCGGCGGAGCATCTCGGCGAGGATCTTGGGCTCCCCCTGGATCCAGAAGTTCATCGTGTCGGCGACGACGAGCCGCGGGCGCTCGACCTGGTTCAGCACGTCGATCTGGAGCGCCGGGTGGATGTTGCCGAGCAGCACGAGGGGAGTGGCGCGGTAGTCCGCAGGGATCTTCGGCTGGAACGAGGCGAAGACGTTGAGCTGCGTGTCGAGGGTGGTGCGGCCGACGAGATCGGCGTCGTAGCGTCCGGCCCAGCGGAACGTGCGCCCCGAGGCCTGCTCGACGCCGTTCGTGTCGATGCCGCGGGCCCGCATCGCGTCGAGCGTGGCGGCGGGAAAATCGTCGCCGACGACGGCCACGACGCGAACCGGGGCGAAGACGCTCGCGGCGAACGCGGAGTATGTCGCCGAGCCGCCGACCACGTTGGTCGCGGTGACGGACGGGAGCTGGAGGTCGTCGAAGGCCATCGAGCCGACGATGAGGATCGAAGAGGATGCGTTCACGGGGTTCTCCTGGGCGGTGCGCGACGTCGGTCACGCGGCAATCGGCAAAGGGGCTGGGCGCTGACTCGCCCGCGTCGGCTGGATCTGGGCCTGCGCTCAGGCGCTCTTCGAAGGCTCCAAGAGCCACGCGAGGCGCTCGCGAGCGTCGTGGGGGATCTTCTCCGGCGCGGTCATCACGGCGCTCTGGAGGGCGCCCTTGGCGATGCTGCTGGACACGTCCGGGAGGTTCGCGGCCAGTCGCTTCGCCACCTCGCGCGCGAAGCGAACGTTCTTGGTGAGCGTCGCGATCACCATCTCGACCGTCACGGCCTCCTCGGAGTGGTGCCAGCAGTCGTAGTCGGTCGAGAGCGCCAGCGTGGCGTACGGGAGCTCCGCCTCGCGCGCGAGCTTCGCCTCCGGCATGTTCGTCATGCCGATCACCGAGACCCCCCAGCTCCGATAGACGAGGCTCTCCGCGCGGGTCGAGAACTGCGGGCCCTCGATGCACACGTACGTCCCGCCCTTGTGCGCGCGGGCGCCGGTGGCCTTCGCGGCCTCGTACGTCGCGTTCGCGAGGATCGGGCACACGGGATCGGCGAACGCGACGTGCCCCACGATGCCGTCCTCGAAGAACGAGGACACGCGTCGCTTCGTGAGATCGATGAACTGATCGACGACGACGAGATCGCCCGGCGCGATCTCTTCCTTCATTGAGCCGACCGCGCTCACGCTCAGCACGTGCGTCGCTCCCAGCTTCTTGAGGGCGCAGATGTTCGCGCGGTAGTTGATCTGCGTCGGCGAGACGCGGTGACCCCTGCCGTGACGCGGAAGGAACATCATCGGCGCGCCGCTCTCGCGCAGCCGGCCGCAGATGACGGCGTCGCTCGGCGCGCCGAAGGGCGTGTCGACGTGGACCTCCTCGATGTCGGTCATGTCGTCCACGCTGTAGAGCCCGCTGCCCCCGATCACTGCCAGTACGTTGCCCATCCTGGTTTCCTGTTCTCCCGCGCGCTCATCGGAGCGTCGCGAATGCGCGTCGCCTGGATCCCAGGGGCGCGTCGCGGCGCTCGTGGGATCGCGAAACCACCCTTTATACCTTGCCTTCGCGGCTCCCGAGAAGGAGCGCCTCGCAGAGGGAGGCCTTGCGGTAGCGGCGGCTCCGCTCCGCGAACACGATCCCGCGCAGCTTGCCGTAGGCCAGCTCGATGTCGTCGTTCACGACCACGTAGTCGAAGATGCCGTAGTGCTCGATCTCGCCCTTCGCGTTTCGGAGACGGCGACGAGTCGTCTGCTCGTCCTCGGTCCCACGACCACGGAGGCGACGCTCGAGCTCCGTCAGCGAGGGCGGCAGGATGAACACCGCGACGGCCTCCGGGAGCTTCGCCTTGATCTGGCGCGCCCCTTGGTAATCGATGTCGAAGAGCACCCCGCGCGCCTTCGTTCGCGCGAGCTCGATCTCCTGGAGGCTCGTGCCGTAGTAGTGATCGTGAACGCGCGCCCACTCCGCGAACGCGCCGATCCGGACCATCTCTTCGAACGTCTCGTTGTCGACGAAATGGTACTCGCGCCCGTCCACCTCCGTGGGGCGAGGAGCCCTCGTGGTGTGGGAGACGGAGAAGCGCAGATCCGGGAACTCACCGCGCAGGCGGTTGCACAAGGTCGTCTTCCCGGCGCCCGAAGGCGACGAGACGATGAGGAGGAGGAAATCGTCCGGGGGGCTCGGCAGGGACATGGGGGGCCTGGGGCTCGGGGAGCGCTCGAGCGCTCCTCATTCGACGTTCTGCACCTGCTCGCGGAGGCGTTCGAGCTCGACCTTGAAGGCGACGATCCTCTCGGAGACCTTGGAGTCCTGCGCCTTGGCCGCGATGGTGTGCGCCTCGCGTAGCATCTCCTGCAGCAGAAAATCGAGCTTGCGTCCGACGGGCTCGCTCTTCTCCGAGAGCGTCGCCGCGAACTGATCCAGGTGGCTCGCGAGGCGCGTGATCTCCTCCGTCACGTCGCTCTTGTCGACGAACAGCAAGAGCTCCGCCTCGAGCCGCCCTGCGTCGACCGGCCCCTCGGCGCTCGCGAGGAGGCGCATGAGCCGTTCGTGGAGGCGCTTCTTCGCGACGGCCGGCAACGAATCCGCGCGCTGCCTCACCTCGTCCAGCATCTCCGTGACCTTGCCTGCCCTCGCACCCAGATCCAGAGCGAGCGCGTCGCCCTCGCGCCGCAACATCGCATCCATCGCCCCGATCGACGCCTCGATCGCAGCGCGCAGCGCGCCTCGGAGAGCCTCCGCATCGGGCTCCGCGATCGCGAACAAGCCCGGCACGGCCGTCAACAAAGACAGGGGCAGCTCGGCCCCTGGAGCGATCTCGTCGCGGAGCTCGGCGAGGGCCGCCATCGCGCTGCGAGCCCGTTCTTTGTCGAGCACCGCGACGGTGCCCGAGAGCCCCTCGCTCCGCACGACGACGTCCACGCGCCCGCGACGAACGCGCTCCCGCACCGCCTGTTCGACGAACATCGTGAAATGCGAGAGCTCCGCGGGGAGGCGCGCTCGCACGTCCAGGAACCGCTGGTTGGCGGAGCGGATCTCCACCGTGAATCGGCCCCCCGCGAAGGTCGCGTCACCGAAGCCGAAGCCCGTCATGCTGCGCATCGCCGCGTGCTCCGCTAGGAAGATCGACCGAAGGTTCGAGGGCCCACGCTCGCAGAGGTGAGGGTCCGCGCGGCGTCCACGCGCCCCTTCTTTCGCAGAGCGGTGAGGTAGGCCAGCGTCGGCGCGAGCCCGTCCTCCCAGCGCACGAAAGGCTCGTAGCCGATGAGCTCTTTGGCACGTGAGATATCCGCGAGAGAGTGCCGGATGTCGCCTGCGCGAGGCGCCGTGTGGTCGACAGCGATCTCCCGACCAAAGACCCGCGAGAGCTCGCGGCACAGCTCGTTCAGCCCGATGCGCCTCCCGCCGGCGATGTTCACCACCTCGCCGGAGAACTTCTTCGCCGACACCGCTGCGAGCAAGTTCGCCGAGACCGCGTTGTCGACGTAGCAGAAGTCACGCGTCTGCTCTCCGTCGCCGTAGATCTGGATCGCCCGATCCGAGAGGGCGGCGTCGATGAAGCGAGGGATCGCCGCGGCGTACGCGCCGTCTGGCGTCTGATTGGGTCCGAAGACGTTGAAATAGCGGAGATTCAGCGTCTCGAGCCCATAGATCGAGGAGAACACCTTGAGGTAGTTTTCGCAGGCGAGCTTCGTCACCGCGTAGGGCGAAAGCGGCATGGGCGTCATCCCCTCGTGCTTCGGCAGCTCGGGCGTCTCGCCGTAGGCCGCCGAAGACGCGGCGAAGATCACTCGGCGGACGTTTTGCCGCCGCGCCACGTCGAGCACCGTCACGGTCCCGCCCGTGTTCACCGAGTCAGACGTGATCGGGTCCTCGACGCTCCGGGGGACCGAGCCGAGCGCCGCTTCGTGGAAGACGACCTCTACCCCAGCCATCGCCTTGGCGACGGCGCCCGCGTCCCGAATGTCCCCGTCGATCCGCTCGATATGGCTCTGTGCCTCGATGCCGTCGAGGTGCTCCCAGAACCCAGTCTCGCAGTTGTCGAGCACACGCACGTGCTCCCCAGCAGAGACGAGTGCGGCGACGATGTTCGAACCGATGAAGCCGGCGCCGCCGGTGACGAGGAATCGTGCGGTGGGCATGGTTTGCTTTGCGGTCTATGGACCGAGGGGCGCAACGGCCCGGATCCATTGTTGAGGCAACCTGGTTTCGTTCAGGCGGGGCGCTCCCGCCACTCGGGCTCGATCGTTCGAAATCCCGGCCTTTTCGCTACTTTTTCTTGAACAGCGCGTCAAGCGCGGCCTTGCTCTTGTTCACGCGCAGCGCCGTGTCTTCAGGTACGCCGTTGCGGAAGGTGAAGAAGCTACAGAAGTTCGCCTTCTCACGCTCGGGGATGTACTCGGCGATGTGCTCCTTGCACTGGTTGTGCGCCGACGGATCCCAGTGCTCGCAGTTCTTGCAACAGTGGAGATCGACTCCGCAGTGCGTGCACGTGTCCGCGCGCTGGAGCTTCACGTCGAAGACCAGCTCGTTTTTGCACTTGTGGCAGAAGTGTCGCTTCTCTTCGACCTTCGGAACCCAGCCCATCGCGTCCTCCAACGGCGCCCCGCGGCGCCGATCTTCGCCTTCACCGCCGCGGGCGAGCTTCGTCAGCCGAGCCCCTTGCGCCTCTGAATGTCGCCCATCACGCGCTGGTACTCGACCTCCCACGTGCGCGTCCCCTCTTGCACGTGCTTCAGCTTCGAGCGGACCTCTGCCTCCACCACTTCGTCCATCTCGAGGTACTTGCGGAGCACGGGGCGCATCCGTCGCCGGAGCTCATGATCCTCGGCGAACACCTCCTCGACGTTCCCCGAGTGCATCAGCATCTCGATCAACTGATCGAGCAGGTAATCCATCATCTCGTCGCCGATCTTGATGCCCTGCTGATCCGCGGCGAGCTTCCGCACCCGCCCGAGCTCCGAGGGGGGGAGCCCCCGGTTCTGGAGGATGTCCTTCGCCCGTTCGCTCACCGCTCGTTCGGCCTGGACGTACGCGGAGAGCACCGACTCGAGGTCCTTCGCCACCTCGGCGCGATTCTCGGTCTCGATGTCCTCGCCATCCACGAGGGCCTTCGCCAGGTCCTCTCCGAGCTGCCGCACCTTGCCGCTGTAGAGCCGCATCGTTTCACTCGCTCCGCCGGGCCATCCCGGAAAATGACCCGGCGTCCGGTACACCCGACACGGACGCCCTGTCAAATACCGACCGATTCACGTCGATCGCGTCTTCCGCTTGCCGTCGTCGGGCGTAGCACGCACCCCGAGCTTGAGCCGCCTCATCACGGCCTGGCGTTGGCGTTCTTTGTACCGAGCGTGGCTCGCGCTCCCGAGCTCGTTCGCCGCCTCTGTCTCGCGATCGACGATCTGGAACTCGCAGAGCACGAAGATGATGGGACCGAGGGCCCACGCCGCTGGCGGCGACATCTCCATCGTTTCGGCGGGGAGCCGCACGGGGATCTCGGCCACAAAATGGATGACGCGGTAGTTCTCGTCGCTGAACTTGTTGTCGTTGGGCGTGAGATCGCTGATGACATCCGGGACCTCGTCCTGCAGCCCGCGGATGAGCACGCGCAGGTGGGGATGCTGATCGCAGTAGGCTCGGAAGTGGAAGATCGTGTTGATGCTCTGGCGCGGCACCACGAAGCTGAAGGGGAAGAGGCGCTCCGTCAGGTAGAGCACGACCGGCAGGATGTCGTCCGTGGTCCGCGTGACGATGCGAAACCGGAGCTTGTCGTAGATCTGCGCGGCGGTCGTGTCGGCCTTCGAGAGGAGCTTCGTGTAGAGCGAGTCGCGGTTCTTACGCCCGCCGACGAACTCCGTGATGGGGAAGCCCGACGCGAGCATTCCTCCGATCACTCGGTAGACCTTCTCTTCCACGAGATGAAAGACCTCCTGGTCGCTCATGGGGATGCAGAAGAGCAGCTCACGGCCGTCCAGGTGATGGATGATGTGCATCGCCTTCAGGATCGTGCAGGCGCAGAGCTGTCGGTGACCTTTCCCGGAGGCCAGCAGCAGGATCTCTTCCACGGAGGATCGGGCGACCGGAGAGGGGATTGGGAAGTCGAAGTGCCTGCGAAGGTAGGCGATCGCTTCATTCTTGATCGCCTCCAAGCGGGCGCGGTCTGCGGGCTCGTCGGGACGGAACTCGTGCGACTGTAGGATCTGTCGCGCCTCCTCCTCGCTGCGGATGTGGAGGCGGTGCCAGTCGATCACCGAGTCGCCTCGTAAGAGCAGCCGCGTGGATTCCAGATCCATGAGCGTCAGCTCGTCCAGTCGCTTCAGTCCACCGACGTCCGTCGACATGACGCCCAAGGTAGCCGCAAAGGGTGGAGATCGGGGAAGGGGTCCGCGCGAGAAACTAGCGCCGGCCGAGAAGCGAAAAATCAGGAGGCGCGGGCGTTCGGCGGTTCGGTCGGGGAGTTCGAGCGACCGAGCGAGAGCGTCCCGCAGAAGATACCGATGGTGAGGACGACGACCATGACGTGGCCAAGATAGGCGCCACTCCAGCCGATGGCTGCGAAGGGGGCGAGAGCGGCAAGGTACCAGGGCGTGATCTTCATGCGTCCTCCGTGGGGGTTTCAGCGCGCATCGCGCTGCGGCACTCGGTCCCGGGGGTCCAGGAGCGGCAGTCGGCCTGTCCGACCGAAGCTCCTACCGTCGCTTGGCGACGACCAGGGCGCCTAGGTAAGTGCATGTAAGATAAGGTGCCACGCTCCTAAGTGACGGGCCAAGAAGTAGCGGGAGGTTGGGCGAGGCATCAAGCGAATTCGTTTTCCAAGGTCCGTTCCGCGGAGGGCGGCCGATTGTTCGCCTCGTAAAAAAGGTGTTTAGTTTTGAATATTTATTTCCGAATATCTTGTGTGGTATCTTAGATAGAAAATTGCGTTCCCTGGGACACAACCGTTGCATGAAGGCCACAGGGTCAAGTAGGCGCGCCGACGACGCTTCGCGTGAAGCGTGGTGCGTGCGCCACAAAACCACTTATGGAAGGGAAGGATTCGGTGCCGCCGCACCGCTTGAAGGCGTGCGCATCTGGGATGCATGTCTCTGGCGGGATGCGAGATCAACGGGTCGGACGCGACGCGTCTTGACCCACCTAGCGAAGCGGTAGGGTGACGCGCGCCGAGCTGTCGAGAGTGATTCGTCGACGCGTGGAGTCAACGCCGGACGTGCGCTCCACGGCGATGGCCACCTCGTAAGATCCATTGGGGAGATGCACCGTCGTCCGGAGGGATCGCGGAGCCGGGCCGCGCGTGAAACGGAGCGAAGTCGTGAGGATATCTTCGCCGCCACCGGGCGCGCTCCATGTCAGATCGACGCCCACCACGTCCGACGGGAGGGTCAGCTCGATGTCATGATCCTCGGGGATAGCGGGCAATACGAAGATCTTCGTGGCGATCACGACCCCCAAGAGACCGGCAAGCGCGACCCAGCGGGCGAGCCGCGGTCGCTCCACGAGCCGGATGGCGGGCGCGGAACCCTCCGCTGCGTCGGGAGGGTCGACCTTGTCCGAAGAGGAGACGCTGTCGCTCACTCTGCGCCTCGGTCCGTTCTGGAAGTCTCGCTCGCCTCTGCTTCCATCCGGCCCGTTAGCTTCTCCCACAGGTGGAAGGCACCAACGAAAGCGGAGTAGGCGAGGATGACGGCGACGCCGTAAAGGTCGTAGATCATGACCTTTCCGACGTAATAGTTCGCCGAGTCGAGATGCATCACGCGCGTCATGATCCACGCAATGAAGCTCAAGAAGAGGACGGCCGTGACGGTACCGAACGCGATGAAGAACCAGCGCATGGATGTGGGGGAGGATTGGGCGGAGATGTGTCGGAAGTCAATTCGCGGCGCGGCGAATTGCACGAAGGATCGGACGACCAGAGCAGGTCGCGCCGGCCGCGAGAGGCGCTATTGAGCGCGGAAGGACCGGACCCGTTGCACGAGGCCCGCGACGACCTGATCGGGCAGGTCGAACTTCGGCATCTTGTTCTTGCCGTTGCGAATGGTCGTCGCGATCTCTTCGTCGGTCACATTTTGCTGCCAGTCGGCCCGAGAAAGATCGGGTGCGCGAACCATCGGACCCTGCGGTCCATCGCCGCGGCCTCCGGCGCCATGGCACGACGCGCAGTTCTTCCGCCACGCCATGTCCAAAAGCATCGGATCCGGGCCTTCGGTTCCAGGACGACCAGACACCTGACCCTGTGGGGTGGAGGGCTGATCGTGCTCGCTCGCGCTCCACTCGCGCAGCTCGCCTGAGCCTCGGTCGCACCCGGCGAAGCCGAGGAGGGCGAGCATGAGCAGCAGCGATGGAAGGGATCGGATGGAGGCTGAGCCGGCGCGGCAACTCCGGAGCGGATCCACCTTGGAATCAGCGAAACATGCGGAGGAGAGAGCGGTGCCGGACGTCGCGCCGCTCCCCACTTCCGTGTCCCGAATGAGAAAGGATCGACGGTTCAATCGAACCGAATCACTTGCACGCGTCCCCAGCGACCTTGCCACCACCGTCGACCGGCATGCCACCGATCGGCTTCTTCTTCAACTCCGCATTCACGAATGCCGTGCGGCGGTTCTGCTCGCGGCCTTCGGGCGTCTTGTTGTCTCCGACCGGCTTCTCCTGGCCAAAACCGACGGGGAGCAGGCGCTTGCAATCGATGCCCTTCGCGACAAGCCACTTCGCGACCGCAAGCGACCGCAGCTCCGAGAGCGTCTGGTTCTCCGCCGGGATGCCGACGTTGTCCGTGTGACCCTCGATTCGGAGGAGCGTGATCTCCGGCTTCGCTTCCAGGTACTGCTTCACGACATCGAGGACCGTGTCGCTCTCAGGCTTGAGGATCGCCTTGCCCGACTCGAAGACGACAGGTCCAGGCAACTTGAGGTGGCCGTTTTCCTGCTCGAAATTGAGCTTCGGCTTGGCGGGCTCCGGCTTGGGAGCCGGCGGCGGCGGCGGCTTGTCGGCGGGGGGCGGCGGCGGCGTGTTGGCGCCGGTGCTCGCTTCGACCTTGCAGCCCGCGAGGCTCGCGGTCGCGCCGAAGAGGGCGGCCGCGCAGAAAACAGCAACGAGTTTGCGCATAGAAGTCTCCCTTGAATTGAAAGAAGCGAAAACGAGCCTCAGGCTCCAGCGAGCCTTCCGGGGCCCCGACGCGGCTTGGACGGCACCTCGTCGGGATTCTTCATCTTTGCATCGCGACCGGCGTTCTAGCCAAAAGCCGCAGGAAACGGAATTACCATGCGCTTTCGGCTGGCCACGGCTGGCCACCGACGAACCTGAGACGCTTGTGCAGGGATGGACGGCTCACCTTGGCCTGATGAGCGCACGGCGACGGCGCGGGATGGGTTGGAGCTGCGTAGGTTGGCTGGCGGCTCGCGAGAGGAGCTCACGTGCCGGATGATTTGGCGGCCCCCCGCAGGAGCGTCACATCACATCGCGCAAGGATCGGGGCCCATCGGCGTGGCGTCAGCGACCTTGCCGAGCTTCACCGCGGACATGTCGAACCCGAGGCCGATGGAGATGCCATCGCAGGTCTTGGTCGGGTCCTGGCTTCCGTTCGACATGATGTCGGAGGCCTGGCGGATCTGCTGCGCGATGCTCTCGAAGGTGGTGCTCGGCGGGCACAGGGTCGGGTCGAACGAGCCGGCGACCTTGGCCAGCTCGCTGATGAGCTGCTCGGTGTTGAGGATCCCCGCGATGACACCGTTCGTCGCCGAGGCGTTGTCGGCGCCGACCTCGGTAGCGATCAGGGCCGAGGCGATGGTCAGGCTGAGCGTGAAGCCGCCGACGGAAAGATTCAGGACGATGTCGCCCTTGCTGCCGCTGACCCACGTGCGCGCGCTCGTCTTGGGATCCTTCACGACGTAGCTGCTCGCGAACTGGACCTTGGGGTTGGTGATGTCGCCGCCGTTGAGGAGCTCGGGGACGACGGGCCAGGCGTCGTTGCCGTCCCAGTTGGGAGCGATCTCCATGCCCGCGTCATCCACGAGCTTGGCGCCGGCGTAGAGCTTCGTCGTCAGGGGGTTGTAGCTGTCGCCCGCTCCCATCTTCTCGATGTCAAGGATGATCGTGAAGCTGCCCTTGTTGATCGAGTCGTTGATCTGAGTAGAGGCGTCCGAAGCGAGGCTCGTGATGATGGGGAGGATGTTCTTGCCGAACGAGTTGTCCGTTCCACCATCACCGTCTTCGTAGACCGCGCTCGCCTTTGCGCCAGCCGCGGGCTTGCAGAGATCCGTGGAGTCTTTCGTGGAGACCTTGCCGTCAAGGTTGAAGCCGTAGCCCTTCCACGCCGTGGTGGATGACTTCCCCTTGCGATCGGTGTCGCCGAGGTAGAGGGAGCGGATCGCGAGGATCGCACCAGATCCGTCGCCGGCCGCCTCCGGGCCGGGCTCGGGGGGCACATTGCCAAGGTCCGCGGTGGAACCGCCAGTGCCTCCGACGCCGCTGGTGTCACCGCCGCCGCACGCGACCAGAGAAGAAGCCGCGCCGCACGCGATGCCTGCGAGAAGGATGAAACGGGAGCGAAGCATATGGACTGAACCTCACTTTCTCGAACAACCGACCCGACGACGAGAAACGCGTACTCGGGCGAAGAAATTTCGGAGGCGCAGGATAGCCTCGATTCCCCCCAAGTGACAAGGGCAGCTTGTCACTTTACTGGACGGGGCCATCCCGCTAAGCGAGACCTCCCCCGTGGCTGCCGAGTTCGTCCACCTTCACGTTCACTCGCAGTACTCGCTGCTCGACGGCGCACTGCGTGTGAAGGAGCTCTCAGCCCGCGCCAAGAAGCTGGGAATGAGCGCCGTGGCGCTCACCGACCACGCCAACATGTTCGGGGCGATCCAGCACTACAAGGCGTGCCAGGGCGCCGGCATCCAGCCGATCCTGGGCTGCGAGGTCAACGTCGCGCGGACCTGGTCCAGCGCCGGAGCGCGACCCGGTGACGAGGCCATGGACCACCTCGTCCTGCTCGCGACGAACAACGAGGGCTACCGGAGCCTCGTCAGGATCGTCTCGGAGGGCCACGTCCGACCTGCTTCGAGCCTGGGCCCGAGCGTGACTCTGGACTTCATCGAGCAGCACAAATCGGGCCTCGTCGGCCTCACGGGCTGCATGGGCGGCGTCGTGGCGCAGCGCGTCCTCGAGCACGGGGAAGAGGCAGGACGAGGAGAGCTCGACCGGCTCCGCGCGTGCTTCGAACCAGGGGGATTGTACGTCGAGCTGCAGGATCACGGGCTCCCGGAGCAACCGGTGCTGAACGGGATCCTTCAGCGGGCCGCGGCCGACCTGGGGCTCCCTTTGGTCGGCACCAACGACGTCCATTTCGTCGGTCGAGAAGACGGTGACAGCCAGCTCTTCCTCTCCTGCATCGCCAAGAACCACGTGTTCGCGGAGGAGCACGAGGCGCATCACGGCAGCTACGAGATGTTCCTGAAATCCGCGGAGGAGATGACACACCTCTTCCGCGACCAAGAGGAGGCGATCCGATCGACGCTCGAGATCGCCGAGCGGTGCCAGGGGCTGAAGCTCAAGCTGGGCGTACCGCAGCTCCCGCGCTTCCAGGTCCCTGAAGGGTTCGACACGGCGTCGTATTTCCGCAAGGTCGCCAGTGACGGTCTGGAGAGGCGCTTCAGCGAGCTCCCGTACGAGGTGGACCGCGAGGCTTACAGGAGGCGGTTAGCGCTCGAGCTGGACGTCATCGTCAAGATGGATTTCCCCGGGTACTTCCTCATCGTGTACGACTTCATCCGGGAGGCAAAGGCGCAGGGGATCCCTGTCGGCCCGGGACGTGGCTCGGGCGCCGGATCGCTCGTCGCGTACTCGATGCGGATCACGGATCTCGACCCGATCCCGTACGGCCTGCTGTTCGAGCGCTTCCTCAATCCGGAGCGCGTGAGCATGCCCGACTTCGACGTCGACTTCTGCATGGATCGACGCGACGAGGTCATCCGCTACGTCGGCGCCAAATACGGCCAGAGCTCCGTCGGGCAGATCGCGACGTTCCACGAGATGAAGGCTCGCAGCGTCATCAAGGACGTGGCGCGCGCGACCGGGTTCCCTGCGAACGAGGCGCAAAAGATCGCGAGCCTGATCCCGCAAAAGGGCCCAGGGCAGATGTACACCATCGGGGAGGCGTTCGGCGTCGAGCCCAAGCTGAAGGCGCTCGCCGACAGTGAGCCCACCGTGAAGGAGCTGCTCGATCAGGCGCAGAAGCTCGAGGGCCTCACGCGACACGCGGGCATGCACGCCGCCGGCGTCGTGATCAGCGAGGGGCCCCTGTGGGACCACGTGCCGTGCTTCATGAACGGCGATCAGCTCGTCACGCAGTACCACAAGGACGACGTCGAGCTGGCGGGGCTCGTCAAGTTCGACTTCTTGGGCCTGAAGACGCTCACCGTGATCCGGATCGCCGTCGAGCTCATCAACTCGCGCCCGGATCACGGGAACGGGAAGGTCTTCGACATCGAGAAGATCCCTCTCGACGGGAAGACCGACGCGCGAGCGAAAGAGACGTACGCGCTCCTGCAGTCCGGCGAGACGACGGGGGTGTTTCAGCTTGAGTCGAGCGGCATGCAGCAGCTCTTCAAGGACCTCCGGCCGGACGCGTTCGAGGACATCGTCGCGGCCGTCGCGCTCTACCGACCGGGTCCGCTGGGCACCGGCATGGTCAAGGACTTCGTCGACTGCAAGCACGGACGTCAGCCGATCAAGAAGATGCACCCGCTCGTCGACGACATCCTCGTGCCGACGTACGGCGTCATCGTCTACCAAGAGCAGGTGATGCAGATCGCCCAACGGCTCGCGGGCTACACGCTCGGGGGCGCAGACCTTCTCCGGCGCGCGATGGGCAAGAAGAAGCCCGAGGAGATGGCGAAGCAGAAGGCGACCTTCGTGAGCGGCTCGGAGAGGAACGGCGTCGCGAAGGAGAAGGCCGAAGAGATCTTCGCGCTGCTCGAGTACTTCGCCGGATACGGCTTCAACAAGAGCCACTCGGCGGCGTACGCCCTCATCACGTACCAGACCGCGTACCTCAAGGCGCACTTCCCGGTGGAGTTCCTTTGCGCGCTGATGACCGCCGATCGCGACAAGATCGACAAGGTGGTACGCATCATCGCGGAGGGGCGCGCGTGGGGTGTCGAGATCCTCCCGCCCGAGGTGAACGAGTCCAAGATCGACTTCACCGTCGTGTACGGAGCGCCGAAGGAGGCTGGCGCGCGCGCCAACGGTGGCTCGAACGGCAAGCCTGCGACGCGCGGTAAGAGCCGCGTGAAGGATCCGCTCCTCCCGAAGATCCGATTCGGTCTGGGCGCCATCCGAGGGGTGGGGGAGTCGGCTCTGCAAGCCGTGCTCGAAGCGCGCAAATCGGGTCCGTTCCTCGACCTGTTCGACTTCGCGCAGAGGGTGGACTCCCGGCGCGTCAACAAGGGCGTGTTCGAAGCGCTCGTGCAGTCCGGCGCCTTCGACGCGTCCCTCGTCGTGCGGGGCGTGCCGCGATCCCGCGCGTTCGCGGCGATCGATCGGGCGCTCGAGCAAGGGCGGAGCGCGAGCAAGGATCGAGAGAGCGGACAGATGGGGCTCTTCGCGATGGTGGCGCCGAGCGCGACGCGGCTCGACAACTATCCGCCGGCCGAAGAGTGGGACATGCGAGAGGCGTTGAACCGCGAGAAGCAGTCGCTCGGGTTCTACGTCTCGGGTCATCCGCTCGATCGATATGGCACCGAGCGGCTCCGAGACATCACGCCGGCGAGCGCCCTGGCCTCGATGGACCCTTGGTCGAAGGTGCAGGTGGCCGGGATGGTCGAAGGATACCGGGAGCGCATCTTCAAGGGCGGCGGCGGCAAGATCGGGTTCTTCACGCTGGAGGACACGGGCGGTCGCGTCGAGGTGAAGGTGCGGCAGCAGCAGATCGAGACCCACGCCCACGTGCTGACGAGCGGCGAGCCGATCGTCGTCTCCGGGAAGGTCAGCTACCCCATGACCGACGACAGCGAGGACGCGGACGCGGCCCCCCGCGAGCCGACCTTGATGCTGGACGAGGCGCGCCTGCTCGCCGACGTGATCAAGCAGGACACAAAGAGCATCGCGATTCGATTGCACGAGCGCAAAGCCCGGCCGGAGCACCTCGGGAAGCTCGGGGAGGTGCTCCGCGGGAGCCCGGGTGGCTGCCCCGTGCAGATCGTCATCCAGCTGGAGAGCGGCAGCGAGGCGATCCTCGTGCTCAAGGGGACGCGCGTCGAGCCGAGCGACGGGATGCTGGCACGACTCGAGAAGCTCTTTGGCGAGAAGGTCGCGGAGCTCCGCTGACGCGGGATCGTTGTTTGGCCCGGCGCTCGGAGGGCAGCTAGATCGATGGCCGGCTCATGCGGCAAAACGTGGCGTTCGTGGTGGTCCTCGCGAGCGCGGCCGGCGTCGGCGCGCTGCTCGTGATGCCGGGACGCCGCACGATCGAGGTGAGCCCGACGCCCACGGCGACCGAGGCCGAGACGTCGGCGCCGCCAGCGACCGCGAGGCCTCGTCCGCGCGCGCTGCCCGCGCCGCAAGAGCCGACGACGCCGGCCCACGTTCGAGTCGATCCCGGGAGCGCGACGGTGTGCGCCGCGGGGATGGTGCTCGTCGACGGCGTGTACTGTCCGTACGTGGGTCATCGATGCGCGGCCTTCGAAGACGAACAGCGCGACATCTGCGGCACCTTCGCGACCGAAGCGATCTGTGAAGGTGCGCTTCAACGCCGGCGCTTCTGCGTCGACATCTTCGAATATCCCAACCTCGCCGGAGTGAAGCCAGCGGTGTGGGTGAGCTTCGACGACGCGAGGCGCGCGTGCGCCGTCGAGGGAAAGCGGCTCTGCGCTGCGGAGGAGTGGGAGCTCGCCTGCGAAGGCACGGGCATGTGGCCCTTTCCGTACGGCCTCACACGCGATGCGAAGGCGTGCAATGAGCATCGCCCCCGCCCGAGCGCGGAGCCAGGCAAGCTCGACGATCCGTGGACGCGCGGGGCTGAGATCGAGCGCGTCGACGGGAGGCTCGCCTCCGGTGCTCAGCCCACCTGCGTGAGCCCCTTCGGCGCCGCGGACATGATCGGCAACGTCGAGGAATGGGTTGACCACGCGAACGGGAACGAGGCGAGCAAACCTTTCCGCACAGCGCGCAAGGGTGGCTCATGGGCTCACGGAAAAGGCAGGTGCCGGCCGATCGAAGCGTCCGAGCCTGGCTGGTACCGAGCGAACGACGTCGGATTTCGGTGCTGCGCCGATGCGAAGAGCGGGGCCCCGGCGGTTTCGACTGCGGTTTCTGGGGCCGGGGGCACGGGAAAGAGGCGGGTCATCCTGCCGTCGGGGCCGTGAGGTGCGGCGGTCCCTTCCCAAACGCGCCGCGGATATACTACGCTGCGTCGAAGAAAAGGGCCCATAGCTCAATCGGTCAGAGCCCCCGGCTCATAACCGGGCTGTTCCTGGTTCGAGTCCAGGTGGGCCCACGCCTCGTCACGAAGGAGCATAGACCGCGGTGAGCATGCGACCAGAGATACCGTTCCTTGAAGAGCTTTCCGCCCTGGACACGGATCTGCGACAGATTGAGGAAAAGCTCGGCAAGCACCGCGGGGAGATGGAGACTCTGGTCGCCGAAGCGAAGGCGATCGAAGCCAGGCTCAAGGCGGATCGCGAGTCCCTCTCGACGATGGAGAAGGCTCGCGCCGAGCTCTCGACCGAAGTGCGTCAGATGACGCAGCAGATCGAGAAGAGCAGGGACAAGCTGAATCGATCGCGAAACGAGCGTGAGTCCAACGCGGCGCAGCGCGAGCTCGAGGAGCTCCGCAAGCTCGTGCGGGATCGCGAGGAGGAGATCGAGCGGCTCACGGGCGCGTCGGACGGCGCTCGGACGGCCATCACGGAGGCCGAGAACAAGCTTGCGGAGCTCACGAAGACGATCGCGGGCACCGAGGCTGGCTCGTCGGGAGAGCTCTCATCGCTGGAGGATGAGAAGAAGACCAAGTCGGGACATCGCGAGACGATCGTGAAGAAGATCCCGATCGTCCTCTACCGGAGATACGAGAACATCCGCACGAAGCGGCCGGTGGCGATCGCTCGCCTTGTTGACGGGACGTGCCGAGGCTGCCACCTCGCGATTCCGCCCATGATGTTCCAGCGAATGCGGCAGTCGGGCGAGATCGATCAGTGCCCCCACTGCCGACGGATCATCTACTACATGGCGCAGGCGGACAACGGCGGGGCGCCGGTCGACAGCGCGCCCGGCGGCGATACGCGCGCCTAGGCAACAGGAAACCGCTTGAAAGCATGCCCTTCCTGCTACCGCCTGTTCGCCGACGACGGTGGCTTCTGTCCGATTGATGGAGCGCGGCTCTCGCCTGCGTCGGAGGTCTCCCCCCCGATCGATCCCGACGACAAGCGGGTAGGGCGAGGCGTCTGTCAGGGGCGCTACCGGATCTACCGGCGCGTGGCGGACGGCGGGACCGGGCGCGTCTACCAAGCGCTCGACACGCGCGAGCAGCGCGGCGTGGCGCTCAAGATCCTCCACCCGGACGTGGCGACGGACGAGATCAGCGTCGAGCGCTTCAAGCGTGAGTACCGGCTCAGCCGAGAGCTCTCGCACCCGCACATCGTCGACGTGCTCTCGTTCGAAGCGACGGAGGATGAGAGCTTCGCCTTGGTGATGGAGTACCTCGAAGGCGAGGAGCTTCGGATGCTGCTCAAGCGCGAGAAGGTGCTCCCGCCTGAGCGCGTCATCCGCATCCTCTCGCAGACCGCGATCGGCGTGCAGGCGGCGCACGATCGGAAGATCGTTCACCGCGATCTCAAGCCGGACAACGTGTTCCTCTGCCACACGCGCGACGGCGACGACGTGAAGATCCTCGACTTCGGGAGCGTGCGCGACAACTCGGAGGGCGCGAAGAAATTGACCGTGATGGGGACGACGATCGGCTCGCCCTTCTACATGGCCCCCGAGCAAGCACAGGGGCTTCCGTCGTTGGATCACCGCGCGGACGTCTGGTCGCTCGCCGCGATCGCGTACGAGTCGCTCACCGGGCGCGTGCCCTTCGAAGGCGGCACCGGTCCGGCGATTCTGCTGGCGATCCTCTCGAACGATCCGAAGCCGCCGAGCGAGATCGGCGCCGCCCATCACGTGCCGGTGTCCCTCGATCCGGTCATCGACGCCGCGCTCGCGAAGGAGCCGAACAACCGCATCCCCACCGCGGGGGATCTCATGAACCGAATCGGCGCGGCCTATGGCCTCTCGGGGAATCATCTCGAGTGGGCGACCCTGGCTCAAGAAGAGATCGGTCGGCGCATCCGCGAAGGGCTGCCGTCTGCGCTGGAGGCGCACAGGAACGCCGTCGGCAAGACCGTCTCGCTCGCCGCGATGGACTCGGCGTTTCGAGAAGAGCCGAGCGCTTTCGCGGAAGATCTCGTCATGGGGGTGCCCTCGCGTCGGTCGGGGTGGCTCGTCCCGGCCGTGGTCCTCACGGTCTTGGCGGTCGCGGGCGCGGTCGTTGCTTTGTTCGCCCTCCGATGAGCTCCCTCGTTGCGTGTCGTCGCGATTTCCTCGGAGGTTCGCCGGTGCGAGCCGGGGCCTCGCTGCA
>Ga0268298_10002125_pt1 | contig 22143 bp, 18 predicted proteins | sample WWTPWeurt_MetaG_FD_194462 | JGI IMG/M metagenome (GOLD analysis project Ga0268298, IMG submission 194462) | Activated sludge microbial communities from WWTP in Nijmegen, Gelderland, Netherland - WWTP Weurt | ecosystem: Engineered > WWTP > Aerobic digester > Activated sludge | place... | reverse complement strand
ATACGAATAAAACTACCTTGTTCTAATTTATATATGGATTGATAAATGCTGTTTGGTGCAGGAATAAATCCAAGATGTAAATATTGTGCAATAGCTTCTTTATTAATAACACGTGGAATAGTCGCTACTTTTAATATGGCTTTTAATTCAGATGCAAACACTAAATCGTTACCATTTAAATAATAATACAGTGGTTTAATTCCGATGCGATCTCTAAATAAAAATAATTCTTCTTCTTTTGTATCATAAATAGCAATGGCAAACATGCCATTTAACTTGTGCACAAAATCGGTTCCCCAATGAGCAAATGCTTCTAAAATTACCTCTGAATCGGAGGAGGAAGTGAAATTTAATTTTCCATCTCCCTTAATCAATTTCAGCTCATTAGCTATTTCGGCATAGTTGTAAATTTCGCCATTATAAGCCATCACAAAGCGGCGACTATGTGAGTACATTGGCTGGTTTCCATTGGCCGATAAATCCAATATACTCAATCGTCGATGTCCAAGTCCAACAGTAGCATCTTGATAAAATCCTTCATAATCGGGTCCGCGTTTTTCTAAACAACGGGTCATGTTTTCTAAATCGTCTTTAGAAAATTTTTGTTGTACAGAAAAAAAGCCGGCTATACCACACATAATTAATATCTAAAGAAATTAAGAAAAAAATACTTATTAAAAACTAAAAAGCGTTTACTGAAAAGCGAGAGTGGATAACCAACTACCGATTTTAAAATGTATTTAAGGCTGCTAATATTCTTGCCTGCGAGCAATAAATGCAAAGCAATATATCCATCCGCATAAGCATCAATTTGATCGTAATGTTTTTTAAATTTTTGAATCACAACAGGGTCTTCAAATGCATATCGTAGAGCTAATTCCTTTCGCTTATACAATTTGGTCTCGTTAAAATTCATAACACTTCGATCATCATGCTGTATAAGACAGGCACTTATTCTTGGATCGCATTTTATTCCAAAGTTGGCAATCACCCGCAGCCACAATTCCCAATCTTCGCTTCCCGAAAGCGATCGATCTTCATTAAATTGAAACTGCTTAGTTATTTCTTGCTTCATAAAAACTCCCATACAACTCAACGGATTTCCTTTAAAAATAAATTCATAGGAATCTGATTTCAAGTAATCAATTTTTGAAATTAACTTTGAAGTTGAATTTCTTACTTCGTATGCCAGATGCAAAAATGGAGGGTACTCGAAATTCAAAATTGATTCGCGTGCATTTTTTAAATAATTAGGATAATACACATCGTCAGAATCTAAAAAAGTAATGTAATCGCCTTTTGCCTTATCAATTCCAACATTGCGGGCTGCTCCGCGTTCTGAATTTGTGATTTTAAAATACTGAATCCGGATGTCGTGTATAGACTTTACCACAGATTCAGTTGAATCGGTACTTCCATCATCAATCACCAATAACTCAAAATTACGATAGGTTTGATTCAAAACCGATTGAATTGTGGTGGCAATAAAATCGGCCCTGTTATAGGTTGGAATTACTATTGTAAAAAGTAAATTTAATTTCATCCAAGGTGCTTATAAAGGGCTATCGTAAATGGCTTCCAACTTGTGAATCATTTTATCTAAAGTAAACAAATTTTGTACATCCTGTCTACCTTGTGTATTTAATTGCTTGCACAATTCTTTATTGCTAAGTAATTCAATAACAGCAGATGCAATACGCTCACTGTTTTCGAATGGAACCACCAACGCATTTTTATGGTCTACAATAAACTCATCCGCTACTCCTGCAAGCGTAAATACAGAAGGAATTCCTGCAGCCAACGCTTCTACAAAGGTTTGACCAAATGCCTCACTATCGATATCAATAGGAGCATGAACAAAAACATCAAATACCTTATAAAAGGCAAAAATATCTTTTTCAAAAGGAACCTCCTTGTAATTTTTGGCAGGTATTTCTTCTAACAATTTTCTAATCACCGGCTCATGTTTACCAACTCCATTTGCTAAAATTAATAAGGCTTCGGGATATGTTTTAAGAATCTGTTTAAAGGCTGGAACCACAAATTGAATTCCTTTAAAATCAATATACCTGCCAATAACTCCAATCACGGGATAGCGCTCGTCCGGGTTGTACTTAGTGCGAATTTCTAGTAACCGATTCTCGCTTATTTCATTAAATAAATTTAACTTAAAACCATGATGTATGAGCCGTATTTTGGTAGGATTAGCTTTATCTCTTTCTACCAGCACCTTTAATAAATTATTGCTGATGGCAACAATGGTAGTACTTAAACGATTTACCAATTTGTCGTAATACACAGCATGAGGATAATGTATGTGGTGCCAGGTTCCATGATGCCGGGTATGAACACGTTTCGGCACACCTGCAAAATAAGCAGCAGGTATTCCAATAATATTGGCATCGAACAAATGTGCATGCACGCAATCAATTTTATTGCGTTTTAACAATTTGTAAACCTTATAAAAAGCCGAAAAGTAATTTGATTTCTTACCCGTAAAATAAACGCGTTCAACAGGAATTTCATTGGCACGGAGATACCTTTCCAATTCAGTATCCACAGTATTTAACAAGATAAAGCTTAGGTTGTATTTTTCCTTACTCAAATTTTCAGCAATCCACTCAAATGCGATCGACTTATTGATAAAGGAAATAATGTAACAGATATTTTTTTTTGAGGCCAACTTAATTGTATTTCAACTATTATCTATAATCCCAGCCGGGTGGCAGTTTCCGCACTACAAACTAAGAAATTATGAAAATCGCTTTTTCGAATTCTATCTACTTTTCGAATTCCTTTGTTTTCATCAATGTTGTAAAAACAATAACCTAATCCATCAATTAGCGTATTCACCTTCTCTCCTACTTCATCGTTCAAAATCTCAATTAACAAGGTAGGTTTGTGCAATTTGATATGTTCAATAAACCCTGCAATTACGGCAGGTTCGTGCGTTTCAACATCTATTTTCAATAAATCAACTTTGCCTATTTTTTGTTCCTTAACAAAGGTATCAAGTGTTACTGTGGCTATTTGAGTTTGTATGGTTTTAGTCCCTTCTACAGTTAAATCCTTGTTTACTGCTACCGAATAAGTATGGTCGGCATCGGTATCATAGATAGTGGCAGTTCCATTAAAATCAGAAGCAGCTTTTTCAACACAGTGTATCGAAAATTTATTTAACTCATTGTTGGCTACCAACTTTTTGTATACACGATTAACCGGTTCAAAGGCTACAACAGTTGCTTTTGGTTGCAAGGCCGATGCTATTAAAGAATAAATTCCTGTATTGGCACCAACATCAAAAATTACATTAGAGCTTGTACAAAGCTTTATCCACAAGCCCAACGAAATTTTCTCCCACCCGCCTGTAAGTCCATTCCAATATAATTCATTCTCTAATTGAAATCCGTGATGATGCATCAAAAATTTTACATCCTCATTTACTTTAATGGGAATAATTCCTTTAAAGTATAAATGTTTGTAGATGTCGGGATGCGGCACTCCTACCTTCTTAATTAAATTAAAAAGTGGCTGTTTAAAAGGCAGTGCATTGTATATATTTTTTAGCCGTGGATTCATTGATTAAAAATAAATAAAATTAGTGAAGGTGTTTCTTATAATTCATATAGCCATCAAACAAATGCACTGCAAGCAACAGATTAATAAAAAAAAATGCTACAGCATCCATGCGCTTGGTATTAGGAATAACCGAGTAGCAAGCAAACCACAGTGCTTTGAATTGTAAGAGTAATCCGTAAAAAAATCGCTTAAAGCGTGAATAATAAATTAATGTTTGCTTGTATCCCAATTCGTTGGCTGTGCGAATGGTAACACCACCGCGGGTTTTACGATTGAGCCAAGGACGTAATTCGCAGCGGTCGGTTTCATTGTGATACACCACACTTAAGGGATAAATATAAATTTTAACTCCAGATTTAATGAGCTTTTCAGCAAAAGCTAAATCTTCATATCCCGCAAAAGGAAAATTTTCGTTATACCCTCCTGAATCAATAAAATCGCTGCGTTTACACGATAAATACTGACTGGTTAAACCCTTTGATTCAAAAATGCTATCGTCTTTCCAGGTTGAATTTTTGTTCCAACCTTTTAAGGAATCAAATCCGTATTTTACTAAATATCTACCAAAATTAGTTTTGCTAATTTTTTCATATAATTCAGGGGGATAGGTCCAATTCAGATTAATAAAGCATTTGGGATAGTGTTGATGCAACTCGAGTGTTTTTTTAATATTATCAGGAAACACCAACATATCATCGTCTAAAAAAAGCAATACTTCGCCACTTGCCTTGCTGGCTGCAAAGTTTCGAGCAGAAGCTACTCCCGATTTTGGATTCGCATAAACTTTTATCAAAGTTGATTCAAACGATAATTTCAAGTCCTGCGTTTTAGAATCGTTTACCACAATTATCTCAGCAGCAATCCCATTTATAGCGGAAAGACAATGCTGTAAACAGTTTTCAACTATTTGCGGTCGATCTTTAGTTGGAATTAATATAGATAATTGAATAGCTGTCATAGCGCTTTATGAGGCAAATATAGTGTAATCAACTACTGAAAAATAACGTGTACTTGCTCGTTTTCGACAAACGGATGTGCACGAATATTTTTGTTTTAAATAATTGTAGCCATATTTGCGGCTTCAATTTTTATACATTCCTCAAAACAAAACAATTACTATGGCAAACGTATGTGTGATTACCGGATCATCGGGATTAATTGGAAGTGAATCGGTAGCTTTTTTTTCTGATAAATTCGACAAAATAATCGGAATCGACAATAATCTGCGCATGCAATTTTTTGGAGCTGATGCATCAACTGAGTGGAATACGCAACGCTTGGTTAATGAAGTAGCTAATTTTGAGCATCATGCCATTGATATTCGAAATCTTGGCGACTTAGAGGTGCTTTTTAAAAAATACGGAAACGACATTAAACTCATTGTTCATGCAGCAGCACAGCCAAGTCACGATTGGGCTGCTAGAGAGCCCATTACAGATTTTACGGTGAATGCCAATGGTACTTTAAATCTGTTGGAAATGACGCGTTTGCATTGTTCTAAAGCAACTTTCATTTTTACCTCAACCAACAAGGTGTATGGAGATACACCAAATTTTTTACCCTTAATCGAAAAAGAAAAACGTTGGGAAATCGACGAATCGCATCCTTATTTTAAAGAAGGTATTGACGAAAATATGAGCATCGACCATACCAAGCATTCCTTGTTTGGCGCTTCGAAAGTGGCGGCCGATGTGTTGGTACAAGAATATGGCAAATACTTTGGCATGAATACCGGCGTGTTTCGGGGTGGTTGTTTAACAGGCCCCAATCATTCAGGAACTCAGTTGCATGGTTTCTTATCGTATCTCATGAAATGTGCGGTTACCGGCGACAAATACACGGTTTTTGGTTATGCCGGAAAGCAAGTGCGAGACAACATTCACAGCTGGGATTTAGTCAATATGTTTTGGCATTTTTATCAGAATCCCAAACAGGGTGAAGTGTACAATGCAGGCGGAGGAAGGCATTCAAATTGTTCGATGGCTGAAGCAATTGAATTATGCGAACAAATTACCGGCAAAAAAATGAACTACGAATATTCTGAAAGCAACCGCATTGGGGATCATATTTGGTGGATTAGTGACGTATCAAAATTTAAAAAGCACTACCCGGAATGGACTTGGAAATACAACATTAACGATATACTTACACAAATTTACACTACCCTTTCGAAGCGTTTGTAGTGGCTAGTAAATGAAGTAATCGTTCTGAAGCTTTACCATCTGTTTTAAAAAGATACTTCACTCGCGCCAGTCTTCAGACCAGGGGTGTTCGGAAGACTGGCGCGAGTGACAAGAAATGAAAATAAATTGTTAAAATTTAATTAATTTATTACATTTGTTTATAACATTCTCTAAATGAGAAAAGTAGTAGACATACGAAATTGTAGTATTATTTTGTTGAATGTCTTGCATTGTTTTCTCGGCAAGCTGCCTATTTTAAATTGCTTGAATTAATAAATTTTATTTAAAATGCTATATGACATTTCGTATGCAATTTTGTTTTGTAAATAGTTCAAAAGAAAGGAGATAAACAAAAGTGAAGCACATGCTTAAAGCCTATATTGGGTTGGCTTGGTGAACCTGTTATTCTATATTTAATTTGTATTTTATGAAAAAAGTAATAATATTTTTGAATTGTTTAGTTTTTTCAATTGGAGTTTCATTTGGTCAAATGACTTTAGTCCATTCAAATTTTACAAACTCTGCTGTTGCTCCTTTTTTTTATGGAACTAGCCCTTCTAATTCTTATTTAAGTGTTCAAAGTATAAATATTGGTGGTTACGTTGGAGTTTTTCCGACTAGTACTGCGACCGGATTGAATAATCTTCACTTGGGAATAATGGCGGGAACTTCGATTTTTGGAAATAGCTCAAGTAATACTTTTATTGGAACCTATTCTGGACATAATCTTTCTCAAAGTGCAACTATAATAAGAAATACCTTTACTGGCGCCGGTTCAAGTGGGCAGGCAGTCAAAAGTGGAAGAGATAATTCTTTTTATGGAGCGGAATCTGGTTCGGGAATTACAAGCGGAAACAGAAATACTTATATAGGAAGCATATATGGTAATAATCAAGGTTATTTATGGACTACTGGAAATAATAATTCAAGTGTTGGTTCTGGGGTAAGAATTGGAGATAATTCTTCTAATTTAAATCCTGGGTTAGACTATACAAGTATTCTAGGTTCAGATGCTGATGTTCGATCTTCCTTTTCAGTTACTATTGGTGGTTTAGCCAAGAATAATAGTAACCTAGGAGTCGTAATTGGTTATAATAGTTTTGCTCAAACTTTTGGTCAAGGCCTAAATATCATTGGCAACAATACAACCATAAACGGAACTGGCTCAACAAATAATACCGCTATTGGTAATAATAATTTATTGACATCAAATGGAACTAATAATTTTGTAATGGGTAATTCTTTATCTAATCTTTCCTTTGGTACAGCGGGTACTCCAGCAACCAACTCTTACTTATTTGGAAACCTTTATCATTCTCCCAATCAAACTACGATTGGTTCAAAAACTTATCTATTTGGTAATGATGCTAATTTTTCGTTAACAATTGGAGATAATTCCTACGTTCTTGCAAATGATATTACTTCTGCAAATAGTTCAGCTGTAGCAATTGGAAGTAATAGAATAATTTTAGGAAATAACATTCTTGGAGCAAATGCAACTTTAGTTGGGATTGGAACATATCAACCCACTGCAAAAATGCAAATTACAGGTGTAGATGCTTCAAGCGCTAATTCTGGTTTAATTGTAACTTCATCAACAAATAGTCAAATATTAAAAGTTAGAAATGACGGAAATGTAGGCGTAAATACAGCGAATCCTACTGCTAATTTTCATAGTAATGGAACTGTCAGATTGGAGAACTTACCAACATTAGTTCCAACCAGAACAATCGTTTCAGATGCAAATGGTAACTTAACATGGATTAATGGCCTACCACAAACTGGCGGTTTAACCTCAAGTTGTTCTACTGTTGGCACTATTCCATTATGGACAGGAACTGGTGTGCTTGGATGTAGCATGATTCAGCAAGCTTCAGGCACTTTAACTAATTGCACAGGAGGTGGATTTCATTCAGGAATAGGTATTGGTGGACCACCTGTAGCTACAGGAATGAGTGGTGGTGGATGTTATGATATTGCTCTTACAGTTTTTGGGAGTGGAATAACTTCGACAGGTAGTTTATGGATTGCATCTGATAGAAAATTTAAAAATAATATAAAAACTCTAGAAAACCCATTAGTTAATATTCTTAAATTAAGAGGAGTATCATACAATTATAATAATGAGAAATACCCAGAAATGAAATTTTCTAATGCGAAAACTTTCGGGTTTATTGCACAAGAATTACAGGATATTTTTCCAGAACTTGTATTTAAGACAAATGAAGATTTTTTAGCTGTTAACTATGAAGGACTTATCCCAGTTCTTACAGAAGCAATAAAAGAACAACAAGCACAAATTGAAGCAAAGGATTCTAAAGTTGAAAAACTGGAACAACATGTGAGCGAACTCGAATCCAAATTAAACCGTATTGAGGAAATGCTTGCTAAAACAAATCAATTAGAAAAAAGCTCTTCAACTGATAATGGAATTTCAGCAGGTGAACCAAGCTTAAAACAAAACAGCCCCAATCCTTTCAATCAGGAAACTGTAATACATTATTTCTTACCGCAAAATTGCGCAAATTCAATACTCAAAATTGTGGATATGGAAGGTACTGAAATAAATACTTTTGCTTTGCATACTGGAAACGGCGAACAAAGAATTTCTGCAAATAGTTTAAAACCAGGTAACTATTCTTATCAGTTGGTGTGTGGCGATAAAATTATTGATTCCAAAAAAATGACCATAACAAAATAATTTTCTTTTTAATAATAAAGGGCAAAATCTCAAGCGAGGTTTTGCCCTTTATTTTCGATGAATGAAGAGAAGCATAACGAAAATTAAAATAAATTTGCAGCTCAACAATTTACTAAATTCATGAAAAAATACGGCAAAGGCATTAACTCGAAAAACTTTTGGAACAAGGAAGCGGATGAATATACTTCGGTTTTAAAAAACGATTACCACACACACAGATTAAGCATTTTAAAAAAAATAATTCCTGCTGATCTCTACAAAAAAGGAAAAAATATTCTTGATTTTGGTTGTGGAGATGCCGTTATTTTTCCTGATTTCCTGAAAAAAGGTGCTAACATTAAAGGCATTGATATTTCGAGTGAAATAATTGAAATTGGAAAGCAAAGCCTTAAAAAGGCAGGTTACGATCCTTCAATTATCAGCTGCAATGATGTAAGCTATTTAAAGAAAATTCCAAGTGCATCGCTTGATGCTGTTATGAGTTATAATGTGCTAGCCTACCTTAGCACCGAAGAAGATTTGGAATTTTACAAACAAGTGAGTCGTATTCTAAAAAAAGGAGGTTATTTAATTGTTTCCCATTCGAATGAACTTTTCGATATGTACACTTTCAATAAATATACAGTTGAGTTTTTTAATACTCATTTCATTCAAGAAAGTTCTTACAAGAATAAAATTAAAGAGTTAATGAAAAATAGCAATGTTCCTGAGAATCTTGTAACCTACAATGTTCGAGAGAATCCGCTTTGTTATAAATTCAAACTTGCTGCTTTTAAATTGAAAGAAGACAGTCAGGAATTTAGCCATTATCACGATGCGCCTCCTGTTTTATTGAAAAAGAAAGTTTATAAAGACACACTGAAAGTGAAAGAAAGCGATAAATGGAAACTTATGTTTCAGTGTTCCACTTATTTCTCAAGGTCTGTGAAAGTTTAATTTTTTGCTTCTATAAGCAATTTCAAAAGTCTTTCCGACGAAAGCCCATCAACTTTATAAAGGTATTTTTCCTTGAGTTTTTGGGCTTTTGTTTTGAATTTAATTAGCTCTTCTGGTTGCATGAGCTGTTCAACAAAGCGTTCAAAATCTTCCATATTTCTATAGGTTTCAAACAAGCCATCCTCATTAATGGAAGTATATAATTCAGTAATTCCACCTTCCTTTGATTTATTCAAAAAACAAAAAGGCTTTTCGAAATATAAAGTTTCAGCAAACATGCTCGATGATTGTGTTGTAGCAACTGTACAATAACAAACTAATTCGTGCAAGGTAATATCGGCATGATTAAAAACAAGCTGATTGGCGAAATTACTTCTATCGATAATATCCTTCACAAGGGAATCCGTTTCAGCCGGATGTTTTTTTATGAGCAAATTCCAATTTCTTTTGTGACAGAGTTTAGATAATTCATCAACCAAGGTTTGCTTTTCAAGGTCGTAACTTTTGTTGCTAGATGTCCATGAGCTTGCAAAAAATAGACTTGGTCTTGTTGCATCTAGTTTATTACGTTGAAAAAAATCTGCAGGATTAGGTTTAAAGTCAATCAATTTATCGAGCTTGCAGAAACCAATGTTATAATGCTGTTCAGACGGATCATTCCTTTTTTTCCAAATCAGTTGGTTGGCTTCTCCGATACAAGCACGAATTGTAAAATTTGTATTGCTGTTAAAATAAAGCGGATCATCCGTATTTATTCCATATTCAACATTTACACATGGCACTGAAAAATAACGAGCAGCATCACTAATTGCTCTTCCTGTTTCGGATAAACTCACTGTAAAACAAACATCCGGTTTCACTGCTTCAATTGCAGTTCCAATCCAGGCATAATGATCTTCGAGGTTTTCAATAAGTTTTTGTTTGCGAATAATAGCATAAGCCGGATGCCAAGATTCAAGCTGCTTATAAAGGTCACTATGGTTTTGATTATTCCCATTTCGGAACAAGGTGTAATCAAGCACTGTAATATTTTGACTTGAAAAATTTTGCGCATCAATTGCCTTGTTCTTTGCAATTCCTGATGAAAGCACAACCAAGGTGAGGTGAACTTCTTTGCTTTTCTTTACCAATTCATAAAATCGCTCCAGAACAATATGCAAGCTAGGCACATCGTAAATTAAGAGCAGTATATTTTTTTTATTGGGATGTTTTGGAATACTATAACCAACAAGCTTTTTGTAGAGATGAAAAGTATAATAGCCCCAATTTTTTAATAGTGGTTTTAATTTAGTAAATGCAGAAATTTTAGTTTCCCTGAAATTGAATGCCAGCTTTTTTTCTTTAAAGCTATCCTGAAAATCAACTTCTGCAAGTCTGAATTCTTCATTCAAATCCAATTCAATTTCGCTTATTTTTTCGGAAATTAGTTGCAGTAATTTTTCAATTACCAAGCGTAATACTTGCTTTTTAACCACTAATTGCCAATAGCTGTTGTACAATAAACTAAAGTGAATATCGCGTTTGGTATTGCGTGTCGCTACAAATTTATTGTGTGATAGAGAAACATTTTCTAAGCGCTCCAAAGCAGCATTTAGCTCCACATGCATGGCATCTGCAGCTTTGTATTCTATGCCATTTAGTGCTAAATTAAAATCATCAGGGGAGTAAGAAAAATTCCATTTTTCAATGATGTATCCTTTAAACAAAAACTTAAAACGGCTTTTGTTTTCCGAAAAACTTTTTTCACTATCGGTTATAAAGAATTTCATTTTACACGCGGTGACGAATCGGTTGAAAATTAAATTTGAAAAGCGGCTTCAAATTTCCTTCAAACAAATAAAAAATAACAAAGAATCCAAGTAGGATGAGCGGAACTGTGTTTACGAAATATACCAACCAATGAACATTAGGGAATACAGTATTTACATAGCTTGCAAGCAATAAGGCGATGCCAAGAATGACCATAACCGGAAATAAATATCCCAATTTGAAACGTATGTTGGATACTCTTTTGTACCAATATAAGGTAAGCGATAACTGGAGTAGTCGAGCCAAAATAGTTGTCATGGCCGAACCTATTAATCCAAAATAGGGAAGTAAAATAAAATTCCCTGCAATCGTTGTAGCACCGGCAATGATATTGAGCCAAGGAAGTTTTTTTGTGTCTTTAAAAAAGAAAAGTGGCTCAACAAAAACAATGTAGAGGTAACGAAAAAAATAAGCCATCAACAAAATAGGAATAATGCTGAGCGATTGAACATACACTGGTTTTAAAAAATTAATTACTGCGAACGGGCTGAGCGCAACCAAAATGCAAATAATTAGAAGCACGGCCAATCCAATGATTCGATAGGTTTTACTTATTTCTTCACTGTTTTGATTCGGGTCTTTTTTTAGCATGGCATACACTGTTGGATAAGTGGCACTCTGTATGGCAAACAAGATTGAATCTGTAATATTGGCTATGGCAGCCGATAAATTGTAAACCGCCAAGGAAGCTAGATTAAATCTATTCTCAATCATCACTCTGTCGAAACTCGTGAATACCAATGCCGACAAAGAATAGGGCAACATGGGTAAAGCATATTTTAAGGAAGAAGGTAAAAATCGTTTGTCGAAACTAATACCTGTTTTTCTAAAAAGAGTGAACCAAGCAACCATTGAAATAAGCGCAGTTGCTATGAGCTTAGTCCAAATTACTCCTTCAGCACCGGTTTTAAAAACTACGATAGCAGCTGCTTCAGCGATGGTAGAAGAAAGAAAAATGGAAAGCGCAAAAGCTGTGTATGACTTCACATTTTGCATGTTTCGGTAATAAGCGTAAACAAGCAAGTTTTGGGAAGCAACAATCGAAAACAAAACAGCACTTATCCCAAAAGGGAAAAAAGTGAAATATGGATTTTTAAATGCAAAATGAAACAAAGGATTTCCAAAAGCTGTTACCAAAAGCCCTATCAGCAATGAAATTAGGAAAATACTTAAGGCGATGGTTGAAAAATAACTGCGCAGAATTTTTTCGTTGCTTTTGTATTCAAAAAAATAGCGAATAAAGGCTGCTTCCAAACCGAGGGTCATAAACAAAGGCAGGAGTGAAGCTATTAAGGTATTTAAACCTATGATGGCAAATTCTTCGGGGGCAAGATAATGAAGGTAAACAGGAAGCAACAAAATGCGCGAAGCAGTTGGCAAAAATGCTAGCACAGTGTAGATTGAACTTGATTTAAGTATTTGCCTAAAATTTACCAATGCCTTTTTCTAAAAAATTAAAGCGCTGTAAATGACATTTTTATTTCCGTTATCTTCGAATCGATGCACTTCATCCTATTTGTTTTTTGCAATAATCCAAAGGTTACTCGACAACTTATTGGCAGTTAAAAACTCTTGAAATGCCTTTCCTTTAGTCTCCCATTCATCAATCAAAACTTGCTTTAAAAAAGGTTCATCGTCTACACTAAAATCACCGGCTAAAATGGTGTTGCGTACGATGTCGGCATCTAACACTCCCGGAGTAAGTACTTCTAATACTTCAAATCCATTGGCTTTAAACAATAAATCAATTGAATGTGGGGTAAAGTAATTTACGTGTTCGTGGTCGATGGTATTGCTTTTTTCTTTTAAGGTAATTACATCAAAGCCCTGTGCATTGGGGCAACTCACTACAAACAATGCTCCCGGTTTCATTTGTCGTTTGCATTGCTGAATAAAATCGCGGGGCGAAAATAAATGTTCAATCACTTCAAAATTTACTACCACATCAAATTTTTCATCTTCCTTGAGTGCTACTTTTTCAATAGGTAATTCAATGGTTTCAACACCACGACTGCGGCAAGTTTGCGCAAGGGTTGGTGATGGCTCAACAGCTACAATGCGATTAAAAACCTTGCGACAGGCCATTTCTTCGCAAAAAGTACCAAAGCCTGCACCTACTTCTAAAATTGAGTTGGTTGGAGAAGCATATTTTTTACAATAGTCTAAAATACGATCCACACGGGGCACAACAATTTTTTGACGGCGTGTACTTTCAGAAGCCGGAAAAATATATTTATTCCAATAAGCATAATTGACTGAATTTGAATAAAATTCGCCAAGTAAGGCTGCTGTTGGGCGTGGACTGGTATAAACTGTTTTACAATCGCTGCATTCGAGATAGGTAAAACTGTATTTTTCGTATTTCTTGCTGCCCTTATTGGCACTGCAGGCAGGACAATTAACGTGTACAAATTTATCGGCGTTAGATAAAAGCATTCCCACATCCTGCATTACAGCAATTTTTTGCCCCTCGAGCAAATCCTTTGGTCGAATATCGTTTTCGCTAAAAGTAGTTTCTTTGGTTTTCATCGTCAGTTTGTAAACAATTGTGAGTGGCTTTATTGGCGCTATTTAGCTTTGGTCCTACCCTCAATCATGTTGACAAATATAAGGTTTTAACCTAGGTTTGCTTTTCCGTTTGACGAAAATTCCTGCAAATTGGGCTAGCATGCAAACAAAATAATTAGTTGTAGTCATTTATACATCCTATTCTCCAATTACTTTTTAATAGATAATGTCCGGCCTATGAGAAATTGGCGTTAAGAAATTTGAATAAATTTTTTAACGCCGGCACTGTGAAAGGAACCCTCCAGCGAGAATATAATACAACTATTCGAACGTGAATATCATCGAGCGCTTGGGTTGCGCTGCAAAAAATTAATTTAAATTTTAGCCAATTTATCATCAGCCTTGATTTTCCTGCCTACAGTAGCTTGGGCCTGTGCAATAGCAGGCAGGTTGATTCTTTTTGATCAAGCAAAAAGAATGATAGTTCAATTTAAATTCAATGTTCTAATTAGTGTCTATTAGTCTCCTTTAAATTATTAAATATATACTCAGGGAAACAAAACTATATGGAGAATTATAACAATCAATTTAATATACAATGATAGAGGATCATTTTATTAAGCTTTTAAGAAAATTGTACAACAATTATGAAATTGGTTTTATTGGTTGATTCTATGATACTTTTAATGAAGTAACTAAAACTGAGAATTGGAGTTTATTGAAATAGGATATCATTATAAGTTGAAAAACAATTAACTTCTAATTGAACTACTATTGATGAGAATTATCTTTACTGTTTAAAAAATTATTGAAAGTTTTTTTGTTTAATACTTCGAACAAGCTATTAAACAAATGATACTTTTGCAAAATGAAATTCTCTGCCAATTATTCCATAAAGGATTTAGAAAAACTATCCGGAATTAAAGCTCATACGCTTCGCATCTGGGAAAAAAGGTATGCGCTTTTTGAACCCGAGCGCACCGATACCAACATTCGCTTTTATACCAACAACGATTTAAAACGCATTCTAAATATTAGTATGCTCAACAAAAGCGGCTTTAAAATATCGAAGATAGCCGCTTTAAACGAAGCACAAATTGCTGCTAAAGTTTCTGAAATAACAAATGCCTCCACTTCCTATGAAGAGCATATTGATAAGTTCATTATGAGTATGATAGACTTAAATGAGGCGAGTTTTGATAAAACATTTTCAGACTGCGTTTCAAACATTGGCTTTGAAGATTGCATACAAAAGGTAGTGGTTCCTTTTTTTATTCGCATCGGTACTATGTGGCAAACCGGCAGCATTAATCCTGCCCAGGAACATTTTGTTAGCAACATCGTTAGGCAAAAAATAATTGTGGCTATTGACAGTATCAAGCAAAGCAGCAAAAAAAGCAAAGGAACTGTCCTATTATTTCTGCCCGAGAATGAATTGCATGAACTGAGTCTTTTATTTTACGCTTATGCTTTGAAGATGCGCAATTATAAAATAGTTTATTTAGGTCAAAGTGTTCCAACCGATACCTTGGTTAGAGTAAGCGAAATAGTTAAACCCGACATCTTACTTTCAGTAATTACCGCACCACCCCACAAAGGATTGCTTGATTCGCTCATAAACACATTAGCTTCGCTCAAACCCAAAAGAACAATACTGCTATCGGGAAGAGCAGTATTTGAACGTAAGAAAAAACTACCTCCATCAATCAGCCTTTTCAAAGGATTCCAGGAATTGCTTAAGTTGATTTAGTGGAATTTTTGATGAATAAGTGCTCTCACTCGCGCCAGTGTGTGCTTTGAAAGTATAAGCTAGTTTTGACTAATATACTAGTGCAGCAAGCTTATTCCACAATGATTTTGCGACTTATACTAGTACTTTTATTTTGGCAGCGTAAGTAATACAATCCTGCAGGATAATCACTAACATTAAGTTGCGTAGTGTTTTGGTCTGAAATAATTTCAGTGATTAGTCTTGCATTAATATCATAAATCTGTATTGTTAATCCACTTTCTGAAGCGCTAATGTTTAATACATCTTTAGCAGGATTTGGGAAAACAGACAAATTAAGCGATTCAGAAGCAGCATTTACTTCGTTCGCAATACCGGCCATATTAAAGGCCCATAATTCTCTTCCTAAACCATTGCTATTTGCACAAAACAATAAATAGGTATTGTTCAAAATGTTAAATGTAAAAGGATTTGAACCAGTTAATCCGGCATATATATCCATAACTAAACTTGTACCTGCGTTAGTACCATCGCTTTTCCAAATTTCACGATCAAGGTTTCCGTAAGTGGCAGCTGTAAAGTACATGTATCCGTTATAGGTAGCAAAAAACTCAGGTTTGGATTCGTTTGAAACTGCACCTGAAAAAATATCTTTTACCATTACTGTTCCGGCAGTTGTTCCATCAGTTTTCCAAAATTCTTTTCCATTTACTCCATCATTGGCAGCAAAATAAAGTTGATTATTGAATTCATAAAAATCAGTTGCTGCGCTGCTTGTATTTCCTGGGTATATGTCCTTTAGTTTAGTAGTACCTGCGGTAGTTCCGTCACTTTTCCAGATTTCAAGATTGCTCACATTTATATCTCTAGCTGCGAAAAAGAAAAATCCATTGTGCACCCAAATTGGGTTTAAATTAACAAGACCATTATCAACTCCGGCAAAAATATCTTTTACGAGAACTGTACCGGCAGTTGTTCCATCGGTTTTCCATAGTTCCTTACCAATACTTCCATTATTGGCTGAAAAATAAAGTTCATTGTTGAATTCATAAAAGTCACTACAATTTGATCCGGTTGAACCGGGATTTATATCTTTTAATTTAGTTGTACCTGCTGTTGTTCCATCACTTTTCCAAAGCTCAAAATCATTTGAAATGCTTTCAGCTATAAAATAGAAAAAACCATTGTGAATCCAGTAAACATTAAAAGTGGCTAAACCGCTAGTAGCCGAAGGATTAATATTTTTTACAAGTACAGTTCCAGCTGTAGTTCCATCTGTTTTGTATAATTCCCTTCCAATTGCTCCGTCATTTGCAGTGAAAAAAAGTTCATTGTTGAATTCGAAAAATGCGGTTGGACTGCTGCCTTGAGCACCAGGTGTGATATCCTTTAATTTCGTAGTTCCTGCTGTTGTTCCATCTGTTTTCCATAATTCAGTATCAGAAGTGGAAGCACTTGTTGCGATAAAATACAGGAGTCCATTTTTTTGCCATCTTGAAATAAAGTTGGTTACACCATCCGAAGTACCTGCATAAATATCTTTAACTAATAGCGTACCGGCTGTTGTACCATCTGTTTTCCATAATTCTTCGCCATTTGTGTTATTCGTTGCTCCGAAATAAAGTTCATTGTTGAATTCAACAAAACCGGTAGGGTAACTTCCCGTTGTACCGGGATAAATATCCTTCACCAAGCCTGTTCCTGAAGTTGTTCCATCACTTTTCCAAAGCTCAATATTTGTGGTTGCAGTGCTGCTTGCTCTAAAATAAAAGGAGGAATTGTGTTGCCATACAACACTAAAAGTAGCTACTCCACTGCTGCTGCCCACTAAAATATCTTTTACCAGCACGGTACCTGCACTTGTACCATTGGTTTTCCAGAGTTCCTTTCCATTACTCGCTGTAGTGGCAATAAAAAACAGCTCTCCATTAAACTCAAAAAAACCAGCCGGAAAACTAGAGGCTGTTCCCGGATTAATATCATGAATTAAATAAGTTCCAGCGTTGGTACCATCAGTTCGCCAAAGTTCATCGCCAGTTGTGGTATTAAAGGCGACAAAAACAAAAACACCATTATAATTATAAGGAGTTATTCCCGTAGGCAAGCCGGCTGCAGTTCCCGGCTCAATGTCTTTTACGAGATAGGGCATTTGTGCTTTATTAATTAAGGAAAGACAAAGAAGGCAAAATGTGAAAATGGTATTTAGTTTCAAGGCTTTAGATTTTAATAATTACGGAGTTTAAAAATAGATGAATTTAAATAATTTGCATAATTACAAACTAAGTTTTTTTATGACAGAATTGGTAATTAAGAAAAGTAGTGGTTTAAGCGATGTCCCTGTATCTGTGTGAAACTTATTTAAAAAAGGTGGTACACGCGCTTGCAAGTATGAGCCTTACTGTGCTTGCTAATAATACACTAAGAATGAATATTAAATCTGTTTGGTTACTCACTAAAAGCGCGCGCCATTGTGGATTCGTGGGTACTGGGGCGCGACAGAGTTAGTATGATGGGCTGCTTGATAGAAAATTTTTGCCAACATTAACCAACTGATAATTTTCATAAAATCTCAAATGAAAATTACAAAAAATCAACGTATAATTGTAATATGGAATTCTTTTTAACAGATATAGAGATTGATGCATTAATTAAGGAGGAGAAGCGCATTGACCAACCAATAGCTGATTTTGGTAGAAAGCTAAAAGAAAAAAAAGGACATAAAGAATTTGATTTAGTTGTTGAAAGACTCGATAGTAGCGCATTTAAGATTATCATTCGTCAAAGTATTGAAAACCCTCTAGATTTTTCAGCAATTTTAGGTTTTATTCCAGCTAAGAAAACAGATGTATTTCTTTTAAGGAGATACAATGGAAAAAGCCATGAACACAGAAACAAAATTGAAAAAGAACCTGTGTTTTATGATTTCCATATTCATATAGCAACTGCTCGATACCAAGAGGCTGGTCCAAGAGAAGAATATTATGCTGAAATAACTGATAGATATTCAGACCTTCATGGAGCAATTGACTGTCTTGTTTCAGACTGTAATATTATTTCAAACGATTTACAAGGGAACTTATTCACCCAAAACTAAATGGACATAAAAAGCACCATAGAGAATAATTTCAAAGAGAAAGTTTGCAAGGAAGTTCGTCTTGTTGCAGAAGGCGTAGACAGATTTCGTGTCTTCACCCCCTTTCAATTTGATGATGGTGATCATTTCGCTATTGTTCTCAAAAAGGTCGGAAACAACTGGATACTTTCAGACGAAGGACATACATACATGCATCTGAGTTACATTATGGATGTAAGGTCATTGGAGAAAGACAAGCGAGCAAAAATTGTCAGCAACGCAATTTCAAATTTTGGTATTACTGAAACAAAAGGTGTTCTGACTGCTTTGTTAAACCCAGAAAACAGTGGCAATATTTTTTACAACTACATTCAAGGACTAATCAAAATAACTGATGTTACTTATTTAAGCCGTGAAAATGTTCGTTCAACTTTTTGGGAGGACTTCAAAACTTTCATAATGGAACATACTCCAAAAGATAGAATTGAATTTAATTACCATGATAAAAAGAATGACCCGAAAGAGCTTTATAGTGTGGATTGTAAGCTAAATGGTATGGCTAAACCATTGTACATTTTTGCAATTAATGGTGATGACAAATGCAACTCTGCAACTATAAGTTTGTATCAACACGAAAAATGGAATAGCAATTTTCGCTCTGTGTCAATATTTGAAGACCAGGAAACAATCAATCGAAAAGTTCTTGCAAGGTTTAGTGATGTTTGTGACAAGCAATTTTCAAATTTAAATTCAAACAAAGAGCGAATCGGAAAGTTCCTTGCAGAAATTATAGAAAAGTGAGGAACCACTCTCGTACTAAAACTTATTTGATTATTGACTAAAAGCCACAACCTTGAATAAAAATTAATTTTGTTTAAGAATTGCTTCAACTGAAATATCTTCATCAATCAAAGGCCAATGAATTCCATAACCTGAAGGAGATACTTTATAAAAACTACGCTGCATTTCATTAGCAGCCATAAGTTTGGGTGATAATTTATCAAGGCTTAACTGAATCACCTTTTCATCAATCTTAAGTATCAGCAAGTTGCCTGAAAAGCTAATATCTTTAATAGTATGTATAATTATCATCCCTTATTTTTTAAAGTATGTATTCCACGACTCAACAATAAGATCGAAATGTTGATAAATGATTTTTTTAACTTCTCTTTTAGCTGATGGATTTAAGTTATGTGAGAATTCTTCTTTAATTTCAACCTCCTCTACTAAAATCCAAAATTTACATTCCATATCGCCCTTTTCAGCATGAATATGAATAGGTTCATTTCCTTCATTCGAATAAAAAGAAAAATCTCCAACCTAAAATATAAAGCACCGTAGGCATACTAGACAAATATAAGTATTAGCTGAAAACAAAACTAAAAGCCCTTGAAAACTTTTGCTTTCAAGGGCTTTCCTCATTCTTCGAGCGGTCCGGACGGGACTCGAACCCGCGACCCCGTGCGTGACAGGCACGTATTCTAACCAGCTGAACTACCGAACCGTTTTTGTATTAGAATTTTGGGACTGCAAAAATAGATTAATTTTAATAGCATCCAAAATTATTTTCAAAAATTAAATAAGCTTGCTGCGTTTTATTAAATAAGCCGATAATACTGCGTTGAAACCTTCATTAATATCAGCCTCCACAAAATCAATGCGGTATTGACCACAGTACATTTTTAATTGCTGTGTAAATTCATTCACCGCTTTTAAATAAGTACTCTTTATTTCATTGGGATTCACCTTTAGCTCCTCCCCTGTCTCCATATCAATAAAAGTATAGGGCCTGTTTTCAAATTCAAAATTCAATTCCTTTGATTTATCAAGCACATGAAATAAAATAACCTCGTGTTTGTTGTGTCGCAAATGCTGCAAGGCCGAAAATAAATCCGCATTGCTTCGTCCACTATCCATCATATCACTAAAAATAATCACCAACGAACGCTTGTGAATGTTTTCAGCTATTTCGTGCAATGCTTCAACTGCCATAGTTGGCTTGCTTTGCTCTGGACGGTAAGGCACCATCAATTTTTCGAGCTCCGAAAAAATAAGTTTACTGTGAACCATGCTCGATTTGCAAGGAGTATGCACCTTCACCTTATCCGAAAAAACACTTAATCCAACCGCATCGCGCTGATTGCGCAACAAATAACAAAGTGCTGCTGCGGCATGTGTACTAAAGTTTAACTTGTTTTGTACCTCCTTTTTCGATTTGTCGGCCTCCGGAAAATACATGCTAGATGAGGCATCAATAACTATTTGACAACGCAAATTAGTTTCTTCCTCAAAACGCTTCACAAACAACTTATCGCTTCTGCCAAATAATTTCCAATCGATGTGTTTGGTTGATTCGCCTGTGTTGTACAAACGATGCTCAGCAAACTCCACCGAAAAGCCATGAAAAGGACTCTTGTGTAAGCCTGTAATAAATCCCTCAACAACTTGCTTGGCAAGCAATTCGAGGTGTGAATACTGTTGTATTTGTTGCTGATTGAGAGGCACGGATTGGTTATTGGGTTATTGGGTTATTCGGTTATTGGGTTATTGGGTTATTGGGTTATTGGGTTATTGGGTTATTGGGTTATTGGGTTATTGGGTTATTGGGTTATTGGGTTATTGGGAAATGAATTTGAAGATTACCTTTTTGCTGATGGAACTGATGGAAAGCTAGGTAAAAGAATTTGGTTATCGGATCGCATGTTTTAACATAGAAAGTATCAATCCAAAGTAAACACAAAAAATTTGGTTAATCGCTAGTTTTAAAGTGTAGCGATTAACCAATAACTAATAACCCAATAACTAATATTTTAAGCCAACTGAGCGTCTAATTTGCCTGATAATATAGACTTAGGAACAGCGCCTACTTGCTTATCAACCACTTGTCCGTTTTTAATAAACAAGATGGTAGGTATGTTACGTATTCCAAACTTTGCTGAAATTTGAGGATTGTTGTCTACATCTACTTTTCCAACAACTGCGCGTCCATCATAGTCTTTCGAAATTTCTTCTACTACCGGTCCAACCATGCGACAAGGTCCACACCATTCAGCCCAAAAATCTACTAATACGGGCTTGTCTGATTTCATTACCACTTCCTCAAAATTTGCATCTGTTATTTCTAGTGCCATTGTTTTATTTTTTAAAATTTGTATTGAACGAATATTTCTGTAAAAATAAGTTTAATTTTTTTTACGTCGAGGCATTAGTCAATTTGTTTGCCACAAGAAATGAACAAGAAATGTTAAATTCCAAACTAGCCTAGTTTACTGTATTTGTGCAGATTCGCTAATTTTTAAAGCCACTTATACTCACAGCCAAAATTGCGTTTAAATGACAGGCTGTCACAAAAAAGCAAACTCGTACAAACATGGTTTTATGGGTGATTAAGAATTATTGCTAAAAATATAGTTGATGTAAAAATGCTTCAACTAGAAAACAGAACAGCAGCAAACTCAATTAAATTGATACTCCAGCCCATGTTTGGATTTAATTTTCTCCAAAAATTCGTTGGTAGGATTTACCTTAAATTTTTTGGAAGGCATGTCAATGGATATCTTTTCGCCCGATTCGTTTACTTTTACTTTAACGTTTACATTTCCAGGATTCGCTACAATTAATTCGT
>Ga0268298_10002124_pt1 | contig 22145 bp, 16 predicted proteins | sample WWTPWeurt_MetaG_FD_194462 | JGI IMG/M metagenome (GOLD analysis project Ga0268298, IMG submission 194462) | Activated sludge microbial communities from WWTP in Nijmegen, Gelderland, Netherland - WWTP Weurt | ecosystem: Engineered > WWTP > Aerobic digester > Activated sludge | place... | reverse complement strand
ACCCAGTTGCCGCGTGCCATCAGCTGCCGCCCCTGCTCGGCCACCTTGTTCCAGGCCTCGGTGCGCCGGCTTCGGTCGATGTGGATCATGTCCAGCCGCCCCATGGCCCAGCCGAAGAACGGGATGTACAGCAGTTCGCGCTTGAACACGTAGCACAGCGGGTGCGACATCAGGGCCGGATAGGCGAAGGCCTCCCAGGTGGACTGGTGCTTGCTGGCCAGCACCACGGCGGATGTGGCATCGGCCCGGGTGGGCAGGTGCTCCATGCCACGGATGCGCCAGTGCACCCCGCAGATGACCCTCGCACCGTGGATCACCACCCGCAGCCATGAGGCACACATCCAGTACAGCGTGTCGCCACGGCGGAACATCGACACCAGCAGCACGGCCAGCGCATAGGGCACCACCGTCACGGCCATCCAGGCCACGAACAACGCGGAGCGCAGCGCCGCCAGCAGCATCACAGGCCCCCGAGCGTGGACACCGTGCCCAATTCGCGGCGCAACAGGTGCTCGGCCATGGCGCCCAGGTCGGCATGGACCCTGGTGCCCGGCACCTGGCGCGCCACTTCGCGCACCTCGGACTCATTGAGCGCGGCCATGCGGCCGGTGCACACCAGGTGGGGCTCGCAACCCGCCGCCTCGGCCGCCTTCAGGTCGCGCAGCGTGTCGCTGGCCATCGGCACCTGCCGCAGATCGGTGCCATAGCGCTTGGCGATGTCGAACATCATGCCCGGCAGCGGCTTTCGGCAATCGCAGTGGTCTTCGGGGGCATGCGGGCAGAAGAACACCGCGTCGATGCGCCCGCCGACCGCGGCGAGTCGCTTCATCATGTGGGCATGAACCGCGTTGACCGACGCCATGTCGATCATGCCGCGGCCGATGCCCGACTGGTTGGTGGCCACCACCACATGCCAGCCGGCCTGGTTCAGCCGTGCCACGGCCTCCAGGGCCCCCGGCAGGGGCTGCCACTCATTGGGCGATTTGACGTGGTCGTCGCGGTAGACGTTGAGGATGCCGTCGCGGCCGACGATCACCAGGCGGGGCGTGTGCTGCATCGGGGGTCTCCTCGAAAGTGCGGTGCCGCCTCAGGGTGACTCGGGGCCGTCGCCTCGGCGAGGCGACATGAGATCGGCCGGGCGGCGGCATGCGTCGAACGGGCCCATCGCCGATCGCCCCTGCCCTGCCGGCGCTCAGGCCGCCAGCCTCGACAGGTCGGCCACCCGGTTCATCGCCGCATGCAGCGCGCCCAGCAGCGCCAGGCGGTTGGCGCGCAGCGCCGCATCGTCGGCATTGACCATCACGCCATCGAAGAAGGCATCCACTGGCGTCGTCAGCGCGGCCAGGGCCTGCAGCGAGGCGGCGTAGTCGCCGGCCGCGAAGGCCGCGTCGGCCTGGGGCTGCACCGACTGCAGTGCCGCATGAAGCTGAGCCTCGGCGGGTTCCTTCAGCAGCTCAGGCCTGACCGTGCCGTCGCCCGCCGCCTCTGACTTCTTCAGGATGTTGCCCACGCGCTTGTTGGCCGCGGCCAGCGAGGGGGCCTCGGGCAGCGCGGCGAAGGCGCGCACCGCGGCCAGGCGTTTCGGGATCTCGGCCCAGCGCTCGGGCCGCGCCTCGACCACCGCCTCGACCTCCTGCGCGCTGTAGCCCTGTTCGCGCAGGTAGCCCGACAGGCGCTCGCGAACGAAGAAGCCGACCTCGGCCTGTGCCTGGCCATGCGTGGCCGGGAAGGCGGCGAAGGCCTCGCCGACCAGGTGGTGCACATCAAGCGGCAGGCCGCCCTCGATCAGCATGCGGATCACGCCCAGCGCATGGCGGCGCAGCGCGAACGGATCCTTGTCGCCGGTGGGCACCTGGCCGATGCCGAACAGGCCGGCCAGCGTCTCGAGCTTGTCGGCCAGCGCCACGGCCAGCGCGGTGGCGTTGCGCGGCAGCGCATCGCCGGCAAAGCGTGGGCGGTAGTGGTCTTCGATGGCGAAGGCGATGTCCTCGGTCTCGCCGTCGTGGCGGGCGTAGTAGCCACCCATGATGCCCTGCAGCTCGGGGAACTCGCCCACCATGTCGGTTAGCAGGTCGGCCTTGGCCAGCATGGCCGCGCGATCGGCCGCCGCCGCCAGCGCCGGGCCGCCCAGCGCCGCGCCGATGGCGCTGGCCAGCCGTCGCACGCGATCCATGCGTTCGCCCTGCGTGCCCAGCTTGTTGTGGTAGACCACCTTGTGCAGCCCGGCCACGCGGTCTTCCAGGCGCTTCTTGCGATCCTGATCGAAGAAGAACTTGGCATCGGCCAGGCGCGGCCGCACCACGCGCTCGTTGCCGCCGATCACCTTGGACGGATCGGCCGGGCGGATGTTGCTGACCACCAGGAACTGGTTGGTCAGCCGGCCCTGCGCGTCGAGCAGCGGGAAGTACTTCTGGTTGGCCTTCATCGTCAGGATGAGGCACTCCTGCGGCACGTCGAGGAACTGCGCCTCGAACTGGCAGCGCAGCACGTTGGGCCGCTCGACCAGCGCCGTCACCTCGTCGAGCAGCGCCTCGTCGTCGATCGGCGCCAGGCCCTGCGCCGCGGCCTGCTCGGCGAGCTGGCGCACGATCTCGGCGCGCCGCTCGGCGAAGCCGGCGATCACCGCGCCTTCGTCGCGCAGCTGCGCGGCGTAACTGTCGGCATCACGCAGGCTGACGGTGGGCGAGGCCGCCTCGAAGCGGTGGCCCTGCGTGGTGCGCCCCGCCTCGAGGCCCAGCACCGTGATCGGCACCACCTCGGCGCCGTGCAGCGCCACCAGGCCGTGCGCGGGCCGCACGAAGTTCACGCTGGTCCAGCCGTCGGCCAGCTGGTAGCTCATCACCTTGGGGATGGGCAGCCTGGCCAGCGCCTCGTCCAGCGCCTTCTTCAGGCCCTCGGCCAGCGTGACGCCGGGCACCACGCTGTCGAGGAACAGGGCCTCGGCCTTGCCGTCGGGCTTGCGCTGCAACTGCGGCACCATCGACGCGTCCTGGCCCAGCGCGGCCAGCTTCTTGAGCAGCGCCGGCGTCGGCGCGCCAGAGGCGTCCAGCGCCACCGTCACCGGCATCAGCTTTTGTTGCACCGACTTGTCGGCCGCCTTGGCCGAGACGGCGGCGACGTGCGCGGCCAGCCGGCGCGGCGACGCATAGGCGGTGACGGCGGCATCGGCCGCCGCCAGGCCCTGGCCCTTCAAGGACGCGGCCAGCGTGGCGGAAAACGCCTCGCCGAGCTTCTTCAGCGCCTTGGGCGGCAGCTCTTCGACAAACAGTTCGACCAGCAGGTTCTTCATGCTCATGAGGCCCTCAGGCCGCCTTCTTCTGTTCGAGCGCGGCCAGCACCTCGGCCGACCAGGCCTTGGGTGCCATCGGGAAGCCCAGGCGGGCGCGGCTGTCGAGGTAGCTCTGCGCCACCGCGCGGGCCAGGTTGCGGATGCGGCCGATGTAGGCCGCGCGCTCGGTGACGCTGATCGCGCCGCGCGCATCGAGCAGGTTGAAGGTGTGCGCCGCCTTGAGCACCTGCTCGTAGGCGGGCAGCGCCAGTTGCTGCGCCATCAGGTGCTGGGCCTGCTTCTCGTGCGCGCCGAAGGCGCCGAACAGGAACTCGACGTCGCTGTGCTCGAAGTTGTAGGTGCTCTGCTCCACCTCGTTCTGGTGGAACACGTCGCCGTACTTGAGGCCCGGCGCGTAGACCAGGTCGTAGACGTTGTCCACGCCCTGCAGGTACATCGCCAGCCGCTCCAGGCCATAGGTGATCTCGCCGGTGATGGGCTTGCAGTCGATGCCGCCGACCTGCTGGAAATAGGTGAACTGCGTCACCTCCATGCCGTTGAGCCAGACTTCCCAGCCCAGGCCCCAGGCACCCAGCGTCGGGTTCTCCCAATCGTCCTCGACGAAGCGAATGTCGTTGCTCTTCAGGTCGAAGCCCACCGCCTCGAGCGAACCCAGGTACAGCTCGAGGATGTTGGCCGGCGCCGGCTTGAGCACCACCTGGTATTGGTAATAGTGCTGCAGGCGGTTGGGGTTCTCGCCGTAGCGGCCGTCCTTGGGGCGGCGGCTGGGCTGCACGTAGGCGGCCTTCCAGGGCTCGGGGCCCAGCGCGCGCAGAAAGGTGGCGGTGTGGCTGGTGCCGGCCCCGACTTCCATGTCGTAGGGTTGCAGCAGGGCGCAGCCCTGGGCATCCCAGTAGTCCTGCAGGCGAAGAATGAGTTGCTGGAAGGTGAGCATCGCAGGGGTCGCGTGGCGGCCGTAGGGAACCCGCGAGTTTAGCGGGGCAGGGGGTGGTGCCACCTGACGCCGGCGGTGAGCGGGCTACTGGCCGCCCCGGGCCAGCGTGCGGCAGCCCGGGCGGGCGCCGACCCGGCGTCAGCGGCGCCAGGCGGCCGCCAGCCCCAGCACGGCCAGGCCCAGCGCCCACAGCGGCCACAGCCCGGCGGCGGCCAGCCAGCGGGCATAGGGCGTGTCGCCGAGCCGGCCTTGCACCGATGCATCCAGCGTGGCGGCCACGTCCGGTGGCAGGCGGTGGGTGACGATGCCTTGATGGTCGATCACCGTCGTCGCCCCGGTGTTGGTGGCCCGGACGAAGGGCCGCTGGAACTCCATGGCCCGCATGCGCGAGAACTGCAGGTGCTGGTCCTGGATCATCCAGGTGCCGAACCAGGCCAGGTTGCTGGCATTGACGAAGATCGTCGCCGCGCCGGGCCCCGCCGCGCTGGCGGCCATCTCCTCGCCGAACAGGTCCTCGTAGCAGATCAGCGGACGCAGCCGCTGCGCGCCCAGCGTCATCGGCTGCCCATGGCTGCCTCGCGCCTGGTCGTCCAGGGGGATGTTCATCAGGCGCACGAACCACTGGAAGCCGGGAGGAATGAACTCGCCGAATGGCAGCAGGTGCCGTTTGCCGTAGCGGTAGCCGGAGGGTTCGCGTCCGTCCGAGGTGGCCGTGAGCCCCACCATCGAATTGACATAGCCGCTGGACTCGTCGCCCACGAAGATGCCCACCAGGGCCGCGCGGCCCGGCTGGGCGACGGCACGCTGCAGGCGCTGCCACTGTCCGGGCTCGAGCGCCGACAGCGGGATCGGCACCACCGACTCGGGTGTGACCACCAAGGCGCCGCGCGCGGACTCCATGGCCCGGGCCAGCCGCTCGAAGTTGCCGGCGATGCGGGCCGGCTCGAACTTCAGGTCTTGTGACACATTGGGCTGGATCAGGCTCACCGACAGCATCCCCGTCGGACGGGTGAAGTCGCGCGGCAGCGCCTGCGCGGCGGCCACCAGGCCCGCCAGGGCCAACGCCCAGGCGGCCGCTGGCAGGCGAGCCGACGGCAGATCGGTCGCCCATAGGGCCAGCGCAGCGGCCAGCACGGCGGACAGCGCCCCGATGCCATACACCCCGATCCACGGCGCCAACGCCGCCAACGGGCCGGCGGTGTGGGCATGGCCCGAGGCCAGCCACGGGAAGCCGGTGAGCCAGCTCCCCCGGGCCAGTTCAGCCAGCAGCCAGCAGGCGGCGAACAGCCAGGCATCGCTGCCCGCCCACCCGCGTCGCCAGCGCGCGTAGGCGGCCATGGCCACTCCCAGATACACCGACAGGCCCGCCGCGAGCAGGGCCACGGCACTGGCGGCAATTGCGGGATGCAGACCGCCATAGCGATGCATGCTGATGTAGAGCCACCACAGGCCCGAGGCCAGCCAGGCGAAGCCGAACATCATGCCGAGGCCGAAGGCGCGCCAAGGGGTTGCGCGATTCAGGGCGACGACCAGCAGTGCCAAGGCAGCGATCTGCAGCCACCACCATTCCGTGGGTGAAAACGATGCGGTGTGCAGCACGCCGGCCAGACCCGCCAGGGCCATCGACCGCCAGGCGCCCTGCGGCCCGCTGCGGCGCCGAACCATGCCGGAGCGTGCGACGAACAGGCCGCGCATCGGTCAGGGGGCCTCAGCGGGCAGCCATCAGGCGGCACGCGGTGCCGGGTCGGCCGCGGCGCGCCGCACCCTGAACCAGCGCACCGCACCGCCGCGGGTGAGCATCACCTGGAACTCGAGCCCCCCGATGACCACCGATTCGCCCCGCCTGGGCACCCGGCCCAGCTCCTGGGCCACCAGGCCGCCGATGGTGTCGAAGGCCTCCTCGGACAGGGTCGTCGCAAACGCCGAGTTGACCGCTTCGATCGACGCGTCACCCGCCACGCGCTGTGAACCGTCGGCCAGCGTGTAGACGCCGCTCTCGGCATCGGCATCGTCGAATTCATCTTCGATCTCGCCGACGATTTCCTCGAGTACATCCTCGATGGTGATCAGGCCGGCGGTGTTGCCGAACTCGTCGATCACGATGGCCAGATGGTTGCGGTTGGAGCGGAAGTCGCGCAGCAGCTCGTTCAGGTTCTTGGATTCGGGCACGAACACCGCCGGCCGCAGCAGCGTGCGCAAGTTGAGCTCGGGCGCCCGCTGCAGCTTGAGCAGGTCCTTGGCCATCAGGATGCCGATGATGTTGTCGCGCGGCCCCTCGTGCACCGGAAAGCGCGAGTGGCCGGTCTCGATCACCAGCGCCAGCAACTCGTCGTAGGGCGAGGCGATGTCCAGCAGGTCCATGCGCGGAGCCGCCACCATCACGTCACCGGCCGTCATGTCGGCCATGCGGATCACGCCCTCGAGCATCATCCGCGACTCGGGTGCGATGAGCTCGCGCTGCTCCGCGTCGGCCAGGGTCTCGATCAGCTCCTCACGCGAGTCGGGGCCGGGCGACACGAACTCGACCAGCCGCTCGAACAGCGTGCGACGATCGGCTGCGGCAGCGGGGCCGCGGGGGGCAGAACGACCGGAAGGCGGTTCGGACACGACGGGTGTCGGCAGTGGCGAGGCGCACAGAATACCCGATCGCCCTTGACAGCCCCGCAGGCTTGCAACACAGTTCGCCGCCCTCACCTGCCCGGGCTGGGGCGCCGGGGCCTGACAGCCCCGGAGTCGTTGGCTCACCCGTCGATGCCCAGCGGCATCCTCCGCGTGCGCTGCGGCCGGCGCCGTCCGCGCCGCCGTTCCCCGGACCGATGTCCCCGACCCCGTCTCCACCCCTCACCCGATCCGCCCATGTCACTGATCCCCGCCACCATCCTCACCGGCTTCCTCGGCAGCGGCAAGACCACGCTGCTCAAGCGCGTGCTGACCGAATCTCACGGCCAGAAGATCGCCGTCATCGAGAACGAGTTCGGCGAGGAGAACATCGACAACGACATCCTGGTGGCCGACACCAACGAGCAGATCATCCAGATGAGCAACGGCTGCGTGTGCTGCACCATCCGCGAGGACCTGCGCACCACCCTGGCCGATCTGGCGGAGAAGCGCCGCAAGGGCGAACTCGACTTCGAGCGCGTGGTGATCGAGACCACCGGCCTGGCCGATCCGGGCCCGGTGGCCCAGACCTTCTTCATGGACGACGAGATCGCCGAGAGCTACCTGCTCGATTCGATCCTCACCCTGGTGGACGCCAAGCACGCCGACCAGCAACTCGACAACCGGCAGGAGGCTCGCCGGCAGATCGGCTTTGCCGACCGCATCTTCATCAGCAAGACCGACCTGGTGGCTGACGACGAGGTGCAGGCCCTGATTCATCGCATCAAGCACATGAACCCGCGCGCGCCACAGGAGAAGGTGCACTTCGGCGAGGTGGCCATCGACCGGGTGTTCGACCTGCGCGGCTTCAACCTCAATGCCAAGCTCGAGATCGACCCCGAGTTCCTGGCCACGGACGAGCCGGAACACGGCCACCACGGTCACGCTCACGGGCATGGGCACGGGCACGACCACCACCATGGCCATGAGCACCACGACCATGCGCCGGGCGAGGCCTGCAATCACCCGCACCACCATCATCACGACGACGATGTGAAGTCGTTCGTGTTCCGCGCCGAGCGTGCCTTCCATCCGGCCAAGCTGGAAGATTTTCTGGGCTCGGTGGTGCAGGTCTACGGCCCCAAGATGCTGCGCTACAAGGGCGTGCTGCACATGAAGGGCAGCGACCGCAAGATCGTGTTCCAGGGGGTGCACCAGCTGATGGGCAGCGACCTGGGCCCCAAGTGGTTGCCGGGCGAGAAGAAGATCAGCAAGATGGTGTTCATCGGCATCGATCTGCCCAAGGACATCCTGCTGCAGGGCCTGGAGGGCTGCCTGGCATGACAGCCTCGGGTGGCAGGACTTGAACACCCGGCCCGGTACGTCGCCATGATGACCTGCGCCCCGGGTGTGACGTGTGACTACAATCCGCGCGCCCGAATGATGCTGGCCCCGGTATCCTCGGGCCGGACCACAGCCCTGCCGCCCCAGCGAGGAGTCCCGACGTGAGCAAGTCCACGGCGAAAAGCCCGCCCACCCCCACCGCGACCGGCCGCACGGCCACCGCCGCGGCCACGCCGAAGACCCCCGCGAAGAAGGCTGCCCCCGTGACCGCAGACGCCAGAAAGACCGCCGCCAAGACCACGACGCCCACCCCCGCCCCCGCCAAGGCAGCGCCAGCGACCGCCGCGCCGTCCGCGAAGGCCCGTCCGGCCGCTCCGGCCAAACCGACACCCGCCGACACGCGGCACCCGCCAACGGCCAAGGCGGCCGCGCCCTCCCACAAGGAGGTGCCCTCGCATCCCAAACCGGCACCTGCCGCCAAGGCAGGCAAGGTCGGTGCGACGGTTGTCGAGCCCGCCCCTGTCCCGACCAGTGCTGCGCCGCAGCCGGCCGTGACGAACCGATTCTCCGAGCGCTTCTCGCCGCCGAAGCCTCCTGTCCGTGGATACCCAGAACCGATGGAAACCGTGAAGCCCGCGCACAAGGCGGACCCGAAATTGGCCAATGCCTGGAAGAGCAAGGCTGGCCGCGACCTGACGGAAGCCGAGCTGCTGGCCATGCCGGAAGCTGAGTACATGAACGAAAAGCAGCTGGAGTTCTTCCGGACACGGCTGCAGGCGCTCAAGGACGACTTGCTGTCCAATGCCGGCGAGACCACCGAGCATCTGCGCGAGGACACCTCCATCGTGCCCGATCCCGCCGACCGCGCCACCATCGAGGAAGAGCACGCGCTCGAACTGCGTACCCGTGATCGCGAGCGCAAGCTGCTGAAGAAGATCTCGCAGTCGCTGGCGCGCATCGAGGCGGGCGACTACGGGTTCTGCGACGAGACCGGCGAGCCCATCGGCCTGGGTCGTCTGCTGGCCCGCCCGACGGCGACGCTGTCGCTCGAGGCCCAGCAGCGCCGCGAGCTCAAGCAGAAGATGTTCGGCGACTGACCGGCCGCCCCCACGCTTCACGTCGCCCCGATACAGTCCCACCATGGCGGAACCCAAGGACGGACCGAGCTTCTTCCGCAAGGTGGTGCAGTTTGTCGCCAATCCGGCAACCGACTGGGCCGAGCTGAACTCGCGGCAGGGCGACAGCGGCGATGCCGAGCTCGAGAAATCCGAGCTCAAGGCGATGGTCGAGCGCAAGCGGCGCAACGACTTCGTGCGCAAGCGCGAGCTGGACATGCTGCGCCGCCTGCGCCGCGAGGGCCTGTCTCCCGAGCAATTGGCCGCCCTGGGTGGCTCGTCGCACATCGACGAATCGGATGTGCGGGTGTCCGAGACCAGCCTGCGTCAGGACAAGCGGGTCAAGGCCAAGATCGACGAGATCGAACAGCAGATGGTGGGCGAAGGCTTTCGCGGCGGCAGCAGCAGCAGCAGTGATCGCCGCGCGGCCTCGCTGTTCACGGCGCCCACCGAACCCCAGGAATTCCCGTCGATCTCCCGCGAGAAACCGGCCTCCGGCCGTGTGGCACCTCCACCCACGCTGCGTGACGAGGCCAACCTCGACCTCGATGCCTTGCCCGCGCTGCCGCCGTTGCCGGCGTTCGACGTACCGCTGGCGTCGGCGCCGTCGCCGGCCAGCATGGGGGCCGGGTTCGCGCCGCTGAATCCGCCCCCGGCGCCGCGGACGAGCGCCGCCTCGAGTCCCAGCACCCAGAGCCCGGCCGCCATCGAGGTCAGCGAGGTGGTGCACGACCCCGAGCTCGACGAGGCCGTGATCGCGTTTGCCAATGCCGACTTCGCTCATTGCGAGCAGGCGCTGTCGCAACTGGTGGTGCCGGGGTCGGGGCGCTATCAGCATGCCGAGACCTGGCATGTGCTGTTCGACCTGTACCGTGCCATTGGCCAGCAGATCAAGTTCGAAGGCCTGGCGCTGGACTACGCCCACCTGTTCGGCAGCTCGGCTCCGCAATGGTTCTCATTGCCGCGGCTGGTGGCCGACGCCGCGGCGGCCGACGAGCCGCACGCCGTGCCGCGCACCGCCGGCGATGTGGGCTGGGTGTGTCCGGACACGCTGGACATCGAGGCCGTGGCCCGCCTGCGTTCCACCACGCTGCAATTGCCGCTGCCCTGGGTGCTGGATTGGTCAGCGGTGCGGCGCGTCGACGTCGAAGCGGCGTCGCACCTCACCGCGCTGTTGCGCGACTGGGCCCAGCAGCGCGTCGAGATGCGCTGGCAAAGCGGTGACCAGTTGCTGACCGCGCTGGCAGAAGCAGCGCCCACCGGCATCCGCGATGCCGACCCGGCCTACTGGATGGCCCGGCTCGAGGCCTTGCGGCTGGCCAACCGGCCCGACCAGTTCGACGAAGCGGCGATCGACTACTGCGTCACCTACGAGGTCTCTCCTCCCTCGTGGGAGCGCTCGGAATGCATCGTCCGCATCAGCGGCACCACCAACTCGACCACCACGCCACCGATGTCCATCATCGGCGAGGTCTCCACCAGCTTCCTCGAGTCGAGCCTGGCCGACGAGATGAAGCCGGCGGTGCAGATGGCCACGGTCGAACTGTCGGGGCAGTTGGTCGGCGACATTGCCTCCACGCTCACCCGCATGGACCACCGCCTGGGCGCCGCACCGCTGATCACGGTCTCGTGCGCCCGCCTCATCCGCGTCGACTTCATCGCCGCGGGCGACCTGCTGAACTGGGTGCTCGCCAAGCGCAGCCAGGACCGCAGCGTCACCTTCACCGAGGCGCATCGGCTGGTGGCGCTGTTCTTCGGCGCCATGGGCATCAACGAGCACGCCCGGGTGCAGGTGCGGCGCGACTGACACCGCGTCCCGCGCCAGGCCCGCGTCAAGGCGGCCGCCCTCTTGAATCGGCACATCCCCACCCCACGTCTGCATCCATGGAACCTTTCCACGGCACCACCATCGTCAGCGTCCGCCGACCCACCCCCCAGGGCTGGCAGGTCGCCCTGGGAGGCGACGGACAAGTCACGCTGGGCAGCATCGTCGTCAAGGCCAGCGCACGCAAGGTGCGCAAGCTCTACCGCGACCAGGTGCTGGCGGGCTTTGCCGGTGCCACCGCCGATGCCTTCACGCTGTTCGAGCGCTTCGAGGCCAAGCTCGAGAAGCACCAGGGCCACCTGGTACGCGCTGCGATCGAGCTGACCAAGGATTGGCGCACCGACCGGGTGCTGCGCCGCCTCGAGGCCATGCTGGCCGTGGCCGATCGCGAGGCCTCGCTGATCATCACCGGCAACGGCGACGTGCTCGAGCCCGAGCAGGGCGTGATCGCGATCGGCTCCGGCGGCGCCTACGCCCAGGCCGCCGCCCGGGCGCTGCTGGCGCACACCGAGATGGGCGCGCCCGAGATCGTCAAGCAATCGCTGGTGATCGCCGGCGACCTGTGCATCTACACCAACCAGAACCACACGATCGAGACGCTGGGCTGACCAGGCCTTCTTGAACGTTGGCGAACCGACTCGAACCATGTCGATGACCCCGCAGGAGATCGTCTCCGAACTCGACCGCCACATCGTCGGCCAGGAGCAGGCCAAGCGCGCCGTGGCCATCGCCTTGCGCAACCGCTGGCGACGGCAGCAGGTGGACGAAAGGCTGCGCGGCGAGATCACGCCCAAGAACATCCTCATGATCGGCCCCACCGGCGTGGGGAAGACCGAGATCGCGCGCCGCCTGGCGCGCCTGGCGGACGCCCCCTTCATCAAGGTCGAGGCGACCAAGTTCACCGAGGTGGGCTATGTCGGAAAGGACGTGGACACCATCGTGCGCGACCTGGTCGACATGGCGGTCAAGCAGGCTCGAGAGGCGGCCATCCGCCGCCAGCGGGCACGCGCCGAGGATGCGGCGGAAGAGCGCATCCTCGACGTACTGGTGCCGCCACCCCGGCAGGAGCTGGGCTTCGGCGCCGCAGCATCGCCCGCGCCCGACAACACCGCACGCCAGGTGATGCGCAAGCGACTGCGCGAGGGCGCGCTCGACGACAAGGAGATCGAGCTCGAACTGGCCGAGCCGAGGGCCAGCGTCGACATCATGACGCCCCCTGGAATGGAAGAGATGGCCGAGCAGCTGCGCGGCATGTTCTCGCAACTGGGCAGCGCCAAGAAGAAGACGCGCAAGCTGCGCATCGCCGATGCGCTCAAGCAATTGGTGGACGAGGAGGCCGCCAAGCTCGTCAACGAGGACGAGATCAAGGCCCAGGCGCTGGCCGATGCCGAGAACAACGGCATCGTGTTCATCGACGAGATCGACAAGGTGGCCTCGCGCAGCGAGCACGGCGGCGCCGAGGTGTCTCGTCAGGGCGTGCAGCGCGACCTGCTGCCGCTGGTCGAAGGCACGACGGTGACCACCAAGTACGGCATGGTCAAGACTGACCACATCCTGTTCATCGCCTCGGGCGCCTTCCACCTGGCCAAGCCCAGCGACCTGATTCCCGAGTTGCAGGGCCGCTTCCCGATCCGGGTGGAACTGGGCTCGCTGTCGGTGGACGACTTCGAAGCCATCCTCACCCGCACCCACGCCAGCCTGATCAAGCAGTACCAGGCACTGCTGGCCACCGAGGGCGTGACGCTCGAGATCACCCCGGAGGGCATCCGCCGGCTGGCGCAGATCGCCCACGACGTGAACGAACGCACCGAGAACATCGGCGCGCGGCGTCTGTCCACCGTGATGGAGCGGCTGCTCGACGAGGTGAGCTTCGATGCCCCCAAGCTGAGCGGCCAGACGGTGCGCCTGGACGCCGACGCCGTGGATGGCAAGCTGGGCGACCTGGCGCGCAACGAAGACCTGTCGCGCTACATCCTCTGACGCCGGCGGCCGCAGGCAGCCAGGCTGGCGGAGACGCGGCTACAGCGCCAGGCGATGCGACTGCAGGGCCAGCAGGCCATCGAAGATGAGCGAGTCGATCAGCTCGTGCGCGATGGTCAGCGCGGGCCCCACCTTCCATCCGGCACCGCCCGTCATCAAGGTCAGCGGCTCGGCGCCGGCGCGCATCGACAAGTGCCGGTGCATGCGCTCGATCGCCCCGGTGATGGCGTAGGTGCCACCGCTGGTGAGCCCATCGCTGGTGTTGGTCGGAAACTCGACGACCTCACCGGTGGGCACGCGCAACCCCGCGGTGCCGCTTTGCAGGGCGTTGAGCATGATGCCGTGGCCCGGCAGGATCAGGCCGCCCAGGAACCGGCCCTCGGCATCCAGCGCATCCACCGTCACCGCGGTGCCCACCATGACGACCAGGCAGGCGCGCGGCAGGCCCCGTTGCAGCACGTGGTGGCGCGCACCGATCTGCGCGACGAACCGGTCGGTGCCCAATCGACTGGGATGGTCGTAGCCGTTGTGCACTCCACCGCCGCGAGCCCCGCTGACCACCCACCGCGGCTCCAGCTCCCACACTTCGAGCTGCTCTTCGACGCGGCGGCGCACCGCGTCACCGGCCACGTTGCAGCCGAGCATGCTGTGGGGCGCCGACAGGCCCTTCCACTCGCCTTCAGCAAGGGCATCGATGTTTTCCAGGAACACCGCGCCCTGGGCCAGCACGACGGCACCCGGCTGGGGGGATGCGTAGCAGGCCCACTTGAGCCGGGTGTTGCCGATGTCGATGGCGAGAAAGCTCATGACACGCAGGGTATCAGCAGATGGGCCCCAGGCGGCTGCAAGTGGTCAGCCCACAGGCCCTTCAAGGATCGGTGACAACCCTCGCTGCCATGGGTCAGGATCGGGCCGATCTGGCGAAGGCCCGCCGTGCCCGGCACAATCGGCCATGACGACACCCGCACTGATCACCACCCAATCGTTTCGCGATGCCGAGGCCGCGCTGGCCCAGGTGAGCGCCATCTACAACTCGGGCATCGAACACCTCCGCACGAGCCTGCACGACTTCGTCGCCGGCAAGAGCACCGAAGGTCGCGTACGCGCCTGCTACCCCTTCGTGAGGGTGCGCACCGATACCGTCGCACGGGCCGATTCCCGGCTGTCCTACGGCTTCGTCGCCGGGCCCGGCATCTACGAAACCACGGTCACCCGGCCCGACCTGTTCGCCAACTACTACCGCGAGCAATTCGAACTGCTGTTGCGCAACCACGGCGGCCCGATCGAGGTGGGCGTCTCGAGGCAACCCATCCCGATCCACTTCTCGTTCGCCGAGCACGACCACATCGAGGGCAGCCTGTCGCCGCAGCGGCGCACCCTGATGCGAGACCTGTTCGACCTGCCCGACCTCGCCGCCATGGACGACGGCATCGCCAACGGCACCTTCGAACCCGGGCCGCGCGAGCACCTGCCGCTGGCCCTGTTCACCGCGCCGCGCGTGGACTACTCGCTGCATCGCCTGCGCCACTACACCGGCACGACGCCTGAGCACTTCCAGAACTTCGTGCTGTTCACCAACTACCAGTTCTACATCGACGAGTTCGTTCGCCTGGGCCACGAGATGATGGCCAAGCCTCCTGGCCAGGGCGGGCTGCTGGGCGACTGGCCCAAACACACCCAGGACAGCGACGCCTACATCGCCTTCGTGGAACCCGGCAACGTGGTCACCCGGCGGGTGGGGCAGTCGCCGAAACCAGACGACGCCCTCGGCGCCCCGCCGCCGCGGCTGCCGCAGATGCCGGCCTATCACCTGGTTCGCGCCGACGGCAGCGGCATCACGATGGTCAACATCGGCGTGGGCCCGGCCAATGCGAAGAACATCTCCGACCACATCGCGGTGCTGCGCCCCCATGCCTGGCTGATGCTGGGCCATTGCGCAGGGCTGCGAAACACGCAGCAACTCGGTGACTACGTGCTGGCCCATGGCTACGTGCGCGAAGACCATGTGCTCGATGAGGAACTGCCGCTGTGGGTGCCGATCCCACCGCTGGCCGAGGTGCAGTTGGCGCTCGAGAAGGCCGTGGCCGACGTGACCCAGCTCGAAGGCTTCGAGCTCAAGAAGATCCTGCGCACCGGCACCGTGGCCTCCACCGACAACCGCAATTGGGAACTGCTGCCGCATCCGGGCCCTGAGCGCCGCTTCAGCCAGAGCCGGGCCGTGGCGCTGGACATGGAGAGCGCCACCATCGCTGCCAATGGCTTCCGGTTCCGGGTGCCCTACGGCACGCTGCTGTGCGTGAGCGACAAGCCGCTGCATGGCGAAATCAAGCTGCCCGGCATGGCCAACCACTTCTACCGCGAGCGGGTCGATCAGCACTTGCGCATTGGCATGCGCGCGATCGAACTGCTGCGCAAGCAGCGCCTCGATCAGCTGCACAGCCGCAAGCTGCGCAGCTTCGCCGAAGTGGCATTCCAGTAGCTCGGGAGGGATCCTGCCCTTGCCCCACCCGCCCCCGCCGTAGCACCTGCCGGGCACGGCGGGTCCGGGCGACATGAATCTTTACTTCGGCTCATGACCTGCCCAGCGCGAGGTTGATGCAATCAGGGTCTGCCTGCAGTTCATCGGTGCAAGATGGCTTCCCGAGCGGGTACCGGTCGTGCGGCCGGATGCCACGATGACCCAAGACCTCTGCAGATCGGCTGATCGCCACCCCATGTGGGCGCTGGCGACGTCGATGCTGTTGCTGACGGCCTGTGCGGCCCCCGTGGAACGTCGGGCGATCCTTCCGGATTCGCCCACGGCCTCCGGGCCAGCCGTCATCCTGCCGGACGCATGGAGCCGATCGGCAACGGTGCGCGCAGACGGTTCGGCCAGTCGCTCGGGTGCAGCCTCGCCGCAGGCCTGGTGGTTGCGCTATGGCGATCCGCTGCTGACCAACCTGGTCCAGCAGGCGATACAGGGCAATCTCGACGTGCGTCGTGCCATGGCGGTCCTCTCACAGTCGCGTGCGCTGGGCGAGGCGGCAGCGGGCGCCCAGCACCTGCAAGCGGGCCTGGGAGCCAGCACCGGCACCAGCCGTGCGGCGGGTGTGTCCACATCCAGCACCCGAGCGGGGTTGGATGCCAGCTGGGAAATCGACCTGTTCGGGGCGCGCGGCGCGGCTACCGACGCGGCGGCGGCCCAGGCGCGAGCCGCAGCGGCGACGCTCGACGCCACCCGGCAGTCGATCATCGCGGAAGTGGTGCTCGCCTACCAGCAGTGGCAGGGCTTGCGCATTCAGCATCAGTTGGCCCTGGCCACGCTGGCGGCGCAGGCTCAGACCCGGCAGATCACCGACTGGCGCGTCCAGGCGGGGTTGGCCAGCGCCCTGGACTCATCTCTTGCCCGCCTGGCGGTCGAGCAGACCCAGGCGCGCCTGTCCACATTGGTGGTAGGCCTGGCCCAGGCCGTCCACCGGCTGTCGGTGCTCACCGGGCAGGCTCCTGCGGCGCTGGATCGACAGCTCGCCTCATCCGTTGACGGCCGTGGCTTTCGCAGGACCGGCGTGGCGCCTGAGGCCATGGCCAAGGAGGCGGCCCCGCCGCCCATGCTGCCGCGAGTCCTGGATCTGCCGACGGGGCTCGATGCTGCCGCGCCTGCCGACCTGCTGCGCCGACGTCCTGACCTGGCCGCTGCCGAGTTTCGAGTGGAAGCCGCCGCCGCCACATGGGCACAGCGGGACGCCGAACGTCTGCCCAACTTTTCGTTGAGCGGCACGCTGACCCTGGCGGCACGCTCGCTGTCCGGACTGTCGGGCAGCAACGCACTGGCCAGCAGCCTGCTTGCTGGGATGAACTGGTCCTGGCTCGACGGCGGGGCGGCACGCAGCCGCAGCCAGGCACAGGCGGCAGCACTCGAAGCGGCGCGAATCGACTACCAGGCCACGTTGCTCGCTGCGCTGCAGGACGTGGAAGATGCCCTGGTCGCCATCGAGGCAGGACAGGCCCAGGCGGCCAGTCTCGCCAATGCCCATCGTGCGGCCCAGGACGCCCTGGACTACACCCGTATGCGCCACCAATCCGGGCTGGTCGACCTGTCCATGCTGCTGGAATCGCAACGCACCGCCGCCTCAACCGGCGATGCATGGGTTTCGGCCCGAGTCAGCCTGGCGCAGCAGCATGTTCGCCTGCACAAGGCGCTGGGTGGCGCCTGGCAGGCCAACCCCGGCGATCGAGACCCACCATGACCGACTCCCCCAACGCATCCAGCTCGCTCGACTCGCTGCTCGGTGCACAGGCCAGTCGCCCCTGGTGGAAGCGTCGTCGGCTGTGGGTCGCCGGGGGCATTTCGGTGGCGACCGCCTGCGGGGCATGGTATTGGCAGAGCCACAGCCTGGATGCACAGGCGCCACGCTACGTCACCAGCCCGGTGGTGCGTGGCAACCTGGCCATCACCGTGACCGCCACCGGCACGCTGCAGCCCACCCGGCTGGTGGCCATCGGCAGCGAACTGTCCGGTATCGTCTCGAAGGTGTTGGTCGATGTGAACGACCCCGTGCGCAAGGGCCAGCTGTTGATCGAGCTGGACACCTCCAAGCTGCGCGACGCCGTGGCGGGTGCGCAGGCGGATGTCCAGGCCGCCACCGCGCGAGTGCGACAGAGCGCTGCCACCGCGGCCGAGTCAGGCGCGGCGCTGGCCCGGCAGGAGGATCTGGCGCGGCTGTCGGGTGGCAAGCTCCCTTCGGCCGCCGACCTGAGTGCCGCACGCGCTGCGGCCGAGCGTGGCACGGCCGACGAGGCCGCGGCGAGGGCATCGCTGGCCCAGTCGCAGGCCACACTCTCGACCCAGCAGACCAACCTGGCCAAGGCCGCGATCCGCTCGCCGATCGATGGCATCGTGCTCAGTCGCACCGTCGAGCCGGGCAATGCGGTGGCCGCATCGCTGCAGGCGGTGACCTTGCTGACGCTGGCCGAGGATCTCAGGCAGCTGAAGCTGTCGGTCAATGTCGACGAGGCCGATGTGGCGCAGATCAGCGCCGGCCAGAGCGCACGCTTTACCGTGGCCGCCCAGCCGGGCCGGCAATACCCGGCCACCATCACCCGGGTGGCCTACGGATCGACCACCACCGACAACGTCGTCACCTACACCACGCAGCTCGAGGTGAGCAACGCCGACCTGTCGTTGCGTCCCGGGATGACCGCGACAGCAACGATTGCCGCGACCGAGCGACGACAGGTGCTGCTGGTGCCCAACAGTGCCTTGCGCTATTCACCCGGCGGAGCACGCGGCGCGGCGTCAGGGCCGGGGCTGGTGAGCAAGCTGGTGCCTTCGCCGCCACCGATGGGCAGGCGCGGAGGCGCAGGCGGCGCAGGGCCAGGCGCGCGCGGCAGCAGTCAGGGTACGGTCTGGGTGCTCGACGGCGGCCAGCCTGTGGCAATGCGGGTCAACAAGGGCCTGAGCGATGGGCGGAATACCGAGGTGACAGGCGAAGGGCTGCGCGAGGGCCTGGCCGTGATCACCGATCAGTCGGGCGGGCCGTGATGGCCGGCGCCGCATCGACGCCAGGCAGATCCCCGCTGATTCGTCTGGCCGACATCACCAAGACCTACGGCGAAGGAAGTGCCGCGTTCCAGGCGCTGCGCGGCGTGGATCTGAGCATCGCCGCGGGCGAATTCACTGCAGTGATGGGCCCCAGCGGCTCCGGCAAGAGCACGGTGATGAACTTGATCGGCTGCCTGGACACGCCGAGCTCCGGGCACTATGCCTTCCGGGACGTGGCCGTCGAGCAACTCAGCCGCGACCAGCGGGCGTTGTTGCGCCGGCGGCATCTGGGGTTCGTCTTCCAGGGCTTTCACCTGCTGGCACGCACCAGTGCCCAGGAAAACGTCGAGTTGCCATTGCTGTACCGCGGCGCGTCTGCAGCGGCCCGCAGGGCTGCGGCGCGTCGTGCGCTGGCGCAGGTTGGGCTCGCCGGATGGGAGCACCATGCGCCGTCCGAACTCTCGGGCGGGCAGCAGCAGCGGGTGGCCATTGCACGGGCCATCGTCACCGAGCCGACTGTGCTGCTGGCCGACGAGCCCACCGGCAACCTGGACAGCGCCCGCGGCCGCGAGATCATGGAACTGCTGGTGGCGCTGAACCGCGACCAAGGCATCACCGTGCTGATGGTGACCCATGAGCCCGACATGGCGGCGTTTGCCCGGCGGGTGGTGCACTTTCTCGACGGCCGGATCTGCCGCGAGCAGCGGCGCGACGCCACTGGTTGCCTGACCGATGTGCAACCCGATCAGGTGCCGGACGCCAGCCTTCAAGGGACAGGCTGATGTTCTGGAACACGCTCTTGCTGGCGTTGCGAGCCATCCGCCGCAACCTGATGCGCTCGGTGCTCACCACCCTGGGCATCGTCATCGGCGTGGCCGCCGTGGTGACCATGGTGACCGTCGGCAATGGCGCGACGCTGGCGGTGAAGTCGCAGATCGAGAGCCTGGGCAGCAACCTGCTGATGATCCGCCCGGGGCAGCGGCAGGGCCCGGGGTTCGGCAGCGGGGGGGCACCCGCCTTCAGGCTGGCCGATGTGCAGGCCATTGCCTCTCAGATCGGCGGCGTGGCGGCGGTGGCCCCCGAGGTTCGCTCTGGCGTCACAGTGGTGGCCGATGGGAAGAACTGGACCACCACTGTCACTGGCAGCACCAACGAGTACTTCCAGACCAACAACTGGAAGCTGGCGGATGGCCGACTGTTCGAGGCGCCGGAACTGCTCGCGGGGGCTCCCGTGTGCGTCATCGGTGCCACCGTGCGCCGGGAGCTCTTCGGGACGGCCGATCCGGTGGGGCGCGCCGTGCGCATCAGGCAGTTCTCTTGTCAGGTGATCGGCCTGCTGGCCGGCAAGGGGCAGGCAGCCATGGGGATGGATCAGGACGACACCATCGTGGTCCCCGTCGCCACGGCACAACGGCGGGTCACGGGCAGTACGCGGGTGAACACCCTGTTGGTGTCGATGAACCGCGACAGCGACACCGAGCGCGTCAAAGCCAGCCTCACCGACCTGTTGCGCGAGCGCCGCAAGCTGGCCCCGAACGAGGAGAACAACTTCAACATCCTCGATACGCGACAGGTGGCCGAGACGCTGTCGAGCACCACGGCGCTGTTGACCTCGCTGCTGGGCGCGGTGGCCGCGGTGAGCCTGCTCGTGGGTGGCATCGGCATCATGAACATCATGCTGGTCAGCGTCACCGAGCGCACGCGGGAAATCGGGCTGCGACTGGCCATCGGCGCACTTGAGCGCGAGGTGCTGGCGCAGTTCCTGATCGAGTCGGTGGTGCTTGCTGCCCTGGGCGGGCTGGTGGGACTGGTACTGGCAACAGCGGCCTCGTGGACGTTGGCCCAAGTGCTGACCGTGCCCTACCTGTTCAACCTCGGCATCAACCTGCTGGCGTTTCTGTTCTCGGCCGCCATCGGTGTGGTGTTCGGGTACGTACCGGCCCGGCGAGCCGCCCGACTCGATCCGATCGAGGCCCTGCGACACGAGTGATGAGAGCGACCTCGGAACGGGGCCGCGACTCGCTGTCAAGCTTGATCCTTCCCCCTTGCGCCCATGCCGGGACAAGCATAGGCTGGATCCCATGACGTTCGCGCACGGACTGCGGCATTCGGGCCCAGCGGCCGGCGCCTGAGGAGAATTCATGTCAAGCCCACTGTCCGCCGGCGCCGCGCAGGTGTCGGACCTCCGCACCTTGGCCCTCGTCGGGCCCGCTGCCGCCGGCAAGACCTCGTTGATCGAAGCCATGCTTGTGCAGTCAGGAACCATCAGCGCCATGGGAAGCCTGGAGCGCGGCACGATGGTCAGCGATTTCGATCCGCTGGAGCGCCGTGTCCAGCACTCGCTGAACTCTGCGGTAATGCACACCACGCACGCCGCCACGCGCATCCACATGATCGATACGCCGGGGGCCGCCGACTTCGTCGGCCAGAGCCTGCCAGCGCTTGAGGCCGTGGAGACGGCAGCGGTGGTGATCAACGCCACGACCGGCATCGAACCCATGGCCGTGCGCATGATGGAATACGCGGCCTCGCGGCAGCTCGATCGCCTGATCATCGTCAACAAGATCGATGCACCCGACATCGATTTGCCTGGATTGCTTTCGCAGATCCAAGCCACCTTCGGCAAGGAGTGTCTGCCCGTGAACCTTCCGGATGCCGGGGGTGCGAAGGTGGTCGACTGCTTCTACAACCGCGAAGGGCACAGCGACTTCGGGTCGGTCGACGATGCGCACCGTGCACTCGTCGAGCAAGTGGTCGAGGTCGACGGCGACTTCGTTGATCGCTACCTGAATGATGGAGACGTCCCGGCAAGCGAACTGCATGCACCGCTGGAGCAGGCCCTGCGCGAAGGGCACTTGATTCCGGTGTGCTTCGTTTCCGCCCGGTCGGGTGCCGGAGTGGCCGAGTTGCTCGACATCATCGTCAAGTTGCTTCCCAACCCCACCGAGGGCAATCCACCTGACTTCCTCAACGGCGAGGGTGAGGCGGCACAGCTGATGCATGCCAGGCCGGATCCGTCTGCCCATGTCCTGGCTCATGTGTTCAAGGTCACCATCGATCCGTATGTCGGCAAGATGGGTGTGATGCGCGTGCACCAGGGCACCATCAGCAAGGACAGTCAGCTGTATGTCGGCGATGGACGCAAGCCCTTCAAGGTGGGCCACCTGTTCTTGCTGCAGGGCAAGGAGCTGGTGGAGGTTGTCAAGGCATTGCCAGGCGACATCTGCGCGGTCGCCAAGGTAGACGAACTGCACTTCGATGCGGTACTGCACGATGCCGCGGAAGACGATCACATTCATCTCAAGCCGCTTGACTTCCCGGTTCCCGTTCACGGCCTGGCGATCGCGCCCAAGCGACGGGGCGACGAGCAGCGCATGTGGGAGATCATGAACAAGCTGATCGCCGAGGATCCGTGCCTGCGGATCGAGCACGCGGCCAGCACGAACGAGACCATCGTTTATGGCCTTGGTGAATTGCACCTGCGCACGTTGATGGACCGACTGCGTGAGGTGCACAAGTTTGAAGTGGACACGCGCCCG